>Ga0207797_1001493_pt1 | contig 16844 bp, 12 predicted proteins | sample PRCRCaboRojoPR_6_FD_187275 | JGI IMG/M metagenome (GOLD analysis project Ga0207797, IMG submission 187275) | Marine sediment microbial community from Cabo Rojo, Puerto Rico - PR CR 10% Liquid 1 (SPAdes) | ecosystem: Environmental > Aquatic > Marine > Coastal > Sediment | place: Cabo Rojo, Puerto...
CCGGAGCCGGTCCCGCCGGCGGCGGCGTCGCCGCCGACGTACAGCGTCACGAACGGGTCGGGTGCGTCGAAGCCCGAGAGGTACCGCTGGTCGGCGTCGTCGCCGGCGGCGTCGATGAGGTAGCCGTCGCGGCCGGCCTCCGCGAGTCGTTCGTCGAGCGGCGAGAGGTCCGGGTCGAACGCGAGGTCCATACGCCGCGGTGGCGACCGCCGGGGAAAACCGTTGGCCTCGCGGCGGTCCGTCGGGGGTCGCCCTGGCCGGCGACCCGGCGCGTGGCGAGCGATCGCCCAGCGACCGTGCGCCGACCTGCCCCCCCGGACCCCGAGGCGACGTCCGTCCGTCAGTGCCTGCCCCGTGATTCATACCGGATCGGGCGACCAGACGACCCGTGTCCTGACGAGCCGCCACGGGGTGTCACGCGGGAGCGCGACACCGACCCCCGTGGAACGAGTTCGGCGATCAGTCCAGTGGTCGCCGTCGGTGTCGCCTGTCCGCCGCGACCGTCCGACGCCGGGGGCGGTCGCAGTTCGTAGACCGGTTGGTGCCGACGCCGGAGTGTCGGGCTGACACCGGGGGTTCCGACGCCGGAGTGTCGGGCTGACACCGGGGGTTCCGACGCCGGAGTGTCGGGCTGACACCGGGGGTTCCGACGAGTAGCGGGACTCGGTGATCGCCGTCCCGTCCAGTCCCGGCGACCGCCGTTCCCTCCCAGCGACCGCCGTCGACCGATGGTCGACAGCTCCTCCGACCGCCTCCACCGCCTCCGTGGCCGGAAGTCGCGGGGGTCGAACTGCCGACGGCGGTACCAGACGATGGTCGGAAAACGGCCGCGGTCGGTAGCTTCACGTCGGCCCCTCCCGACCCGCCGCGCATGGACGTCCACGTCTCGCAGTCCACCGTCGGCGGTCGGGCCAGCGCACCGCCGTCGAAGTCGTACACTCACCGCGCGATCCTCGCCGCGGGCTACGGGCCGACCGAGGGGACCGCGGTGCGCGACGCGCTCGTCTCCGCGGACACGCGTGCGACCGCCCGGGCGGTCGACGCGTTCGGCGGCGCCGTGACGGGCGCCGACGGTGCGTCGATGGCCGACCTCGACTCGCCGGGAACCCTGGACGTCGAGGGGTTCGACGGCCGGCCCGGCGTCCCGGACGACGTGATCGACTGTGGGAACTCCGGAACCACGACGCGACTCGTGACGGGGTGTGCCGCACTCGCCGACGGGCTGACGGTGCTGACGGGCGACGCCTCGCTCCGGTCGCGTCCGCACGGCCCGCTGCTCGACGCCATCGAGCAGCTCGGCGGCCGCGCCGAGTCGACCCGGGACAACGGCCAGGCGCCCCTGGTGATCGGCGGGCCGATCCGGGGCGGCACGGCGTCGATCCCCGGCGACGTCTCCTCGCAGTTCGTCACGGCGCTGTTGATGGCGGGTGCCGTCACCGACGAGGGGATCGAGATCGACCTCGAGACGGAGCTGAAGTCCGCGCCGTACGTCGACGTGACGATCGAGGTGCTCGACGCGTTCGGCGTCGACGCCCGACGGACGGACGGCGGGTTCGCCGTCGCGGGCGATCAGCGCTACGACGCCGGCGACGGGTACGACGTCCCCGGCGACTTCTCGTCGATCTCGTACCTGCTGGCGGCCGGGGCACTGGCTGCCGAAACCGAACCGGTCGTGGTGACGGGTGCCCGGCCGAGCGCACAGGGCGACGTGGCGATCGTCGACGTGGTCCGCCGGATGGGCGCGGACGTGGACTGGGACCGCAAGGCCGGCGAGCTGACAGTCTCCCGGCCGTCTGACGGACTCTCCGGCGTCGAGGTCGACGTCGGCGACACGCCCGACCTGCTCCCGACGATCGCGACGCTCGGCGCCGCGGCCGCGGGCGACACCCGGATCGTCAACTGCGAGCACGTCCGGTACAAGGAGACCGACCGCGTGAGCGCGATGGCAGAGGAACTGTCGACGCTGGGCGCGTCGGTGACCGAGGAGCCCGACGTCCTGACGGTCCACGGCGACGACTCGGAACTCGTCGGCGCCCGCGTCGAGGGGCGGAAGGACCACCGGATCGTCATGGCGCTGTCGATCGCCGGCCTCGTCGCCGAGGGGACGACGACGGTCACCGACGGGGAGGACGTCGACGTCTCGTTCCCCGGCTTCTTCGACGTGCTGGCATCGCTCGGCGCCGACGTTACCGGGGACGAGTAGGTTCGTCCGGGACCGCGGAACCGATCGGACGGGCCGGCCATCGCACCGTCGGCCTGCGATCCCGCGACCGATCGACGGACGGGTCCGGCGAACGCCTAAGCGTGCCGGGCACGACCGGCGCCTATGGACGAGGTTCACCCGTTCGAGTTCTCCTACAGCCCTGCGGACGTCCGGTTCGGGCGCGGATCGATCGAGGAACTGGAGTCGACACTCGCCGCGCTGGGTGTCGACCGCGCCCTGGTCGTCTGCGGGTCGAACGTCGCGGCCAACCGGGCGCTGATGGGACCCATCGAGGCGGGCGCCGGCGACCGGCTCGCGGGCACGTTCGACGGGACTACGCCCGCGAAGGGGTTCCACGAGGCGGCTGCGGCCGTCGCGAGGATGCGCGGAGACGGCGTCGACGGCCTGATCGCCGTCGGCGGTGGCTCCTCGCTCGACGTGGCGAGGGCGACGAACCTCGTCCAGGCGACCGGACTGGACGTAGAGGAGGTCCGCGCCGAGGCGACCGACGCTGGAGGGCTTGCCGTCCCGGACGGGGGACTGGTTCCCCTCGTCGTCGTCCCGACCACCCTCGCGGGCGCAGACCTGTCGACCGTGGGATCGGTCTCGGTGTCCGGCGGCGGCTCCGCCGGCTACTCGGACCCGTCGCTGATGCCCGACGCGGCGATCTACGACCCGTCGCTGTTCGAGACGACGCCGCCGGACGTGCTCGCCGGGTCGGCGATGAACGGGTTCGACAAGGGGCTCGAGTCGGTCTACTCCCGGCACGCGACGCCGATCACCGACGGGACCGCGACGCACGGTCTCCGGCTGCTGTCCGACGCCCTGCCGTCGCTGCTCGTGGGCGAGGGGGACGACCGCGCGGTCACGACTGACGAGGCCGTCGTGGATCGAGTGGTGGCCGGTACGATCCTGGTCCAGTACGGCCTGGCCTCGGCGGGCCCGACGCGACTGAACGTCGTCCACGCGTTCGGTCACGGGCTCCGGCGGGTCGCCGGCGTCCAGCAGGGACTCGCACACGCCGTCGTCGTCCCGCACGTCCTCCGGGACCTCTTCGAGACGGTCGACGGCGGGCGGGCCCTGCTGGCCGACGCGCTCGGCGTTCGCGACGACCGCGACCCCGCGACCGGCGTCGTGGACGCGGTGACGGCCGTTCGCGACGGGCTCGGGCTCCCGGCTCGGCTGCGAGCCCTCGACGGCATCCGGGAGGACGACCTCACCGAGGTAGCACGGGTCACGCACGAGGACTCCTTCATCGCCGGCGGTCCCGAGGGGTACGAGCCGGATCGCGACCGGCTCGAACGCGTGTTGCGGGCTGCCTGGTGAGTCCACGCGGGGTCGGGTCGAACGGGCAGGGAGAGGCCCCACGAGAGGTGATGAGGCGAGACGTCGTCGAGTCAGGTCTGTCGATACCCGTGTGGCGTGGAAGACCGCCTGCCGGATCTCGGGAGCGTGACCCCTCACGCGCCGTGAAACCGGTGGTACGTGCAGTCCGGAGGCCGTACCGACCCTCCGTTCGGGAGCGACTCGCCGCTTGACGGGACCGTCCGGATTAATACCGAGCACCCGTGAGGGAGGACCAACGCATGAACGGGAACTCCTTCGGCCGCCTCTTCCAGGTGACCACGTACGGGGAGAGTCACGGGCCGGCGATGGGTGCGACGGTGTCGGGCGTCCCAGCCGGTGTCGAACTCTCCGAGGAGGACGTCCAGCGCGACCTCGACCGCCGGAAGCCGGGGCAGTCGATGATCACCACCTCGCGCGACGAGCCGGACGCGGTGACGATCAACTCCGGGCTCCAGGACGGCTACACGACCGGAACGCCGATCGGGATGGTCATCGAGAACAAGGACGCCAGGTCGGGCAAGTACGAGCCGTTCGTCACCGCCCCGCGGCCGTCCCACGGCGACTACACCTACTCGGCGAAGTTCGGGACGCGGAACTGGGGCGGCGGCGGACGGTCGTCGGCCCGCGAGACGGTCAACTGGGTCGCCGCGGGCGCGATCGCCAAGCGGGTCCTCGCCGCGTCCGACTACGAGGTCGAGATCAAGGCGCACGTCAACCAGATCGGCGAGATCGAGGCCCCGCCCGTCACCTTCGAGGAGATGCTCGAGCACTCGGAGGAGAACGAGGTGCGGTGTGCCCACCCGGAGACGGCCGAGCGCATGCGCGACCGCATCGACGAGTACCAGAAGGCGGGCGACTCGATCGGCGGGGCGATCTACTTCGAGGCACGGGGCGTCCCCAGGGGGCTGGGTGCGCCGCGGCTCGACTCGTTCCCCTCGCGGCTCGGGAGCGCGCTGATGGCGATCCCCGCGACGACGGCGTTCGAGTACGGCCTCGGCCGGGAGGCCCGCGAGTGGACGGGCCACGACCGCAACGAGGACTGGACGTTCGCCGACGAGGACGTCGCGGACTCCCCGACGGTCGCCGAACCGGGCGACCCGGTCCCCGTCGGGAACAAGCACGGCGGGCTGCAGGGCGGGATCACCACCGGCGAACCCATCTTCGGCGAGGTGACCTGGCACGCCCCCACCTCGATCCCCAAGCGCCAGCGGACCGTCGACTGGGAGACCGGCGAGGCAAAGGAGATCCAGGTCGTGGGGCGTCACGATCCCGTCCTCCCGCCGCGGGCGGTCCCCGTCGTCGAGGCGATGCTCTACTGTACGGTGCTGGACTTCATGCTCCTCGGCGGGCGGATCAACCCCGATCGCGTCGACGGCCGTCCCGGAGAGTACGACACGGAGTACCACCCGTCGTCGCCCCGGACGGACCCCGAGGGGTTCGAGACCAGCGCCGAGCCGGCCGGTGCGGGCGAGGCGGACGACGACTCCGGCGGCGAGCCGGCGGAGTCCGCAGAACCGGCCGAACCCGGCGACGACGACTGAGGTCCCCCCGACGACTTGGACCGGGCCAGTCGGACAGTCGGACAGTCCCGTTTCGCCGAGCGGTTATTTCACCCGCGAGGGTGACAGTGGAGTATGCGAACGGCACTCAACGCGGGAGCGACCGGGGCACTCGGTGCCGCCGTCACGGTCGGGATCGCGGGTCTGGTCCCACCGGCCGCTGCGGTTGCGGGCGGGGCACTCCCGACCGCCATCGTCCACTGGTCGACGCTCGCCCGTCGGGACTTCCGGCTCGCCGGCACCGTCTACGCACTCGTCGCAGCGGCGGGGCTCGCCAGCGTCGAGGGGCTGCCCGCGGTCGTCCGCTGGTCGGTCCTCCCGTCGCTGCTCTGGTTCGGACTGTGCTCGTTACTGCTCGTCGCCGCGTTCGTCCTCGTTCGGGTCGTCTCCCGTGCCGTGGCCCGGCGGTTCGTCCCGGAGGACGTAGCCGAGTCGATCGCCGATCTCGTCTCGGCGCTCGCCAGCGCGGCGCTGCTGCTCTGGACGCTCCTCCAGACGCAGGAACGGCTGGTGCGCACCGGCGGCGTAGCGACGCTGGGGACGGTCGGGCTCGCGGCCGATCTCCTCGGCTATCGGCTCCCGTTCGACGCCGGCTTCCTCCGGCACGCGATCGACGTCCAGGTCGTCGTCTTCGTCGGGGCCGTGATCGTCGGCTTCCACACGCTCGCCTCCTGGGAGGCCGCGTGGCGTGTGGCGGGCGAGACCGCGGACGCGGGCCGAGGGGCGACCACTGTGGCGGACGACGACGTCGATCCGTCGGTCCGACCGAGGGACTGACGCGCCCGCACCGACGCGTGGGACCGACGCCCGCCGGCGGCGACGGGACGGGTCGCCGAAGGGTGAAGCCGGGAACCCCCACGCGGAACATCGCCGACCCGGAACCCCCCGGACGGGCTGGGACCACCCACCGGACCGGGCGGTCGTTCGACACCTCGGATCGGACGGGAGGCCCGTCGGCTCGCTTCGTACCAGGTCGAATACCTGTTCTAGAACTGTACTAACGGCCGGCCGGAACGCGAGATTTCGCAGGACCGCGACGATGGTTTACAGCCGCTGAAACGGATATAAGGTCTATCATCATCTTTCCTTGCTAACGCATAGCAAAGGTTTTTCTTTTGGCCAGGGAAAGTTCGGGTAATGGCCCTGGCTGGGCCGTGACACCACACATGACTGACGACGAACTCATCTGGCGAATCGCGGGGGGATCCGGCGACGGGATCGCCTCCACGAGCCAGAACTTCGCGAAGGCGTTGATGCGCTCCGGCCTCAACGTCTTTACGCACCGACACTATCCGTCCCGGATCCGGGGCGGTCACACGTACACCGAGATCCGCGCACGGGCCGACCCCGTCGGGTCGCGGGGCGACGGCTACAACTTCCTGCTGGCGCTGGGTGACTCGTTCGCCCGGAACCCACAGGAGGGGGCCTACTACGGCAACGAGGAGGCGAAACCGCTCTCGGAGAACCTCCACGAGATGCGGGAGGGCGGCGTAATCGTCTACGACTCGGGGCTGCTGGACGCCGACGAGGTAGAGGGGTTCGACGAGGTCGTCGAGGAGAAGGACCTCAACGTCTACCCGATGGACCTCCGGGCAATGGCGCGCGAACACGGCCGGGACGTCATGCGGAACACGGCCGGCGTCGCGGCGACCTGTGCGCTCGTCGGGCTCGACCCCGAGGCCGTCAAGAGCATGATGCGGGACGCGATGAAGGAGTCGATCCTCGAGCCGAACCTGAAGGTGTTCGACGACGCCTACGAGATCGCCACCGAGGAGTTCGAGCACACCCACGACCTCGAGATCCCCACCGGCGAGCACGACGAGGAGCAGGTGCTCCTCTCCGGGTCGGACGCCATCGCCTACGGCGCCATCGACGAGGGCTGCCGGTTCATCGCCGGCTACCCGATGACGCCGTGGACGGAGGTGTTCACCATCATGTCCCAGAACCTCCCGGAACTGGGCGGCATCTCCGAGCAGGTCGAAGACGAGATCGCCGCGGCCGCGCTGGCGATCGGCGCGTCCCACGCGGGCGTGAAGTCGATGTCGGGCTCGTCCGGCGGCGGGTTCGCGCTGATGTCCGAGCCGCTGGGACTCGCCGAGATGTCCGAGACGCCGGTGGTCCTGCTCGAGGCGATGCGCGCGGGCCCCTCGACGGGGATGCCGACCAAGCCCGAGCAGGGTGACCTGGAACACGTCCTCTACACGTCCCAGGGGGACTCCAACCGCGTCGTCTTCGCGCCGGGGACGGTCGCGGAGGCGTACGAGCAGTCGCGTCGCGCCTTCCAGATCGCCTACGAGTACCAGATCCCGAGCATCATCGTCTACGACCAGAAGCTCTCGGGGGAGTACGTCAACGTCCCAGCGAGCCACTTCGACCGGGAGCCCAACCCGGACCCCGGCTCGGTCGTCACCGAGGCGGAGATCGCGGAGATGCCCCACGACGCGTCGGGCAAGTTCCACCGCTTCCAGCACAACCCCGGCGAGAACGGCGTCAGCCCCCGGTCGCTCCCCGGGCAGAAGGGCGGGCGATTCCTCGTCACCGGCAACGAGCACAACCAGGCGGGTCACATCAGCGAGGACCCCGCCAACCGGGTGTTCCAGATGGACCGCCGGATGACGAAATTGGCGGCGATCCGCGAGGATCTCGACGGCGACGTCGACGAGGGAACCAGTTCGAACGCGCACCACGGTCCGGAGCACGCGGAGTACGGTATCGTCACGTGGGGCTCGAACCAGGACACCGTCTTCGAGGCGGTCGACCGGCTCAACGACGCGGGCCACTCGGTGAAGGCGCTCGGCGTCTCCGAGCTGATGCCCTACCCCGAAGCCCAGGTCAGCGAGTTCCTCGAGTCCGTCGACGACTGTCTCGTCGTCGAGATGAACGCCTCCGCCCAGTTCCGGGGGCTCACCCAGAAGGAGCTCGGTCGGTACGGCGAGAAGCTCTCGTCGCTGCTGAAGTACAACGGCAATCCCTTCGAGCCGGGCGAGATCGTCGAGGGGTTCGAAGCGAGCATCGACGGCGGTGCCCTCCCGGGCACGTCGATGAAATACGTCCCGGCGGCAGGTGACTGACAATGAGCGCGTTCAACGCAATCGGCGAGGAGCGAGAGATCGACCGAGACGAGTTCACGCCAGGGCTGGAACCCCAGCCGACGTGGTGTCCCGGCTGTGGCGACTTCGGCGTCCTCAAGGCGCTGAAGCAGGCCATGCCCGAGGTCGGCCGGACCCCCGACGAGGTGCTGCTCTGTACGGGGATCGGCTGCTCGGGGAAGTTGAACAGCTACTTCGAGAGTTACGGGTTCCACACGATCCACGGGCGCTCGCTACCGGTGGCCCGGGCGGCGAAGCTCGCCAACCCCGGCCTCGAGGTCATCGCCGCCGGCGGCGACGGCGACGGCTACGGCATCGGCGGGAACCACTTCATGCACACGGCCCGGGAGAACCACGATATGACGTACATCGTGTTCAACAACGAGATCTTCGGGCTCACGAAGGGGCAGACCTCGCCGACGTCGCCGAAGGGCCACAAGTCGAAGACCCAGCCACACGGCTCCGCGAAGGACCCCCTCCGACCGCTGTCGATGTCGCTGAACGCCGGCGCCTCGTACGTCGCACGGACGGCCGCCGTGAACCCGAACCAGGCCAAGGAGATCCTGGTCGAGGCGATGGAGCACGACGGCTTCGCCCACGTCGACTTCCTCACCCAGTGTCCGACGTGGAACAAGGACGCCCGCCAGTACGTCCCGTACATCGACATCCAGCAGTCCGACGACTACGACCACGACGTGACGGACCGCTCGGAGGCGTCCGAGATGATGTTCGAGACGGAAAACGCCCTCCACGAGGGCGAGGTACTCACCGGTCGGTTCTACGTCGACGACCGTCCCTCCTACCAGCAGGAGAAGCAGCGCATCGGCGAGATGCCCGACGAGCCGCTCGCCGAGCGCTACTTCGACGACGACTACGAGTGGGAGCGGACGTACGACCACTTCCTCGACAAGCACAGGTGACCTGATCGGTCGCCCGAGGGCGACTGCACGGTGGGTACGAGGCCCCGCGAAGGGGCCGTCCGGCGGCTTGTCGAAGGGCCAACCGGCGTTTCGGGTTCGGAAGATATTTTTTCGGTCGACGGAAACCAGTTGGTATGCGAGCCTCGTCCACGGAAGATCGCATCCTCGAGGCCCTAGAGGAGAACGCCCAGGCCTCGTACGCCGAGATCGCCGAGCGGGCGGGCGTCTCGAAGCCGACGGTGCGGAAGTACGTGAACAAACTGGAAGACGAGGGCGTCATCGTGGGCTACTCGGCGGACGTGGACCCCAAGAAGCTCGCGAGCCAGTCGATCGCGCTGGTCGGCATGGACGTCGAGAGCGAACGCTACGTGGAGGCGACGCGGGCGTTGAAGCGGCTGGAATCGGTCCGTGCGCTGTACACGTCCTCGGGCGACCACATGCTGATGGCCGAGGTACGCGCCGAGGACGGCGACTCCCTCGGGGACGTCATCAGCGAGGAGCTTCTGGGCGTCGACGGCGTGACCGCCGCGCACCCCTCGTTCCTCCAGGAGCGACTGAAGTAGCGCCGACGCGCGGACGACTCGGGTCACCCTCGACACCACGTCACCTCGACTCCGTTTCACCCCGAATCGGACCCGCCTCGACGCCGTTCTGCCTCCAGCCCGCTCACCTGGACACTGTTCCCGTCGCGACGTCCGAACCGGCCACGTCCGTCGGGTGCGTTCCGGCGGGTTCCGGACCCGGTCGGCGCCCCGAGCGAGCGTGGCACCGATAGCCCCGTCATCCACCCCGTGACGGACGACGTGCGTCGGGAACGGACGGGGCCCGCGCGGTCCTTCCACTTCCGCCGCGGCGTGGGAAGCTTCACCTGTGCCCGCCACCAACCCCGGGTATGGACGGGGCGACGCTGCCGGGAGCGCCCGACGGGAACGGGGACGATCCCCGGATCGTCTGCCACGTCGACATGGACTGTTTTTACGCCTCCTGCGAGCGCCTCCGCGAGCCGGCGCTGGCGGGCGAACCGGTCGTCGTCGGAATGGGGTACGAACCGGGCGAGGGCCACGGGGCAGTCGCGACCGCGAGCTACGAGGCGCGCGAGTACGGCGTCGAGAGCGCACAGCCGATCTCGCAGGCGCTCGACCGGCTGCCCCGGATGGGAGACGCCCCCGACGACCCCGAGGTCGATCCCGGGGACGCCGGCTACTACCGGCCAGTCGACATGGAGTTCTACCGGGCGGTGGCCGCCTCGGTGAAGGAGATCCTCCACGACTGTGCGGACGTCGTGCGCGAGGTGAGCATCGACGAGGCGTACCTCGACGTCACCGACCGGACGTCCTGGGCGGTCGTCGACGGTGACGGCGGCGGCCCGAACGTGTCCCGCGAGCCCGGACGGGGGACCCACCCCGACGGCACGACGACCGACGTCGACGACCGACGCACCCTGGCCGAGGGGTACGCCAGACACGTGAAGGACCGCATCGCGCGCGAGGTGGGCGTCCCGGCGAGCGTCGGCGTCGCGCCGAACATGTCGACCGCGAAGATCGCCAGCGACCACGACAAACCCGACGGGCTGGTCGTCGTCCGCCCCGACGAGGTCCGCGAGTTCCTCGCGCCGCTTCCAGTCGAGGCGATCCACGGCGTCGGTCCCGTCTCCGCCCGCGAGCTGGCCGACATGGGCGTCGAGACGGCGGGCGACCTCGCGACCGCGGACCCGGCTGCGCTCCGCGAGCGGTTCGGCAAGCGCGGGCCGGCGCTCGGTCGACGCGCCCGCGGCGAGGACGACCGCGAGGTCGAGCCGACGGGCCGCCCGAAGAGCCTCAACCGCGAGTCGGCGTTCCAGTCCGCGACCGACGGTGCCGACGCCAAGCGGGAGAAGGTCCGCGCGCTTGCGGCCGACGTGGCCGACCGGGCCCGATCCCGGGGGGCGCTCTACCGGACGATCGGCATCAAGGTCGTCCGCCCGCCGTTCGACGTCAATACCCGCGAGCGCTCGCTCCCCGGTCCCGTCGACGAGCCGGACCTCGTCGAGGAGGTCGCCCTGGACCTCCTGACCGAGTTCGACGACGACGAGGTGCGGAAGCTCGGGGTCCGGGTGTCGAAACTGTCGTTCGCCGGCGGTGACCAGTCGAGCCTCGACGGCTGGGAGAGGGACGGGGAAGGACGGGCGGGATCGGACGCGGCCTCGAGACCGGGTCTGGAGAGGGCAGGCGGTGGCGGCGGGACGCGGACGGGCGAGGGCGTGACGCTGAGGGACTTCGAAGGCGGGGCGACGGGCGATCCCGACCCGACCTCCGAGCAGGGCGCGGACGACGACGCCGATCGCGACGGACAGGCGTCGCTCGGTGACTTCGAGTGAGTCGTGAGGGGGGCGAGGGGTCGTCGAGCGATTCGAACACCGCGGGCGTCTGACGCCCGACTGACGTAGTTCTTTGAGGGTTCGGGCCACAGCGGACCCAAAGGGATGTCCGGGGACGATCACAGAGCCGGGATAGTCCACGAACGGCTCGACGAAGGTGCGACATCATCACGCGTCCGGGTCGTGACTGACGATGGCCGTGAGAGATCGAACGGGTGGTGAAGCTGGTGTGAGCACGGCACACCCGTGGCGTGACGTCGAAGAGTTACGCGAGCTGTACGTCGAAGAAAAGCTGACGACGCGAGAGGTCGGGGACGAACTCGGTTGTTCGAGGCGGACCGTCGAGGACTGGATCCACCGTCACGACATCGAGACCCGTTCGCGGACTCCGGATCCGCCATCGGAGTTACAGTCCGAATCCGATCTCCGGCGAGTGTACAGGGACGAGGGACTGAGCACGTACGCGATAGCGGACCAACTCGACTGTGCCCCCTCGACAGTCCACGACTGGCTCTGTCGACACGACATCGAAACCCGGGCAGTCGGTTCGCAACCCGGCGACCTGCACCACAGGTGGAAGGGGGAGCACCAACCGTATTACGGGAACAACCGGCACGAGAGGCGGAGAGCAGCACTCGACCGGGACGACCAGCAGTGTCGGGTTTGTGGGATCGATCAACGAACTCACGAGGACGAACACGGAATGGGCCTGGACGTCCACCACGTGACGCCGATCCGGGAGTTCGAGGAGCCGACGGCAGCAAACGAGCTCGGCAACCTCGTCACGCTCTGTCGGGCGTGTCACAATCGCATCGACCCGAAGAACGGCGCGGAGACGATCGAGAATGAGTGAAAACGACGAACGAGGCGACCGGGACGTCACGATCTCTGTCGGGGAGACGAGCGAGCGCGACGACGACGTCGAGATGCCGGTGATCGAGCTGTTGACCGGCCGTGGGTTCGTCACGGGGAAGTCGGGGAGTGGAAAGTCCAACACTGCCAGCGTCGTCGCCGAACGACTGCTGGATCGCGAGCTGGGCCTCCTCATCGTCGACGTAGACGGTGAATATTACGGCCTGAAGGAGCAGTACGAGGTGCTCCACGCGGGCGCCGACGAGGAGTGTGACATCCAGGTCTCGCCGGAGCACGCGGGCAAGCTCGCCGAGCTCGCTCTGGAGGGGAGCGTGCCGGTCATCCTCGACGTCTCTGGCTACCTGGACGAGGACGTCGCCGACGAGCTGGTCTGTAACGTCGCCAGACAGCTGTTCGCCAAGGAGAAGAAGCTCAAGCGGCCGTTCTTACTCGTCGTCGAGGAGTGTCACGAGTACATCCCCGAGGGCGGCGGGCTCTCGGAGACGGGGAAGATGCTCGTGAAGGTCGGCAAGCGCGGGCGGAAACACGGGCTGGGGATCGTGGGCATCTCCCAGCGGCCGGCGAACGTCAAGAAGGACTTCATCACGCAGTGTGACTGGCTGGTCTGGCACCGGCTCACCTGGCGGAACGACACGAAGGTCGTCAAGCGGATCCTGGGCTCGGAGTACGCCGACGCCGTCGAGGATCTCGACGACGGCGAGGCGTTCCTGATGACAGACTGGGCGGAGAACGTCCGTCGGGTGCAGTTCCACCGCAAGGAGACGTTCGACGCCGGCGCCACGCCGGGGTTAGAGGACGTCGAGCGCCCGGACCTGAAATCCGTCAGCGACGACCTTGTCGACGACCTCCGGAACATCAGCGAGGAGCGCGAGCGCCGCGAGTCGGAGCTCGCGGACCTCCGCCAGGAGTTAGACCGGAAGGAGGCGAAGATCGAGGAGCTGAAACGCGAGCTGGAGGAAGCCAAGGACCTGAAACGGATGGCCGACCGTTTCTCGCAGGCGCTGTTGAGCCGCGCGGAGGCGCCGTACCGCGACTCCGGCGGCGGCTCCGGCGGGACGGTCGCCGGGCCGGGCTACCCCGGGACGGACACGGTCGAGGCGGAGCTGCCGGACTTCGCGGACGAGGACGCGGTCGACGTCGGTGCTCCGATCGACGCCAGCGGGACGGGCCCCGCTGCGGTCGAGACCGGCGCTGGGTCGGGGCGTCCGGGTCCCGAGGGAGCGGACCCGGCCGGCGAGGTCGCCGCGGGCGACCGCCCCGGGGCGAACGGAGAACCGACGGTGGACGCCGGGTCCGACACGAGCGAGGAGGCCGGCGGGAGTGACGAGAGCAGTACGGCGGACGGATCCCGGCGACCGACGGGTGCGACCGACGACGAGGTCGCCCGGGCGGTCGCGTCCGTTCGCGCCCGCGAGGCGGCCGAGCGGGCCGGCGCGACCGACGCGTCGGCGACGAACGGCCAGTCCACGGCCGACGGCACGACGGCCAGCGAGGGCGGGGCCGCCGGCGTCGTTCCGGGGGTGTTCGGTCCCGACAGCATCGTCGACGCGGACCTGTCGACCGACGACGGAACGGACGATGCGGGCGACGGGTCGGCCGTCGACCAGGGAGCCGACGAAGGTGGGGCGGCGGCCGCCGACGAGGGGGCGGAGATCCTCGACGAGTCGGGGGGCCCGGAGCGGCCGGACGTGGACGCCTTCGGTACCCGCGCGGCGGTCGTCGACGGCCTGAAGCGGCGTCTGGGGGCGCTCGATCCCCTGCCGCGGCGGATGCTCGACCACTACCGGGAGGTCGGCGTCGCGGACCCGGTCTCGGCACACGTCGCCGCGGGCGGGGACGGCGACGAGACGCTGGCGTACGCCCGGAACCGACCCCTCCGGCGTGCCGGCTTCGTCGATCACGCCGGACAGGGGCAGTACGAGTACGCCCTCCCCGACCTCATCAGGGAGGCGTGTGCCGACCGACTCGACGACGACGAACTGGCGTCGGTCCTGGCGGAGCTGGAAGCCGAGCTGTGAGGCGGCGTCGGGCGCGTCGGCCGCACGGCTGCTGTGGTCCACGCGGCCTCCGAAGGACGAGAACACACCGAACGGCCGAGCGTTCCGGTCCGTCTCCAGGTCTATCGAAAAGCCGGTCGGACGGCACTCGGAACCGTCCTCGAAACCGCGCGCTGACTCACCGACACGCTACGTCACGGGACCGATCGGGGTTTTTATGACATGAGTCATCCTTTTCGTTCGGAATGGATCCGCCGACGGAGCCCGTGTACCAGTTGACTCCGTTCATGTTCCTGTACGCGTTCGTCTTCTCCATAGCACTCGCTCTGTGTGTCTACGCGGTGATGCGGTATCTGCGGCACGACCGGCGGCCGGAGATCGTCGCCTTCGCCGCGTTGATGGCCGCGATCAGTTCGTGGGAACTGGTGAACTTCCTCGTCGATGCCGTCACGGCCGCACAGTTGAAGCTCCTCGGAAAGAACGTCGTGAACGCCGTCGCCTATCCGGTGTTGATCTACGCGACCGTCGCGTTCTCGCTCGCGTACACCGACAACGAGCGGTGGATCGGGTGGGTCGCCGTCGCCTGTGCCGTCCACGTCGCCGGCACGAGCGCCGCGCTCTTCGTCGAACCGGAACTGCTGTACGAGTCCCACGGACTGGTAACGAAGGGCCCGATCAGCGTCGCCGGGTTCAGCTTCGAGCAGTTCGTCGCGCTGGACCGGACACTCGAGCCGGCGTTCTTTCTCTATTGGGCGCACGGGTTCCTGTTCGGACTGGCTGCGGGCGCGATTCTCGTCCGACACCTCTTCGCGAACCGACGAGACCTCGTTCCCGCACGGACGAGTGCACTGCTGATCGGCGTCGGGGCCCCGCTGAGTGCCAGCGTCCTGCTCGTCGCCGGCGTCGTCTCGCCGGCGTGGAACCCGACGGACGTCTCCTTCGGCGTCACCGCCGTCGCCTTCGGGTTCGCGATATTCCGGTACCGTCTGTTCCGACTCGTCCCCGTGGGACGCCGGCAACTCGTCCGGATCATGGACGACCCGGTCGTCCTGATCGACGACGACGACCGGGTCGTCGACAGCAACCCGACCGCGCGTGACCTGTTCGGCGTCGGATCGGACTGGCGGGGAACGACCGCCGCGACGTTCTTCGGTCCGCTCGCCGAACGCGTCGCGCGGTCACGCGACACGGACGACGCCGACGCGGAGACACTCGTCGAGCGAGACGGGGACGACCGCTACTTCGACCCCAAAACGACGCCGGTCCGGACGCCGGCCGGCGAGGTCGGCGGGCGGCTGATCGTCCTCCGCGACATCACGGAGCTCGTCGAGAGCAGACAGAAGGTCCAGCGGCAGAACGAGCGCCTCGACCAGTTCGCGTCGATCGTGAGCCACGACCTGCGCAACCCGCTGACCGTCGCCATCGGCTACCTCGACCTGCTCGACGCCGACTACGACGGCGACGACGACTACGTCGAGCGGATCAACGGGTCGCTCGACCGGATGGAGACGATCATCGCGGACACGTTGACGCTGGCCCGGCAGGGCGGGACAGTCGACGAGACGACGAGGATCGACGGCCGGGCCCTGCTCGAAGACTGCTGGGCGATGGCCGAGACGGGCGCGGCGTCGCTGAAACCGGTCGACGACTTCACCATCCGGGGGGACCGGGACCGGCTGCGACAGGTGTTCGAGAACCTCTTTCGGAACTCGGTCGAACACGGCCCGCCGGACGTGACCGTCAGAGTCGGCGTGGCGGGTTCCGACACCGTCTACATCGCCGACGACGGGCCGGGGATACCGCCGGCCCGGCGAGCCGACGTGTTCGAACCGGGCCACACCTCCGCCGCCGGCGGCACCGGGTTCGGGCTGAGCATCGTCCGCCGCATCGCCGAGGCGCACGAGTGGACCGTTCGCGCGACCGAGAGCGACGCCGGCGGCGCGCGGATCGAGTTCGCCGGCGTCGACGTCGATCGACAGACGTCCGTCGAACGGACGGGTCAGTGACGAGCTCGGTCCGACGCCACTCGTGCCGTCGTCGCTGTCGGGGGCCTTGAGAGCAGATCTACCGTCTGTCCCGTCACTTACAACAGTTGCGCAGCAGGTCGGGTTTGGTCGTTCCGGTCCCATCACACTCCGGACACGACTCCGCGGCTACGGTCCCCGCACCGTCCGTCCGGGGTTCGCCCGTCCCACCGCACTCGTGACACTCTGAGGGCGCGTCGAGACACGCGGCACAGATGACCGTCTCCCGCCCGTACCTGATACCTTCGTAGGCCGAGAGGAGGTCGTCCCGGTCGTTCCCGCTCGCCAGTTCGCCGTATACGTCACTGCCCGACAGGACGTCGTCGTCGATCTCGCTGCCACAGGAGAGACAGGCTGTCATACGCGGAGCGTCCGCAGAAGCGAACAAGTGACCTCCTCCCCGTGGTAAACGACGGGGCTTCCCACGTCCGCACTGCAACGCTGGGTTGGGATATTTGCTGGTTGACGGCTCGTCG
>Ga0207797_1001494_pt1 | contig 16833 bp, 20 predicted proteins | sample PRCRCaboRojoPR_6_FD_187275 | JGI IMG/M metagenome (GOLD analysis project Ga0207797, IMG submission 187275) | Marine sediment microbial community from Cabo Rojo, Puerto Rico - PR CR 10% Liquid 1 (SPAdes) | ecosystem: Environmental > Aquatic > Marine > Coastal > Sediment | place: Cabo Rojo, Puerto...
CCTACCGCGAATCGGGGTCGGACAGGCTCGGGGTTCGGCGAACGCTCGGGATCGTCCGCGACGCCATCGGACGCCGGGACCTCCGGTCGTTCATCCTCTACTATTACGGAAGTTCAAGGAGAAAGCCCCGCCCATCAGGGCGGGGATGAATCCGACAACTCTCTCCAAATACTCTGATTTCAGACTGGCCGGAAAATCACCGCTGCATCGACACCCATGGCTTTAAGGTGATTATCTGAAATTGGTTACGTAGTCACGGTAATCTTGATCTGCATTCGTGGGCGTTCGACCGGTTCACCTCGATGATCGAATACAAGGCCGAAGCTGAAGGTATCACGGTTGAGCAGGTATCCGAGCGTGACACGTCGAAGACGTGTTCAGCTTGTGGTCGACCGCGGAAGTCGAACCGTGTCGAGCGCGGGTTGTACGTATGTGATGAGTGTGGTACGGTGGCGAATGCGGACGTGAACGGCGCGGAGAACATTCGGCAGAAAGTATCCCCGAATCCTACCATGGATAGGGGTAACGGCTGGTTGGCTCAGCCATCGACGTACCTGTTCGACAGCGAGAGCGGATGCTTCGCACCGCGAGAACAGGCCACGTCGTAAACCACAATATCCCAACGACGGTCGGGAATCCTCGCCCTTCAGGGCGGGGAGGAAGTCAAGTGCTGTTCGCGGCCGTAACCTACCTCGTGTTCATCTTCTTCCAGCCGGTGTTCGAGACGGTGGTCGTCGACATGGGGGTCCCGCGGTCGCAAGTCGAGCCGCTACTGGGGTGGTTCTATGGGGCCTCCAGTCTGCTCGGCGCGGGGCTGAGCTACTATGCCGGTGCGATCAAGGAGCGGATCGGCCTCAGGACGTGGTTTCTGGTCCTGCCCTTCGGTATCGGTGGGGCGCTCGTCGCGATGTTCCTCGTCCCGATCCTGGCGCTCCCCACCCTGCTGTTCACGCGTGGTGTCGTTGACGTGACCCGGTCACTCGCCGGGCAGTTCGTCAACGACCGCATCGAGACGATCGGCCGGGCAACCGTCCTGAGCGCGATGGCCATGGTGAGCGGATTGACGGTCATCCCGTTCCAGCTCGGCAGCGGCGTGCTCTCCGACCTCGTCTCGCCACTATTCGCCCTGGCGGTCGGGGGTGCCACCCTGATCGTCGGCGCGGCACTGATCCTTCTGTGGGAGCCACCGATTTCGGTCGACCGGAGGGCGCTTCGACACCTTATAGAATGACCCCGGCAAAGCCGCGGCCATGAGCGTCGACCCGGATCGGTTTCGGTCGGTGTTTGGGAACTTTGCCACCGGTGTGACGGTAGTGACCTACCCGAGCGATCCACCCCACGGGATCACCGCCAACGCGGTGACCAGCGTGTCGCTCGACCCGCCCCTGGCCCTCGTCTGTATCGATCACGGGACCAAGAGCTACGAGCTACTCGACGGCGGCGAGGTCGACGGGTTCTGTTTCAACATCCTGGCCGACGATCAGCAACACCTGGGCGAGTTCTTCGCCGACATGCGCGACCTCGACCCCTCGCCGTTCGAGTCCGAACCGACGCGGACCGAGGCCACCGGGGCGGCCATCTTCGAGGAGTCACTGGCCTACGCCGACTGTCGCCTCCACGACGCCTTTCCGGGGGGCGACCACACCATCTACGTGGGCGAAGTCGAAGCCGCCGACACGCTGTCCGACGGGGACGCCCTCACCTTTTTCCGCGGCGACTGGGGCAGACTCGGCTGAAGCTATAACTCGGGGGGCGGGGAACCGGCCGGTATGCGAATCACCGTCGACGACGCCCTCGCCGCCTGGCGGGACACCGTTTCGACCTTCATGGCCGAGGACATCGGCGTCGAATACTGCCGCGAGCGGTATCAAAACCGGGCATATCCCCACGCTCTTTACGATGCCGTCGTCCAGAACGGCTGGATCGGGACGGCCATTCCCGAGGCGTACGGCGGACAGGGTGGCGACCAGGTCGAACTCGCCGTCCTGCTCGAGGCGCTGGGGACATATGGCTACGATTTCAGCATGCCGGTATTGACGACGGCAACGGTCTGTGATCTCGTGCTCGAATTCGGGACTGACGACCAGAAAGAGCGGTTTCTGCCGGACGTGGTAGCCGGTGATCGCCGGTTTTCGATCGGCGTCACGGAGCCGGAGACAGGGAGCGACGCGGCCAGCATCCGGACGCGGGCCGAACCGACCGATGCGGGCTATGTGGTCACCGGCGAGAAGATCTACCAGTCGGGCGCACACGCCCCGGGAAACGCCATCGGCTGTTACGTCCGGACCGATCCGGACGCCGGGCGGGAGGGGTTGTCCGTCCTCCTGATCCCGAACGATTTCGATGGCGTCGAGATCACGAAACTTCCACTTGTGACCCGGAAGGCCGTCGGGACGGCGCAGGTCTTCTTCGACGACGTCGTCGTCCCCGAGGACCATCGCGTCGGAGCCGAAGGCGACGGCTGGCGCCTGCTCGAGTATCACCTCATCCGCGAGCACACCCACATCGCTGCGGCCATGGTCGGAAACGCCCAGACGGCGGTCGATACGGCCCTCGAGCACGCGACCGAGCGTGAACGGTTCGGGCGCGCCGTGGCCGACTTCCAAGCCATCGGGCACCGGCTGGCGGACCTCCAGACCGAGGTGGACGCAGCCCGCCTGCTCGTCTACCGATCGGCCTCCCGGCTGGATACCGACGGCGGGTCCCGACGGCTCGCGGCCCAGGCCAAGCTCAAAGCTGGCGAGGTGCTCGAGGAGGCGTCGAGCGCGGGCATGCAAGTCCTCGGCGGTGCCGGGTTCTTCCCAGAAAACGATATGGAGCGGTACTGGCGGGAGGGCAAAAGCGCAACCGTGGCGGGGGCGACGAGCGAGATTCAGCGGTCCGTCATTTCGGCGGCAATGCGGGACCAGGCGTAGACTCAAGGGGGGGCCCCGAGAGGTGCGGCCATGACCGACCTCCAGATCGATGCGAACGTCCCCAGGCTCTCGGATTCGGTCGTCGACGCGGCAGTGCTGGCGGAGGAGCGGGGCTTCGATGGGGTATGGTCGCACGAGATCGACGGCGACGCCTTCCTGCCCTTGACCCTGGTCGCCGAACACACCGACGAGATCGACTTCGGGACCCGGATCGCGCTGTCGTTCACGCGAAGTCCGATGGTCCTGGCCTACATCGCGTGGGACCTGGCCCGCTACTCGAACGGCCGGTTCATCCTCGGCCTCGGCACGCAGGTCAAGGGCCACAACGAGCGCCGCTTCAGCGTCGACTGGACGGCGCCCGGCCCCCGGCTCCGTGAGGTGGTCGAGTCGCTCTACCACATCTTTTCGGTCTTTCAGGGGGAGGAACGGCTCGACTACGAGGGCGACCACTACGCCTTCTCATTGATGACCGAGTTCTTCCACCCCGAGCCGATCGGTCAACCCGATATCCCCATCTATATCGCCGGGATCAACGAGTACAACCTCCGATTAGCGGGCGAACACTGCGAAGGGCTGGCCATGCACGCCTTCAACACGCCGGGGTATACCGAAGACGTCGTCGTGCCGACCGTCGCCGAGGGGGCGGCCGCGGCGGATCGGTCGATGGACGAGGTAGTCATCTCGGCCAGCCCGTTCGTCATCACCGGCGAGACCGACGAGGAAATCGAGCGCCAGCGGGCCGAGGTTCGTCGACAGGTGGCGTTTTACGGGAGCACCAGGACCTATCACGACGTCTTCAAGCATCACGGCTGGAAGGATGTCGGAATGGAGCTTCACGAACTCTCGACCGAGGGGAGGTGGGACGAAATGCCCGACCTCGTGACCGACGAGATGCTTGCCGCGTTCGCGATCGAAGCACCGCCGGCCGAAATCCTCCCCACCGTTCGCGAAGTCTATGGCGACATCGCCGATCGCGTCGTGGTCCCGCTCGATCATGTCGAAACCGTCTGAGTGCGGGGCCGATACGGTTATCCGGTCATCGGGCCTGGTTCGTCGGTATGAAGGTCCGCCCGGGGGTGCACACGTTCGATCTCGACTGGACCCGGGGTGAGCCCCTCTCGGTTCACGTCGTCGACACGGACGAGAGCACCATCCTGTTCGGATCGGGTGACGACACTACGGCCGAGCAGGTCGTCGCGATCGCTCGCGAGTATGCCGTCGATGCCGTCGTGGTCGAACACGGCGATGTGGATCATTACCGCGGCGTCCCGGTCCTTCGGGCAGAAATCGATCTGGAGGTGGCCGTTCCCGAGGGCGATGCTGGTTTTCTGCTCGACGAAGACATCGAACCCGATCACCGGTTGACCGACGGAGAGGTCTATCGGGGCGTGCTCGCAATCGAGGTGCCCGGGCACACACCGGGGAACATGGCCTTTCTCTACGATGGGATCCTGATCGCGGGGGATACGGTCGCCGGCGTGGATTCGCAGTACGCGGCGGCCGGCGAGTGGCGCGGGCCGTTGACGGTAATGGACCGCGATCACAACGCGATGGACCAGCGGGCCAGAGACGCGATCCGGCAGTTAACCGAATACGAGATCGAGGCCGTACTGGTCACCCACGGCTCGAACGTGCTCGAGGGCGGCGGCGAAGCGATCCATACCCTCATTCAAGACCTCGAGGACGGCTAAGGCGCCCACAAGGGCTCGGTAGCTTTTTCGCCTCCACCTCGCAAATCGGAGGCAATGACCGAGGACCCCGTCGCGAAATGTAAGCTCCAGGGCGGGACCCTCTCGGTCTTCGCGGACCGGGTGGAGATCGACCGGTCGTCTTCGTCGATGTTCGACAGCAAGACCATCCCGATGGCAGATATCGTGGGGGTGAATTTCTCCCGCGGGCTGGTGAATGGGCACATTCAGCTGCACCTGAAGGACGTCGAGCCCGCGACCGGTGGGTTCCTCAGTCACCCGATCGACGAGAACACATTGTATTTCGGGCGTCGGAACCGCGACTGTGCGGCCGAGGTTCGCGACGCCATCATCGAACGCATCCCCTGAGCGAAAACGGCGTCGATATATCAGTAATCTGTTATCACCGGAGATAATTTGGAAGTAAATGATTTGATAGGTCACTCGATACCAAGACCAAGCATGGACGAGCCGATCCGGATCCTGCACGTCGACGACGATCCGGATTACGCCGAGATGACGGCCACCTTTCTCGAGCAACAGGACGCACCACTGGAGGTCCTCACCACGACGAGCACCACCGACGCCCTCGACCGGCTGGGCGACGATTCCGTCGACTGTGTCATTAGCGATTACGACATGCCCAACATGGACGGCCTGGACTTCCTCGAAACGGTTCGCTCGGATTATCCCGAACTACCGTTCATCCTCTTCACCGGAAAGGGGAGCGAAGAGATCGCGAGCGAAGCGATCTCCGCCGGTGTGACGGACTACCTCCAGAAAGAGACCGGCGCCGACCACTACCTGGTATTGGCCAACCGAGTGATGGACGCCGTCGAACGGGTTCGCTCGGAAGTGAGCTATCAAGAGGTGTTCGACAAGGCCGGAATCGGCCTGACCGTCCGGGACATCGAATCGGGCGATCTCATCGACGTCAACCAGCGCTATTGTGAGATGCTGGGGTACGACCGGGACGAGGTTTTGGACCTGACGCTGGAGGAGCTCACGGCGGACGTCCCCGGGTATTCCGCGGACCGCGGCCGGGCCAAGCTCCGGGAGGCGGTCGACCGTGGCTCGGCTTCGTTCGAATGGCCGGACCGGACCAAAGACGGGGAAACCGTCTGGGTGGACATCGACTTGACACGAGCCGAGATCGACGGACGGCAGCGGCTCCTCGTGAGTATCCAGGACATCACGGAGCGAAAAGAACGGGAACGAGATCTCACGAAAGCCAAGCGCCGCTTCGAGTCGGTTTTCAACAACCCCGTCGGGTTCATGGGCCTCCTCGATCCAGATGGGACCCTCAGGGACGCGAACCGACCGGCACTGGCGTTCATCGATCGCGACCTCGTCGAAGTGCAGGGGGAGCCGTTCTGGGAGACACCGTGGTGGACGCATTCGTCAGCGCTGCAAGCGGCCCTCAAGGGTTGGATCGAGCGGGCGGCCGATGGCGAACGGGTCGAGTTCGAGGCGGAACACCTCGGTCCGGACGATCGATCCGTCGTTATCGAAGGCGCCCTCCATCCCGTCAATGACGAGGCGGGAACGGTCACCTCCATCCTCGTTGCCGGCCGGGATATCTCGGAACGGAAGGCCCGGGAACGCGACCTCGTCCGATACCAACAGGCGATCGATTCCGTCGGTGCCGGGGTCTGCATGCTCGACGAGAGTGGGGCCTTCAAGCTCGTCAACAGTCGGTTGGAGGACTTGACCGGCTACGATCGGGCGACGCTGCTCGACTCGTCGATCTCGACACTCATGGACGAATCCACCATGAACGAGGCTACCGACCTCATCAGCGCCCCGACCGACGAGATCACCGCCTTCGAATGGCAGCTGCAGACCGCCAATGGCGATTCGATCCCGTGTGAGGCCCGGATCAGCCGAGTCGATTTCGATGACGCACCGGGGACGATCTGGGCGGTGGCGGACATGTCCGACCGGATGGAACGGGAAGGCGAACTCATGCGGCAAAACGACCGGCTCGAGCGAGTCATCAGTATCATCTCCCACGACCTTCGAAACCCGTTGTCGGTCGCGACCGGACAGCTCGAACTGGCACAGGCCGAGGCCGAATCCGAGCACGTCGACAAGGCCGCCTCGGCGCTCGACCGGATGGCCGAGATCGTCGACGACATCCTGACCTTGGCGCGGACGGGCCATCGGATCGATCCGACGGATTCGGTCGACCTCGACCGTGTCGCCACCGGGTGTTCGACCAACGTCGAAACGGGATCGACGTCGCTGTTCATCGAGTCAAACGTGGAGATTCGGGCGGACGAGGTCCACATCCAGAACCTGCTCGAGAATCTCATCCGAAACGCGGTCGAACACGGTGGTGCGGACGTCTCCGTCCGGCTCGGTAAGTTGAACGAAGGGGACGGGTTCTACGTCGAGGACGATGGGTCGGGGATCCCGGACGATGACCGCGCGCAGGTCTTCGAATCGGGATACTCGTCGGTGGATGGTAACGTCGGCTTGGGGCTGAACATCGTCCGGGAAATCGCCGACGCCCATGGGTGGGACATCACCCTAACCGAGGGGCAGGAGGGTGGGGCCCGGTTCGAGTTCTCGAACGTGACGATTCTGAGCTAACCCGCGGTCTCAGTCCCAGAACGAGCGGGTCCGGGCGTATTCACGTTCGCGGGCGAGGATGTCGCGGTAGAAGTCGTCCTCGTTCTCCCGCCAATTGTTGATGATGCGGGCGGCCGACTGGGGGCCGACGCCACGGGCAGTGAGCGCGATGACCGCCCGCTTGCCGTGGCTCTGGACGAGGTTCGCCGAGCGGTGGGCCCGCTGGGTCATCTTCTCCTGGTCCTCGTCCTTGTCCTTGGACTTGATCGCCTGGACCACCTCGTCCGCCCAGGGATTGATGGCCGCGATCCGTGTCGAGCCGCATTCCGGGCATTGGGGCTGCTCGGGGACGCGGTCGACCTTGGTCCGACGCTCCCATTCCGTGCAGTGGAGGCAGATCAGGCGGACGCGATCGTCGTGGAGGCGCTCCTTGACCGTTTTGATGACGCTCGCGTCGGCGTTTTCGGGGGTGAGGAGTTCACGCCCGGTCGACCGCCCGGACGACCCGAGCGGTGTCCGGCCGTGGACAGTCGAGAGCGAACGGCTGCCGCCCTGGACCTGCTCGAGGATGGACTGGGTGAGCCCGACCGCGAGGTCGTCGTGAAACACCGAGCGGATGGCCTCATCGAAAACGGGCGTATCCTCCAGGAACGAGACGATGCGACTCCCGCCGAAGCTGGCGCTCGATCCCTTGTAGCGTTTGAGCGCGCCGAAGGTGGCCGCGATCTGGGCCAGGGTGAACTGGAGGGCGTCGGAGCGCTTGAGCGCGAGTTCGAGGTAGGCTTCGACGTGCTCGGGAGCCGTCTCCTCGAGGACGCCGACGACGTCGCCCGTCGACACGCCGTGCGGGACCGTCAGCTCGATCCGGTAGGGATCGACGTCCATCCCGATCGACGAGCCGGCCGCCTGGCCGACCAGCGACGAGATCAGCCGGCCGAGCGTCTCGTTCCCTTGATGGCCGAAACAGGCGTTGATGACGATCGTCCCGCCGTCCCCCTCGATGAGGAGTCGGTCGTCGGTCGGGACGGGAAGGCCCTCCTCGACCTGCTCGTAGAGGGGTTGGAGCGCCTGAGTGAGGGTATACTCGTCCGTCGGGTATCGATCCAGGAAGGAGCGGGCCACCGCATCGACCGTCCCGCCGGCCTCGAGTTGGTCGGCGGCGACGGCCCGCATCTCGCCCACCTCCTGGGCGACCTCGAAGGGGACGGGGATCTCCTCGCCGATCCAGGAGGGCACCTCGCCGGCGGGATCCTCGACGGGCGTGGCGTTGACCTGCATGTCATCCTCGTCGACCTCGACGATCCGCCACATCCGGCCGCCCTGGATGAAGGTCGCCCCGGGCTCGGCGAAGTTGACGACGAACCGTTCATCGAGCGTCCCGATCTGGTTTCCCCCGGCCATGTCCGAGACGCGATAGGTCTCCTCGTCGGGGATCATCGAGAGGTTCCGGTAGTAGTACTCCCAGGTGTCGCCGCGCTTGCTGATGATATCCTCGTCCTCGTCGAGCCAGATGAGCCGGTTGCCGGCCGCCTCCCGGACGACGTCCTTGAACGCCTCTTCCTCGATGTCGCGGAAGGGATAGGCCCGGGTGATGATCGCGAAGGCCTGCCGGGCTGGGAGCTCGCCGAGGTCCATGACCAGCCCCGCCAGCTGGTTGGCGACGACGTCGAGGCTGCCCTCGTGGATGGCCGCCGGTTCGACCTCGCCGACGGTTGCACGCCGAGCGATGGCCAGCGCCTCAAAGGTATCGTCCGGGTGGCGGGTGACGATGGTTCCCTTGGACGTCGCCCCCGCGCGGTGGCCGGCCCGACCAACTCGCTGGAGGAGTCGCGTGACCTCACGGGGGCTCCCGTACTGGATGACGTGATCGACGTGGCCGACGTCGATGCCGAGCTCCATCGACGAGGTGCAGAGCAGGGCGTCGAGGTCACCCGTCTTGAACCGGTCCTCGACGTCGATGCGGGCCTCCTTGGCGAGCGAACCGTGGTGGACGCCGACCGAGGCATCGAGGGCATTGAACCGCGAGCCGAGCGCCTCCGCTGTCTGTCGGGTGTTAACGAAGATAAGGGTCGATTCGTGCTCGTCGACCTGATCCATGATGAACCGCACGTGGCTCGCCATGGCCGGTTCGGTGACGAGCTTGCTCGCGAGGCGCTCGTCGTCGTCGGTGATCCGTGGTTCAGTGACCGACACCTCGAGGTCGGAGCCGGCGTCAATCTGGACGATTGCGGGCTCGCGACCCGCCGTCAAAAACCGGCCGACCTCCTTCGGATCGCCGACCGTGGCCGAGAGACCGATGCGCCTGAAATCGCCAGCCAGTTCCCGAAGCCGTTCCAGGCCGATCGTCAACTGCGCCCCGCGTTTCGAGGCGGCGAGTTCGTGGACCTCGTCGACGACGACGTGATCGATGTCCGCGAGGGCACGCCGGAGTTTCTCCCCCGTCAACATGGCCTGGAGGGTCTCTGGGGTGGTGATCAGGACGTCCGGCGGGTCGTTGGCCTGTTTGGTTCGTTGATACCGGGTCGTGTCGCCGTGACGAACGTCCACCCGGAGATCGAGCGTGTCGCCCCACCAGTCCAAACGATCCCGCATATCGCGGTTGAGGGCCCTGAGCGGGGTGATGTAGAGGGCTGAGATACCGAACTGGGGGCCCTTCTCGACGATCGCGTCGAAGACCGGGAGCATCGCGGTTTCGGTCTTACCGGTCCCGGTGGGCGCGATGACGAGGGCGTCTTGGCCGGCAGCGAGGGGTGGAATCGCCCGGCGCTGTGGCTCGGTGGGTTGGTCGAACCCCCGATCCGAGAGGGCGGCTCGGACCTCCGGGCCGAGGTCGGCGAATGCGGCCGCCGCCGGGCTGTCTCCCATCGCCCGCTCTATGGCAGGGGGGCAGAAAAACACGTTGTCACCCGTGCTCACGAGTAGCAAACGAGAGGATAGAATTCCAGTACCGATCGGTGAATCCACGATAAACAATACAAGGGATTAACTGATCCGTGTCAGCCACCCGGACCCATGGCGGCGATCTCGCGGTCAGTCGAGACGGACGACCGCCTCGAACCGTTCCATGGGGTGCTCAGTCCGGGGCTCAGTTTCTCGAGCGGCCATAGCATACTCCCCCATACGTATTCGTCGACCCCACTGCCACTGGCCGCCCACAACGAACTCTGGCTGGTCACGCCAGCCGGCGATCGCCGCCTGTACGTCGACCCGCCCGAGGCGGCACCCTATCTGGAAACGTATCATCGGTTCGACCGAACGGTCGGGGCATCGATCGACTGGTCGCGGTCGATGGACGACCGTGTGGACGTCAGAGTAGCGGCCGATGACGGAACGGCGATAAACGTCAGTGCTGATCTCGGGGATTCCATCGCCACCCGGCTGTTGACCCGGCTATCAGGAGTGACCCCGTCCAGGCTGCTCAAAACCGCGGTCGGGAGCTGGATCAGCAACCTGAGCTTTCAAGGGTTGCTCGAGACGAACGGCCTGCAGATCGCCGGCCAGACCGAGACGGGCGAGCCGTATCGGGTCGAGGCCGACACGCTCAGAACGGTCGAATCGGCCACCGCCACACTCGACGGAGACGACCTCGGATCCCTTCGAATCCCGTATCGCCGGGTAGCGTTCGGCGATCACGTCATTCCGGACGATGCGTTGTTGGTGGCCGGTGACCTCTACCTCCCACCACCGGAGCGTTGAGCCTCGCTCATCTTGCCAACAGGGTGAGAGCTATGTACCCAGGGCTGGATCCACGGACGAGGGGTGGGCATGAAACCGAGAAATTCCTGGAGCGAAAACGAGCGCCTCGTCTATAAGTGGTTCAACGAGCTGTTCAATCAGGGCGATCTCGACGTCGCCGACGACATCCTCGCTCCGGAGGTCAGCTACAACGGGCCGGTGAGCCTGACGCCGCGCGATGTTCGTGGACCCGAGGACATCAAGGACTACGTCTCGGTCTACCAGGAGGCGTTCCCGGACATCTGGTATACCGTCGAGCATATCTTCGGGTCGGACGACGAGATGTGCGTCCGGTGGGTGGCAACGGGCACACACGACAGCGACCTCTTCGACCTCGAATCGACCGGTGAGACGTTCGCGGAGGACGGCATCAACGTATTCACCATCGACGACGGCCGTATCACGGAGATCTGGTCCGAATGGGACACCCTCCGGATGGTGCAAGAACTCGGGGTCATGCCGTCGGTCGGCGAGGCCAGCCAGTAGCGGTCAACAGCACAACCGATCGATTCCGGACCTGTTTTCCCGGTGACGGCGGTTACGCCGGTAGATGGCCGTCCAAGAGATCGGCGGGTGGGGCTTCGTCGTGGGGCTGCTTCTCGGTCCCGGCATCGTCGCCGCGCTCCTCTGGAGCCCGTTTCTCCTGGCCAGTCGCATTCGGGCGTTGTTCAGAGCCCTGCCGCCCGCCCGGTCGACCGCGGTGAGCTACGTCGTCGTCACGGTCGGACTTTCCATTCCGTACCTCTTCGGGACTATCGCGGCGTTGGTCGTCACCGAGGGACAGACGGGCGGAGCCATGGCGAACGCGCTCCTCAATGTCCTGATCCCGGTGTCGAGCCTCTATGTCCTCGGCCTTCCAATTCTCGCCATCCGGGGGCTACCGCGAATTGGGAGTGATTGGGATCCGAATGGGTACGACACGACCACGTGGGTGCTCCTGATCGTCGGGGCAGCGTGGTACTCGGCCCTGTTTGCGGTACCGCTCTTCCTGATCGCGGTCGTGCTGGCCCTCCCGATGTGAGCCCTCACCCGCCCGAGACGGCCTGGAGGATCGTCACGGTATCGCCGGCTTCGATGTGTTGCGCCTCGCTGGTGGCGAGATCAACCGGCTCACCGTTGTGAACCACGCGGAGGTGCGCACGGAGGTCACCGTCCCCATCGAAGAGGTGGGGTTCGAGGGCGGGAACGGCCTCGAGTAAGCGGTCGAAACAGTCCTCGACGGTCTCGGCGTCGAGGATGACCTGTCGGTCCCCCTCGGTGAACCGCGAGAGCAACCCGGGGAGCCGGACGGTGACGGTGGCCATCTTACTCGAGGACGACGGCGTTGAGGCTAAATATCCGCGGGAGGCGACAGTCGATCGGTGCCCAAGAGTCACCCGCATCATTGCTGGCGTACACGTCACCGCCGGTCGTCCCGACGTAGACGCCGACCGGATCGAGCGTGTCGACCGCCATGGCCTGCCTGAGGACCGTCAGCCACGCCCGGCCGGGGAGCCCGGTCACGATACGTTCCCATGATGTACCGGCATCGCTCGACCGATACACGGCGGGGCGACCATCGATCGCCATGCGCCGCTCGTCGCTCTCGAGCGGGACGGTGTAGAGCGTCCCGGGGTCGGATGGATGGACGACCATGGGGAAGCCGAAGGTCGAGGGGAGGCCCTCGTCGATGCGTTCCCAGGAGTCCGCCCCGTCGGCGCTCCGGAAAACGCCGCGGTGGTTCTGCTGAAAGAGGCGCTCGGGATCGGTCGGATCGAGGACGACCCGGTGGACACATGAGCCCACTGGGCCCTCGGCGAGGTCCTGATCGACGAGTTCCAGGCCGTCGTTCTGGAGCGTCCAGGTGTCGCCGCCGTCGACGGTGCGGAAGACGCCCACCGCCGAGATGCCGACCCACATCCGATCCGGATCGTCGGGATCAACGAGGATCGAGTGGAGACACAGTCCACCCTTACCCGGGAACCACTGGTCGCGGGTTCCGTGATCGTTCAGCCCGGACACGGCCGACCAGGTATCGCCGCGGTCGCGAGAGACGAACAGGCCGGCTTCGTCGACACCGGCGTAGAGCGTATCGGGATCGTGGGGCGATGGGACGATCGTCCAGACCTGGTTCAGTTCGCGGTCGCTCTCCTCGGGATAGGCCGGGCTCTCCGCAGCCTGTTCCCAGTTCTTGCCGAGGTCGTCTGACCACTGGACCGTGGAGCCGTAAACGAAGTGGCCGACGGCTCCGTATAGTCGATCGGTCGGGCGGTCGTAATAGAGGTCGGCGACCTTCCAGCCGGCCAGGTGCGGGCCATGGACGGTCCACCCGCCTCGATCGGCATCCGACTCCAGGACGAACGCGCCCTTGCGGGTGCCCGCCAGGAGCAACACTCGGGACATTCCGCTCCTGTTGGTTCGCTGAAAGCATAGCTGTTGCTCCGGTCCAAGCGTTATTTCGACGGGCCGTGTGGGCCCGGCATGGATGAGAACGGTCAGCGGTATTTCGAGGAGCTCGAGGTCGGCGAAACGGTCGACTGTGGAAGTATCGAGGTCACCGAAGACGAGATGCTCGAGTTCGCCGAGCGATATGATCCCCAGCCGTTCCACATCGATCCCGCGGCAGCCAAGGAGTCGATGTACGGCGACCTGATCGCCAGCGGGTGGCTGACGGCCGGGCTCTCCGCCCGACTGCTCGTGAAGGGCTACATGAACCAGAACGCTACACTCGGTGGCAACGGCATCGACGACCTTCGGTGGCACCGGCCGGTATACGCGGGCGACACGCTCTCGGTCTCGGTCGAGCTCGTCGACAAACACGCCGGCGACAACCCCCTGTTCGGACATACGACCGCCGAGGTCACGACCGTGAACCAGCATGGCGACCCTGTGCTGACGATGGCGGGGCTCGGCTTGGTCGAGAAGCGCGACGCCTAGTCCGGCGACGTGACCGGCCGGCCGTCGTCGAATTCTAGGGCGCCCCAGTGGCTCACGAGTTTCCAGTCGTCGCCCATCAGGGTGTAGAGCTTGGCCGTCCGGCCCAGCCAGTGGAAGTCTTCGCCGGTCGCTTCATCGCGCCAGAGGGTATCGATGTCGACGACGGCCATCCCCGCGTCGCCCTGGTCGCTTACGGCGATCCGTCGGGTCGTCCGCTCGTTCCGAACCAGCTCGTGGGTGTCGAAGAGGCCCTGCCAGTCCGCCCGCCAGCGTTCGCGGTCGAACCGGCCGAATTCGAGCTCCCAGTCCACGGGATCGTGATCGTACGATGACGGCGGCCACGCCCACACCATGTCCTGATGGAAGAGGTCGAGGAGGGCCTCGGCATCCTTTGCGTTCCAGGCGGCCGTCTCGCGGTCGACCATCGCCTGGATCGCGGACTCGGGGTCAGCGTCCATAGCAACCCCTCTCCGGGGCCGGAGATAAGGTCGCCGAGTCAGTCAGCCGTTGGCGAGGGTGTGGGCGTAGCCCTCCCGGAAGGTCGGGTAGGCAGGTCCCCAGCCGGTAGAGTGGAGCCGGGCGTTCGAGCAGCGTTTGTTGGATCGTTCGATCGCGTCAACGAGGATGCCGGCGGGTCGGCCCGTATAGTCCGCGAGCCACCGGGCGAACTCGTGGCGGTGGACGGGCTCGTCGTCGACGGCGAGGTAGGTGTCGTCGGGACCGTCTCGAGCAGCGAGGAGCGAGGTGGCGGCGTCGTCGCGATGGAGAAGGTTGAGGAACCCGGCGGGCACCCGGGCGTCATCGAGGTAGCGGTCCTCGCCCGTCCGGCCGGGGCCGTAGAGGCCGGCGAAGCGGACGACGGTCCCGCCAGCATGCCGTGCGATGTTCTCGGCCTCGAGCAGGGTTCGGGATCGGTCCGACGTGATATCGAGTTCCGTCTGTTCATCGACCCACGATCCGTCATCGACCTCGTAGACCCCGGTGCTCGACGCGTAGACAAGCGTAGCGCCGCCGATGGCGTCTCTGGTGTTTATCAACCCATCGACATAGGCCGCCCGATAATCCTCGGGATCCCGGGAGCCGGCGCTCACAAGATAGAAGGCGTGATCCACGTCGGGGAGGTCAAGCGGTGGGTCGGTGACGTCACGTTCGAGGCTCGCTACCCCATCGATGTCGACCCCGGACCGGGTCACTGCGAAGACGTCCTGGTCGTCGTCGACCAACCGCCGGGCGAGCGCACCACCGACATAGCCACAACCCACGATCAGGGACGAGGTCACACCGCTTCCTACCTCCCCGAGGCCATTCACCCTAGCGGTTCGAATCGGGAACAGGCGAATTGGTCGTTGAATGTGTCGTTAACTCCGTGGATCGACATCCGGCGTGTTCAAACGAGAGGAGATGATAGGAGGGAATATAATTACGTTGAGCTGAACGGAGTGACCAACAAAGAAGCAAGGACAATCATACCAGCCAGCCTTCGATTCAGCCGAAATTTGGGCTTCTCATGCTGTTATGAGGGCAACTACGGTTTATTACTGATTAGCCGCATCTGGCTAAGCAATGGCGGGGAACGATCCACTCGATCAAGGGTTCCTCCTCGAAGTCGTTAGGCGAACGCCGATGCTCAACGCCCTCAGACAGGAGTCGTTGAGTCCTCGGGAGCTCCAAGATCGCCTCGACATCTCGAAATCAACAGCGCACCGGAACGCCACGTCACTCGCCGATCGAGGCTTGGTCCAGAAATCCGACGGAAAACATACGCTCACCGCGTTCGGCCGGGAGGTCGCGGATCTGGTTTCGACGTTTGAGTCTGACATGGAGACGACCGTCCGACTCGCACCCATGCTCGGTGCCGTCTCGGGAACCCAACCGCCGTGTCCGATTGACGCCTTCGCCAACGCGACCGTCACGACGACGGATCATGGTGATCCCTTCGGTCCAGTTGCCCGGATCGTCGCTCTCATCCGCGAAACTGACTCTTTTCGAATGGCCGACTCCTATGCCATTGCGCCGGCATATATCGAGGAGATACAGGGACGAGTGTTGGATGGCCTCGAGGCCGAAGTCATCGAACGGCCGGAGGTCGCCGAAGACATCATGGAGAACTATCCGAGGCGTTGCGTGAGGCTATGTGGCAGCGAACATTATACGATGAAGTTACACGACGACCTCAAATTCGGTCTGGTCATCTTCGACCATCGGATCGGCATCGGTGTCCGCGACCCCAGGACAGGCACACCTCGTGTATTCGTCGACACGGATGCGGAAGAAGCGAGGGAATGGGCACAGGCTATTTTCGACGCCTATTGGCGGGAAGGGACCAGATTGGACCACTTCACCCCGAGGGAGCTTCGCGAGGTGATCAAGGAACAAGCCGAGTGAGCGCTGTCCCCGAGTGGTGGACGGCCGTCGTATCGCTCTTATGGACCGTCGACGGGGTTCCCTCGACGATAGACCTCAGTAACCGGAAGACCGGCACACTCGGCATGGTCGTGTAACGCTGTCTCGCTATCCGCCTTGAAATGACAGAGAGTACCCATGACCTCTCCGTTATCGCCCTCCAGGATCTGTGATTCGATCCAGTCGATGGCGTGGCCGTCGTCGCGGACGATCTCCAACGCTTCGATCGATCGTTCACTGGCCCGTTCTCGCTCGGCTTGCGTAACTGACTCTTCCAACTGCCTGAGGATGAAGAAATCGTCCAGTTCACCGTCAGCCATTGGTCACCTCCATCTGGGAGTTATTGCAATCGACTCCTTGCTTATCGGTGGGCATGTCTCGATGAGACATAGATGAACAAGGGAACGCAACTACATTGTACCTAATCGTCGTAATTTTCCCGGCGGCTGGAATCATCCCAGTAGCAGAAACGTTGCCAGTCACAAACACTGCTGGCATAATCAATATCGTTGATCCACAAGAGAGGTTCATCCCCCTAAAGCTCTACACGAAGTCGAATATTGTATGAGGATCATTTCGTCAATATCTCAATTCGATCAACA
>Ga0207797_1001495_pt1 | contig 16833 bp, 12 predicted proteins | sample PRCRCaboRojoPR_6_FD_187275 | JGI IMG/M metagenome (GOLD analysis project Ga0207797, IMG submission 187275) | Marine sediment microbial community from Cabo Rojo, Puerto Rico - PR CR 10% Liquid 1 (SPAdes) | ecosystem: Environmental > Aquatic > Marine > Coastal > Sediment | place: Cabo Rojo, Puerto...
GAAGCCACGATTTGGGGATCTGAAGCGCCTGCGTCATGGCGTCAGACCACGTGCGGCTTTCTACGTCAAATAGAGACGTTCCCGACGCATCGGATACATCCGTAGCGAAGGTCCCGGTCAATCGGTACCGTATATAGTCTTTAGGGAGTAGAATTTGGTCGATCCGGTCATACAAGCCAGGTTCATGATCGCGCATCCAGATAAGCTTTGGCGCCGTAAATCCTGGAAGAACAGGATTTCCCGTGTGCCTGACCACCTCCGACCGCCCAACGTGATCATGGATCTGCTTACAGGCATCGCTTGTCCGCTGGTCGTTCCATAAAATAGCAGGTCGGATTACATCCCCTTTTGGATCCAAGCAGACAAGGCCGTGCATCTGACCGGTAAGACCGATTCCAACGACGTCCGAGGCATCAACGCGGTTTGTCTGCAGAACGTCTCGGACAGCGGCTCGGGTGGATGCCCACCATTCCTTCGGATCTTGCTCGCTCCAGGAAGGCTTAGGGATGATGGTCTCGTACGGATGGGTCGCCTGAGCCACTACGTCTCCGTCCGCGGAAAGAATTAGGGCTTTACTTCCCGAAGTACCAAGGTCGATTCCAAGCAGGAGCGCAGGCATATGGCTAGGGGTTATCCCGTCTGTACAGATGAAATCGGACTGGTTGACGAACGGACAATCAGTTCGGACTCAAGGTGCTCGTGTCGAGGCGTTTGACGGTCTGTGCCTTCCGTCGAGGAAAGCACGTGGTCCAGCAGGAGAGCTGCCGCTTTCTGCCCCATCTCATACTTTGGGGCGCGAACCGTCGTCAGGGGAACGGACAAATACGCTGCCGTAGGAATGTCGTCGCATCCCACCACGGATACATCATCGGGCACCGTAATTCCTGCCTCCGCCAGCGCGCGCAGTACCCCCAAGGCAACCAGGTCGTTAAAACAGCTGATGCCGGTGGGCACATCCCCCGAATTCAGGGTCTTAAAGGTCGATTTTGCAGTCCGGTAGCCCTCCTCCATATGAGCCCCAGCCTGGATCACAATGTCGTCTGAGAAACGGTGGTTGGACTCACTAAACGCAATCTGAACGCCGCGAATACGATCCCGCGAATGTTGAGTGTAAGGAGGCCCGGCGAAGTGGAGAATTCGCTCATGACCGTGATTGAGGAGGTGGGCGGCAGACTTCCTTCCTGCCTCCACATTGTCGATGCTAACGACGTTAGCCCGAAGTCCTTGTACTCTCTCAAGCAGCACGAAGGGAAAGTCCGATTTCCGGAGCGTGAAAAGATGAGAGAGGTCCACATCTTCATGAATAACCGGGGCTATTATGGCACCATCTAGGTCCATCTCCCTAAACGACGTTATAAGCCCCCCTTCTTGTTTGTATTCACCCTCCGACGTCCCTATGTATATTCTATAACCCTTTTCGTTGATGTAGTCGTGTGCACCCTTTATTACCTCAGAGTAAAAGGGGTTATTCACCTCTTTGACGATCATTCCGATGACTCCCGTCTTGTCACGGTGTGGACTCCGACGCGCACCCAGATTCTGGGCCATGCGTGAAGGCTCGTATCCTAAAACATCAATTGTCGACAAGACCCGTTCTCGGGTTTCCTGGCGAACGGATGACTTCTCATTGATGACAGCGGACACGGTCCCCGTCGATACCCCTGCCTTCTCCGCAACATCTGTGATTGTTACCTTCTTTGACATCTAGTCTTAAGTGACATATTTATATGATTTGAGGTTATATCTAATCTTGCTCATTAAGACAAGATCCAAGATAGGCGCCAAAATTTGGTGAACTAGCAGGCCCTTCGTACCTCCGATAGATATGCATAGGCCTCATACGCGGCAGGGAGACCCTGCGCACTTCTTCTATCGGACTCCGTGAAGGAGTTCAAAGAGAAGTTGATCGAGGCGCTCGTACCGAAGAGACTGATCCGCCATGTCCGCCCGGTTAAAATCCTCATTCTTTAATCTCCGGACGTTTTCATGCGTGTACGCACCATTTTCTGTTGGGGAGTGCCCAGAGCTGCGATTTATCTCATGGATTAACGACTGTATATCTTCATCCTCTTTGAACCTCTCAGCCTTCTCCTTTAATATCAGATAGCTCCTCATGCATCCTTTTGCAAAGTCTCGAACTCCCTCATAGTCCTCCGTCCGGTAGGCATGAGCGTCAAAGTGTTTGGGGCCTTCATATCCGACATCCTCTAGAAACTTTACCAGAAAAAAGCTAGACTTGTAGTTGTATGACCCAAACCGAAAGTCCTGATCATAGCGAGATGGGTTCTGATCATTAAGGTCGATGTGGAAAAGCTTGTCTGCGTCCCAGGCCTGAGCGACCGCGTGCGGGAAGTTCAGTCCCGCCATCGTTTCGTGTGCCACCTCTGGATTTACCCCCACCATCTCCGGGTGCTCTAATGTCTCGATGAAGCCGAGCATCGCCCCCGTGGTCGGCAAGTAAAGATCGCCCCGGGGTTCATTCGGTTTGGCTTCAAGAGCAAACCGCAAATCATATCCCTCATCCTGGACGTACGCACAAAGGTAGTTGATAGCATCACGCAGGCGTCTCAGTCCGTCGGTGGGAGGCTTTCCCACATCTGTTTCCGTTCCCTCCCGTCCGCCCCACATGACGTACGTCTGAGCTCCAAGCTCTACGCCCAGGTCGATGCCGTCCATGGTTTTCTGGAGTGCGTAGCGCCGTACCTGGGGATCGGAAGCGGTGAAGGCCCCATCCTTAAATACAGGGTCGGAAAATAGATTCGTGGTCGCCATGGGAACGTTCAGGCCCGTTTCGTCAAGGGCCTGCTTGAAATCGGACACGATGCGGTCACGCTCAGCAGGTCCGGCGTCGATCGGCACGAGGTCGTTGTCGTGGAAATTGACGCCGTAGGCCCCAACGTCTGCGAGGAGATGAACAAGTTCGACCGGTGATCTCTCTTCACGAACCGGTTTTCCGAATGGGTCAGCCCCTGTGTTACCTACAGTCCAGAGACCGAACGTAAACTTGTCTTCAGGGGAGGGCTCGTACGAGGTGGGCACGGTGGGTGGTGTGGGAATGGTTAGAGGAATGACGTGGTGGCAAAACGGGACGGTAGACGCGTCTGACCAGTTGTTCAGCAGCACAACGAATTCAGACCCCTCGTCCACGCACGCGCTTCGCAAAACCCTCGAAGCACGGTTATTCAAGCTCACGAACCCATATATTTCGATAGCGGACCCGATTACCGTGATCCTGCAACTGGAGAGGCAACTGGGCGGCATGCGGCTGGTAGTCCGGACGCTCCATGTAAGCGGTTGGACCGGTTAATTCCACATTGTCTTGAACAAGGACGCCGTTGTGAAAGACGGTCATCCGTGCGGGGGTCACCACCCCTCCATCCTCATCGAAATGCGGCCTTCGAAACACGATGTCGTAGGTTTGCCACTCGCCGGGCGGACGGCTTGCATTCACCAGCGGCGGGTACTGGCTGTAAATGGCCGCACATTGGCCGTCTGGGTACGTTTGGTTTTGATACGAGTCCAGGATCTGAACCTCATACTTTCCCATGAGGAATACGCCGCTATTTCCTTTCCCTTGAGCGATATCTTCGTCTTCCGGAGGAGTTGCAAACTCGAGGTGGAGTTGAACGTCTCCAAACGAACGTTTCGTTCGGAGATTTCCGGTTCCAGGTTGGACCTCGACTGCGCCGTCCGTAACCGTCCACAGGGCGGCCGAGGTATCTGCATGCTCCCAGGCCTGAAGGTCTGTGCCATCGAATAAGACCGTAGCGTCGTCGGGAGCAGGTATCGGTCCGTTTGGCGCTGGACCCGGATCTATCACCTGGGGTTGGGGACGATCGGGATCATGGACATCCCAGTACATTGGATGCTGGTGTTGAGCACTGGCCGGAGCTGCAGCTAAAGTGATTAGACCCGCACACAGTACGAAGCCGAGGAAACGGAGAGCCATCGATTTAGTGCGGGCTATGAGCGGAAGATACAGGAGGGGGAGCGAATAGGGCTGCACAAGAATAAGGCTTCAGAACAGATGCGCTACGGGGGCTTGAACGCCCTCTGAGGGGCTTAATCGTCATCAGCAAAGGCGGCGTCGAATGCCCCTCCTGCCGGAGGAAAGTCGATGTTTTTGACGTACGTGCATGACTCGGATGCCCCTGCCTCCCGGTCCATTCCCGGGTCTTCCCACTCAACGGAGAGGGGGCCAGCGTAGCCGATTTCATTGAGCGCTCGGATGATGGCTTCAAAGTCAATGCGGCCACGCCCAATGGAGCGAAAGTCCCAATGACGATCGGCGTCGCCGAAAGGAAGGTGTCCCCCGAAAACACCCGCTGCGCTGGGGGTAGCACTCCACCACACGTCCTTCATGTGGGCGTGAACAATGCGGTCGTTAAATCGGTGAAGAAAGTCGATGTAATCAACCCCCTGGTAGCCAAAGTGGCTTGGGTCGTAGTTGAACCCAAATGCAGAATGATGCCCGATGGCATCCAGGGCACGCTCCGCTGACGCGATGTCGAAGGCAATTTCGGTTGGATGGACCTCCAGGCCAAACCGCACGCCAGCCTCCTCAAACGATGCGAGAATTGGGCTCCAGCGGTCTGAGAAGTCTTCGTAGCCCTCATCAATCATCGATTGTGGGGTTGGCGGGAAGGCATAGAGAAGGTGCCAGACGGAGGAGCCGGTAAAACCGGTAACGATGGACACGTCAAGTGCGGCCGCTGCCCGGGCTGTCCGTGCCATCTCCTCTGCAGCTCGCCTCCGCACGCCTTCCGGGTCACCGTCCCCCCAAACGCGGTCGGGAAGAATGTCCTGATGGCGCTGGTCGATGCGATCGCAGACGGCTTGTCCTACGAGATGATTGCCTACGGCCCACACGTCGAGATCGTGAGCTGCAAGGAGATCCCGACGGTCTCGGCAGTAACTGTCGTCCGTAATCGCTCGCTCAACATCGAAATGCCCGCCCCAGCAGGCCAGCTCAAGTCCGTCGTATCCCCACTCGGCGGCCTTTTCAGCCAGAACGTCGAGCGGCATGTCCGCCCACTGTCCGGTAAATAGTGTTACAGGTCGAGCCATATCAAGTGGAAGGTCTAGTTTGCGCTAATTCGTAAATCTGCTGCCCGTCGAACAACTGCTGGCGGCTTGCACCGATTTTTCGGCTGCATGCCTCGCCTTGACGGCTCATCCGCGGCGGAAAATGACCCGCTTTAAGCCGTAGGCGGCTGGTAGGTCATGTCAACCCAGGCAGCATCCTTCGAGCCGCTTTCCACCGCCTGATGAATGAAGTGCACGCCGATAGCGCCGTCTCCTACGGTCGGAAAGTCCAAATCGAGAGGATCGGGCTCTTTCCCTTGTATTCGGGCGGCGATCGTCCGGCACGCATTCGCATAGACGTTTGCAAAGGCACCCAGAAAGGCTTCGGGATGCCCGGCTGGCAGACGAGTGCCACGCTGAGCCGCTTCTACCAGATAGTCGTTGCCGTAGCGGTATATCTTCTCCGCCCCTCCATTTTGCTTGACCGTAAGAAGGGTTGGCGCCTCCTGGCGCCAGTCCAGCGCAGCGTCGGTGCCGTAGACGCGAAGTCGAAGGTTGTTTTCTTCCCCGACGGAAATTTGCGAACAGTGCAGGATACCTCGTGCCCCGTTCTCGTAGCGGACAAGCATGTTTGCGTCGTCATCCAAGGGGCGTCCTTCCACGACCGTGCCCACATCTGCACAGAGTCGGTCCATGTGGAGGCCCGTCACATACCGTGCAAGATGCTCGGCATGGGATCCGATGTCTCCAATGGCACCGCCTACGCCTGCGCGGTCCGGGTCCGTACGCCACTCGGCTTGTTTTTGCCCGGTTTCCTCGAGCCGCGTCGCGAGCCATCCCTGGGAGTACTCGACGACCACCTTGCGAACCGCACCAATGTCGCCACGCTGGACGATGGCACGCGCCTGCTTCACCATCGGATATCCCGAATAATTGTGAGTCAGACAGAAAACAACGTCGTGCTCGTCGACAAGACGACATAGCGTTTCCGCCTCATCGAGTGTCATCGTCAGGGGCTTATCACAGACAACATGGAAGCCGCGTGTGATAAAGGCTTTCGCAACGTCGAAGTGCAGGAAGTTCGGGGTCGTAATGGATACAAAGTCGATGCGCTCTCCCTGCGGCCGTTCTGCCTCCTGCTCAGCCATGGCTTCGAACGAAGGGTACACCCGCTCTGGATGGAGATGCAGAGCACGGCCTTGCTGTCGAGATTTCTTCGGGTCGGATGAAAACGCACCAGCAGCGAGGGTCGCCAGGCCGTCCATGCGGGCAGCGCGCCGATGCACACCGCCGATAAACGCGTCCGGCCCCCCACCTACCATTCCGTAGCGCAGCGGTCGATCCATGGTCATGCAGTAATGAAGATGAGGTATGAGTGTAGCGAAGTTTCAAAGGCGTTGTACATCCTGAGGGAATCAGAACATGGCAAAAGAATACCTATTTGGCATCGTGTATATCGACTACGGCGTACCCCCCTCGCTGCCGATCACGAATATACAGGCCGCCAAAAATTAATATGAGCAAGCACGTGAATGGAACGATATAGCGAAAGGACACTCTGCCTCCGTAATTGTCGGCGGGAAGCAAAATTTCGGCGGCGCGATCTGGAAGAGGCTGAGCAGCTGTGCTCCCAGTGCTCGCAACGGCGGGCCCGCTGTCGATGATGGAGCGCAAGACATTGGCTGTTTCCGGCTCCGGCAGGGTGCCAGTCGTCTCGTGATCCGCCAGAACCGTCTGAACAGACCCGACAACGCGGTTGATTTCATCGATGAATGCCCCTTCCGCTTCCGGAGCGATCTCCGGATACGTCGCGGCCACCTCTTCCATCAGTTGCACGGTTGACTGACTTTGCTCTGTTGCGAGGTACTCATGAGCATATGTATCGGCCACACTCCCCATCTGCGGGGAGGTAATGAGACCGACGGTCGCCATGCCAACGGCTCCCATGAGACCCAGTCCCAACGCCCCACTCCGCGGCACGCGCTCGGATACAACGCCAAGCATCGTGGGCCAGAAAAAGCACACACCAACGGCAAACAACGTGGCGGAAGCGAACGCCATAATGGTGGTTTCGGCGTAGCTCAGCCACATCAATCCAGCCGCCGAAAGCACTGCCGATACGAGGAGGACCCCGGTGGGTGAAAGCCGCTCAACGAACGCCTCTGCTTTGTAACGGAGCGCGGCCATAATGCCGTTGATGTACGCCAAAACGAGGATTCCGGCAATGCCCCCTGCCTCCAGCACGGCGGGAACCCAGCGGTTGGGCCCGAGCTCCGTGGAGGCGGTGATCATCATGCAGAAAATGAGCAGCCACATCAGTGGGGAGAGAAATGTACTTCGAAACATCTCCTTCATGCTGACGCCAGCCTCGGCCCCCTCCGTCGGCGGGAAACGCTCACCGAGTAGCATTACCCCGTAAATTGCCGTTGGTATCAGGATCAGTCCGAGCTTGAGTTCCCATGAACCCAGACCCACCTGCGACAGTGCGAACGCGCCAAGCCCGCCCAGGACAATCCCACCCGGAAACCAGACGTGAAATTGGTTGAGCTTGACGGTTTTATTCTCTGGAAACAGAGCGGCCACCAGCGGATTGCATGCCGCCTCGACCAGTCCGTTGCCCATGGCGATCACGAGGGCCCCCCAGAAAAGCATCCAAAAGCCGGGTGACACCACCATCAGCACAACGCCGGCGAGGTGCGCGACGAATGCACCCCGCAGCAAAAAGCGCATACCGAGATTGTCGCAGAGCGGGGCGAAAAGCACCTGAGAGACTGCAAATCCCCAAAGCGCCGCCCCTCCAATCCATCCAACCTGGGCGTTGGTGAGCACGAACTCTCGCTTCAACGAGAGCATGATGTCACCAACAGTTGCAAACGCCACGGAGGTGGCGATCAGGGCGATACAACTGCCAATGAACAGTCGCTTACGGTTCAACGACTGGCGATTCGAGGGGAGGGTCGAGGCCGGTTCGCTCATTGTCAAAAGCGGGTGGGAGGTCGGCAGAGCAGTCGAGTGGGCTCACAGATTGTCACGTCTTAACTGCTCCACGGCGTAGTCGCACGCACGAGCGGTAAGAGCCATATACGTGAGCGAAGGGTTCTGATTGGCGGACGAGGTCATGCATGCCCCGTCGGTGACGAAGAGATTCGGAACGTCGTGCGCCTGATTCCACCGATTGAGCACAGACGTGTCGGGGTCACGACCCATGCGGGCCCCTCCCATCTCGTGAATGGCCTCTCCAAACTGATACCCGCTGTCGTACGGCTCAACGTTTTTGCCCCCCGCCGCCTCAAGCATCTCTGCGGCCTGCTCTGCCATGTCCTTACGCATCGCCTTCTCGTTATCACCGATCGACGCGTTGAAGCGCAGAATTGGAATGCCCCACTGGTCGGTTCGCTCGGGATGCAACTCGCAGTAATTGTCCTCTCGGGGAAGTATTTCCCCGAACGCCGTAATCCCCATGCGCCATGGAGCGGGAGTGCGCAGCTTCTCCTTGAAGTCCGCCCCGATTCCAGTCATGTCAGCGCCACGGTGCCAGTCAGGCCGGTATGCGCCTCCCTGATATCCGTAGCCACGGATGAAATCCGACTGTCGAGTTGAAGGGCTGCCCAAGTTGCGAAACCGGGGAACGTAGATGGTATTCGGACGACGTCCGTAATAATAGCGGTCTTCGAATCCTTCGAAGGTGGCGGCGGCCCCGGCGTTGTAGTGGTGGTCCATGAGATAATGGCCCAGGACGCCACTTGAATTCGCCAGTCCATCGGGAAAGCGCGGCGTGGTTGAGTTCAGCAGAATCTTGACGGAGTTCATCGCTGAGGCGCAGAGGAACACAATCTTGCCGCTGTACGCTCGCTCCTCCTTGGTCTGGCGATCAATCACCCGGACACCGGTAGCGCGATTGGTGTCTGGGTCGTACTCGACCCGATGAACGATGCTATCGGTCTTCACCGTCAGGTTGCCCGTTTCCCGCGCTGCCGGCAAGGTAGCGCTGAGACTGCTGAAATAAGAGCCTGTAGAGCATCCACGCCAACAGGGGCCGCAGTAATGACATGCTGCACGCCCGTTGTGAGCCTCGGTCAAGACGGCATTTCGACCGATGGTCAGCACGCGGGGCTCGCTGTAGATGTCCGCCCAACGCTCGCGAACGGCCTGCTCGACGCAGTTTAAATCCATGGGAGGCAAAAACTCCCCGTCGGGGAGCTGCGGCAGTCCCTCCTCCTGGCCACTGATGCCCGCAAACTGCTCGACATAATCGTACCATGGGGCGATATCTTCGTAGCGAATCGGCCAATCGACGGCAATCCCATCCCGGGCATTGGCCTCGAAATCCAATTCACTCCACCGATACGAATGCCGGCCCCATGTAATGGAGCGCCCCCCCAGCTGATAGCCGCGAATCCAGGCAAACGAGCTGTCTTCCGTCGTGGTGTAGGGGTGTTCGCTATCTTTGACGAAGAAGTGCTTGACGTTTTCGTTGATCCACTGGGACTGAACCTCATAATCTTCCTCCCACACCTGGTCGCTTCCCCCACCACGAAACGCCTGCTCCCAGGGACCGACGTGTTCGGTCACGTAGTCGGCCCCATGCTCGACGTGACGGCCCCGCTCAAGGACCAACGTGTCAAGTCCTTTCTCGGTAAGCTCCTTGGCCGCCCATCCTCCAGTGATGCCAGAACCGACGACAATCGCGTCGTACTCTTTTTGCTGGGGGGGGACGTGAACGTTTTTGTCTACGGTCATGGGTCGAGGGAAACCTACGGTCTGTAAAAGCTGATGAGAGTCGAGGCCAGTTATGCCCAGGAGCGTCCAATCTCCTCGTACGCGACACATGCTTCGTACCGCCCCATAACGGCGTCGTATTTGAGCTCCTTCGTTGCCCCGACTTCTGAGGTGTAATAGCCGGTGAGGGTAAGCTCCTTCATCATGCGAAAGAACGAAGGGGGATCGGGGTCATCGTCTGGACGCTCGCCGAAGGAGCCGAATGAGGCGCCGGTGGGTACTCCGTCCTCATCACCAAACGCTTCCCGGTCCATCTCTTCGAGCAGCGCGATCTGCTGCTCCCGGCTACTCTCGAGGAAAGGCTGCCCGGTTCGTTCTTCAGCGCGCGCATCCACGGTCTTGAGGCCGTCCAGGAATCGGCTTCGGTCCTCGGGCAAGAACCCATCCGCCAGCATCGTATCGATAAACTGGTTGACCTTGGCGCCCTTCGCTCCAGGGGTATCTGTCTCCGGAATGATGTGCTCCGAAATCGTGATCACCAGCTCATTCTGGCGATCGGTCAGCGCCTTTGGGGACCAGTTTGCGTTGCGCTCGACCGAACAACCGCTGAGAAGACCCGCGGTCGTAGGCAAAGAGACGACGCCTCCGAGTATCGCAGCCACGCGCTTTAGAGCTTGGCGTCGATCCATTGCATCTGCATCCATGGTGCGTTCCCGTTTGTGCAGTGAAAAAGTACGATCCTCCGAGTGCGGCACAGTCCCAGTTCCCGTGGGCCTCAGTACCCGGGATTCTGCTGCAAGTTGGGGTTCACGCTCAGCCGGGAGGTTGGGATCGGAAACAGCACCCGGAATGCTTCGCTGGACTCCTTAAAGCGCCAGGGTCCGGTAAACGTCGGAGCATATACGGAGGCGCTGGGTTCAGCCGAGCCGGGGAAGCCCACAGGCTCGCCTCCATACACAAACTCGTAGCGAATAAGAGACTGGCGTCGCATTCCGCCTTCGAATACGAGCTCGAAGCCGATCTCCTGCACAATGAGTTGATGCATGCGCAGCTCGGAGGAAACGGAGGAGACCGTCGACGCCCCCGCTCGCTCCCGTAACCTGTTCAGATACGGGAGGGCCGCCGACGGTCCGTTTAATACATTTTCTGCCTCTGCTTTAATCAGATACATCTCGGCGAGTCGGATGAGCGGATAATCGTTGCCCATGTTGAGGTCCGTCGCGGCCGGGTCAATTTCGAACTTGAAGGGCCGTGCACCGGAGGCTTCAATGATCTGTGTCGCGTCTTCCCCCGGCCCCACGCTGACCTGCCCGAGGCGAATGGCGGGAATGTCAATCGTCAGATTCAAGGGGGCGGCATCCGGACCTCCCGGGCGAACCTTCAGCATGCTAGAGGTTGGATCACTGAAGCACTCGTCTCCCGAACATCCGCTGGACGGTTCGGCGTACTGCTGGCCCGCCAGGAACATGTGTCCGCGCTCGTCCACGTGAATGTCATCTTGCGTGCCCAACTCACCGTCCGGTCCGACGTCCGTCTCAAACGACTTGTAAAACTCGGCGATGGTCGTGAAACCGTTCCATGGTGTCTGCGGAAACGGATGATTGGGATGCAAAAACGCCTGCTGATCGAAAAACCCGCCACCGGAACCGCCTCCTCCAGCCCCCGTCGCTTTTGCCGTCATGGGAAAAATGATTTCCTTCGACGCCGTGTGGTTGTCGGCCGCGAAGTTGGTGAAGTAATCCTCGTCGAGCGAATACATGCCTGAATTGATCACCCGGCTTGCTGCCGCCGACGCAGCCTCGTAGAGACCGGGACCGCTCCCGATGTCGGATGGGGATCCGCCAGAGGCTCCTCCAATCTCGACCGCAAACACGGGGCTGTTAATTAGGAGGCGAGCCAGGAAGGCGTATCCGGCCTCTTGTGTGGCGCGTCCGTAGGGCGTTTGTGTCTTAATCGGGAGCGTTGGAATGACGCCCCCAGCCAAGTTCAAATCTCCTCCACTCATGCACGCAGTCTGAAAGTCGTCGGATGTACACCCGGTCAGCTCCTGGAGAATGAAATCATAGACCTCTTTTCGGTTGTTGTGCGGCGGTGGACTGTTTGGGTCGACGGGCTGTTGAGGAAAATCGAGGTCGCTGCCTTCTTCGACCACGATCGGGACACCCCCAAATAGATCCATCAGCCAGTAGTAGAAGTACGCGCGTAAGAACCGCACCTCTGCACTAAACTGCTGCTTGACTTGCGGATCAAAGTCGGAGCCGGATAGAGCGGTCAGCACCCCGTTCGCGCGAGCAATCCCCGTCTGAAGTCCGCTCCAACTATTGTCGGGGAACGGGTGGGCGGCTGTCCACTGGTGCTGCGTCATCTGTCGCCAAACCCCACCGTCCCCCCAGTCCGGTCCCCGAGTAGGGACCATGATGGCGTCGGTGGCATGCTCGACCATGTCGCGCATGCCCTGATTTTGCACGACCGCACGCCGCTGGGCATAGACCGCCGTAGCCGCAGACAAAAATTCCTGCTCAGAGTTGAAGAACTGATCGGGGGTGATCTGGCTCTGCGGCTCTTGAACCAAGGTGTCCTCACAGCCTACCAATGTGAGTGCCACGGGGATGGCAAGAATCCAGCAGAGAAGAAGTCGACGAAGAGTCGGAGAGACGGACATAACGGCAAGTGTGGTTGAATCTGGAGAGAGCGGCAGGGCGGCGAGTCCGTTAGAATCCTAGCTCAAGCCCGAAGGTAAAGGTGCGCGCCCGCGGAAAGCTGGTGTAGTCAATACCTCGATCCGGGCGTGCCAGGGCCCGGAAGCCCGTGTCAGCGGCATCTCTGTTCGTGTTCACCTCGGGATCGAATCCCTCGTACGGAGTGATCACGAAGAGATTGCTCCCTGTTGCATAAACGCGCAGGCGTCGCATCTGAAATCGGTCAGGGGCAGGAAAGGTATACCCGAGGGTGAGCTTATCGAGGCGGAAGAACGAGGCATCGTGGATCCAACGTGACGAATAGGTTTGCACGTGACCGGTGTTGGTGCCGTCATTGACGGCCTCTCGGAGCACGTTGATGGTCCCAAGATTTGTTTTGCTCGTGAACTCCATCGCCGTGTTGTTGAACAACTCTCGTCCTTCCTCCCCGCGGAAAAAGGCACTGAGATCGAAGTCGTTGTACCGAAAGTTAATGTTGAAGCTGTAGGCAACGTCTGGGATGGGATTCCCCAAAAATGTCTCCTCAGCATTGGCCAAGGCCGTTGTAGTGCCGCCGTCTGCGGAGCGGTACGTTTCGTCTCCCTCTTCGTTGATGCCGGTGAAGACCGGGCCGTAGAAGGCACCAATCGGATGGCCGGGCTCCAATCGCTGCACCAACACACCGGTCTGGCCGGCGCCACTCGCCTCCGTATGGTCGATGGACCCCCTGCCCCCCAGGTCACGCACTTCGTTGAAGTTGCTGCTGGCTGTCGCCCCAACGTTCAGGCTCAACGCATCATTTTCTACGACGAAGGCATCCAGGCTCAACTCAACCCCTTGATTTCGGACTTCTCCGACGTTCTGCAAGACAAAGGAGGACTGGGCGGGCTGAGGGACGCGGACGTCGAGCAGAAGATCGGTGGTGGTTTTGGTGTAGAGGTCAAAAGCACCGCTAAAGCGACCGGCTGCAAAGTCAATTCCGACGTTGTACTCTGTCGTTTCCTCCCATTTCAGATCTGGATTTGCGGCTCGCTGCGGTGCCACCCCCAGGATCTCAGACTCGTCCCCAAAGAAATCCGCGAACGCCTCATCCGTGTCGAGCGTGGGAAGGGCTTGAAACGGCGGTACCGCCTGGTTGCCACTCACCCCCGCCGACACACGGAGCTTCAGTTGGGTGAGCCAATCCACATCGTCGAGAAACGGCTCATTGGTCAAGCGCCACCCAAGCGACGCCGAAGGAAACCACGCAAACCGCTCGTTCTCGCCGAACACGGACGAGCCGTCTCGGCGCACCGTCGCCTGCAAGAGGTAGCGATCTTTGACGTTATAATTTAGACGTCCAAAGTAGGAGATTTGCTTAACAATCTGCTTCTCAGAGAACGGAGTCGATACGTTCGCTCCACCTCCCAGATTGTTGAACAGCGTCGCATCCGTAATAAAGTTGCGCGTTTCGACGCCAAGGTCCTGAAAAACCTCACGCTTAAACTCATACCCACCGAGCACCTCCACCGTGTGATCGGTAAAAACGTCCCGGTTGTACTGCAGAGTGGACTGAACCGTGAGGTTCGAGAGATTCCGCTCTCCCTGTCGTGCTAATCCTCCAACGTCTCGCCCGATGGTGCTGGCATTCGGGATGCCGGTGCGCCGGATGCCGTCGTTGAGATCAACGCCGAGATTGCCCGAGGCGGTTAGGTTCTCCAGGAGGTCGCCTTCGATGGAAAAATTGCCCAGGATCCGTTTCTCGTCGGTGATGTCAATGATCTGGCGATTCATCGCAACCGGGTTGCGAATGGTCGTGGATACGTCCGTAAAACTGCCGTCACCCTGCTTGACCGGCAGTCGCGGGTCGGCGGCAATCATGCTTTTGATCACACCTGCCTGGAATCCACCTCCCTGGTTGAAGAACGAGTGGTTCCTCTTCAGGTAAGAGCCTGTAAGGTTTAGGTTGAGGCGAAGTCGATCCCCGAGTGTGGAATGATCGGCGTTAACACGCGCTGTGACCCGCTCGATACCCGTATCCTCGATAATACCACGATTGTCCAAATATCCGAGGGATGCGCGGTAGGTGGTTGATTGGTTTCCGCCTGAAAACGACAGGTTGTGTTCGTGGGTGACGGCTGTTTCTGTCGTTGCATCCTGCCAGTCCGTTCCTCCCGACCCAGAAACGTCCTGATCGAGAAATCTCTGTAGGGCATCACGGTACTCATTGGGGGAAAGCAGATCCAGGTCCCGCACCATCGTGCCGAGGGAGACTTTGCCGCTGTAGTCGACCTGAACGTCCCCCCTCCTTCCTCCTTTCGTCTCGATCAAAATGACGCCTCCAGCGCCTTGGGAGCCGTAAATCGCTGTGGCGGATGCATCCTTCAAAACCTGAATGCTTTCGATGTCCTGGGGGTTGATCAGCGAGAGCGGATTGGTCGTACTTGACGACGTGACGCCCCCTAGCGAAGCGCCGTCCGGGGTAATGGTTGTGCTGTTCACCGGAACCCCGTCGATAACATACAGCGGTTCGTTGCTGGCGCTAATGGACGTCGTCCCGCGGATGCGAACGTCCACACCAGCGCCCGGCTCTCCACTGTTACTTTGCAAGCTGACGCCGGCGACACGGCCCTGGATCAAATCTTGAGGACTCCCCACCTGGCCAACACTGGCCTCTGCCACATCAACAGAAGAGACCGAGCCCGTGATATTCTGACGTTGCTGCTGCCCATATCCTGTAACCACCACCTCTTCGAGGGCTACATCCGAGGCTCGCATAGTCACATCGATGGTTGTTCGGTCACCAACTTGGACGCGCTCTTCTTGATACCCCACGAACGTATACACCAAGACGGCGTCGGGACCGGGTACTTCAAGCGTGTAGGTGCCATTGATTCCGGTCGTTGTCCCGGTTGTGGTCCCATCAACCACCACGTTCACGCCCGGTAGGGGGTCGCCTGATTGTTGCTCGGTCACGGTTCCCTGTACCGTCACCTCTTGGGCCAGGAGTGGGTGAGGACTGACAACCCAGAGCATCAGGCCGACCCAAACAGATGCGATCAGTGTCCGAATGATCGAGCCACGGTCTGAAAATGGATGCATGGTACAGAGTCGCTGTAAGAGTTAACGGCCGTCCGATCAGGGCTTCGCTGCGGGGGGGCAAAACCACAGAATCACAAGCACGCCAGACTTTGGGATGGGCGCGAAAAGCAACCCTGGGTCTGGAAGCGCTTCTATCGCAATCACTGTTTAACACAATCTCTATGCATTGTCAACCCGATCTGGACACGACTTGAACCGTTTCACTACTTCAGATTATCTATTCACGGTTTCTTAATAGTCAGAATACGGGAAAATCGGTGGCAGCGGCCTTTCAAAAAGAGGATAGCTCCGGCCGGCCCCCAGATCGGATTGTTCCCATCAGGCCCTACTTGAAATCGGTGAAATAATGAAACGCTTCAATCCGTAAAGGAAACTCCACGCTCCCTATGTCTTCCCAGCGACCGATTCTTTTCAGATGTTCGATCGGGCGCACCTCACGCTCGACAAACAAATCACGACGTTCGATGACAGCTCCGATAGTAAGAATTCCAGGTCCGACTGGCCCGATTATCCGTCCGAAAAGCGGCCTCCAGAAAGGCGCCTTCGGATTGGGATGCCGAACTTCTTGCTTCCCACAGGACAGAGCGATTGTTTCCAACAGACGCACCACTGTCTCGAGACCTTAACTGTCTTTATCAAGTATGGTGATTGCGAGACACACCATCGTCCACCATGACCCGCTCAAAGACCGATCGTGTACTGGCACTGGCTCGGAAGCGAGGCTTCCTACGGGCTGAGGACCTGCAGGTCGAGGACCTCCCGCGCCGGTACCTGCCCCGACTGGAGAAGCGAAGGGAGCTGGAGCGCGTGGCCCGAGGGGTGTACGCGCTTCCGGATCGCGAAACCACGGAGCACAACGACCTTGCTGTCGCCGCGAAGCGGGTCCCCGAGGGGGTGATTTGCCTGCTGTCCGCGCTACGGTTTCACGACCTGACCACGCAGGCCCCCTTCGAGGTGTGGATGGCCCTCCAGGAGGGGCGCTGGGATCCGAAGGTAGACGCGGTGCCGCTTCGTACCGTGCACATGTCCGACGATTCATTTGCCGCCGGCGTCGAGGAACACCGCATCTGGAAAATCCCAGCGCGCGTGCACAGCCCAGCGAAAACTGTGGCCGACTGCTTCAAGTTCAGACGGGAGGTCGGCCTGGACGTGGCTCTCGAAGCACTGCGGGACTTCCGCAGCAAGCGGGCCGGCTCGATGGACGAGCTGTGGCAGTTCGCCAAAGTCTGCCGGGTCCACAACGTCATGCGTCCGTACATGGAGGCCATCGCCTAGATCGCGGTCCGTTCGCACCAAGACCAATTTCAGGAGACGCCCCATTGATGGGTCG
>Ga0207797_1001496_pt1 | contig 16831 bp, 14 predicted proteins | sample PRCRCaboRojoPR_6_FD_187275 | JGI IMG/M metagenome (GOLD analysis project Ga0207797, IMG submission 187275) | Marine sediment microbial community from Cabo Rojo, Puerto Rico - PR CR 10% Liquid 1 (SPAdes) | ecosystem: Environmental > Aquatic > Marine > Coastal > Sediment | place: Cabo Rojo, Puerto...
TTCCGCCATACAGCTCCCGGTCTTCAAATCCCGCCATCCGGAGTATCATGTTCAGCCCGGAAGGCACAAACCCGCGCTCTCACACGGTGAGGATCAGTTTTCCTCCTGGCCTGAGCGCCCGGTGGATCCTCTTGAGAATCCTCAAGCCGTGACAGTGGGGATCATCCCCGGAACTCAGCAGGCCTAATGCGCCCTCACCCAGGCTGACCGCGCCGTCCAGCGCGGGTGATATACTTAACTCGACTCAAACGACCAAAAGGATACGACCTGAATCATGCTCCCAAATGGCTTAAACGCGCGCAGATTTCTCCTTGATTTCCTTTTGATTCTGACCATGATCATGCTGAGCGCCGGGTGTTTTCCCGTTCTCGAAACATCTCAGCCAAAGGTCCCCCCTTCTTCCTCCCCGACATTTGACCTCGTAACCCCCACCCTTCCCGTAGCCGAAGCATTAACTACATCTTCCCCCACCCCCACACAACGCCCCACGCCGACGCAAAAGCCCGAGCCTCTTCGGGTGATTCTCTTTATCGGGGACGGGATGGGAGCAGCCCACCGCCAGGCCGCAGCCTGGATGGGTTTCGGCAAAGACGGCCAGCTGGTCATGGACGGGCTTCCGATCCAAGGATCCCTGCGCACCCTTTCAGCCGGGAACCAGGTCACCGATTCGGCGGCAGCGGCCACAGCGATGGCTTCAGGCGTGATCACCAGGAACAAGTTGATCGGGTTGACCGCTGAAGGGGATGAGGTCACCACAGCGCTGGACAAAGCCCAGGAACAGGGCCTGGCGGTGGGTCTAGTGACCACAACCCAGCTCACCCATGCTACCCCGGCAGCCTTTGCCGCGCACACTGATAACCGCTGGGATATGAGCGGGATCGCGCCTCAGTTGCTGGAGGCGGAGGTTGATGTCCTCCTGGGCGGGGGCGAAAATTACTTCCTACCCCGGGGCAGCCAGGGCTGTCATCCGGAAGATGGAAAGCGGGAGGACAACCGAAACCTGGTAGTCGAAGCTCAACAGGCAGGTTATCACACTGTGTGCGGCCCCGCTGAACTGGTTAATCTGGACGCAGCTGACACCGACCGCCTGCTGGGGCTCTTTGCCGATGAGGCCCTCCCTCGGCCGTACCAGCCTTCCCTGGCGCAGATGACCCAGGCAGCGGTGAAGGTACTTTCCCGGGATCCGGAGGGATTTTTCCTGGTGGTGGAAAGCGGCCGGATCGATTGGGCCAGCCACGGCAACGTGTCCCTGAATGCTATCCGGGACACGCTGGCGCTGGATGAAGCGGTTCAGGTTGGCCTGGATTTTGCGGACCATCACGCCAATACCCTGCTGATCGTGACCGCAGATCATGAAACGGGAGGGATGGACGTTCACTCACAGTCCACTGGACAACAAGGAGAGGACGGCCCATTCCGCGGGCCAGGCGCGTTCGTTTTTTATGTGACCTGGGCCACAGACGCCCATACCCGCGCTCCTGTACCGGTCACCGCCCGGGGGCCGGGGGCTTCTCTGCTGGAGGGGGAACATGACCTTACCGCAGTGTACAAAGCGGTGTTACACGCCCTGGGCACTCCATGATCCCAGAGAACGCAGGCTTCGGGAAGGTTCCCGGAGAAACCGGGATCCCGGGCCTGATTTGCTTCGCATACCATTCCTGACTCTGTTGACCGGCTTTTATTCCCATCTGATTGGCAGAGGAAAATGGCTGCCCCGAGTCACGGGGAGAATCGAATATTGCCCTGGTTCTTAGCCTTACAGAAGGGTGAAAACCCCCAAAAAAAGGATATCCCCCTTTCACGCTTATGCCCCTGACGGAAAGGGGTCAGCCTTCCTCCGGCCTCCCCGTACCCGGGTAGACCCAGTCATCGCGCTTGCTCATCAGGGACCGCAAGTTCTGGCGCAGATCTTCCACGGTCGGTCGGCCCAGGTACCACCACCCGTTGTAGATCTTGTGAATGGTTCGGTCCTTATCCAGCACAAAGGTGTAGGGGATGTAAATCTCCCCGTGAATGTCATCGGTAGTGTCGACCATCTGCAACTCATGTAGGAGCCGGTGGTCGCTGTCACACAGGAATGTCCAGTGGGCATCCAGGGCGCTGCGGACCTCATTAGTGGTCAGCTGATCATCGACAGAGACCGAGATCAAGTTACAGTAGTTCACGGCCAATTCGGGCTGGAGAGAGCGGGCATAGGTCGTCAACTGACGACGGTCTTTAGGTCAAAAATAACCCCGCCCGAAGATCAGGACCCCAGGGAAGCCGCACAACAAGCGAGAAAGTTTGCGCCTCTCACCCTCCTGGTCAGGCAACTCAAAATCTGGAAAGAGGTTGCCCTCTTTTAAATTGGGGTGCATGGGAAGGTTTTTTGGCATATATTCCTCCTTTGAGTATGGGAACGGATGACATGAAGTCCCTCTTTTTAAGCCTACTATGAAAAAGGCCGCGAGATAGAGATCGCCGGTTACTCTCCCGGCCCAGCTGCAGGGAGCCTCCGCCTCACCCCAGGCCATAACGGGTCCATGCGATTAGAGCAGGCTGGTCCTCTCCCGGTCGTTAAGGCTGAAACTCCTCAATGAAGGTTGCCGCTTCCTCAACCCTGTCGGTGATCAGGACATACTTCTGGAAATCTTCTGGCGAAAAAAGAGCTTCCAGCACGGGAACGACCGGGAATTCCTCGGTCCAATACGCTTCCCCCAGCAGGACCATGGGGCTGAAATGACCCTGCGTCCGGTAGAAATTCTGGGCGCTGTCCTGAAATATTTCCTGAAGCGTTCCAGCACGCCCTGCGGTAAAGATGATCCCCTGTGTGGCCAGGGCAGTCAGACCCGCCTCGCGGACGCTGTTCTGGAAGTATTTCGCGATATGGGTGGCGAAAGGCGTGGAGGGCTCGTGCCCGTAGTGCCAGGTGGGGACAGCCAGGCTCTCCGCTGGGGCGCTAATCTTTTCCGCCACCTCATACGCCGGTTGGAACCAGGCATGGGCCTCAGCCGCCTGTTCTCGATCCACTTCTCCTGTGGGGGAGACAATAGCCCCGATCGCCGGCACGACCGGGTGGGAGGCCAGATGGTCCAGGGCCTCTCCCAGGGCGGATTCGGATTCCCCCGCCAGGGCGGCGCCCAGATGGCTGGCTTCCATCACCCCGGGACCACCGCCGGTGCAGACCAGCACCCCGTCCCGGGTCAGCCTCCGTGCCAAGCGAGCTGCCTCAAGGTAGGGCCGGGACCCCCTCGGGATGCGGTGACCACCCATGATTGCCGCCGCTTTGCGGTCCACCAAAAACGCCTCAGTGGCTTGGGTGATGGCGTGATCGTGCAGGGCTTGCATCATGCCCAGATAGGGGTCTGGGGTCGCTTCACGACCGTTCTTCACAAAATGGCGGTAGATGGCAAAATCCGGGGTCTCCGCCCACGAGGCCGGGTCCTCCGGATCATATCCGTCGAAGAGCTCTTCCGGGGTGTATAGGGTCCTTCGGATAGGCTGGTAAGGCAAATCAAAGGCTTTCATGGATTCGTCCTCAAAGCGTGATTCATTGAAACATGGGTGATCCCACCTCATCTCGGAATCATCATCTTCAGTATACTGTTACAATCCGGATTTTGCAGGGGGCTATTTGCTCTGAAGAGGTTGAAAATCCACCCAGGAACCAGCGTCCGATGGCCAGAATAACGGCCAGAGCGACAAGAAACAGGCCCACAAAGGCCTTGGGCGGGTCCCGCGCAGCGAGAGGAGGGATGATAAAAAGTAAGAAAGATGATGGCGATCCATGCCGCTGCGAGAGGAGTGAAATGATCAGGGACAATACGCCATCCGGTACCTGAACCCAACCTCCCAGCGATGAGTTTGAAAAGACACCTGCGACCGGTATCGGTGGAGTCAATATGTCTTGCTCCCCGGCGATGCGCCCGAACACCCTCACGCATCCCTCCAGCCTTGATTGCCGCTCCCCGACCTGGAGTCTGGAGATCCTGATCACGAACAGGAAACGGCTGTTGAAGATTGAACCCGGAGGAATAGATGCAGCGATCAGAAGCTCCAACATATCCGTTTCGCAGTGTTAAGGATGGCGTTGAAGACGGTCATCACGATCACCCCATCCGGTCATATAGGTGATGTAGCAGTACTCATTTGAAAACACGGGCAAACATATTCGAAATGCTAACACAGTCATCAGGGAAAGCGGACAAGGAAACTACCTCCCGCTCACCAAGCCACATCCGCCAGAACAGGCAAATGATCCGATCCACCATCCTCCCCCACCCAGGCCCGCTGGGCACAAACTTCCCCTGCCAAGAACACGAAATCGATGCGCACCAAAGGAAGCCGAACTCCCCCACTCCACCCTTTTTTGGGGTAGGTCAAACCCAGGCCCCACCCCGCAGACCGATGGGCGTCCACGAGACCAGCGCGGGTCAGCACCCGATACCCCTGATTTTGATCCGTGAAATTAAAATCCCCCAGCAGAATCGTCTTCCCCTCGCCAAGAGCCATCTCAGCCAGCGTTTGCATATCCGACCTCCCGGGCGCGTCATGGCTCCCGGGTCCCATCCTCACCACCGGATGGGCCACAAAGACCTTCACAGGTTCGCCCTCCACATCCACCTTTGCGCGCAGGTAAGGCCGCGGTCCACCAAGCCTAAAGGATTCTTCGTCCAGGATGGGATATTGGCTGAGCAAGGCGATACCCGAAAACCCTTTCCCATAAAAAACCTGGTGAGGATAAAGGTCCTTGAGTTTTTCCCGAACGATGTCTGTTTGTCCGGACGGCAGTTCCTGAAGGGCAATTATCTCTGCGCCTGACCGTTCCATGACATCCACCAACGCGGCAGAGGATGCCAGTCCGTGGCTGATGTTATACGTCATCACCCGCAAGCTTACGGATTTGGGGACCTGACAGGCTTTTTGGCCTGATAGTCCAGGCAGAAACAAACCCCCAAATAAAAAAACAAAAGCAGTGCTGTTCACCAGCAGCATTCCCAGCGTACCCCACCGCCGCCTGATGAAGGCCAGCGGCAGGAAGACGAAAGAAAGGAGTAAAAACCAGTGGGCGACCGTGCTGAACAATTCCACGACCCAAAATCGATCCCCGCTTATTAACCGCAAAAATAGATAAGCCACCATGAAAGCCCCATAAAGGTCCACCAGGAGGAGCAGCAGCGGCCGCCATTTTTGGGTCTTATCCACACCAGAAGTATCGCTCAAAATTACCTTCCGTCGCCAGTTCTTTATCCTCCATGCGCAGGTTCTTGATGCATGTAATGATCACGCAGTAGGTTTCAAGGCCCTACTGGTCTAGTTTTCACATTTCCCGGGAGGAAAGCTCACATGAAGCCGGCCTGCGGGAGCCTTCAGCCTCGATATCCAAGGGCGTCGGGAGGAAAAACCCCGCCACCCATTTACTCCCCAGCAGGATGAGAGTCTGGCCCGTCCAGATCGTAAAAAATGGACGAGCCCAATGGGGTGCGACTTTTTCAGGGGTGATCTGCAGGTTCCTGATGAATTGCTTCATGGATTCTTTGCCTACCTCAAGATATTAAATGATGCGACCCCACCTCACCCTAATGGCCAAGAAGCGATTGGATGCATTATAATACTGAACTTTATGATTTTAATGAAATGACTTTTAATTTACCCACTTTTCACGGAGATCATTGTCAGCCCTTCACTTTTCCCCACATGTTTTTGCCATAATCAGGACTCGCCCCACATTTATTGATTAAATCCTTTCTACCTCACGATTTCGTGACCCATCCTGAGCCTCTGCTGCCTTCAGCCCCAAATCCCCTGACTTTCTTTCCACGCCTGGAAAAAGCTGCCCTACAAGACAGACCACAAGCAATAATTCAGCCACGCTCCACAGAATTTGCAGGCCGGGTCGAAGCTGGTGCAGCCCCTTGGCATCCAAACCGGAGTAGGAGACGGCTATCATAAACAAAAAGTTACGAAACCCATGGACAGCGATGGTAGTCAGCGTGTTGTGGGTCCTCCAATAAATGAAGGCAAGCATGAAACCCGGCACAAACATCTTCATGAAATGGAAGAAAGCCATTTGCGGTTCGCAATCAAATTCCAGAAAGGCGGAAGGAAGATGAAGGGAAGCAAACATCAACGCAGAGAGGAGAACGCCTAAGAAACCCCAGGCCTCTTGAAGACGGGTTTGAATGTAGCCCCGGTTGACTATCTCCTCCCACATAGCGAGGATGAACACGGCAATCACAAACTCTTTCAAACATACAAACATCACACCGGTGCTGAAGGGGGGGAAGGAGAAAGAGATGCCAGTGAGCGTGAAAATATGTAAATACCCGAGCACCTTTACAGCTGTCAGGATTATCACCAGGAACGAGGAACGGAGCGGCGGAGGGAAGATCAAGCCCAGGCCTTCCCAGCCTCGATTCTCAATTTTGGTATTGATCAAGCCCACCAGGGGAGGAAAAACTACGACTGGAGGAAGGGGAAACCAACCTAGAATGCTCCCCAGCAACACTGGAAATTGGATCAGGTAGGTGGAAAAAGCGAGCCATAAACCTATTTTCAGCCTGTATGATGGAGAGAGGTCCATGGTTTCATTTCCAGATCCTACCTTTTTTAATATATATCAAGAAAAAGACATCTGCTACCCACCTATTCAGTTCAAACACATCAAATGCGCAAAGGGGAAGCCGCACCCGGAAATCTGGACTGTACAGGATCCAGCTTGTTCTTAGGAGGAGCAAGACCGGGGCGGCATCCCCTAAGTGTGTTATTCCTCCGCCATCATCCAGGTACCCATTGCAGAGGTTATGCACAGGATCAAATGGTGAAATATGATCCAGATGGTCCTCGCCACAACCATCTCTTTTCGAGAAGATTTCTCAAACCTTATTTCCTTGTTTCCCAATCCTTACCCGGGGGTCAACCAAAGCATATATGAAATCGAGGAAAAAGACCGTTGCCGCCAGCAGGTAGGCATAAATCACGTTCACGCCCACAATCACCGGCGTATCATACAAACCGATCGCCTGATAGATGGCTTTGCCCAACCCCGGCCAGTTGAAGACGGTTTCCAGGATCGTAGCGCCCGTCCAAATTTGGATTACCAGCAGCAAAAATTGGGTGATGATGGGCGGCAGGGTGGGGCGCAAAATATAGCGCCGCTCTATGTTGCGCTCCGAAACCCCTTTGGCTTTGGCCATCTCCACGTAATCTTCCTGGGAGTAGATCAAAAAGAACACTCTCCGGTTGAACGTAGAAAGGGCAATGGCGCTGATGAATATCGCGGAGGTGGGCAGGATCAAGTGCTTCAGCACACTGAGCGCGTAGAGCAATTTATTCGGAGGCGGGGGCGCACCCACCAACCCGCCAAATGGCAGGACTTCCAATATGCCAGCAAAGATCAAGATCAGAAATAGACCGTAAAACCAGGCCGGGGCCGAGGAGGTTGGCACCAGAGCGATGACCAATTTGTCCCAAAAACTGCCGTAGTTCCTGGAGAGGTACAGACCCGCAAAGATGGCAAAGAAGAAAAGCAGGATGTTCCCTGATCCCCACAGTATCAACGTCGGCGGCAGCCGCTCCAGGAGGATCAACCGCACCTGCTTGGACCCCTCGTCGCTGACCATATCTTCCGCAAACCCCAGATTGAGCGTGATGGCATTCTTCAAAAACGCGGCGCTTCGGATAATAAAGGGTTTATTCAAACCTCTCCTTTCTTCTTCGATTGCCACCTGGCGATCCACGAGCTCTTTCTTTTCCTCCGCACTCAATTTCTTTATCTCCGGATTTTCGCTCATGTATACCAAGAGGGAGATCTCATTACGAATTTCCCCTTTCCGAATTTCATCCACATAACCACCCATACTGGCAATCAGGACCGTAAGATAAATCCCAATTACAACTGCGATCAAGAGGAGTACCAACCGGAAAGCTGCGTATTTCAGAACCCGAGCTACAGCACCAGTATCTCCTCTTCGAGATCTCTTTTTTACAGCATTTGGGTCTTTTGAAATCATCGCTCCATCCATCGATTTTCTCCCTCCACTCATCGTTCAAACCATCCCGGAAAGAGGATAGAGATCTTTCCGGGATGAGATCATTCAGGACCGATTCAGCTACTCAGCGACCACGAACTCGAATATCTCTTTGACAGGCAGGAGTGCCCGTTTGGAAACCGTGATCACGGCAAGTTTGCTGGAACCGGCTGGTAGGTCAGCGATCGCCTCCGTATCAAGAACAACCTGAAAGGTCCCCTCTTCCACAGGCTCAGCGTCACCTTTCATTGCCAAAGCACCTGTAGCATCAAAAAGAAGATAGGACACCATGTCCAGATCCTGATTAGGGTAAGGTTCACCCTTGAAATCAATGAAGACATCAAAGACAGCTTCTTCACCAGCTTCCACCTCGCCCGGTCCATCTAAGAGAACTTCAGGGATGGGGGCTTCGACAAAACGGCTGTACCTATCAGCCAGGTCCGGATAGTCAGGGTTGCGCTGCATGATGATCGTGCCCTCAATCGGGAAGGCTTTCTGGATATAAAGCGCGCCCGTCCCGAGGTAGATGTGACCGGTACGTTCGATCCAGGCCTGGAGGTTTTCATAGCGGGCCATTGCTTCTTCAACGGTGATGTACTCTCCCAAGGTGGGTTCGTAGGGGATGATGCCGTCGGCCAAAGCTGTCTCAAGGTAGCCTTTCATGACCTCCAGCGTCGGTCCCGCCAGGAAGTTCGTTTGATCGACTTCAAGTTTTTCAGCTTTGCTGTCGCTAAAGGCTATTTCGCCGTTGGCCTCACTAAGCCAGGCCAAGACCATATTGTGCCAGGCTGCTCCACCTTGGTCGTACAATCCGCCCTCATTGGGGAACGCGGCCCGGAAGTTACTGACGTTGTTTTCAGCGTCTAATTGGTATGCATCTGTGTAGTACTCTACGGTGACTGGATCCAGGGATGTGATCCTCCACCCTTTAAAGGTCGCCATGAAAGCTTCATAGTCCGGCACATAGGCTTCATCGTAGATAGAGCTGGCTTCTTTAGCGCGATCAAATCTCATGATCATAGCGAAGATCATATCCTCCACACCAAAGGGGCTCCCATCATGCCATGAAATATTTTCAGGAAAATCCTCCTCGTAGGTCATGACCACTCTGGTCTTAACAGTGGGAAGTGTGTCATACATCTCAGCGGCGGTAATGAAGGTCTGACTTTCCGCATCCCAGTCCACCCAGGCGTCCTCCGGAACTGTGATCTCGTCCACGAATTCCAGACTGACCCAGTCATACGACCTGCCGATCGGCAAACCTTCCTGAGCGTAGACCGTGGCGCTTCCAAGCCGGTTAGGAATGTACAAGCCAGTATATGGATCGTACAGCACTGCCTGGCTTTCCGCGCCGCGCATGGGCATCATGTCATAGACCCAGTTCGATCCTGCGACAGGATTCCAGGCTTGGGTCATCATGCTGGGCATGCCAATGGTCACCTCACCACCGACCCGCTCCTTAAACCGCAGTGTGTGGGGCCAGAGCTCAGCCCCATAGATTGAGCCAGAGAGGTCAGCTGCCACCTCAAGCTCAGATCTCAACGGAGCGATACCAATGGAATCTGTCAGCCAAACGCGGACCGAATTCTCCAAAGATAGAGGAATGACATCCCTCATCATCTGGTTGCGCTCTTCCATGGAGCCAAAATTACTGTCCGCTAAATCAGCTGTGACTCCAAAAAAATCTTCACCCGGTTCATAGGCCTGCCACAGCGGCCAACTGCTGATGCCGTACTCTTGGGTATAGAAAAACCCAACATCACCAGCGGTGTCCCGAGCGATGGATGTGGAAACCCATCCTCCGGTGTAAAAGCTGAAGCAACCCGTCGAGGGTTTCGAGCTTATCCAACAGGTACTGGCTTCAGCTGAGGTCTTGTAGTCACGAATGACTGTAAAGCCGATATCCTCAAGCTGATTGGCGACGTAGTCACCGATTTCTTTACGCTCGTCTTCAGTGCGGATGAGGCCGATAATCTCCACCGGGCTGCCTTCGTACTGCCATATGCCGTCCACCATCTCAGCGCCGAGAGCTTCCATGCGCTCCGTGATGACTTCATTCGCTCTCTCTTTGTCATGGGCATATTTGAGCTCCATCTGGGCGATCACATCCGCCACACGGGCGGTGTCCGCGGAGGCAAAGTTAATGAACGTAAATCGGGGGCGCGCCATGCCGCCCTGAATTTCTTGCGCGATGTAATCCCGATCAATCAGCCAGTTCATGGCCTCCCGAATTTTCTGATCCCCAAAGGGATTCAAGGTGCCGTCGTCAAACTCCGCTACAGGATTGAAGGTCAGCTCATTGTAGCTTCCATAAGATGTATAGTAATCCAATTCATCTGAGTCATAGATGCGCTCTGCAATGGGGCCCTCCGCGATGCTGAAAGCATAGACATCGATATCGCCAGTTTCCAGGCGGGTGACCGCGGTGTCCGAGGAAGGTTCCTCAACAAAGACAACTGTGTCCACCCAGGCTCCCCTTCGTGTCACGGGCTCAGGCGTGGGTTCCACGACGACCTCTTTCTCAACCTCGATGGTTTCTATAACTGTTTCACCTTCTTTTTCAACGATGACCGTTTCGACAACCATCTCAGGGGTAGCCACCGGTTGACAGGCGGACAACATGAACACCAACATCAACCAAAGAATACCTGCAAATGCTGGCCAATTTATTCTTTTCATCTTATTCTCCTCACTCTGATACATGGCTTTGGTTCATATATATACATATGGCTGATTGCTGAAAATCACCTCCTCAATTTGATTTCGAACAACGACGTTACAGCGCACCCAGTCCAAACCAGATCTCTGTTTTTCACTGCGCCCAATACCCGGGGAAGCTATTGGGCGCAGTGTGCGGTCATTGTAGCAATGGACTATTTTTCACACATCGGTTATATCCCTGCATTTAAGGTAGGGAAACCTTCATCGAAATCTGGGGGTCCTTAAGGGATTTCCCCAAGTTAAAAATAAAAAATATACCAACATCGGCAGCCTATCGTCTTTGATACAATCAACATACAGGAGGACATATCTCTGATGGGCTCAACGACAGCAGAGGACAATCGAGAAAGGGAACAAAACGAAAGAGAAGACATATCTCGCGGCGATGGCGATGAATTGGCCCTCATCAGTGAAATCAGCGCACAGATCAGCGCCAGCCTCGATCTGGAAGACACATTGCATGCCATCGCCATCGCCTCCGCCCGGCTCGTTCCTTGCTCACTGGCAGAGGTCAGCCTGTGGGATGAAAAGTCAAATACGCTCACCACACAGGCTATTGAATGTGAACCTGACCGCAGTTATCCAGTTGGCCAGTCCTATCCCCCGGGAGAGGGGTATACGGGGTGGGTGGTGCGCCACCGGGTCCCCCTGGTCATACCCGATGTAGAGTCGCGAGAGGATATCCAACCTCACATACTCCCGGGCGAAAAACCCTTTAAAGCTTATGCCGGGTACCCATTATTGGCAGGGGACAAATTTCTGGGTGCCCTGGTCCTGGTCGCTGATGAGGTAGGAGTCTTCAGCAAAAATAGCCAACGTCTGCTTCAGACGTTGGCAGATCAAGCAGCAATAGCCATCCAGAACGCTCGTGTTTACGAAGAACTCACCGCCAGAAACAGGGAATTATCTGCCCTTTTCCAGATTTCGGACACAGCCAACCGGACGCATCATCTGGAGGAAATGCTGCAAGGGGTCCTTGAAAAGGTCGTCGAGGTCACGAACGCTGATGGCGGGGGGATCCGGCTATACAAACCCCAGGAAGACAAAATCGTCCTCGTCGCCCATCATGGGCTTTCCGAATCCTATATCAAAAACGCCAGGGTTTTCCCGATCTCCGAGGAAATTGTGGGGTGGGTCGCCCGTACAGGAAAACCCACCCTATCCAACGATATGTGGATTGACGGGCGTGTGAGTCCGGAAATTCGCGAATTGCTCGACGAGGTAGGTCATCGATCTTTAGCCCAGGTCCCATTACAAGCACAAAATGAGCTGTTAGGCACGCTGGGTGTGACTGCGGACACCTCCCATTTTTTTTCTGAGGAAGACCTTAAACTCCTTACAGCGATCGGACAGCAGGTGGGGGTTGCAATCGCCAATTTCAGGCTGCGCCAGGAACGGATCATAGAAGAGCGCCAAGCAGCTGTGGGGCGGGTTGCAGCCAGTGTAGCTCACGATTTGCGGAGCCCCCTAGGAGGGATTCATCGCAGCGCAGAACTTCTGGCACGACCGGAGTTAAAGCCGGAGACCCGGCAAAAATTAAGCCAGGCTATCGCATCCCTCGCTCAGCGCTTGACGAACAGCACCCAAGAGATTTTGGACTATGTCCGGGGAAGCAAACTCTCGTTTGACCTCGAGGAAGTACCGCTCCCCGAGTACTTGAATGAAACACTTACATTGATGGAAGTGGATTTCAGCGACCGGGGCATTGAGGTCATTAAAAACTACAGCTACCAAGGTCCAGTGGAACTGGATCCTCAACGTATGGCACAGGTAATTATCAATATCGCCACCAATGCACGGGATGCCATGCCCAACGGGGGTAAATTCATCGTCGCGACTCAAAAAAACGACAGCAGGGTGGAAATCCGGTTGGCGGACACCGGGCCCGGTGTCGCTGAAGAGATCAAAGACAGCATTTTTGAACCGTTCTTTTCCAGGGGAAAACGGGAAGGGGCCGGGTTAGGATTGGCCATCGCTCACCGGATCGTTGAAGAACATCAGGGCGAATTACGCCTTGAAAGCAGCGGGGATGAAGGAGCAACATTTCTGGTGACTTTACCTCTGCCGGAAGGAAATTAATCTAGGGAAATCCACCCTTTTTTCTGGGCCAACATCGCGGCCTCAGTACGGGAACCCACCTCAAGTTTCTTGTAGGTGTGCGTCAAATGCGCCTCTACTGTCCGGGGGCTAAGGTGAAGCTGGTTCGCGATTTGTTTATTTGTCGAGCCTCTGGCAACCAAAGTTAATATTTCTTTTTCTCGCGGCGTCAGTATTTCCTCATCCTTTCTATCTAACTTGCCCGCCAGATGCTGGACGACAACCGAAGCAACAGAAGGGGATAATACAGACTCACCCCGGTTCGTTTCCCTGATCGCTTCCAGCAGGTCATTTAATCCGACCGTCTTGGGTAAATAGCTGGTTGCCCCTTCCGCCAGTAGGGTCAGGACATAATCTACATCTTGATGTGCAGATAAGACCATAATCTTTGTTTCCGGACACTCCGCAATGATACGCTGGGTGGCTTCAATGCCGTCCATACGAGGCATGGCAATATCAAGAATGATTAAATCCGGTTGGAGCTCTTTGGTAAGGGCAATTGTTTCCTCCCCCGTGCCCGCCTGGGCGATGACTTCCATATCAGATTGGTTATCAATCAACTCCGCAGTCGCTTCCCGGAGAATTGTATGGTCATCAGCCAGAAGGATCTTAATCTTCGTACTCATGGATGCTCGAACCTCTTGATAAGAGATCGCCTCTATCCATTTTACTATTCGCGAATACCCCCTCTATTCTCTGACCGCGAATGTCATCATCATTATACTCCCTGTTCCCCCTGTCCAAAGTTCTTTGAGAATATTTCAAATTCTCATTCTAGAATTACGAAAAACATATTCTCAAAAAATGCTGGCCAAGCTCATCTCTGAGCCTGGGCATCTTGGAGACCGAATCCGTCTTCAGGGGACGGTTTCCCTGGAAACGGTGGAGCAGCTGTTCTGGTGTTCCCCCATCAGGTCCTCAAAGGCTTGAAAATCCTCGACATACCTCTGGTAGAGGCGTTTATAGTCCTCATAAAGGGTGTTGTATTCTTTGACCAGGTCGTTATATCTGGTTTGCAGCGCTTCCACCTCATCATATGCATTGACGCACTGATTATATTTGTCTTCAGGCAGGGTTCCCTCACAACCCATGGATTCATACTCAGCGACCGCTGCTTCCAGTTGATTTGAGGCTTCTTCCAGAGAGGTTGACAATCCATCGAGTTCCTCTTCATACTCATTCAATTTATACTCATGATTTTGAATGTCCTTGTACGTTGATATTTCCTGGCAGCCTGCAAGCTGGAGAATATATTCGCCATACACCTTAACCTCAGTTTCCATGGTTTCCGTAAGGTCGATCATCTTCCGGAATGATCTACCTTCCGCTATGGGGACGATCTGGGGGCTTTCCGTGAAGTCTTCCCCACCGAGAATACTGGGTTTTACCCCAATCCTGAACGGGCCAGTGGTCTCGATGTAACAGTATCCTATCCCGCCGTGGAGGTAGGTAGCTGTCTCGACCGGGCACCTGATCCCCAGGGCCATATGGTTGGTTTGTTCATAGAGCAAGAATGCGGCCCCGTATCCCGTTTCCTGAAGCATCTTCCCCAACAGGATCGAAGTGTCCCCACAGACGCCTTTCTGGTCATAAAGCGTCTCATAAGGAAAATTGGTTTGATAATCGTGGTCTTCCAGATTTTCGTAGCTGAACAATTTATCACAATCATATTCAATGTTTTGCACAAAGCTCGTCAAGGCCAGGACCAGGCTGTCATCATCTTCAACCTCCAGCGCGTTCCTTAACTCATCGATCATCCTGGCAATCATCTCGTCGCCTTCCACCTCCCGCAGGAAATTCTTGTAATACCCCTCCTGCCAGTTATCTGGAAGTTTACCCGTATACGAATATGATCTATCCTCAGCAGCATACGAATCCATAACTTTCTCAAAAAAGGGTAGGTCCAATACATACTGTCTGCAGGCATATTCAAATGGGAAAGATTGATAGGTGGGACCCGCATGAGCCGCTGAAACACGGATATGAAAGGGGTCCGCGAAAACAGTCGGCGTGAGAGGTGTGGCTTCTGGGAAGTATGTCTGCGTGGCTGCCAAACCAAAAACAGATCCCTGGCTTTCACCCCTATTAACCACTGCGACATCCTGGATATCTCCCTGCAGCGCCAGGTACTCCAGAGAAACCCAACCAGTACGCTCCTCAATGGCGATGACAGCCCATGCGGCATTTGCGTTACGCCCTACAACCAAGACACAATCACCATCCTGAAGTCCCCCTATGATCTCAAAATCTGTGCCAGGACCGCTCCGGACATTGAGCGCCTTTACCTCCACACACCCTTCCAGGTGGACCGGTGTGGGCGACAAGGCCGGCTCCGGCGTGCGGGCCTTCGTTTTTGTAGGCGGGAGAAAAGTGGCTGAGGGCGGCAGAGAGGGCAGAGTACCTGTGGGGTTGGAATCAAGGATGCCGGGGAGAGCAGAAGGACGGCAGGATAGAGAAAGCCCACCGATAAGGAGCAGCGTGAGCCATAACTTAATCCCCTGTTTTTGACCTTTTCCTCCACGCAAGTACATGCCATCCTCTCCAACTTTACACCGCTATTATAGCCACCTTTGCCCCTCTTTGGATATACAGGCTTGTTAGGATATGTTTCCTTTTCTTTCATGCATGTTGCCAAGATGATAAGCATGGTTAACACCTTGTAAAGGCCGTCGTATGGAGATTGACTTCTCCATCACAGCGGATAGAATGGAGGCAGATGAAGACAGGACAACTTAAATTCCTTCTTTCTCCTTAGGGGTAAGTTTAGATCTTCTTCATTTTTCTTCAGGAGCGCCTCTCTGTACGGATGGGCGCTCCAATCCATTTAAATGCTCAGCCCGGCATGTGGATCATGAGCTCGATAACTCAGCCAGAGGGAGCGGATCAACTCTTCGCGCCCTTTTCCTTTTCTGTCCCGTACTGTATAATTTTCCCAGCAAACATCGAAACCCAACGGTGCGCGCGGAGCTTCCCCTCCGCCTCCCCATCCTCTAAGACGGGGACACCGCTTCCGGAGGGGCGCCAGGGATGCCTGACATCTCAGGCGCCGTAAGGGAGCCGGGCCGGGCCGTTACCCCCGTTGAAAGAGACCGCGATCCCGCGGTGAAAGCAGGTGGCACCACGAACGCCCCCTCGTCCTGCTGGCGAGGGGGCGACTACGTTTACTGAACAGGAGGTGCTGTCATGCTGGATATCAACCTATTTCGAGAAAACCCAGACCTGATCCGGGAGGGGATGGAAAAGCGGGGGTTAGATCCATCTTCTGTCGACAAGGTCATCGCCCTGGACGCGAGGCGAAGGGACATCCTCCAGGAAGTGGAAAGCCTGCGCGCGAAGCGCAACCAGGGTTCAAAAGAAATCCCGAACATCGAAGACCCGGAGAAACGCCAGGAGAAGATCGAAGAACTGCGCGCCGTCGGAGATCAGATTGACACCCTGGACGAGGAACTATCCGAGGTGGAAGAAAGTCTGCATGGGGAGATGGCCATCATTCCCAACATCCCCGATAAAAGCACTCCGGTCGGCGAGGACGAGTCAGACAATGTGGTGCTCCGGGCCCACGGCGACATCCCTGAGTACGACTTCGAACCCCAGCCGCACTGGGAGCTGGGCCCGGCTTTGGGCATCCTGGATTTTGAGCGCGGTGTGAAACTGTCCGGGTCCCGCTTTTATGTGCTCAATGGGGCCGGGGCGCGCCTGCAGCGGGCTTTGATCGCTTTCATGCTCGACACGCTTCAAGAACAAGGCTACGCTGAACGCTACACGCCTTTCATGGTCCAGGAGGAAGTGGTCTTCGCCTCCGGACAGCTGCCCAAATTTGAGGATAACTTATACCACGACCACGAAGAGGACTTCTGGTGGGTGCCCACTGCCGAGGTCCCCCTCACCGGGCTGCACAAAGACGAGATCTTGAACGTCGAAGACTTACCCCTTGAATACATGGCGTACACGCCCTGCTTCCGCCGCGAGAAGATGAGCGCGGGCCGGGATGTGCGGGGCATCAA
>Ga0207797_1001497_pt1 | contig 16829 bp, 15 predicted proteins | sample PRCRCaboRojoPR_6_FD_187275 | JGI IMG/M metagenome (GOLD analysis project Ga0207797, IMG submission 187275) | Marine sediment microbial community from Cabo Rojo, Puerto Rico - PR CR 10% Liquid 1 (SPAdes) | ecosystem: Environmental > Aquatic > Marine > Coastal > Sediment | place: Cabo Rojo, Puerto...
CCGTACAGGCCGAGGACACCGAAACCACCGAGGGCGTGGCGAGCGATAGGGTTGACCTCTACGAGGCCCAGTTGTCGGCCGTGTACGGTCAGCGTGACGTCGACGAGCATCGCAGCGGCGACGAGAAGCCAGAGGTCACGCTCGATGGCCCCGGCCGATTCGAGGAACCGGCCGAGGCGCGTGTCAGGCGAGTCAGTCGCCGTGTCGGTCGGGTGTGCGCCCGACCGATGGGTGGCATCTCGGAGCGGCATGGACTGGGAGCAGCGGGCAGCGGTATCCGGCGCGCCCGTGTCGGGGCCACAGGCAATGACGCGCCGGCGTTCCTGACAACTACTGATACCCACATTGTTACATGCTAACTACAGGCCGCAGGATTACGTAACCGGCCACTACCGGTGGCACTCCCCGACGGTAAACTGCTTCTACGGTCGCACGCGGAGGATCTGGTTTCTCTGAGCCTACGTCCCAGATACGTGTCCGTTCGTTACGCTTGCCGACCGGTAGAGCGGTGCTGTCGACCCGGTAGGCAGTCACCACCAGCGAGCGCCACGCAACCCGCAACTGTGCTCCCCGCCCGGTCACGTCGGGTGCATCATTCGCGACTTTATTATCCCCCACAACCAACGTGGCAGCGATGAGACCAGGGTGTCCCGGTGCGCGGGTCGGTGGTGAGGTCGGCCTTCGCTGGCCACGCTGTGTGGCGCTCGCGTTTTTTGTGACAGTCCTCGTCGTGGTCGTCGCACCGGGTGTGGCGGCCGACACGGACGTCCAGTACGCCCACAACCAGTCCAGCGACGACGTCGCACCGACCATCGTCAACGGGACGCGGGTCAACGACACCGCGGTCAGACTGACGATAGCGGACAACCACGACATCGACGAGTCGACGGTCAGGGTCGGTGAATTCGCCTCGGAACGAGGCTCCATCACGAGCGTCAGCGCCACCGAGAACGGGTCGAACGCGAGCGTGATCCTGCGACTGGACGAGCCAGTCGACGACGACGGGCTCACCCTCGGCGCGGTCGGGAACACGCGGATCAGCGATACGAACGGGAACACCCTCAGCGATGCCGACCGAACCGTCACGGTTCGGAACATGGACGGCGTTTCGCCGAGGGTCGTCTCGTTTCGCGTCTCGGCGGCGACCGGTGGCCCTGCGGCGTTCGAACTCGAGGCGACCGAACGACTCGCCGCCCTGAACATCTCGCTCGGAGGCGCAGGTGAAGGGTATCTCACGCGGGAGGATTTCAGCCGCGACGGGTCGAGTCTCACGTACACCGCCGAGTACACGCCGCCGCGTGACGGCACGCTTCGCGCGACGCTGTTTTCGTACAGTGATCCTGCCGGGAACACCCGGACGCTCTCGTTTACCGAACGCGTCAAAGCAGACCTCACCCCGCCTGACGTGGCAGCGGGGATCGACCTGGCCGCATCGGGGAACGCAACGCTCGTCTTCGACGGCAGCACCTCGACTGACGCCAACGGGGTGGCAACCTACAACTGGACGTTCGGCGACGGGACGACCGCGACTGGCGCGCGCGTGTCACACACGTTCGCACCCGGGACGTACACTGTCACGCTCGAAGCTGCCGATCCCTCCGGCAACACCGCAACAGACACAATTCCGCTGAATCTGACCACCGGCGCCGGTAACGTCACCGACGTCACCGACTCCAGTCTCGCCGACCGGCGGGGTGCGACAGCGGCAGTTCAGCGACCCGATGGGACGGTGAGCACGGATGCGGTCGTCACCGTCGACAGTGCCCGCGCCGGATCGCCGGTTCACATCGGCACTACGCGTGCCAACGCCAGTGCCATCGTACGGCACGACGACGTCACCATCCGAGGCCTGACCGTAACCGTCTCGACGAACCGCTCGCTCGCTCTCGGCGTCTCGATGGCCGAACCCGGGAGCGTCAGCGACGCCGCACGCGCGACGGGCAGCGACGCGCTCGCCGGGATCACCGTCGCCAACACAGTTCCCGACCGCGATGTCGCCAACGTGACCGTCGCGTTCGCGGTAAACCGCGGGCGAATCGATGCCGCCGACATGTCCCCGACGCACGTGGCTCTCGCTCGTTCGCATAACGGGTCCTGGAACGTGTTGCCCACGAAGGTAACAGCAGAGCGCAACGGGACGGTCGTCTTCACCGCGGACTCACCAGGGTTCTCCCGGTTCGCGGTGCTCGCCGGCGCTAGCACTGGACTCGACGAAATGCAGGCGCGCAACCGAGAGGGATCGCGGGCACTCTCGGTCACGGAAGCCGCGCTCAACCGGTCGACAGTCCAGCAGGGCAGTCGGGTCTCGGTCACCGTCACGGTCGAGAACGCGGGCACGGCAGCGGGGACGGCCACCGCAGGACTGACGCTGAACGGAACCGTCGTCGCGACGGCCACCTCGCCGTCTGTTCCCTCGGGTGAGTCAGTCTCCTTCGAGATTGTTCACACAGCCACGGCTGCGGGCACCTACACCGCGACGGTGAACGGCACGGCTGCGGGCACGCTGACCGTCGAACCAGATTCTGCTGCGACGAACGGGACGAGCCGGCGGCCGCAGTTCGTCGTCACCGACGTCTCACTCGACCGGACGGCGACAGCCCCCGGCGAAACACTGGTCGTCAACGCGACCGTCCGCAATCGCGGGGCGAGTCCGGGCGTCTACACGGCGGGACTGGCAGTCAACGGCGGCGTCGTGACGACCGAGCAGTCGCCACCGATCCCGGGGAACGCGACGCGGACGTTCTCGATGCGCTACGCGCCCGAAAACGCCGGCGAGTTCTCGCTGTCGGTCAACGGCACCACCGGCGGGACGGTCACGGTGCGCGCCAGCGGGGGCGGACTGCTCGCGCCGCTGATGGGGATCCTCGCTGCGCTCCCGATACCGTTGGGACTACTCCGGCCAGTGTTCCTGTTCGTCGTGCTCCCCCTGACGGTCGTCTGGGCGGTGCTGAAGGCACTGGCGATCTATCTCGGCTACTGAGGTGGAAAACCGGTGAGCGTTACTGGCCGTCCAGCGCCGCTTCCAGACGCTCGATCAGTCCCTCGTTGCCGACGAACATCGGCGTCCGCTCGTGGAGTTCGTCGGGATCTGCGGCCAGCAGTGACTGCTCGCCGTTGGAGGAGGCGCCGCCGGCCGTCTCGACGATGTAGCCGATCGGATGCCCTTCGAACTGGAGGCGGAGCTTGCCTTCCGGCCTGTCCGAAAGCATCGGATAGCCGAAGACCCCGCCGTAGGTGACGACCTGATTCACGTCTGCGACCATCGCGCCGCCGTAGCGGAGTTTGAGCCGGTCGGCTTCGACGTCGTCGACGTAGGCACGAAACGGCGTCGTCCAGTCCGGGATCCGGCCGCCGAAGCCGTAGACGACCGGGTCGTCGGGCACCCGGATGTCCTCGTTCAGGACGCTCCTGTCGCCGTCTTCGATGAGATATTCCGTGACCGTCCCGTCGCTGGCTTCGACCATCGTCGTGATCGGCCCGTAGAGGACGTACGCCGCGGCGACGAGCGCGTCACCCGGTGCCGGCAGTTCCGCGTCGAAGATGGCGACGATCGTTCCCATGCCGTTGTTGGACTTCAGGTTCGACGACCCGTCCAGCGGGTCACAGGCCACGTGGTACTCGCCGCCGTCCTCGGCGGTGATGGCGTCCTCGCGTTCTTCGCTGGCGTAGGTGCCGACGCCGTCGATGGAGAGCAGGCGGTCTTCGAGCAGTTCGTCCGCGTAGACCTCGGCGGCGAGTTGCTGGTCACCGCTCGGGTTCTCCTCTTCCTCGTAGGCGCGCCGCTGCGCGAGTGCCGTCCGGACATCGCCCGCGGTGGCTGCAACCGTCTCGAAGATGGCGTCGATCGTGGCCATTCTACTCCTCTGCGGCGGCGAGGGCGGCGTCGACCGTGCTCTCCTCGTAGATGACTTTCTCCAGCGCGTCGAGGATCCGCCGGGGGTTCTCCCGCTGGAAGACGTTCCGACCGACGGCCAGTCCGGCCCCGCCGGCGTCGATGACGGCCTTGACGCTCTCGAGGAAGTCGCGGTCGCTGGTCTTCGAGCCACCGGACATGACGACTTTCGTCTTGCCGGCCATCTGCACGGCGTGCTCCATCGCCTCCTTGCTGCCGGGGTATTTCACCTTCGCGACGTCGGCGCCGAGTTCGTGGGCCAGCCTGGAGGCGTAGGAGATCGTGCTCGGCTTCGTGTCGTTTTTCAACCCTTGCCCGCGCGGATACGACCACATGACGACCGGCAGGTCGTGTTCGCGGGCCGTCTCGTGGGCCTCGCGGAACTCCTCTGCCATCTCGATTTCGTTGTTGGAGCCGCCGTAGAGCGTGAAGCCGACGGCGTCGGCACCGACCTCCGCGGCGTAGTCGACCGACCAGTTCACCGCCGAGTCGGGTTCACCCATCCAGAGGTTCGACGTCCCGTTGAGTTTGGCGAGCAGGTTCACCTCGTCCTCGTAGGAGGGGTAGTACGCCTCGGCGATCCCCTTCTGGACGGCCAGCGTCGTCACGGCGGGGTGGCGAGCGACGTCGAAGACCCGTTCGGGGTTCGCGCTCTCGGGCACCTCCTCGAAGTCGACCGGGCCGTGTTCGAGGCCGTGGTCGTACGCGAGGATGAGCACCTTTCCGTCCCGCGCCAGTGGCGTGTCGTCGAATGGTCGCATGTCTGCTTGTGCCTGCGGCAGGTGCCAGTAAAGTTCTTTTGAACCCCGTCATCGCCCGTCACCGCTACGTGCCACGTGCACACACCACACGTTTACGTACCGGCCTCACGACATTTTAGGTATGCATTCACTCTCTGATATCGACACAGTCGGTATCGTCGGCGCCGGCGTCATGGGCAGTGGCATCGGCCAGGTCGTCGCGACACACGGGTACGAGGTGATCCTCCACGACATCGAGTCTCAGTATCTCGACGCCGGCCTCGACACGATCAGCCGAAACCTCGACCGGGCAGTCTCCCGCGATCAGATCAACCAGAACGACGCAGACGCGGCCCGCGAACGGGTCTCCGGCACGACGGATCTTGCGGATCTGGCGGCGGCCGACCTCGTGGTTGAAACCGTCGTGGAGAATCTCGGCGTCAAACAGGACGTCTTCGCCGACCTCGACGAGATCACGGACGAGGACGTTGTGCTCTCGACGAACACCAGCACGATATCGATCACCAGCATTGCCAGGTCGACCGACCGACCCGGGCAGGTCGTCGGGATCCACTTCATGAACCCCGTGCCGGTCATGGACGGTGTCGAGATCGTCGACGGTGAGCGGACTGCCGAGGAGACGCTCTCCGTCGCCCACGACTTCGCCGAGGCCCTCGACAAGACCACCTGGCAGTCCGACGACAAGCCCGGATTCGTCGTCAATCGTGTCCTCATCCCGTGGATAAACGAGGGGATCCGACTGCTCGACGAGGGCGTCGCCTCGCGCAACGACATCGACCGGGGGCTGAAACTGGGCACGAACGTCCCGATGGGGCCCCTGGAACTGGGCGACTACATCGGTCTCGACGTGGTTCTCGACGCCAGCGAGACGCTCCATGCGGAACTCGGCGACCGGTACAAACCCGCCTACCTCCTCAAGCGGAAGGTGGAGGCCGGCGACCTCGGCAGAAAGACCGGCGCGGGTTTCTACGAGTACGAGTAGTTACGCTGTGTCCGCATCGTCCATGTGGACGACGAACACGGGCACGCTCGCGTTCTCGACGACGCGTTGGGTAACGCTTCCCAGGCGCACGTACTGGTCGTGGTCGCTCAGGCCGTGCGTCCCGATCACCACGACGTCGATGCCCTGCTGGGCGGTGTAGTCGAGGATCCGCTCTGCGGGCGTCCCCTTCCGAACGGCCGTGACGACGTCGACGTCGAACTCCTCGGCGCGCATCTCGACTTCCGCGACCGCTCGCTCGGCACGCCGTTCCATCGTGTCCCGCCCCTCGTCGCGGCGGTCGTCGGATAGCGACTGGTACTTCCGCTCGTCGACGACCGAGAGGGCGTGGATCGTCGCGTCGTGGTGCTTGGCCATCTCGATGGCGTGTTCGAGCGTCTTCGCCGTCCCTTCGCTTCCATCCGTCGGCACGAGAATCGCGTCGTACATACTCGACACTGGGGCGTTCGACCACTTGAACGCCGCTGCCATTCTCGCTGGCCGAGATTACCCCCAGCCGGTATCGCGACCGATGTGGACGACGAACACGGGCACGCTCGCATTCTCGACGACGCGCTGTGTCACAGACCCGACCGTCGCGATCCGCTCGTGGTCGCTTCGGCCGTGTGTCCCCATCACGATGACGTCGATCCCGTTCTCGGCGGCGTACTCGACGATCCGCTGGGAGGGGACACCCTGGCGAACCGCCTTCTCGACCGGGACGCCCTCGGCGTCGGCCCGCTGTCGCACGCTGTCGACGGCCCGTTCGCAGTTCTCTTCGAGGGTGACCTGCGTCTCGTACTTGCTGTCGCCGTCCAGTTGTTCGAACTGGCGCTCGTCGACCACGGCCAGCGCGTGGATCGCAGCGTCGTAGCGCCGTGCCATCTCGACTGCGTGGTCGAGCGTCTTCGCAGTCCCCTCACTCCCGTCCGTCGGAACCAGGATGGCGTCGTACATTGCTACTCACTCCGGAACCGACCTACTTCAAACGGTGGGACGGGTCGTCCCGGCCGTCGTCGCGGGGATCCGCTGTCTCGGAGACGGGCCGCACCCGAACCCGTTTCGCGCCAGAGTTTTGCGACTCCGGTATCTTGGTTCGGATATGGACGCGCCGGTCTCACCGCTTCAACTCTCGCCGTCGGCCGTAACCGGCAGTGCCGACCTGCTCGTCTTCCTGCTGGTCGGCCTGTTCGCCGGCGCACACTGTCTCGGGATGTGCGGGCCGCTGGTCAGCGTCTACAGCGAGCGGATGGCCCAGCACACCGAGACCCGCCGCGACGACACGCTCACGCTCTTCGCACTCCGCCAGCACTTCCTGTTCAATCTGGGGCGGACACTCGGCTACGCCACCGTCGGCGCGATGTTCGGCCTGCTCGGCGGGGCCGTCTTCACGTCGGTCGATCAGGTCGCGCCGCTCGGAGACGGCGTCCGTGGCGTGACGGGCATCCTCGTCGGCCTGTTCATCCTCGTCGCCGGCGTCTCGTACCTGTTCCAGGGAACCCACGACTCGCTGCTCGAACGGTTGCCGGGCATCGGCACCCTGTTCGGGCGCGTCAGTCGGCTGCTCACCGAGCGCGTCGACAGCCTCGCCGGATCCCCCCGGATCGTCGGGCTCGGGACGATACACGCGGTGCTCCCGTGTCCGATCATCTACCCGGCGTACCTCTACGCGTTCGCCGTGGGCGACCCGGTGCGGGGCAGTCTCTCGCTTGCCGTGCTCGGTCTCGGAACCATCCCGGCGCTTTTGGCCTACGGAACGATGCTCGGGACGCTCTCAGCGGGCAAGCGCGCGTCGCTGCACCGCGGGCTGGGCGTCGCCTTCCTCCTGCTCGGCTACATCCCGCTGTCGCACGGTCTGATGCTACTGGGCGTGCACGTCCCGCACCTGCCGCTGCCGTACTACCAGCCACTCGCATGACCGACGACTGCTCACTCTGTGGACTGCCGACGCCGGCACAGCCGATCTCGGCCGGTGACGTCGACGGTACCTTCTGCTGTCGCGGCTGTCTCGAAGTCTCGCGCGCCGTCGACGACGTGGATGACGTGGCTGCCGACGCAGTCCGCTCGCGCGCCCGTTCGGAGGAGTCGCCAGACGCGGACGACGACCCGGCCGAGACCTTCCTCGCCATCGATGGCATGCACTGTGCGACCTGCGAGTCGTTCGTGGCGCTCCGGGGCGAGAACTGCGACGGCATCGCGGCCGTGGAGGCGAGCTACGCCACTGACACTGCTCGTGTCAGCTACGACCCGGAAACGATCGACGAGGCCGACCTCCCCGACGCACTCAGCGGCTACGGCTACCGGGCGTCGTTCCGAGATGTCGGTGAGGACGGCGACCGCGGCCGCGACGAGGAGACGTTCACTCGCCTGCTGGTCGGCAGCGTCCTCGGCGCGCTCATCATGCCCTGGTACGTCTTCTTCCTGTACCCGAGCTACGTCGGCATCGAGACCGGCATCCTCTCTGCGGACATGACAACGTCGGCGGGGCTGTACATCCCTATGGGCATCGTCGCGCTGTTCAGCGCCGGCGTCGTCTTTTACACCGGCTGGCCGATCCTCCGCGGGGCCTTCGTCAGCCTGCGGACGCGCCGGCCGAACATGGACCTCCTGCTCGCCATCGCGATCCTGGCCGCCTTTCTCTACAGCACTGTCGCGCTCGTCAACGCGAACACGCACCTCTACTACGACGTCTCCGTCGCCATCGTGCTCGTCGTCACCGCCGGGGGCTACTACGAGGGCTCGCTGAAGCGGCAGGCGACCGGCCTCCTGGCCGACCTGACCGAAGCCAGAGTGCGGGAAGCCACCCGCCGGCGTCCCGACGGCACGACCGAGACGGTCGACGTCGACGACCTGGAACCGGGCGACGAGGTGGTCGTCCGTCCCGGCGAGCGCGTCCCGGTCGACGGCACCGTCGTCGAGGGCGTCGCGGCTGTAGACGAGCAGGTGCTCACCGGCGAGTCGCTACCCCGAACCAAGGAACCGGGCGACGACGTGGTCGGCGGCGCGGTCGTGACCGACGATGCGCTCGTCGTCGAGGTCGGCGACGAGGCGGCGAGCACCCTCGACCGGATCACGTCGATGCTGTGGGCCGTCCAGAGCGACCGCCCCGGCATCCAGCGGTTCGCCGACCGCCTGGCGACGGTGTTCGTCCCGCTCGTCCTCGCGGTCGGCGTCGGCGTGACGGCCTGGCGACTGGTCGGCGGCCAGCCCGTCTCTGCCGCGCTGCTCGCGGGGCTGACGGTGCTGGTCGCGGCCTGTCCCTGCGCGATGGGGCTGGCGACGCCGCTTGCGGTCGCTGGCGGCCTCCGCGACGCGCTCCGACGGGGACTGGTCGTGACCGACGGCACGCTGTTCGAGGCCGCACCGGGCGTCGAGACGGTCGTCTTCGACAAGACCGGGACGCTGACCACCGGCGAGATGACGGTTCGGTCGGTCGTCGGCGACCCCGACGCCGTGTCGCTGGCGGCGGCTGTCGAACGGCAGTCCGCGCACCCCGCGGCCGACGCCATCGTCGCCCACGCCGAGACCGACACCGGGGACGACGATGTGACCACCGACGGCGGGGAGACCCAGCGGGCGAAACCGGACGACCTCGGGTCCGACAAAGAGTCAGGCACCGACCCGGTCGACGACTTCCAGCGCCATCCCGGACAGGGAGTCAGCGGCCGCGTCGACGGACAGCGCGTCGTGGCGGGGACGCCGGAACTCGTCGAGACCGAGACCAGCGCACTGCCTGAGAGTCTGCGAGCGGCCGTGACCGAGGCACACGAGAGCGGCGACCTCCCGGTCGTCGTCGCCGTGGACGGCGACCCGGCAGCTGTCATCGTCGTCGGCGACCGCGAGCGAGCGGCGTGGCGGGACGTCGTCGACGCCTTCGCCGACCGCGAGGTGGTCGTCCTGACCGGTGACGACCCAGCCGCCGCCGAGCGCTTCCGCGACCACGCGACTGTCGACGAGGTGTTCGCGGGCGTCCCGCCGGACGGCAAGGTCGCCACCGTCGAGCGCCTGGCGGCCGACGGGCAGACGGCGATGATCGGGGACGGGACGAACGACGCCCCCGCGCTCGCGGCCGCCGACGTGGGCATCGCCGTCGGTGGCACTGCCAGAGCGGCCGAAGCGGCGGAGGTGGCCATCGTCGACGGGTCGCTGGCAGATGTTCCGGTCGCCTTCGATCTGGCCGTCGCGACCCGACGGCGTATCCGCGAGAACATCGGCTGGGCGCTCTGTTACAACGCCGTCGCCATCCCACTGGCAGCGACGGGGGTTCTCAATCCGCTGTTCGCCGCGCTGGCGATGGCCGGCAGTAGCCTGCTGGTCGTGACGAACTCAAGGCGCAGACTCGTCTGAGTCGCTGGGCACTGGCCGCTGGCTGCTGGACTCGCCGACTGTTCCGCTCGTAGAGTCGAACCGTGGTTCGAGAATGGTGGAATCCGGGGCTGTCGCTCAGCCCGGGATCAACTCGACACGGCGGCTGTACCGGCGGAGCGTGTCCCCGTTCTCGTCCTGCAACACGACGAGGAACTGTTTGTCACCGCGAACCTCGCCGACGTCGTCGACGTCGATGTTGAAGTCGAACGGCGGTTCGGAGACGGTCGCTAGCTCCTGGTCGCCGGACGTCACGACGACGCGGTCGATACCGCTGGCATCCGAGAGGTGACAGTGGACGGTACCCTCTGATTTCGTACACTGGAGCTGTGGGTTCACGTCGTTCCCGGCTCCGCCTGTGAGCTGGAACTCGAAGGTCATCACGCCGAGCGGGAAGGTTCCGAGGATCAGGACGATGACCAGGAAGACCGAGAGGTTCGTCACAGAACCGTGCCGGGCGATGTAGCGACCGACTGTCCCGGCGCTGGAACGGCGCATCCGGATCACCAGCGGGACGACGACCAGGTGCGTCAGCGGCCCCCAGAGCAGGAGGACGAACCCGTACGCCATCACGTAGTAGAGGAATCCCCAGTCCGCGCGGTAGGACAGCAGGAGGTTCGCTCCCGTCCAGAGGAAGAAGCCGAAAAACAGCAGCGTGGCGCTCTTGAGCAGCCGCCAGATCGTCGTGTTGGCGTAGTACACGCTCTTGAGGTCGCGCCAGGCGCCGGTCAGTACGTCCCGCATCCAGGTGAGCGGGGAGCCCGGTTCCGAGGATTCTTGCTGGTCTGTGCTCATGCTGTCTCTGGCGAAGCGTCACCGCGTTCGTTCGTTTTGTGACGGACAGACGGTTCACCGGTCATAGCCCGACTTGCCACAGTTCCGTGAGGAGATACCAGTTCAGCACGTACGAGACGACGAACACGGCGAGGAAGACCAGCGTGACGAGGAAGGTGCCGCGCATCCCGTAGGCGTGAACGGGTTTCTCCTCCCCGCTCGAACTCTGGCCGCCATCGGCCGCCACGCTGATCGCTCTGAGGTCGGCGTTGTCGCCGGGTCTGACGCGGTCACCGAGCAGGAGCGAGCCGACGGCGACGAGGACGAACACGACACCCGCCAGGATCGCAAACACCGCGAAGATCCCCAGGAGTGCAAACAGTGGCGCGGCAGCCGACAGCGAGAAGTCGGTGCCGGGGATGTTCCGGACGACCTCCGCGGTACGTCGTGGGACGCCGTACAGCAGCCCCGCGTACATCATCATGAGGACGACGATGCCCATCGCGCCGGCGTAGAGGAACGGCTGTGTGCTCGCGAGTCGCGAGAAGGCCAGGTTCCGCTTGAACATCGTCCGGATGACGAAAAAGACCAGGCCCATGAAGGCGAGCGTCGTCCCGACGGCGACGGTGCCGTGGAAGTGGCCCACGGTGGCGAACGTGTTGTGCCAGGTCATGTTGACCTGCATCTGACCCATCACGACACCGGTGATGCCGCCGAGAAATCCGAAGAGGATGATGCTGAAGATGGTCGCGGAGAACACGGGGTTCTTCCACGGGGCGGAGGTGAGCCAGCCGAACAGGCCACCCCCTTTACCGCGCTTGCGCCGGCCGGCTTCCAGCCCCGCCGGGATAGCGAAGGCGTGGATCATGCTGGCGAAGGCCGCGCCGTAGAAGGCGTAGGAGGTGTTGAACAGCCGCCAGCCCGAGGAGACGACGGGGTCGGACATCAGGTGATGGGCCGCACCGAGGTTGATGAAGAACAGATAGAGGATGAAGGCCGTCCGCGAGACCTTCTCGCTGACGACCTCGGCGCCGCCGACGACGTGCGTGATGAAGTACCAGACGGTGACCATCGCCGCGAGGTTTATCTGCTGGGTGCCGTGGCCGATCGTCCAGTACATCTGGCGGTACCAGGCGGGGTCCATGAAGGAGATGGCCTCGATGCGCCAGAGCAGTGTCGTCGCGAAGGTGATGAGCCCGCCGACCAGCGCCTCGAAGGCGATGATCGACGTGATGAAGGCGCCGAATGCGACCAGCGGGAGCGTCTTGCCGGGGTTCTCGCGGCGTTCGCGCCACAGCGTCAGGAAGAACGGTAGCGCAGCGACCACGGCGCCGACGATGAAGATGACGACGCCAGCGTAGAATGCCGGTGGCGACTCCAATGGTGCGTACGACGTCAGCAGCGGCGCGTTCTCGTCCGGGAAGCCGCCAGCCGTCCAGACGGAGACGTTGATCGTCAGCGCGCCGAGCACCATCGTGACCCAGCCGGCCTTGGCGACGCGCGTGATCGGGAGTTTCCGGCCGAGCACGATCGGGCCGCCGACGTACAGGATAGCGATCTCCATGAACACCATCCAGAAGATGAGCAGGTTCCAGGCGTGCAGCGTGAGATGCGTGTAGAACTCGCCCGGCCGGAGCAGGCCGACGAGCTCCCACCGCGTCATCGCGACGGTGAACGCGAAGATGCCACCGACCAGCAGCGCGACGACGGCCGTCAATCCGAACAGTTTGACGTGGTTCTCGGCCGACCGGTGGATGTTCAGCCCGGTCACCGAACACGTTCGGAACCCGTCCTCGCCGTAGTCGTTGTCGAAGAGCCCGAGCGCGTTCATAGGCTCTCCACCACCTCGATTCGCCCGTGCATCGTGCGATGACCCTGGCCACAGAACTCGTTACAGATAACGTGATACGTCCCAGGTTCGTCGAACGTCATCGGGAGGATCCACTCGTAGCCGGGCAGCACCTGGAAGTTCATCTGCTTGCTCAGTGCTTGCTCGGGGCGGATCGAGAATCCGTGCTGGACGTCCAGCGAACTCAGATGGAAATTGTACTCCGTCCCGGCCTCGACGACGACCGGCGTGCCGAGCCAGGTCCACTGGAGGCCGGCAATGTAGACGTCCTCGCCAGGTGGGATCAACGCGCCATCTGCCATTTCCTCGCCCGCCGCCATGTAGTCGGTGACCTTCTGCTGGTACTCCTCGGCCTCCACCTCGATCGTCTCCCCGATCGGATTCTGGTCGCCGAATCTGGTGAACCCACTCATCCAGCCGAAGATGAGCAGCGACCAGAGACCGCTGAGACCGAGCCAGATCGACTCTCGGCGGTTCACCTTCTGCTCCCACCAGTCCCCCTGGGGTGGCTTCAGCGGCGAACTCATAGTACCATCGCCCCGGGTATCGAGAGAATATCCAAAAAGCCCCACAGAAGGTAGGTGACCAGCCAGAACAACACCGCGGCAAGTGCCAGTAGCCAGATGCGATCGTAGATGCGTTGCATCATCGGTGGATCGGCTTCGCTGCCCTCTGACATGGATATCAACTTGAGGGTTGTAAACAGGCCGCAATAGTGGTAAGGACGAACATGTTACCGGCCGATATAACGGCCCTAACCTTTGCGGGTCTAGACGGCTGGCTCGCCCACCTAGCCGCCCGCCACGGGGCGTGAGGGCGCATGCCGACAGCACGCTGTCGGTGCGCATTCGAGCGCCGAACAAGTTCGTCGCGTCGATAACCCGCCGTAGAAAGTCGCTTGGACGCTATTGGCGCAACTGGCCGGCCGGACGGCGAAGCTAACACTAAAGCGGGCCGCGCCGCAACGCCCTCCCATGGACTTCAGTCCGACCACGGAACAAAAGCAGATCCAGGAGATGGTTGAGGAGTTCGTCGACGAGGAGGTCGTCCCGCGTGCCAGCGAGATCGACGAGAGCGACGAGGTACCCTGGGATCTCATCGACGAGATGGCCAAACTCGGTCTGATGGGGATGCCGATCCCCGAGGAATACGGCGGTGCTGGTCTGGACTACCACTCGTATGCGATGGCGCTCGAGGAGATCTCCCGCGGGAGCGGCGGACTGGGTACCATCGTCGCCGCGCACATCTCGCTCGCCTGCAACATGATCTACGAGTTCGGCGACGAGACCCAGAAAGCGGAGTACCTCACGCCGCTGGCCGCCGGCGACGAGATCGGTGCCTTCGCGCTGTCGGAGGCAGGCGCCGGCAGCGACGTCCCGGCGATGGACACCGTCGCGGAGAAAGACGGCGACGGCTACGTCGTCAACGGTGACAAACTCTGGATCTCCAACGGCAGCGTCGCCGACACCGTCACGCTGTTCGCCAAGACCGACCCGGACGCCGGCAACAAGGGCATCTCCTCGTTCATCGTTCGCCCGGACGAGGACGACGGCTTCTTCGTGGAAGGCACCGAGCACAAACTCGGCGACAAGGGCTGCCCGACCGCCGAACTCCGCTTCGACGACATGTACATTCCCGAGGAGCGCCGTCTCGGCGAGGAGGGCCGCGGGTTCGTCCACGCGCTGAAGACGCTCAACGGCGGCCGCATCACCATCGCCGCCCGCGGCGTCGGGATCGCACAGGCCGCGCTGGACGCGGCAATCGAGTACTCACAGGACCGGGAGCAGTTCGACCAGCCGATCAGCGAGTTCCAGGCGATCAAGCACAAACTCGCCGACATGGACACGAAGACACAGGCCGCACGACTGCTCATGCACCGAGCCGCGGACAAGAAGATGCGCGGCGAGAACTACATCAAAGCCGCTGCCCAGGCCAAACTCTACGCGTCGGAAGTGTCGCGCGAAGTCGCCAACGAGGGCATCCAGATCCACGGCGGCTACGGCTACACGAAGGACTTCCCCGTCGAACGCTTCTACCGCGACGCCAAACTCAACGAGATCTACGAGGGGACGTCCGAAGTCCTGCGCAACACCATCGGCGACCAGCTGACGCAGTAACCCCTACTCGCCGTTTTCGTTCAGTCGAGCTGTCAGCCAGTCGTAGTGCTCGCGCAAGCGGCGTTCTCCCGCATCCGTGAGCACGTACGCGTCGTGGATCCCTTCCGTCTCCGTCGTCACGAATCCCGACTCCTCGAGCGCATCGAGTGCCCCGTAGAACGACTTCGGTTCGATCCGCTCGTCGTAGTGCGATTCCAGCGCCGATTTCAGCGCCTGCGCTTGCAACTGGTCGCCAGCCAGCAGCGCACAGATGTCCCGGCGGCGGCCGCTCTGGAGAAACTTCGTCATGGTCGGCCAAGCGCGCGGCGGGCGCTTGGCAGTTCCGATCCGGGTACCGACGTCACGAATCGCACGCGAACCCTCCCAGTTCGATGCGCTCACCACGGCCCGGCGACCGGGTCGGATACTCGACGTAGACGAGGCGGACTCGCGTGATGTCGTCCTCGTGGGCGCGGTTCCATCGCCCGCAGAGGTACCGCGCCAGCGGTTCGTGCAGCGCCGTCTCCGGTGGACTGCGGAGTTGGTAGAGGAGCTTCCGCCAGCGTCTGTTGTCGAACGTCGCACTCACGTCGGGTGGTCGATCCCAGGTGAGATTCGACCCCCGGAGCGCATCGATCTGGCGGCCGGACGAAAGCGTCGCAGGTGCGACGTACCAGCCGTCGTCGGAGGGTGGAAACGGCGCGAACATGTCCCACGCCTTGTTTTCGATGGCGGTCGGCGTTCCCTCCGGGAGGTCGACGTACCCGACGCTGGCAGCGTTGACGAGTAGCATCCCGGCGACCAACACAGCCGCGACCGGTGGCGTGAGCGACCGCAACCGAGCGCGGACTCGCTGTGGCCAGTCTCCCGAGACGAGAGTGGGCCGGTTTCGCGCCACCTGTCGGAAGACAGACTCCGGCGGCGACCGCAGGCGATTCCAGACCGCCGGCGGCAGAAATGGCAGCAACGCCGCGATACTCACGAACGGGAAGATGCCGAGTTCCATCACGACGACCATGCCCGCGTGCATGCCGGCGAACAGCGTCGGGAGGATCGCGCGATACCACCCCGTCAGGACGACGAGCAGCGGCGAACAGACCAGCAGCGCGAGCCAGAGGTAATCGGCGGCCGTCAACAGCCACGGCACCTCGAGCAGTAGCTGTCCGGCCCACGTCGAGTGCCGCGTCAGCAGCATGACCTGCTCGACGGCGTCGCCGCGCAGCCAGGTCTCACCGCCGAATTTCAGGATCGCGTTCGTCACGTAGATGACGACGACTTGCAAGAGCAGTCCGGCTGTGGCGAACCCGGCGACGGTCTTTCGCGGGGTCGCCGTCTCCGCCGCGTCGACAGACCAGCGTTCGCCCAGCGGCAGGAACAGCCCCCAGAACAGGAGGTGCCGGAGCAGCGAGTCCCCGCCGTTGAGGACGGCGGGATTCCGCGCGTGCAGCGAGACCAGCAAGACGAGCGAGACCAGCGTCGCCAGTTTCGTCCGGTAGCCGACGAGCAGCGCCAGCGCAGCGACGCCGGCGATCACGAACAGCACCGTTTGTGCCCACGCCGACCCCCAGAGCGCGTGGAGCGAAATCGAGCGAAACGTCGGTGCGAGCGCCGCCAGCGCCTCCCGCGGCACGACGCCGCTGTCGGTGTAGAAGGCGACGAGATCCGTCGAGCGGGCGGCGACGTCGACGACCAAGATTGCGCCGAGTGCCATCCGGAGCGCGGCCAGCGCGCGCGTGTCGACTCTCACCCACGCGGTGAGCACTGCCCGGATCCGGGCAGCGAGCGACGAGTCCCCCTGTCCTCCCCTCATTTTCGTTCGCTTTGGACGTGTGCCGAGGACGGGATAAGTGTTCTACTCGACCGCCGGCAGACCCTCGCCGACCCTGTTCTATCAGAAGGCTTCAACACGCTCCAGCCCAAGAACTGGGCAATGACTGACGGCGAGACAACAGCAGCGACGGAAGCGTCGGCCAACGGCATCACGGCGACCTACACGGAAACGGAGACCGAGCGTCTGCTCTCGTTCGAGGCGGACGGCCGTACCGCCGCTATTGCGCAGAACACCGAGGGCTACGCGATGCTGAAGGTGCGGCCCTCCCGCCACGGCGACGAA
>Ga0207797_1001498_pt1 | contig 16819 bp, 14 predicted proteins | sample PRCRCaboRojoPR_6_FD_187275 | JGI IMG/M metagenome (GOLD analysis project Ga0207797, IMG submission 187275) | Marine sediment microbial community from Cabo Rojo, Puerto Rico - PR CR 10% Liquid 1 (SPAdes) | ecosystem: Environmental > Aquatic > Marine > Coastal > Sediment | place: Cabo Rojo, Puerto...
GATAGTTGAATGGGATGCTGGTTGTGTGGATAGTTGAATGGGATGCTGGTTGTGTGGATAGTTGAATGGGATGCTGGTTGTGTGGATAGTTGAATGGGATGCTGGTTGTATGGATAAGTGAATGGGATGGCTGGGTGTTTGGCTGACTGGCTTCCTCGCCGAGGCCGACGGTGTTCACTCGGTTGCTGGGGGTCCCTGGACGGGAATACCTCCACACCCTCGTTCGGCTTGATTGTCGCGATGCGGGAACGGCCTCTAGACCTTTCATCCTCCATGACCAAGTGGGAGTCGATGGGATATCTACGGTCGCGTCTGGGCGTCGGCAAACCCGTCCTGGGCGGCGGGCTCGGCGCGTTTCACCTCTTCTTGAGTGCCTCCTTCTACGGAAGCGCGGACGGTAACCTCATGCAGCTGGGAACGGCAGTGCTGCTCCTGTTCGTCGGTTCGGGCATGCTGCTTTGGGGGTATGCACAACTCCGGCGCACTGGCGTGGAACAGCCCGCCGGCTGAGTCGGCGATCGGGCTCGGGGGTGGGCCGGAGCCCGGTGGGACAGACGCCAGGACCGGACCCGGAGGCGGTCGTATCAATCATTAATAACAATGTAGGACTTCCCAGCGAGGGCACTCACACGCCGCAGGCCGTCGATTCTCGAGTGGCACCCAGAGGAACGTTCCGGGACCACAACACATGTATCGCGCCGGTCGATAACGGTGATAGCAATGCCCACTGTAACGTTCGTGCATGGTTCTTCCGAGCTGTTTCTTTCCGCGGTCCAGGTGCAGTCGCGGGGCGGAGTCGGACGATGATTCTGGGGGTGCCATCTGAGCAGGCCACAGACGAGGCCCGGGTCGCCCTCGTGCCGTCAGTCGCGGAAGATCTGATCGAGGCAGGCCACGAAGTCCTTGTGGCATCGGGCGCGGGCACGCCCGCTGATTTCGCCGACGCAGCCTACGAGGAGGCCGGGTGTACAGTGCTCGAGGAGCGGGGAGCCGTCTTCGAACGTGCCGAGATAATCCTCCAGGTCCGGGGGCTCGGGGCCAGCGATGCGGAGATTGACCCCTATGCCGACGGCCAGGTGGCGGTCGGCCTCTACGGACCCTACGAGACGAGCGAGGAGACCCTGGAGACCCTGGCCGACCGGCAGGTTAGCGCCTTCGCGCTCGAACTCATCCCCCGGATCGGTCGTGCCCAGAGTATGGACGCCCTCTCCTCGATGGCGAGTCTCGGCGGCTACAAGGCCACCCTCCTGGCCGCCGCCGAACTCCCCAAGATGTTCCCCCTCGAGATGACCGCGGCCGGCACCATCCAGCCGGCGGACGTGTTCGTCATCGGCGCTGGTGTCGCCGGCCTCAAGGCCATCGCCACGGCCGAACGCCTCGGCGCGTCGGTCAAGGGCTATGACATCCGGCTCGAAGTGAAAGAGGAGGTCGAGAGTCTCGGGGCCGATTTCGTGGAACTCGACCTCGAGACGGAGGGCGCCGGGGACGAGGAGGGGTATGCCCGCGAGATGGACGAGGAGTTCTACCGGGAGCAGAGCAAGGCTCTTACTCGGGTGGTTGCGGAATCCGACGTGGTCATCACGACCGCGGCGATTCCGGGCAAGTCCGCCCCCGAACTGGTCACCGAGGAGATGATCTCGTCGATGGACGACGGCTCGGTTATCGTCGACCTGTCGGCGGAAAGCGGCGGCAACTGCGAGCCCACAGTCGCGGGCGAGACAGTCGAGTACGAGGGCGTGACGATCATGGGACCCACAGACCTCCCCTCGCGCATCTCGCATACCGCGAGCAACCAGTTCTCGAACAACGTCCGCAACTTCCTGGAGAATATCCTCGATGACGGCGACCTCGCCATCGACCTCGAAGACGAGATCGTCGACTCGACCCTGTTGACATACGAGGGGACGGTGCGGAATCCGCATCTCGATGACGGAGCGGATGCGGCGACCGAGGACGAAACCGAGACCGGCGATGCGGAGGAGGGATCGCCATGAGCTTCGTCCAGAACCTCACGCTGTTCGTCCTCTCGGCCTTCGTCGGTTACGAGATCATTACGAAAATCCCGACGAACTTGCACACGCCGCTGATGTCGGGTGCGAACGCGATCTCGGGCATCACGCTGCTGGGGTCGGTCGTGGTCGCGGGCTCCGGGGCGACCGAACTCGCGACCGTCCTGGGGTTCCTTGCAGTGGTGATGGCCACGATCAACGTCGTGGGCGGCTACCTGGTGAGTCACTTCATGCTCGACCAGTTCAGTAGCCGGGGGCAGAACTGATGCCGGGGATCATCGGTGGGCTGCCGGATGCGGTCCTGCAACTCGCCTATCTGGTCGCTGGCGTCCTCTTCATTCAGGGCCTGCGGGACATGACCCATCCCCGGACTGCGACCCGGGGGAACGCGATCTCCTCCCTGGGGATGTTCTTCGCGGTGGTCATCACGGTTCTCTGGTTCGAGATCCTGTCCCCGTATCTCCTGGCTGCTGGCCTCCTGGTGGGGGGCGCCATCGGCGCCTGGCTGGCCGTGCGCGTCGAGACGACCGAGATGCCACAGCTGGTCGGACTGTTCAACGGCTTCGGCGGCGGGGCCTCCGCCCTGGTCGCCGGGGCCGAACTCATCGACACAGCAAGCGTGTTGGGAACCGGGTCGTCGCTGCCCCTGGGGCTGACCTCCACCGCCGCCATCGCAGGTATCATCGGCGCGGTCACCTTCTGGGGAAGCCTCGTCGCGGCCGGGAAACTCCACGGCGTGGTAGGGGATTCGCCGGTGAGCCAGACCACCGGCCACGTGCTCAAGGTGGTCTTCCTTGCGGCCGCGATCCTCGGTGGACTCTTCCTGGTCGTCCAGCCCGAGCAGTTCGGCAACTCGCCGCTCGCGTCCTGGATCCCCTCCTACTGGTTCCTGATCGCGGCCGCCTCCATCCTCGGAGTCTTCCTCGTGGTTCCGATCGGCGGTGCGGACATGCCGGTCGTCATCGCGCTGCTGAATTCCTACTCCGGACTGGCAGCCGCGACGACTGGATTCGTCCTGGACAATACGGTGCTGATCATCGCTGGCACCCTGGTGGGTGCCTCCGGCTTGATCCTCACTCTTATTATGTGCGAGTCGATGAACCGCTCGCTGACGAACGTGCTGTTCGGCGGGCTCGGCACCGATGCGGACACGAGTGACATGGCCGACATCTACGAAGGCAACATCACCGAGACCTCGCCCGAGGAAGTCGTGATGCTCCTCGAGACGGCACGGCGAGTCGTCCTGGTACCCGGCTACGGCATGGCCGTCGGCCAGGCCCAGCACGCGGTTGCGGAACTCGCGGAGCTCCTCGAGGCAAACGATGTCGAAGTCGAGTTCGGCATCCACCCCGTCGCCGGCCGGATGCCCGGCCACATGAACGCGCTGCTCGCCGAGGCCGACGTGCCCTATGACAAGATGCGCGAACTCGAGGAGGTAAATCCGACCTTCTCGCGGACCGACGTCGTCATCGTCACAGGCGCCAACGACGTGGTCAACCCCTCCGCGAACACCGACGAGTCGAGTCCCATCGCCGGGATGCCCGTGCTGAACGTGACGGAGGCCCAATCGGTGATCGTGAACAAGCGGAGTCTGAGCCCGGGTTTCTCGGGCATCCCGAACCCGCTGTTCGCGAAGGACAACACGAGCATGTTGTTCGGTGACGCAAAGGAGTCGATGCAGGCTCTCGTAAACGAGTACAAAGAGCGGACGTCCTGAGCGGTCGGGACGGGCCCTCAGGTCATTCCGCAACCGACTCCCCCTCGAAGTCCTCGATTGTGGCCCGCCACTCGTCGGGGAACGGAATGGACTCTCCGGCGTCGACATCGTAGGCGATCTGGACGCTCTCCGCCGTGGCGACGCGTCGCCCGTCGACCGCGATCTCGTAGGCGAAGTCGAAACTGCTCGAGCCGATGCGAGTGATAGCGAGGCCGACGGTGACGGCATCAGCTTCCACGGGCTCGTGGAATTCGATGGACAGCGATGCAAGGATCATCCCGCGGGACTGCTGGCCGAGCTCCAGCACCTCCTCGAAGTAGGCGATACGCCCCTCCTCGAGGAACGTCGCGTAATTCGCGTTGTTCACATGTCCGTAGGTGTCCAGATCCCGGTACCGGACCGGGACCTCGACCTCGAACCGGTGATCGGTCATCGGCTCTTTCCACACGGCGCGTGGCAAAAGCGATGGGGTTCGCTGAATCGGTGCCCCGTCGCAGGTGCGGATGGCAGCCACGTGGAGCGATCCGAGCTCGGACCCGCGTTCGGGCCTGTCATGGCAGGATATTAAATACGATATCCGCGACCGACAGGCCACGCTGGGACCAGTTTCTGGCCGGTCCCGGGCAGCAGAGCTGGGATTCGCGAGGCAACAATGACTGGTTGAACTGCTGGTAAGCAGTGCATAATTATGGGCGATTAGGGGGTGGGACACCGTGTGGAGGATCTCCGCCCGAGTTTCCAGCAAACCTATATATCATCGGTACAAACCCATCGGGCATGCGGAAGGGGGGTAGCGGTGTGACAGCAATACCTATCGACAAACACCGACAGGAGCGGACGATACCGGGGAGGTGGACGGCCGGCACCGGGTCACTCTCTACCTTCGGTCCGCGGCTCGCGGGACGTCGTGGGCTCCAGGATTTCGACGGAAGACTTGCGGTGCTCGAACGCCAGCAGCCATGACAACCGTCCTCGTCGTCGGCGATCGCTCGCACATCGACGAGGCCCTGGTCCGGGCGTTCGAGCGAGAGGGCATCGAGGTCGAGCGGATCGCCGACGCAATGAGCGCCATCGCGTATCTCGACCGCACCCAGGCCGACGTCGTTGTGTCGGCGACCGAGCTTCCCCAGTGGGGCGGGTTGCGGCTGCTCCGCCACGTGGATTCCTCGGAGGCCGAGCCGTTGACGTTCCTCGTCGTCGAGCCAGGCTCGGGGACGCTCACCCGCGCCCAGCAGGCCGACGTGACGCCGCTGGTGACCGACGGCGAGAACTGGGGCGACCTCGCGGACATCGTCACGGACCGACTCTTCGAGTCCCAGGTCTCCGCGCATCGCGACAGGCGGTATCATCTCGCCGTCGCCACCGCTACAGTGCTCCTGGAGGCCCTGGATTCCCTCAAACGGGCCTCGACCTATCGCAAGTCCACTGACCTGCTGCGGGAGACCGCGATCGTGTCGACCCGTGAAGTGGTCGAAGAATCTGTCTGCCGACAACTCTCGGACGTGCCCGGGTACGGACTCGTCTGGGTCAGTCATTACTACCCCGACGAAGGCGACCTCGTCCCGCAGGCGGCCTCGGGGATGGACGTCGAACAGTTACAGGCACAGCAAGCCAGCGAGTACACGGCCGCCGGCGTCGACCTCGCAGAGGGCGAGGTGGAGACGCGCCGGGGTGACACCCACACGGAACTGATCATCCCCCTCCAGAACGACGACCACGTCCACGGCGCCATCCACGTCCAGCAGTCCCGGGAAGCGGTTTCCTCGTTCGAGCGTGACCAGCTCGGGAATCTGGGACGGATCGTCAGCAGATTCATCTCGGCACTCGAAAAGCTGCAGGACCTTGCCGAGACCCTCCAGGCGGCGGAAGGCGATCCAGCGGCGGAGGCGTCAACCGAGGAATCCGGCGATTCGCCGACCGATCGCACCGACGGGGGCGATGCCGCCGTCGTGAGCGACGCCGACTCACCGCCGATCGAAGCCATTGACGACCCTGAGCGGGCGGGCCGGGCCGCCGAGCCGCTCGGAATCGAGGACGAGGGCGATTCGCAGACCGAGGCGGACGAGCCAGCGGAAGCTGTGCCTGACGCGGAGACGGACGAGTCAGCGAAAGCTGTGCCTGCCGTGGAGACCGAGGAGTCAACGGAATCTGCACCTAGCGACGAGCGAGACCAGTCGGAAACTTCGGAGCCCAGGGACGAGGCGGGGGTCTCGGTTGCCCCAGGAGGGGCCACAGAAGAGGAGATGGAGGGCCAGGAAGAGGCCGGCGCGTCGCCCGCCGAGGACGAAGCGGGCGCAAACTCACAGGATTACGACGGGCCCGCCCGGTCAGAAGCGGCTTCGAACGCCGATGCGATGTCGCCCCTGGTGGCCTACAGCGATACGGTCGCACACGAACTCCGGAACCACGTGAACGTCGCCGAGGCGTTCCTGGACCTCGGGCGGACAAAGGGCGACGAGGAGAACTTCGAGCGGGTCGAGGCAGCGCTCGACCGGATCGAACGACTGACCGACGAAGCTGCGGCCGTGGCGGGCGACTCCATCGACCCGGCCCAGATGGACCAGGGCGAACTCGCGGACGCGGCAACCATCGCGTGGGACCGGGTCGAAGCACCCGACGCGGAACTCACCCTGGAGGAGACAGCGTCCGTGAAGGCCGACCACGACCTCCTGGAACTCCTCCTCGAGAACCTGTTCAGGAACGCGGCAGATCACGTCGGGCCCGACGTCCACCTCTGGGTCGGGTTGCTCGAGCACGTAGACGGCTTCTACGTCGAGGACGACGGCCCGGGCATCCCGGAGGCGGACCGCGATCGACTCTTCGGCTGGGGCGAATCGGGCGGCGATTCGGACGGGGGAATCGGTCTGGCCATCGTGGAGCGGATCGCCGAGAACCACGGCTGGTCGATCTCGATCGCCGACGGCCGGGAGGGCGGTGCCAGATTCGAGATCGCGGGGGTGGAGGTCGTCGAGTGATCCGGACGTCGCGGCCGCCACGAGACGTACAACGTCGAGCAATCCAACCATGACATACGCGGGGAGACCTGGACCGGACCCATGAACCCCCCACCCGTATCCGGTCCGGTCGCCCTCCTCGATCTCCTCCACGGGGTCACCCTCGGCACCATCCACGTGGTGGCCATCGTCCTGGGGCTGTTCTGGGTGGTGGTCAACTTCTACACGTTCTATCCGCTGGCACAGAAGGCTGCCGAGGACCTGCACTTGCTCCTCAGACGAGCGACGCTCGGGACGGACGCGGCCGAGATCACGCCGGACGGCGGGTCGTCACAGGCAGGCGAGGGCCCGGCGTCGCCGGGGGATTTCCTCGAGGGAGAGACCGCACCGCAGATCGACGTGCTGATCCCGGCCTACGAGGAGCGGACGGTGATCGAGCAGTCGATCGCCGCCGTCCGCGACGCCCGGTACCCCCAGGAGCGCATTGCAGTGACCGTCTTGCTCGAACCGGACGACGAGGACACTCCGGTGGCCCTCGAGCAACTCGAGGGGTACTACGAGTTCGACGTCCTCACCGTGCCGGAACGGTATCCAGGGGAGCAGTGCAAACCGCGTGCCCTGGACTACGGGTTCGAGCGGACCGACGGCGAGATCGTGGGGGTTGTGGACGCCGAGGACGTGGTCGACCCGGAACTCTTCCAGGAGGTGGCCGCCGCCATCGTCGACGACGGTCACACGGTGGTCCAGGGACGTCTCGACATGGTGAACGAGGACGACGGGTGGCTGAACACGGCCTTCCGCGCCGAGTTCGGGCTCTGGTTCGAGTATATCCTCCCCGCATTCAACCGGGCCGGGTACCCCGTTCCGCTGGGCGGCACGACCTGTTTCTTCCGCCGATCCGCGCTCGTCGCCATGGGCGTCAAACGCGAGGAGCGGTTCGGTGACCCCTGGGAAAAGGCCGATGAGCTCTGGGCGCGCTCCTCGGGGCTCTTCGGTCGGCGCCCCTGGAGTACCAGCAACGTGACCGAGGATTTCGAGCTGGGCCTGTTCATGTGGATGGACGGCCACTCGGTGGGGTATCTCGACACCACCACAGCCCAGGAGTCACCGGTCAGGCTCGATAACTGGATCCGCCAGCGGACTCGCTGGGAGAAGGGGAAACTCTACACGCTTCGGCAGTACCTCGAGGGACCGACGGACGGACTTCGCGGTCGCGGACACGCCGTCTTCCAGTCGGGGCTCCCGATGTTGGGGCCGGTCAACATCTTCGGGGTCGTGGTCCTCTTCCTCATCGGCAACGCGGCCGCGTACGTGCCGGGAAGCCTGATCGGGTGGCTGTTGAGTCTCGGCCTCGCCTTCCTGGTGGGCGTGAGCACACTCTACGGGGTGGGGTACTGGTCTGTCTCGGACACGCCGTTGTGGACGCGCATCAGGCGGACGCTCCTGGTGATGGTCACGATCCCGGTCTACTGGTTGCTGCAGTGGGGAGCGGCCATCCGGGCGATGTGGCAGATGTACAACGGGTGGTTACACTGGGAACGGACGACTCACAACGGGCGCAACGGCCACGGGTCCAACGGCCACATCCACCGCTTCGCGCCGAACGCGATCGAGATCGACCGGGTACAGAAGGGACTGGCGCTTGTCACCATCGTGCTCGTCGGGCTGGGAGTGCGGGCATACGAGGTCGGTTCCTGGGCGCTCACGGCCGGGGAGGTGGGGGCCATGACCGCAGCGACGACACGTCCAGTGACGGCGGTTTTCGGGGCAGCGGGGTTCCAACAGCCGCCCCTCTACGAGGTGGTGCTCTCGGGGTGGGTGACGCTGTTCGGGTCGACTCCGGCCAGCGTCCGGTCGCTGTCACTTCTCTTCGGGGTCGGGACGATCCTCGGGACCTATCTTCTCGGTCGCGAACTCTTCGAGGAGAGCACGGGGCTCATGGGGGCGTTCGTTCTGGCGATGTCGACGCTGCACATCCACGTCGCACGGGTGGCTGGCTCGGCCGCACTCTTTGCGCTCCTGACGGTGGTCTCCTGGTGGGCATTCACCAGGGTCGGCCGCGCTGATGCGCGAACGAGTGTGAGCTACGTCCTGGCGACGGCCGCCTTGGTGTACACGCACGCGGCCGGGCTGTTCGTGCTCCTCGCCCAGTGGCTATACGTCGGGTTCTCGGAGACCCGGTGTGGGGTCGCCCTCGAGGACTGGGGCAAGATCCAGGCGGTGCTGTTGGCGGCTCTCGTTCCGGCCGCGGCGGCCGTCTGGCAGCAACTCGTGGTACCCGGGCCGGCGATGGTCGAGTCCGCACTCTGGGCCGACCTGCCCACCCGGGACGTTCTCATGCGGACGATTCTGGGCTTCGTCGGCTATCCGACACACTATCCCTTCCTCGTGGACTCGGCAGCGATCTACGTCGTGGCTGTGACGCTCCTGTTGCTGGGCGCCGCGATGCTCGTCCTCGCCATCGCCTCCTTCCATCCGGGCTACGGGTTCGTGCTCACGGCCCGCGACGGGACCGCCCAGATGGGGGTCCTGTTCGTCGTCGGGCTGCTCGGCCCGCTGGGTGTCGCGACCGTCCTGCCCCCGAGTTACGATCCACTGTGGGCCCTCCCGGCGAGCGTCGCACTGGCGCTCCTCGTCGCGGAGGGGATCACGAACGTCCCGGACCGGCGGCTCCAGGCGATCGTCCTCGTGGCCCTGGCCGTCAGCTCGGGCCTGTTGATCGGCGGGTATCTCGCGACGGAGTCCGTCGAACCCTGGGACGACGCCACGGCCCATCTCCACGCGAACGCCCAACCCGAGGACCTCGTGGTGGTCCAGCCGGGCTGGACGACAGACGCCGTGGAACACTACTATCGTCGCGCGGGTGGGCCGCCAGTCGATATCGTGGCTGCGTCTGGGGGCAATGGGATCTCAGCCGCCGTGGAGGGCGCCGTTCCGCCCGATCGTCGGATCTGGGTGATACACGTGGGTGCCGACGCGGTCGAGGCAGGGGTCGGCGGACTCGCGGAGAGTCACGTCAGGGCCGGGACCGTTCGGTTCGGATGGATCCGGCTCGCCCGGTTCGAGCCGGCCGACCGTTCGGCCCCCGCAGCCCAACACGCGTCCCTTCCAGGTGGCTCCGACGCGGCGGCCCCATCGCTCGCGTCGATCGCTCGAGTCAGATCTCCGGCGTCGTGAGAAACGAGAGGAGGGGGACCGGTGGTTAGGACGTCGAGGACCACCGATCGATCGCGACCTCGAACCCCTCGCGGTCCTCCAGGTCCCCCATGGCGTCGTCGACCTCGTCGCGGAGCGTATCGAGGCGCTGCCGGAGCTGGTCGAACTCCTCGCTTCCCTCGATCTGGCTCGCGGACTTCTCCGACTGGATCGCGGCGTGTTTCTTGGCGGTCGCGTACAGCTCCTGTAGCTTCTCCCCGTACTGGCCTCGCTGGAGGAGCCCCTCGACCGTGGCTCTGAGCTCGCTCTCGGAGACGGGCTTTGTCACGTAATCGTCGAAGCCCATCTCGATGATGTCGAAGTCGGGCGTAACACCCGTGACCATGGCCACCTGGCAGTTGTAGCCCTCGCTCGTGATGTGGGAGAGAACCTCGTCGCCGGACAGGTTCGGCATCCGGCGGTCCAACAGGACGACGTCGACGGCCTGGTCGAGTTGCTCGAGGGCCTCCTCGCCGTCGTGGGCGACGCGAACGTCGTAATCCGCTGCCAGATACGAGGCGTAGGCCGCCGTGATCGGTCGTTCGTCGTCGACGATCAGGACCGTCGGGTCCGGCGGCTCCATGCTAGGTCCCCCCATTTGCGACGGCATAAACGTATGGACGGCTCGCTGCGGGGACCGGTCCTCTGGCCGACAGGGCGTTGGAGTTTGTGACGCATTCGTGCATGACTAGGTCCTGTGGGATGGATGAGCCGAGGAGCGATCGACAGCCACGTCCACGCCCTCGCGGGTCTCGATGCGGTCGAAGGCTTGTTCGACGTCGCCACCGAGGCGCCGCACCCGACGTCGCAGACGCTGGAATTCCTCGGTATCCTCGAGGGCCTCGGCCGACCGTTCGGCCTTCAAGGCAGCGTACTTCTTTGCGGACGTGTAGTACTCCTGGAGGGTCTCGTCGTAGTCCCGGCGGTCCAACAACCCCTCGACGGTGGATAAGAGGGTGTCTTCGGAGACCGGCTTCATGAGGTACTCGTCGAAGCCCATATCGATTACGTCGACGCCGGGCTTGGTGGAGGTCACCATCGCGACCTGACACTCGTGGCCGCGGGCGCGGATGTGGGAGAGGACCTCGTCGCCCGAGAGGGCGGGCATCCGCCGGTCCAGCAGGACCACGTCGACAGAGTCATCGAGCTTTTCGAGTGCTGTCTCGCCGTCGAAAGCGAGTCGGACGTCGTACGATTCCATCAGGTAGGACTGGTAGGCCTCCGCCACCGCGGGTTCGTTGTCGACCACCAGGACCGTCGCCCCGGACATCCCCATGGTAGTACCCCGTATTTGCATCCAAATAAACATATTCGTACATCTGTCGGCGATGGGTTCACGCGAGGCTGACGCGCGTCAGACGCCGTCTCCGGCAGCCCACCGAGGCGGGGGGCTACCCACCTCACAATTTTATTATATATGCGCGTGCGGGACGGGACGTGGCTCTGCCCGACGGGGCGGTCGGCTCGATCGAGGCGGGCTCGACCCTGGCCGCGGGCACTGCTGCCAGCTCCACGATCCCGTTCGGACAACACGTTCCGCCGGCCGGCGTGGCGCTCTGTAGTCGGCGTTTCATTCTTCACCCGCTACTGCCTCGATCCGCTCCCGGACTTCGGCAAGGTCGCTCGGCGGGTGACCGTCACGGTCCAGATGGATGTATGCCATACCGACTCGCTGGGCAAACGTCCGATCGGAGGGCGAGTCGCCCACGTAGACGTAGGTGTCCTGCTCGGTGGCCGCGTCGAGGCGGTCGAAGAAATGGCCGTGGGGCTTGAGCCGTTCGATAGCCAGCAGATCCTCGCCACGCCCGATCCGGTGGTCGATGGCCGTCTCGAGGTCGGCCGCGCGCACGAACGCCTCGACCACCTCCACCGGCGAGTTGCTGATAATCGAAACCGGATACCTGACTGCGAGGTCACGCACCACGTCCACGTCGGGGAAGGGACGGATCTCGCCGGACTCGATCGCCGCGATCTTCTCGCGGAGGTAGTGTTCGTGACGAACCGACCAGAGCTCGTCCACGGGAACCCCGAAGGATGCTGCGGCCTGCTCGAACTCCCGGACGTTGGCTGGATAGAGCCTGGCCCGGTTCTCGTCGGTACGCGGGAGGTCGAAGGCCGCAAGTGTGGCGTCAAGAGCCCGATCCAGCCAGGCAAGATCCGACTCGGAGTCGAGGAGGACGCCGTCGAGGTCGAAGACGACGTGCATGCCCGACCCTGGCGCGGAGACGGATTGAGTCCTCTGGTCTGGAGAACGGTTTCTGCGGGGGGCCTGGTCCGCATTCCAAACGCGGACCGGATCGTGACTTTGGTTTCGAAGCCGGAAACCGCAAAAACGACCCAGCCCACTACGCACGTATGTCTCTCACGTTGACCGTTACCGGGATGAGTTGCGAGCACTGCGAGCAAGCCGTCGTCGAGGCCCTCCAGGGCGTCGAGGGCGTCAGCGCCGCCAGCGCGGACCGCGACGCCGAAGAGGCCACGGTGGAAGGCGACGCGGACACGGACGCCTTGATCCAGGCAGTCGAGGAAGCCGGATACGAAGCGGCTGCCTGATCGCAGGCGGTACCTCCGAGGCAGAACTGCCACCGCCTGGAAAGAGCCACCTACGTTGACGGGGTCGCGAGGACGCCATCGGCGACCAGTGCGTCGATGCGGCGTTCGTCGATTCCCGCCGCCGTCAGCACGTCGCGGGTATCCGCTCCCAACTTGGGGGAGTCACTGCTGGCGGTGGGGCGCTCCCCATTTACGAGGGCGGGAAGGCCCAGTCTCGGCGCTCCGGACGCTCCTTCGTGAATGAGCCCTCGCTCCGCAAGATGTGGGTGTTCGAGCGCCTCGGCGAAGGTGAGCACGGGCCCGACTGTCGCTTCGCTTCCTTCGAGCGCCTCCATCCATTCCTCGCGGGTTCGTTCCTGGAACAGCGATTGGAGTTCCTCCCGCAGGGCCTCTCGTTCGGCAGTATCGTCGGTCCCGTGCAGCGAGGCCAGTTCCTCCCGGTCGACCGCCTCGCAGAAGGACTGCCAGAACCGCGGTTCGAGGGCTGCAAGCGTGACGTGGCCGCCATCGGCCGTTTCGTACACGTCATACCACGGGAGGCCGCCACTGTAGGGGGTCTGCCCGGGTCGCGGTGGGTCACCCGCTACGGCGTCGTACACGAGCGGTTGTCCGAAGGCGGTGAGAACCTCGGTCAGCGAGACGTCGAGATACTCCCCGCCGCCGCCCAGTTCGCGGGAGAGCAACGCCGCGACGATCGAGAAGGCGGCGAACGTCCCGCCGGCCATGTCGGCTATCGGGAAGCCGGGGATCTGGGGGCTGGCGTCCTCGGCCTCGCGTGTGAGGTCCAGCAGCCCCGCATAACCCTCGTAGGTCAGGTCGTGTCCGACGGTGTCCGCGAGCGGCCCGGTCTGGCCGAAGCCGGACAGCGAACAGTAGATGATGTCTGGGTTGTGCGCTGCGATCGTCTCGTAGTCGACACCAAGTCGGTCCGTCACGGCCGGTCTGAACCCTTCCACGAGCACGTCGGCATCTGCGGCCAGCCGGTAGAACAGGGCCCGGCCCTCCTCGCGCTTCAGGTCGATGCCCACCGACCGCTTGCCACGATTGACGGCGTCGAAGATGGCCCCGATGCCCGCCTCGGTGAACGGTGGGAGGTCGCGGGCGTAATCGCCGACACCCGGCGCTTCGATCTTCAGGACGTCGGCGCCGAGGTCGGCGAGGAACTGGGTCGCGGCCGGTCCGGGCAGCAGACGGGTGAGGTCGAGTACCTCGATGCCGGAGAGATCCATGGATGGGACCCGCACGGACTCGACGTGAAGCTATGGGTTGGAACTGGTGACCGTGATGGGGCTCGGGCGCAGTCTCGGGCGTCGGGGTGTGAAAGACGCACCGCCGTTTGGGGCGTCGGCGTGCCGGTAGCAGGCCAAAGAAGCCGAACCGAAATCGAAGGCCTCTCGGGCTCAGTACCCTTCGGCGGGTTCCACCGGCCCGGAGAAGGCGCTGTAGAGGACCGCGAAGTAGACCAGCACCAGCGGCAGGAAGACGAGGAGGACGACCGTCATCACCTCGAGCTGGAGTGCCGAGACCGCGGCTTCGGCCACGGTGAGTCCTTCGAGCGGGTAGATGGTCGGGTAGAGCAGCGTCGCGACGAGCGCGACCAGGCCGAAGGTCTGGACCGCCGAGGCGACGAAGGCATAGAGGTACCGCCCGATCCGGAGCGCCCAGAGGTAGCCGAGCCCGAAGACGGCGGTCACGAGCACCAGCGCGATCGGGAGGGGGTTGACGATCTTCGCGGCCATCCCCTCCACGACCAGGAAGAGGTAGGCGACGGTGGCGACCGCGAGGACGAGGTAGCCGACCTGCGCCACCGACCCGAGATTCTCGAGGCGTCGATTCAGGCCGTCCCGCATCTTCATCCCCAGGAACGCGGCGCCCTCGACCGTGGTCAATGCCACGAGCGCGAGGCCAACCACGATGCCGGGGATCGAAACGAGCCCCGGGGCCGCGACGAGCCAGTTCGCGGCGAACATCCCGAGGAGGAACGGGGCCGCGACGCTCCCGAAAACGAACAGGCGCCCCCAGAGACGTTGCCAGGCGGGATCGTGGCGCTGTTCACGGAACTCCGGGGAGATGCCGCGCAAGATCAGCGCCCCCAGGATCGCGAACATCAGCAGATAGTAGCCGCTGAAGAGCTTCGCGTAGACGTCGGGGAAGACCGCGAACAGCGCGCCGCCGAAGACGATCAGCCAGACCTCGGCGCCGTCCCACAGCGGCGAGATAGCTGCGAGCATGGTCTCTTTGGTCTCCTCGTCGGACACGAGTCCGAAGAGGAGGCCGATCCCGAAGTTCGCGCCGTCCAGCCAGAGGAACATCGCGAGCGTGAGGAAGAGTGCGACGTACCAGAGCTCGATCAGGGGGACGCCGAACCACTGCGGCGCCGAGGCGAGGGGCATCATTCGCCGCTCACCCCCGAACTGGCCCCGATCTCGGTCGGCGACGCTCCCTCACCGTCTGTGGGTCCCTGGATGACGAGTCGACGGATCAGGTAGCCCCAGACGCCGAGGAGTGCCGCATAGCCCACCACGAACCCGGCCAGGGTCAGAGTGGCTTCGGCGCCGGTGAGGTTCGGCGAGACGCCGTCGGCCACCTTCAGCACGTCCTGGATGGCCCAGGGCTGGCGGCCGATCTCGGTGACCATCCAGCCGAGTTCCACGGCCACGACCCCGAGCCCGGTCGAATAGACCAGCGCGCGGTTCAGCAGCCGGTCCTCGAGGAGTTCGCCGCTACGCCAGCGGTACCCCGCCCACAGTGCGAGGAGGATGAACCACATCCCCAGGCCCACCATCGCGCGGAAGGACCAGAAGACGAACGCGACGGGTGGGGACCCCTCGAACTCGTTCAAGCCTTTGATCTCGGCGGACGGATCACCCCCGCTGGCAAGCCACGACGCCCCGCCGGGGATGCCGATGCCGAAGAGTTCCTTCGCGCTCGGATTCAGGAAGTCCTCGAGGTTCGTGGGGACGGCGATGATGTACTCGGGGACGTAGGAGTCGGTCTCGTAGACCGCCTCCATCGCCGCGAACTTCTGTGGCTGGGTCTCGTAGACGTGACGGCCGTACGCGTCGCCCTGGATCGCCTGGAAGGGCGCCGTGATGAGCATCGCGACGATGGCGAGCTTGAGCGAGGTCTTCCAGAACCGGGTCCGGCTCTCCGGCGAGGAGAGCTTGTACGCGGCGATGCCCGCCACGAACAGCGCGGCCGCAAGGACCGCCGAAGACTGCATGTGGACGAACATCCAGAGGAAGCGTGGGTTGAGGTAGGCGGCCAGGGGGTCCGTGATCACGGCCACTTCCTGGCCGGCGCGCATCCCCATCTCGAAGCCGCGAGGGGTCTGCATCCAGGAGTTGGCGATGAGGATCCAGACGGCCGAAAGCCAGGAACCCAGTCCCGTGAGCACGGCCGAGAGGAAGTACAGCCGGTCGCTCACCCGCTCCCGGCCGAACAGGAGGATGCCGAGGAAGGTAGATTCGAGCATGAAGGCCATGAGGCCTTCCGTGGCGAGCGGGCCGCCGAAGATGCCGCCCACGGCAGAGGCGTAGGCGGCGAAGTTGGTGCCGAACTCGAACTCGAGGACGATGCCGGTCACGGTGCCGACGACGAAGGTCAGAGCGAAGATCTTCACCCAGAACCGTCGCATCGACACCCACGGTTCACCTGCTCCCCTGATCTCCTTGTAGGTGATATACACCAGGAAGGGCGCAAGCCCCATCGAGATCGTCGGGAAGATGATGTGCACGGCCGTCGTCAGCGCGAACTGCAGACGGCTCGCGAGTACGGGGTCTATCATTGTGTGATCGTGTGATACAGCTGGTCCGATCGGCGAGTGACGCGCCGATGTATTGTTTGTCCAGCACAAGACTCGGTGGCCGGACGGCTATCCATACGTGTGAGGTAGGCAGCCCGGGTGTAATTACACCCGCCAATTCCAAGATCCTGGGAACGTCGCCCGTCGAAAAACCGACAGAATGCGACGGGGTCCGGCGAAAACGTCTGGCGAGCAGCTGCCGGGTGGTCGCCGTCGAAGGACCCACAATATAGATCGCGCCGACCCATTATTTAATGGCGGTCTTGTCCGCAGGGTGCTCGACTATTGTACTATAAGTGAGCTGACAGGGGTCCGGTGGGGGTGGGGGAGGATAGAGGCGGGGCCTGAGGACGGGCTGGGAGGAACGGTGTCGACCCCCATGGCGGGAGAGCCGCGGCCCATCTCAACCGGGTGGAGACCCATCGACGCCGTCCGGCCGTTCCATGGCGGTGAGTGAGGGAGTCGGGTTTATCGTCCGGGCCGGGGTACGGGTCGGTAGATGGCATCGGAGCGCCGACCCGCGATCGTCTATTACTCGCGCACGGGGACGACCCACCACGTCGCGAAGGACCTCGCGGCTCGGCTC
>Ga0207797_1001499_pt1 | contig 16803 bp, 16 predicted proteins | sample PRCRCaboRojoPR_6_FD_187275 | JGI IMG/M metagenome (GOLD analysis project Ga0207797, IMG submission 187275) | Marine sediment microbial community from Cabo Rojo, Puerto Rico - PR CR 10% Liquid 1 (SPAdes) | ecosystem: Environmental > Aquatic > Marine > Coastal > Sediment | place: Cabo Rojo, Puerto...
CGTGGGCATGTTGAACGTCCAGAGGTAGGTGTCGACCGAGAACCCGTCCGCGTCGACGGGGACGAGGAAGGCCGTGATACCGGCCGCGTCGCCGTCTTCGCCGGACGTCCGTGCGAACACCAGGTCGTAGTCGGCCGCGTGCATCCCGCTGTTCCAGCGCTTCTGCCCGTCGATGACCCACCCGTCGCCGTCCCGATCCGCGGTCGTGTCCATCCACGTGGCGTCCGAACCGTGCTCGGGCTCCGTCAGGCCGAAGGCCACGGTCGTCGCTCCGGCGATGACGTCCTCGATCATCTCCTGCTGGGCTTCGGTCCCGAACCGGTCGAGGATCTGGGGGAACTGGTGGTTGCCGACGACCGAGGCCTCCGTCTGGAGGACGTTGTGGAGGCCGGGTCCCTTCGCCGCGAGGTGCTCCCGGACGATGGCCATGCCAAGGTTCGAGCCGTCCATCCCGCCCATCCGCTCGGGCAGGGCGTAGCGGTAGAAGCCCGCCGCGTCGGCGCGGTCGCGCATCTCCTCGAGCAGTGCTTCCCACTCCGCGGCGGGGACGCCGCCGTTCTCCCAGTCGGTGCGCGCGTGCTCCCGGCGCTCGTCGAAGTACTGGGGGTGCTCGGCCTCCAGGGGGTCGATCTCGGCCTCGATGAACGCGTCGAGGTCCTCGAGCAGGTCCCGAACGTCCGCGGGGATGCCGTACGCCATGGCTCGACTCGTCCCAGTGGCGAGTTAAAACCACGTGGGCGTTCGGCCGTGGGGCGCCGGCCGCCATCGACTGCGGTTCGACGGGGCCGGCGACACCCTCTTGCCCTCGTTTCACCTACGGTGTCGCATGGGAACTCGCCCGGCAACGACCCCGAACTACCGGGAGCTGCCGGACGCCGAGTTCGAGGCCCGCGTCGAGGCACTCTGGGACCGGTACGCGGACTGTGACCTCTGTGCCTACGACTGCGGCGTCGACCGGACGGCCGGCGAGACCGGCGCCTGCCGCGTCGACGACACGGCATACGTCTCGTCGTACTTCGACCACCACGGCGAGGAGGCCGTCCTGCGGGGGACGAACGGCAGCGGGACCATCTTCATGGCCCACTGCAACATGGCCTGCGTGTTCTGCCAGAACTTCGAGACCAGCCACGAGGCGCGCGGGGAACCGGCCACCCCCGAGGACATCGCGGCGATGGCGCTCGACCTCCAGTCCCGCGGCTGCCACAACGTCAACTTCGTCTCGCCGACCCACCACTCGCCCCACCTGATCGAGGCGGTTCGCATCGCCCGCGACCGCGGCCTCGACGTCCCCGTCGTCTGGAACTGTGGCGGGTACGAGCGGGCCGAGGTCCTCGAACGGCTCGCGGGCGTCGTGGACGTCTACATGCCGGACGTGAAGTGGAGCGACGACGCCGCCGCGGCCACTTACTCGAAGGCGCCCGGCTACTGGTCGAACGTGACCGACTCGCTCCGGGAGATGCACCGCCAGGTCGGCGACCTCCGGGTGGACGACGCCGGGCTGGCCACCGGCGGGCTGCTCGTCCGCCACCTGGTCATGCCGAACCACGTCGAGAACGCGAAGGGGGTCCTGACGTTCCTCGCCGAGGAGATCAGCCCGGAGACGTTCGTCAACGTGATGGCCCAGTACCGACCCCACTACGAGGCCCGGACCGAGGAGCGGTACGCGGAGATCGGCCGACGGGTCACGCCGGCGGAGTACCGCGAGGTCCTCGAGCACGCACGCGCGCTGGGCCTCGAGCGGATCGAGTACGATCCGGAAATGGTCGGGGACGGCGGCGGTTTCCTGCCCGTCTGATCCGAGCGGTCGGGAGCCGTCTCCCGAGTTCTTCCGACCGAAGTTATATTGGGCCGATCCGTGAATAGGGTCGTCATGGAACAGTGGTCAGAGCAGCGGCCGTCCGAGGAGTTCTACCGAGTACTCGACCCGGACGGCGAGGTGGTCAGCGAGCCGCCGGACGTCGAGGAGGAGACCCTCCGGCGGCTGTACCGGACGATGGTCGAATCCCGTCTGTTCGACGAGAAGACGCTCAGCATGCAGCGCCGGGGCGAGGTCAGCATCATCGCGCGTTCGACCGGCGAGGAGGCGGTCTCGACGGGTTCGGCGGCCGCGCTGGCCGAGGGGGACTGGTGTTTCCCGTCCTATCGCCAGACGCCGGCGGGACTCTACTGGGGCGCCCGGAAGGACCGCGGGGTCGCCGCGCTGATGGGCGCCGAGCCGGAGACGATCGAGGAGCACCTCCCGCTGGAGGGCGAACCGCCGGTCAACTTCACGCCGATCTACGTGCCACTGGCCGTCAACGTCACGAACGCCGTCGGCTCGGCGATGACCGACCGGTTCCGGGGCGACGACGTCGTCTCGATGTCCTACATCGGCGACGGGTCGACCAGCCAGGGTGACTTCCACGAGGCGCTGAACTTCGCCGGCGTCTTCGAGGCGCCGGCGGTCACCATCTGCCAGAACAACCAGTGGGCCATCTCCGTGCCCGCCCACCGCCAGACGGCCACCGAGACCTTCGCCGAGAAGGCGGCCGCCCACGGCGTGCCCCACGAGCGCGTCGACGGAAACGACGTGCTCGCCGTCTACGAGCGCTCCCGGGCGGCCGTCGAGCAGGCCCGACAGGGCGGCGGGCCCTCCTTCATCGAGGCGGTGACCTACCGCATGGTCGAGCACAACACGGCCGACGAGGAGAGCATCTACCGCGACGCGGACGAGCGGGAGTACTGGGAGGAGAAGGACCCGATCGACCGCTTCGAGACGTACCTGTTGGACCAGGGCGTCCTCGAGCCGAACGAGCCCGACGACCTCCGCGAGGAGCTCCGGGACGAGATCCAGGCGGCGGTCAACCGGGCCCGGGAGGTCCCGGTCTCGGACCCGGAGACCATGTTCGAGAACCACCTGCACGACTCGACGTGGAAGCGCGAGCACCAGCGCGCCGAGTTGCGGGCCGAGCGGCGGGGGGAGAACCCCTTCACCGACTTCACCGGGGAGGGGTTGCAGTGACGTCCCAGGTCGCCCCCGACGAGGGCCAGGCCACCGAGGAGATGAACATGGTGACGGCGGTCAACGAGACGCTCCGCCAGGAGATGGACCGCGACGAGAGCGTCCGCCTGATGGGCTACGACGTCGGCCCCATCGGCGGCGTCTACCGCGCGACCGAGGGCCTCATCGAGGACTTCGGGGAGGACCGGGTGATCGACACGCCCCTCTCCGAGAACGGCATCCTCGGGACCGCCGTCGGGATGGCCATGCGGGGCAGTCGGATCGTCCCGGAGATCCAGTTTATGGGCTTTTTCTACCCCGCCTTCGGCCAGTTCATGTACACGCTCGTGAAGATGTACGAGCGCTCGGGCGGGGCCCTCGAGGTGCCCATGACCGTCCGGATGCCCTACAGTGGCGGCATCAAGTCAAGCGAGTACCACTCCGAGTCGACGGAGACCTTCCTCGTGCACACGCCGGGCTGCCGGGTCGTCGTCCCGTCGACCCCGGCCGAGACGAAGGGCCTGCTCGCCGCGTCGATCCGCAACGACGACCCGGTCTTCTTCCTCGAGCCGAAGAAGATCTACCGGGTCGGCACGGAGTCGGTCCCGACCGAGGACTACACCCTCCCGCTCGACCAGGCCCGGTACGTCCGGCGCGGCGAGGACATCACCGTCTATGCCTGGGGGGCGATGGTCCGCCACGCGAAGACGGCGGCGGACGCCGTCGACGCCGACGTCGAGATCGTGGACCTGCGGACGCTGTCCCCACTCGACGTCGAGACGATCCTCGAATCGGTCAAGAAGACCGGCCGCGCGGTCGTCCTGCACGAGGCCCGGCGCACGCTCGGCCTCGGGGCGGAGATCTCGGCGCTCATCAACGAGTACGCCCTGGACCACCTGCACGCGCCGATCAAGCGGGCGACGGGCTACGACGTCCACTTCCCCGGCCACCAGACCGAGGACGCCTACATGCCGGACGAACAGCGCGCCCAGTACGCGATCGAGGCGGTGATGGACTATGAGTTCTGAAGGCACCCAGCGGTTCGAGTTCAGGCTGCCAGACCCCGGCGAGGGGCTGACCGAGGCGGAGATCGTCGAGTGGCACGCCGCGGCGGGCGAGGACGTCCGCGAGGACGACCTGCTCGTCGAGGTGGAGACGGACAAGGCGGTCGTCGAGATTCCCACGCCCTGCACCGGAACGCTGCTGGAGATCCGCGCTGAGCCGGGCGACGTCGTCTCGGTCGGGGACGTGATCGCGGTCTTCGAGACCGAAAACCCGCCCCGGCAGCAGTCCTTCGAGGGCGACGAGGCGGCGAGCGGCGACCAGGCGGCGGCCGCGGCTACGCCCGCGACCGAGGAGACCGGGGAGGCCGAACCCGCCGAATCGGCCGGCCCGGACCGCGTCTTCGCCGCCCCCTCGACGCGACGCTACGCCCGCGAGCAGGGGGTCGACCTCTCGGCGGTCGAGGGAACCGGCCCCAACGGGCGGATCCTCCGCGAGGACGTCGACAGGTACCTCGAGGAACCCGAACCCGAGGTGACCGAGCCGACGACTGAGTCGGTGGCTGCCCCGACGACCGCGGCCACGACAGCCGACGCGGGCGAGCGCGACGTCCGCGAGCCGCTGCGTGGCCTCCGTCGGACCATCGCCGAGAACATGCAGACGGCCGCCCGGGAGATTCCCCACGTGACCTCCGGGTTCGAGGCCGACGCCGGCGAACTCGTCGACCTCAAGGAACGCCTGGACGCGAAGCACGACGTGGACGTGACCTACACCGCTTTGCTGGTCAAGGCGGTCGTCCCCGCGCTCGAGGCGTTCCCCCTGGTCAACGCCTCCGTCGACATGGACGCGGGCGAGATCGTCAAGCACCAGTACTACAACGTGGGCGTGGCGACCCACACCGAGGAGGGGCTGATCGTCCCCGTCATCAAGGACGTGGACGAGAAGTCCCTCGTCGAGGTGGCAGAGGCGCTCTCGACCAAGGTCGAGGCCGCCCGGAATCGCGAGATCGCCCCGGGCGACCTCCAGGACGGGACCTTCACCATCACCAACACGGGCAGCCACGGCGGGCACGGCACCTTCGGCACGCCGATCATCCGACACCCGGAGGCCGCCATCCTCGGCGTCGGTCGGATCGAGGAGAAGCCCGTCGCCGTCGACGGCGAGGTCGAGGTGCGGGACCGGATCGGCTTCTCCTTTTCCTACGACCACCGGCTGATCGACGGCGTCACGGCCGGCCAGTTCGCCGAGACCGTCATCGAGGGCATCGAGGATCCAGACCTGCTGCTGGCGCGACTCTGATCGCGCCGGGGTTCTCCCGGGCAGGCGCTCAGAGGAATTCCGTATTCTGCGGCCCGTTGGTGATGTGGACCTCGAAGGGCATCGTGTCGATGCGGTCCTGCTCGACGAGGTGCCAGTAGGTCTCGGCCATCTCGTCGGGATCGAGGAACGTCTCGGGGTCCCGATCCGGGGCCCGTTCCCGCGCCCCGGGGCCGTCGATCTGGCCGTCGATGACGACGTGGGCGACGTGGATTCCCTCGGGCCCGAACTCCTGGGCCATGTCCATCGCCATGCCCCGGGCCGCGAACTTCGCGGCGGTGAAGCCGATCGACCCGCCGAGGCTGCGGACTGCCGAGGTCGCGCCCGTGAAGATGACCGTGCCCCCGCCGGTCTCCCGCATGTCGCCGACGGCCTCCTTCGAGCAGACGAGCGCGCCCCGGCAGTTGACCGCCCAGGACTCCTCGAAGTCCGCGAGGTCGATGTCCAGCAGGCCCGACCAGGCGGCCGCGCTGGCGTGATTCACGAGCACGTCGACGGGGCCGAAGGCCTCCCGAACCGTGTCGAACCCCTCGCGGATTTGCTCGACGTCGGCGAGGTCCGTGGGGACGGCCAGGCCCTCGCCGGGACTTGGGAGGTCGGCGGCGAGCTCCTCGATGTAGTCGGCCGACCGGGCGAACAGCGCGACCCGGCAGCCTTCGGCGGCGAACGTCCTGGCGAGCGACGCCCCGAGCCCCGGGCCGACCCCGGCGATGACGACAGTGCGTGGCATGGACGGGGCCACGGGCGCAACGGCGATAACCGTGGTGACTGCGGAGACGTTGGGTGACCAACCGACTATGTGGCGATCGAGACAGCTCGAATCGAATTGACGGGCCGTCTCATCGGTCCGATGACCAACGTGCCTCGGGCGCGAGGGCGAACCTCGGGATATCCGTCACAAAGTTTTCACCGGATGGGGGAGTGAACCCGCTATGGTTGACATCTTCGGGATCGCGCTCGTCCTCGGGGGCCTCGTCTTACTCTTTGCGGGCGCTGCGCTGTCGATCTACGGCGTCGCCGTGCTGGGTGTGTTGGTCGGCGGCACTGGCGGCTTCATGTTCGCACCGACGATCGCGGACCTGCTCGGACTCCAGGGAGTCCTCGCGGTCGTCGCGGCGACCGCGATCGGCATCGTGGCGGGCCTCGTCGTGACCTATTTGCTGCTCTCGATGGCCATCGCCGCCGTGAGTTTCGTCGTCGGCACGTACGCCGGGCTCGTCGTCGTCGCGCCGCTCCTCGGCGAGGGGTCCGGGCTACTGGCCTATCCGATCGCGATCGTCGTCGGGTTCGCCGCGGCGGCGCTCGGCTCGTTCTTGACCAAGTCGATGATGGTCCTGATCACGTCGTTCGTCGGGGCCACGCTCGCCTCCGGGTCGGTCACGGCGGCAGACGTCGCGGCTGCCCAGGCAGACTTCACGCTCGAGCCGTTACTGATCGACGTCGGCTCACCGATCTTTCTCGCGCTGTTCGTGCTCGGCGTGCTGTCCCAGTTCGGCCTGTTCAAGTTCGGCTACGTGACGAAACTCGTCTCGGTGTTGCCCGGTGCGAGCGTGTTTCGGGATCGAGGCGACGAGCCGGGAGACGCCGCCGGGACCGACCGGTAACGCGATTTCGGTCGGTGAAGCGCCGCGTCGGGGCGACCACGTCCGGCTTCGGGCCGGGGCTGCCGTGTCCCTGCCCCGCCGCTGAAGCGAACTCGATCGTGGACCGGGGAGAGTCCGGGCCGCCCGCTACAGTCGCAGGTGTGCGGGCGGATCGACCACTTCGAGGCGCTCCAGCAGGCCGAGTCTGTCCTCCTCGAGCCAGATCTCCGCGATCCGTCCGTCTTCGACCCGGTACATCGACATCCCGGTCCATTCGACCGTGTGGCCCGTCGGCTCCACGTCCCGGTACTCCCCCGAGTGCGTGCCGCTGACGGTGTATCGAACCGTGACGAGGTCGTCCTCCGACACGACCGACTCCGTCACGCCGGAGTAATCCGGGAACACGTCGAAGTGGGCCCGCTGAAATTCGAGGATTTCGTCGACGCCACGCAACGTCGAATGGATCCCGTGTTCGACGACGTCATCGGCGAGGAGTTCGGCGAGCGTCTCGCTATCCCGGTCGTTGAATGCGTCCAGGTACCGTCGGACGAGGTCCTTGTTCGCGTCTTGCTGTTGTGACATCCTGTCCTCCGCGGGGCGCTGGGTCCGGCGACCTCTTCGGCCGGCCGGCAGCGCCCCGGCGTTCTTGGACGGCTACCGTGTTAATTGTTAACTCGCTTCCAGCTCCCTCGTCGGCGGCCGCCACCCACTATCCCACGCGGACCTCGAATCATGCCCGGGTGTCGGGACCCCCAACGAAGGGCCTATCCTGGCGGGTGGGCAACTGACCGTGATGAGCGAGCCAGCGAATTCCCATCGACTGAACGAGTTGACCTGGCAGGACGTTTCGGCGTATCTCGAGGAGACCGATTCGCCGACGATCGTGGTTCCGATCGGCTCGACCGAACAGCACGGGCCACACCTGCCCCTCGGCGTCGACGCGATGCAGGCCGAAACGCTGAGCGAGGGCATCGCGGAGCGGGCCGACGTCCTGCTGGCCCCGACGATCCCCTACGGCGATGCCAACCACCACCTCGCCTTTCCGGGGACGATCTCGCTGTCGACGGAGACCACGACCGCAGTGCTGGTCGACGTCTACGAAAGCCTCCTCGGGCACGGGTTCGAGAACGTCATCACCGTGAACGGGCACCGCGTCGCGAATCTGACCGCGATCGACACCGCGACGAAGCGGGTTTCTGCCACGCACCCGGACGCCTTCTTCGGCACCATCGATCCGCTCAGGTTCGGCGTCGAGATACACACGGAGCTTCGGGATGGCGACCCCGAGGACGGGATGCATGGCGGCGAATTCGAAACCTCGTTCATGCAGTTCCACTACGGGGATCTCGTCCGGGAGGACGCGTTCGAGCCGGAAGGGAGCGAGACCTTCTCGCGATTCCAGTCGAACGATCTCGTCGGGAACGACGACCGGGTGCTGTCGCCGAGCACGGGCCACGATCCCGAGGACGGACACCTGGGCCACGTCGGCGATCCCACGAAGGCGTCCCCGGAGAAAGGCAAACGGCTGTACGACCGACTCGTCGAGGACGCCGTCGAGTTCATCGAGAAACTGGACGCCCACCGCTCGGAATAATTCGCTCGTCCGGTCATCGACTGAGAACCGTCGCGCCAGTTCGACCGACCGTCTCACGAACGGTTGATAATCGAGTGTGGAAGGCACTGGGTACTGTCGGGGATCTCGGGTCTTACGAATACCGAAAGACACAGTAATCTGTGTATCAATAGAATTCTGTATGCCCAGTATCACCGTCAACGTGGACGACGACCTCAAAGAGCGAATGGAGAACCACCCGGAGATCAACTGGAGTGAGGTCACGCGGCAGGCTATCCTGGAGAAGATCGAGACACTGGAAGTGATGGCTGAACTCGCCGGCGAAAGCGAACTTACCGAGAGCGACGTGCAGGACATCGCCCGGAGGATCAACGAAAGCGGACGCAAGCGCGTTGACGAGGAATCGGCGTAGACACGACGAATGAAGCTGGTCATCGACGCCAACGTCGTCATCTCCGCCCTCATCGCCGATTCGAAAACGCGGGAGCTCATCGTCACACTCGATCCCGACCTCCTGACACCCGCGTTCGTCCACGACGAACTCGAAAACTACGGGGAACTAATCGTGGAGAAGTCCGGGATGGAGCCGGACCGTGTGGCGCAGTTCATCGACCTCCTGTTCCAGTACGTCGACGAAGTTCCCGCGGAGGAGTTCTCCCCGGCCATCGAGAGAGCGGACTCGGCAATCGGCGACACCGACCCGGACGACGTGCTTTATCTCGCGTGTGCGATTGCCAGGGATGCGGCCATCTGGAGTGACGACACCGACTTCGACGAACAGAATATGGTCCCCACGTATTCGACGAGTGACGTAATAAACTCGTTCGAGACCCTCTAAGTCGAGGGACGATCGACGTTCTCTTCGGGAGCCAGGTTGACTGCACGCCCAGCCGGATTGCACTTCTCTCTCTGTCGCCCATTTTACTCTCCCTGCAGGCACCGGTTCGACAGTCGAACGAACGCCATGTCGGGGGCTGTGGCGGGAACTCACAGGGTGCATCGTCACCCGAACTGGTTGCTGAGTCAAAGACAGCAAGTTAGCCGGCAACACGCTTCTCGATCGTCCCGGTAGTGAGGCCAATCGTTTTCACGCTTGTACCCGTAACGATGGTATGATAAATGATAACGTGGCACAACGTTCCGTGGAGTCACCGATCGGTGACATTGCCTACCTCACACGCTCCCAACACCGGGTCCCGACGCTCCTCGCGCTGACGGAGCGCCCTCGAAGTCGCTCGGAACTCTGTGAGTTGGCCGGTGTCTCGTCCTCGACGATCCGACGGACGCTCGACGAATTCGAGGACCGGATCTGGATCCGCAAGGACGGCTACCAGTATACCGCGACGCGGCTCGGCGAGGTGATCGCGTTTGCGATGGAGGATTTGCTCGACCAGGTCGAAACGGAACGGAAGTTGCGCGACATCTGGCACTGGCTCCCGGAGGAGATCGGCGAATTTCCCACGGAGACGTGGGACGCGATGACGATCACCGTGGCCGAACCGGACGCACCGTACCGGCCGGTGGACCGATTCGAGTCCCTTCTCGGGGACACGAACGACCTTCGCCTCGTTCGCCCCGAGATCGCCCTGATGGAGCCCTGCTTCGAGGTTCTCGTTCGGCTGATCGAGGAGGGGGTCGACGTCGTCCTGGTGGCCCGACCGGAGAGCCACACGTACTTCCTCTCGACGTACCCAGAGCGCTCCGCACACATGATGCGACAGGACAATTTCAGGGTTCTGGAACACGGCGACCTCCCGGCATGTGGAACCGGACTCCTCGACGACCGTGTCGTCATCAGCTGTTACGAACGGGACAGCGGGACGGTCCAGGCCCTGGTCGATACCGAGGTGGCCGCGGTCCGCGAGTGGGCACGGTCGGTGTGTGAAACCTACGTCTCAGAGGCCGAGCCAGTCGAGCCGCCGTGGAGTGGAGACGACTAATCCCGTTCTCGTGGGCGATGGGTGCGGGGCTGCAGTACTCCAGGCCCTCCCCGAGGCGGTCGTCTCGGTGATCCCCTCGGGTTCGATCGCCCCGGAATCAGGGGGGTGGGTGGGTGATGTTCCCGGATCAGGGGTTGATGTTGTCGCAGCGACTGCCGCGACGGCAGCGACTGGCGAAACATCACAAATTAGCTACAGTATCGTCGGGGTCCTAGCGTTCCTGGCAGGGAGGCAACCCACGTGACTGACGACCAGCAAACCGCACACGGCATCGACCTCGAAACACTCGACGGGTTCGCCGCACACGCGACGGAGAATCCCGAAGCGGTCCAACTCGGCCTCGGGGCGTCCGCGACCTACGAGGGAACGGCCGCCCACAGCCTGGCACGGATCGACAGCTACGAACTCGGGGGCGAAACGATCGATCGAGAAACCCGTCAATACTCCATTCCCTACGGGGGCTGGAAGGAAGTGCTGGACGCCGGTGGCTGGCTCGGCGCGACAGACCGCATGGAGCCAATCGAGGCGGCCCTGTCGGCGCTGGCCGCCTGCATCAACGTCGGCATCAGCATCAACGCCGCCGCCAACGACGTCGATATCGACCATCTCGAGACTCGCGTCCGGACCGATTGCGATCCGTCGGTTCTGTTCAGCCTCGAGGAACTCAAGGAGGCCGACTCGGTCTTCGAGAACCTGACCGCCGACGTCGAGATCGAGGGCGAGGACCTCGACCAGGACCAGATCGACGAGTGGGCACGGCGGGCACCCGTCTACACGCTCGTCTCGCTCGCACAGGACGTCGACATGACCGTCGCCACCCCCGCCGAGGTGGCGGGAGACGATTGACTGGTGCCACCGATGAGCGAATCACTCGACACGGACAAACTCGAACGCGAGGTCAAGTCGATGTACCGGGACGTCGCGGCGTCCGGCGACGCCGAGTTCCACTTCGAGACTGGCCGCGACCTCGCCGTCCGCCTCGGGTACGACCCCGAGGATCTCGACGACGTGCCGGACGCGGCGATCGACTCGTTCGCGGGCGTCGGGCACTACTTCGACGTGGCAGCGCTCGACCCGGGCGAGGAGGTGCTCGACCTCGGTAGCGGCTCGGGGATGGACGCCTTCGTCGCCGGGCTGCAGGTTACGGAGACGGGTGCCGTGACGGGCGTCGACATGACCACGGCGCAAGTGGAGAAGGCCAACGACCTCGCAGCAGCCAACGGCTTCCACAACGTCGCGTTCCGCGACGGCTACATCGAGGACCTCCCGTTCGAGGACGGCTCGTTCGACGCGGTCATCTCGAACGGCGTGATCAACCTCTCCGCCGAGAAAGGGACCGTCTTCGAGGAGGCGAATCGGGTGCTCAGACCGGGCGGACGCCTGGCTGTCGCCGACATCATCAGCGAACGACAGATGCCCGAGAGCGTCAAGTCCGACGCTGATCTGTGGGCCGCCTGTATCGGCGGTGCCGAACAGATCGACAGTTACACGTCGCTGATCGAGACGGCTGGCTTCGACCTCGAGGAGGTCCGGGAGAACACGCAATACGAATTCATCTCGGAGCGGGCGGTCAACGCGTGTCAGAACTACGGCGTGAAGAGCATCACACTCGTCGCATCGAAGGCGTAGCGTGCAGTTGTGATGGCACTTTTTTGACATCTGATTCTCCAGTCACGAGTCCGCTGCAGGATTTGACCCTGAGGCAGACAGTCCGGGGTGCTCGCTTCGCTGCGCGCCCGGTGTGGGACTGCCAGGGCTAAAATCCTTCCTGCGGGTTTCGCCACTCGCCGTTCGGCTCGCGGCAGAAGCATGGGCGCTGCAGACTCTCGTTCGAGATCAAAGGAATCGACCTTTGCGGCGTGAAGCGGCTGAATTCAACGGAGTGAACCTCGAATCATCTAACAGCATAGGGAAATGATCGTGGCGTCGTGCTGCATTACAGGGCAATACCCTCCCAGAAAAACCACAAACAGTGGCCTCTCAGTCGACAGGCTCGATGTTGTGGTTCATCCGGAATAGGTTCGCGGGATCCCACTTGCCCTTGAGTTCGCGGAGCTGCTCGTGCCACTCCCCGTAGGCATCGTCGATTCGATCGTCGTCGTCCTGATCGAGCAGGTTCACGTAAACGCCATCGGCGGCGTACGGTTCGAGAGTTTCATGGAACTCTCGCGCCCAAGCGATGAGTTCGTCGTCCCGCTCCGGATCCTCCCATTGCATGCCGATCGTCAATGAAACTGCTTTGTCCCGGTGGGGAAACGCGGTAGCATCGGGGTCCGTCCGGCTGATCGCTCCGCTCAGCCACCCATCCGTAAACACCGACATGAACGGTGCCGACGAGTCACAGTAATCCACGATCGTTTCGATCGCCTCATCCGTGAGTTCATCGAAAAAGTGCGATTTCCAGTAGTAGCGAAGACCTTCCACCCACCGTTCGTCGAACATTTGTTGTAAGGCCAAGTACGGCGTCGGCGTGACCGCATCAGCGATCGGATCACCGAATCTCCGAAGCGGTCTGAGCGCTTCCTCGCCGGCGGCGACGTCGCCAACGTAGGTTGGGATGAGGATGAAGATGGTTTCCCCATGGAGCGGCTCCGGAAGCCCAAGCTCGGCAGAACCTTTCGAGAAGGCCGCATAGCACTGGATCTCGGCGGGGGCGTCTGCCATGAAGTCACGTGAGAACCGGAACGCATCGGCGGCGTCTTCGTATCGATAAATAATCGGGCCAGTCAGCAATTCGGGACCTACCTCGTGAAGATCGAACTCGAATGAAGTGACGATCCCGAAGTTACCGCTCCCGCCGCGGAGTCCCCAGAATAGCTCCGGGTTCTCTTCCTCGCTCGCGTGTACTAATTCGCCATCGGCCGTGACGACGTCCACCGAGCGGAGGTTGTCGTGGGCGAGCCCATACTTGCGATCCAGATGGCCGAGGCCACCCCCGAGGGTGAGGCCGGCCACTCCGGTGGTCGAGACGATTCCACCTGTCGTGGCGAGGCCGAACATTTGAGCTTCGTGGTCGAAGTCGCCCCAGGTCGCGCCGCCGCCGACCCGGGCGGTCTGTGTCTCAGGATCGACACGGACATCGTTCATCGGCGATAGGTCGATCATCAATCCATCGTCGCAAACAGCGTTTCCTGCGATGTTGTGGCCCCCACCCTTGACGGCGAGGAGTAAATCGAGATCGCGGGCAACGTTCACGGCGGCAATCACGTCCGCGGCTCCTGTACATCGAGCGATCACCGCCGGCTCCTTGTCGATCATCCCGTTCCACACCGTGCGAGCCTCGTCGTAACCCTCGTCTTCCGGTTGAAGCACCTCGCCGCGTAGTTGGTCGCTGAACGCGTCGATAGTCGTTTCTTCGAGGTGAGTTGTCGCTGACATGGTGGATATCACCTGGCCCTGCAGTCGTTGAGACGGTGAGAGGATACAATACATTACGCCGTGGTGTAGTGCCCAGGGTGTGGGTCTTCGTCCGCCACGGGGACATTGTTAATAGCTCTCATGATACCCTAGAGAAACGATGGGGGATTCACTCGGCGTTCCGCAACGGACGCTGGAAACCATCGCTTATCTCGCGCGATCAGAGAGCCGAGTTCGAATACTCAAAATACTCGCTGAGGGGCCATACGCGCGAAACGAGTTGGAGGAAACGACGGGTATCGCACGGACGACGATCGACCGGAGTATTAACGAGTTTGAGGAACGCGGCTGGGCGAGGCGAACGACGGATGGCAGATATGTAGCAAGCCCCACCGGTGAACAGATAATCACCGATTTTCAGCCGTTTGTCGAAACGATGGAGGCGATACTCAAACTGGGAGATCTGGTCGCCTGGCTACCGACCGATACCCTCCCCATCGACTTCCGCCACTTTGCTGACGCAACCATCAAGCGACCTGACCCGGCCGAGCCAACGTCAATGGCATCGTATCTGACCGAACTCCTCCGGGAATCCTCCGAGTTCCATTGTCTCGCCGGAGTCGCACCTCCACTTGCTTTCGAGGAGGCGATGCGGGACGGCGTCGTTCACGGTGATCTGAAGACAGAACACGTAATCACGGATCAAGAGTACCGCTATCTCCTCGATGATGAAAACAGGCTATCGCGCTGGCAAGAATACATCGAGGCCGGCGCGAACCTGTATCTCTACGATGATTCGGTTCCCTGCAACGTGATGGTCTTCGATAACACGGTCATCATCGGAAACAGTCAGGCGGAGATCGGCGACATGTTCGTCGAAATCGAAAGTACGAACGAGGCCGTTCGAGCGTGGGCTCACGACGTGATTCGTGAGTACAAGGAAGCGGCGAAGCGGTTGGATTCTGACGCGTTCAGGTAGCTCTTCGGGGGCGATACGACGTCGATGAATGCAACCCCTGTATCCAATCAGGGAACTAACACTGACTGAGAAGGAGTGGGTCCGAGGCCAGCTACCCGACTTACACAAGGACTGTGTCAATCTCCGATTGATTTTCTCCGTGCCGGCCGGTTTGGCTGTGCGCGAACCCCTCAACGCGTAGCATCTCGTTCGACCATCGAACGAAAGCAATAGCGCTGCGTTCGATTGGAGGACACCCCGCTATTGTCGTGCGATTACACGCCTCGAAATCATGGGCGGTGCAGGCACCGGTTCGACAGTCGAACGAATCGACCTTTCAGGCGTGAGGCGGCCGAATTCGACGGTCAAGAAAACGACCTACTGCCGGGTTCGGTGAAGGTCCAACCCCTCGTAGTGATACAGCATACATCTCATAACTCCAGTCTGACGAGTGCGTTCTGCAGACACGTTTATTGACTCTGCTGTGCTAATAATTAGCATGACAAAGACTAGGTTCACTCCCGATCTTGATCTCGATGGGATTTCACCGGACGAAGCTTTCGCCGTGCTAGGAAATGAGACTCGGTTAGAGATTATCCGAGTGCTCTGGTGTGTGGACGCCGCGCACCAGTACGATGACGGCTCGGATACCGTTAAGACGATTTCGTATTCCGAGTTGCAATATGAGGTTGGCATTGACGATAACGGGAAGTTCAATTACCATCTTTCGGAACTCGCCCCTCACTTCGTCCGACGAACTGACGAGGGATACCGACTGAGCGGTGCTGGTAAACAGATCGCCAGGACGGTGGTGGCTGTTTCCGGAGTAGAAAGCCTCGACTTCTCTGCCAAACTCGACGATGATTGTCCGTTGTGCGGGGCAGACCTGGCAGCTACCTACGATGACCAGTGGCTTCGGATCCGGTGTACCGAGTGTGACGGATTGTTCGGCGATCAAGCACCGACCGGGACACTTTTCCTTACGAACTACCCGGCTGCGGGACTGACGAACCGTGACCCCGAGCAAGCACTCGCAACCGGACTGTACCGATGTGCCCTGGATATCACCTATCTGATGTACGGCATTTGTCGGGAGTGTGCAGCCCCGATATCATCGTCAGTGACAGTCTGCGATGCACACGAAAGTCAAAGAGGGAAACCCTGCGCAAATTGTGGAACTCCGTTCCCGGTTTGGGCGGACATGGGGTGTGATACCTGCGGGTTCGCCAAGCGGTTGCCGGTCGAAATGTTCGTTACTGGTCTTATCATGGCAACCAGAATGATCGCCTGCAATGAGAAAGATGTCCGTGCCCTCTCTTTCAGGGAAGCCGTCGACCTGCTCCAGAACAAGGTCGAGACTAGCATCTCGGAGGATCCGTTCCGTATATCGGCCACTGTTACTATTGGACCAACGCCGTTCACTGTCGTACTGGACGACGATATGACCATCATCGGATTCAGCCAGAGTTCTGAGGCTGACGTCGTTACCTCGTGACCGGGATTCGACTCGGTCCAACTAGAGAAATATTGTTCTCCTAACATCTATATTCGATCCCGACCGTAGAACTCCCTGCCCGTAGCCGGGCGAGATCCACGTAGAATTGTCGCCGTCTCGTGACGAAGCATGAGGGGATGAGAACTGGATCACACGGGAGGTACCAATGAGCACGACGAGCAATACAAACTGGAATTCAGATCGATCACGAATGGTTGTGACAGCATGACCATCAAGGAGTACAGCGCGCAGGAGCGCGTGCTCGACTTTGGGGGGTTTCCCGGCCGTTGGGAGATCACACGCTCGACGGAAGAGACGAGCGGCGAGCTATTGGAAATGGAATGGGAAATCGAAGAGATTCCTGAGGACGGTCCGTTTGTCCACACCCACCCTCATGCCGAAGAGCACTACGAAGTGCTCTCCGGTGTACTGGAAGTGTACGTGGACGGGGAATGGATGGACGTTTCAGCCGGTGAGGAACATACCGTCTCACCAGGGACGCCGCACACGTTCAGGAACAAGACGTCCGTCGAGGTAATCAATATTCACAAGCCTGCGCTACAGCACGAGCAGTTCTTCCGGAGATTCCATCGGCTCC
>Ga0207797_1001500_pt1 | contig 16799 bp, 10 predicted proteins | sample PRCRCaboRojoPR_6_FD_187275 | JGI IMG/M metagenome (GOLD analysis project Ga0207797, IMG submission 187275) | Marine sediment microbial community from Cabo Rojo, Puerto Rico - PR CR 10% Liquid 1 (SPAdes) | ecosystem: Environmental > Aquatic > Marine > Coastal > Sediment | place: Cabo Rojo, Puerto...
GGAGGCCGTGGGCCAGCTTACGGGAGGCGTAGCCCACGACTTCAACAACCTTCTCCAGGTCATCAACGGGGGCACCGAAATGGCCATGATGGACCTGGACGAGGATCACCCGGCCCGGGAGGCCCTGCGGGAAGTCTCGGACGCCGGCCGCCGTGCGTCCCGATTGGTGGAGAAGCTCCTCCTCTTCAGCCGACGCCAGACCATGCGGCCCGCCGTCCTGGACCTGAACGAGACGGTGGACGATCTCCTGAGAATGCTCCGGAGGGTGATCGGCGAGACGATCCGTCTGGAGTGGCGCCCCGGAGACGATGTAGGGCCGGTCCATGCGGATCCCGGCATGGTGGAGCAGGCGTTGATGAATCTCTGCGTGAACGCACGGGACGCCATGCCGGAGGGCGGCACCCTCACCATCGAGACCGCCGACGTTCTGGTGGACGAGGAGTATTGCGCCAGTCACTCCTCCGCCGTGCCGGGCCGTTACTCCCTCCTCACGGTCAGCGATACCGGGGAGGGCATGGACGAGGAAACCCTGGGACGGGCCTTCGAGCCTTTCTTTTCCACGAAGGAGATCGGGAAAGGCACGGGACTGGGCCTGGCCACAGTGTACGGGATCGTCAAACAGCACGGGGGCATGATCAACGTCTACAGCGAGCCTCATCAGGGCACCGTGTTCAAGCTCTACTGGCCTGTAGTGGATTCCGCGGCGGATCCCTGCAAAGACCCGGGGGACATGGCGGGGGAGGGCGTAGCCGGTGGCAAGGAGACGATCCTCCTGGCGGAGGACAACTCCCTGGTTCGGCGCCTGGCCCAGGCCATTCTCCAGCGGGCGGGCTACACGGTCCTGACTGCGGAGACCGGGACCGAGGCCGTCTCCATCGCCGAAGAAGAAGGAGATCGATTGGACCTGGCCATTCTGGACGTGGTCATGCCTGACATGGGAGGCCGGGAGGCCTTTGAACGAATCCGGGGGGAACGCCCCTATCTCAAAGCCCTGTTCGCCAGCGGCTACAGCCCCGACGTGGTCCGGGGGGAGTTTGCTGTGGACCATGGTCTGGACCTCATCCAGAAGCCCTTCGGCCGTCACGACCTCCTCCGGGCGGTGCGCAGGACCCTGGACCGCCCCGCGTCTTGACCCAATCGCGACAGATCCCTGGCACCTTCTTTCCCCCTTCGGAGAACTCCGGGGCTGCGGGCCGGCCGTCTCGGGTTATCTTTCTTGAATAGCCTTGTGAGCAGCCCTTCGCATGGCTCCATTGCGGGCCAAGAGGATGGAGCTTCCTTCAACCCTGTTCCATTTTCCGGAAGACCCCTATTGTCCGAGCATTGAACCCGGACAGGCAGGCATGAGCGGAACCCGCCCCACCTACTTCGAACTCGAGCGGCGTTGCCAGAAGGCCGAGGCCGCTCTGGCCGACATGGCCAGGGCCAAGGATCGGGCGGCTCGTTTTCGGCAGGTGCTCCTGGGCATTCGCAAGATGGATCGCCTCATCGTCTCCGAGTCCGATCCCCGGAAGCTCATGGAAGAGGCCTGCCAGATCCTCACTCGGGACCTGGGGTTCAAGAGCACCTGGATCGTTCTCCTGGGAGATGGGGCGGGAGGGGAAGGGGGCAGCGCTTCCTCGGGACTCGGAGACGGATTCCCGGGCGTGGACGTGGGTGCGAACGGTGGGGAGCTCACCGCCTGCATGCGCTCGGCTGCGCAAACGCAAGGGGCCGTGGTGATCCAGGATCCCACCCAGGAGTGTCCCGACTGTCCGGTGGCCCGCCACTACGGGGGCCGATCCGCCCTGATCCGACGTCTGGCCCTCGGAGGGAGGGTCCGGGGATTCCTCCACGTGTCGGTGCCCGGTGCCTTCGCCCGAGACCCCCAGGGCCAGAAGCTGTTCGAGGAGCTTGCCGACGACCTGGTGCTGGGGCTCCGGGGGATCGCCGAGATTCGTTCCCTGGCCCAGGATCGAGACGGCGTCCTGGCCCTCTTCCGACAGGGGCCTCTCCCCTACCAGACCCTGGACGAGGGGGGGGTCATCCTGGAAGTGAACCCGGCCTGGCTCCGGGTCCTGGGCTATGAGGGGGAAGAGAAGGAAGCAGGGGAGAAGCTGGCGGAGGGGAGCTGGTTCGGGGACCACCTCACCACCGAGGGCCGGGAGCGGTTCCGGGAGATCCTGGCCGAGCTCCGGCAGAAGGGGTGGGCCAGGGGATCGGATCTTCCCCTCCTCACCCGGACCGGGGAGGCCGTGCCCATGGCCTTCCAGGCCGCCCTGGGATCGGCTCCGGGGGATGCCCCGGGTGGTGAAGGGGATCCCATGGCCAGTCGCTGGCTCCTGGAACCGGCTTCCGGGGCGCACGGTCGAACCTCCTCACCTCCCGCAGCAGCCGGCAGCCTCCCCGGGCTCAGCGAGCACGTGGAGGACAGCATATGGGCCGTGGACCGGGACTACCGCCTGATCATGGACAACCAGGCGTTCCGCCGGACTGTGGCCGACATCCGGGGCCGGGCCTTCGGCTCCGGCGAGGCGGTTCTGGGAGACGACCTGGACCCGGGGATCCGCACCGAGTGGCGCCAGTACTACGACTGGGCCCTGGAGGGCCGGCGCTTCAACGTGGAGAGCCGAGGCTACTACACGGATCCCTCCCGGCGGGTGGAGTACGCCTTCAACCCCGTTCGGGACATCCACGGAGCCGTGGTGGGCGCGGCGGTGAAGGGACACGACGTCACGGAGCGCCGGGAGATCGAGGAGGAGCTCCGGCGGCGGGAGCGGAGGCTGGTGGAGTCCCAGCGGATCGCCGGCATCGGCGACGTGATGTGGGACCTGGAGACGGGGGAGGTGAACTGGTCCGACGCCCTCTACGATCTGCTGGGCTATGACCCGTCGGAGGAGATGGATATCCACCGGGTAAGCACGGGAGTCCATCACCCGGAGGACGCAGCCAAGGTGGAGGCCTGGCTTCAGGAGTGCGTGGCGTCGGGCCGGGACCAGCTTACACCCATCGAGTACCGGGTGGTTCGTAGAGACGGGGAGATCCTCTTCGTCCATGTGGCCGGGGTGATCGAGCGAAGGGCGGGCCGAGCCCCCCGGGTGTTCGCCACCATCCAGGACATCACGGAGCGCAAGGAGGCCGAGGAGGAACGCCTCAAGCTGGAGGAGAAGTACCTCATGTCCCAGAAGATGGAGGCCCTGGGACAGTTGACCGGAGGGGTGGCCCACGACTTCAACAACCTTCTCCAGGTGGTGAACGGCGGGGCGGAGATCGCCCTCCTGGACCTCCCGGAGGACCATCCCGCCCGGGATGCCATTCAGCAGATCGCCGATGCCGGCAAGCGGGCCGCCCGCCTGGTGTCCCAGCTCCTCTTCTTCAGCCGACGCCAGGTCATGCAACCTGACGTCCTGGACCTGAACGAGACCATCCGGGACATCCTGACCATGCTCACGGGGGTCATGGGCGAGCAGATCCACGTCCACTGGCAGCCGGGCTCCCAGGTGAGCCCGGTGCGAGCGGACCGGAGCATGGTGGAACAGGCCCTGGTGAACCTGTGCGTGAACGCCCGGGACGCCATGCCGGAAGGGGGAAACCTGACCATCGAGACCCGGGACGTGGAGATCGGGGAGGACTATCAGGCCGACCACCCCTGGGCCCGGCCCGGTCGCTACGTGTTGCTGCGGGTCGCCGACACGGGCCACGGAATGGACCAGCAGACCCTGGACCACATCTTCGAGCCCTTCTTCTCCACCAAGGAGACGGGCAAGGGTTCCGGCCTGGGGCTCTCCACCGTCTACGGCATCGTCAAACAGCACGACGGGATGATCGACGCCCTCAGCGAGCCGGGGCGGGGCACGGCGTTCCACCTCTACTGGCCAGTGGCCCAGGTCCCCCCGAAGGTGGAGGAGAGCGACAATCCCGAGCCCGTGGAGGGAGGCCAGGAGACCATCCTCCTGGCCGAAGACGAGGAGATGGTCCGGAACATGGCCCAGACCATACTGGAACGGGCAGGCTACCGGGTGCTGGCGGTTGCAGACGGGGTGGAGGCCCTGGCCGCCTTCCAGCAGCGAGCCAATGAGATCGACCTGGTCATCCTGGACGTGATCATGCCGAAGCTGGGAGGGCAGGAAACCTACGAACGGATGCGGGCCCACCGGCCCGGTCTCCCCGCCCTCTTCGCCAGCGGCTACAGCCGTGAAGCCGTCCGCTCCGACTTCGCCCTGGCCTCCGGCCTGAGCCTGATCCAGAAGCCCTTCAGCCGCAAAGACCTCCTCCAGGCCGTCCGGGACGCCCTGGGCGAGCCCGCCCGCCCAGGTCCCTGAGGTCCCGGGAGCGGCTCCGGATTCCCTTCCCTCCGCCCTCTGCTCCGGGAACTCCGGACTCCCTTCCCTCCGCCCGCTGCCCCGGGGGCTCGCCCACCTTACCGGCTTCTCATCCCCCCGGGTGATACTCCCGCTCTGCGTTGGCCTGGATGTCCTGGGGGTAAAAGTAGACCTCCCTGAGGTTCCCCGTGGCGTAGCGTTCCGCCTGATCGTTGAAGTGGGGTGACGTGGGGTCGTTGCTCAGACCTCCGGCGGTCACGGCAATGGCCCGGAGGCTGTCGCCGAACTCCACCACGGCCACGAAGCTGTTTCCGCTGGTGCCGTACCACCGGTTCGTGCCCGGGTAGGGGCGAGCGCCGAAGGAGGCCAGGGACCCCCAGCGGGACGAGGTGAATCCCACCGGCGTGCTGGGAGCGTCATCGTCGAAGTCCTGGACGATGTCCCCGGTGAGACGCTGGAAGCGGTTGATCTGGCCCCAGGGCGTCTGCCAGGACCCGAAATCCTCCTCCAGACGGTCCACGGCCGCGGACAGACCCTCCAGGAGCTCCTGGCCGGTGGCCCGGGTGGCCATGTAGTCGTACACGGACATCTGGGCCGCACGGGCGTTGGTCCGGAGGGTGGACACGAGCTCCGTACCGTAGAAGACGGCCAGGGCCGTGGGGACGGACTCCACCCCCCACCGGAGGTCCCAGGCCCGGAGGCTGTCCACGGGCCCGGACAACTTCGCCTTGTAGGGGCTGGAGGCCGGAGCGGCGTCGTAGGCTTCCACCAGAGCGGGAATCACGTCCTGGAAAGCCGGCAGGTAGCTGTCGTAGGCCAGATCCCGGAGGCCCTCCATGGTAAGCCCTCCCACTCCCTCCAGGAGCATGAGGGCATGCACCCCCCGGGAGTTCTCCGTGCCCCGGTCCATGTAGGGAGGATAGTTCTCTTCCTGGGGGCTGTCCGGCCCCGCGGCGGAGTAGGGCCAGTTGTTCGTGCAGAAGGCCCAGCCCACGGAGGGGTTGATGGCGTTGGGGCTCTCGTCGATGGCGTGGACCCCCTGCCAGTCCGTGTCCGGATCGCTTCCGTCCACCGGCTCGTCGTAATCGAAGAGGGCGCTCCGGACCGGAACGAAGTTGGAGTGGAGGTAGGCGATGTTGCCCTCGGCGTCGGCAAAGAGGGTGTTGTTGGAGGAGTTCGTGTGGAGTTCCATGATCTCCAGGTACTCCTCCAGGTTCGCCGCCTTGGTCCGGGTGTAGGACTGAATCAAGGCGTCGATGGGATTCTCCATGAGGGCCGTGGCCACCCACTTTCCGTTCGCTTCCCGCACGATGGGCCCGTGATGGGTCCGGTACACCGTGAACTCCCGCTCCCCCATCCCCGAGTCCGTCCGGTAGCGGATGGTGACCTGCCGGGTCTCCAGGGGACGCTCCTCCTCTCCGTAGACGTAGAAGAGGCTGTCCCCCCGGGCGACGATGGTCTCCAGGAACTCGTCGATGTTGTCCGCCCGGCTGGAAGTGTGCATCCAGCCTGCGGTCTCGTTGAACCCCTGGTAGACGAAGAACTGGCCCCAGGTCAGGGCGCCGTAGGCGTTCAGCCCTTCGTCGCTCCGGACGTGGGCTTCGTGGCGGAAGAAGAAAGAGGTGTGGGGGTTGATGAGAAGGAGGGCGTTGCCGGTTGCCGTATTGGCCGGGGCGATGCTGATGCCGTTGGAGCCCGTGGGCTCAAAGGGCTCTCCGGCGGCCTCGGCGACGGCAGCCATTGCCGCTTCCGCACCCCCCGCCCCGAGCCGGCTCTCCGGATCCGTCTCGTAGAAAGCCTCCAGCTCCCGGAGACTCACCCGTTCGATGTCGCCACCGATGCTCCCCTCCGTGAAGGTCAGGGCCATCCAGGGCTCGAAGCGGTCCAGCACCCGGGGCTCCACCTCCGGATGGGTGTGGAGGTAGTAGTTCAGCCCGGCGGCCCAGGCGTCCATGAGATCACGGAGCCACGGCGGGCTCTCGGCGTAGAGGGCCTGCATCTCCTCCGGATCGATGAAGAGCCTCATCCTCAGGTCCCGCCAGATCTCCTCCTCACCCTCCGCTTCCGCCAGGCGCCCCTGGGAATTCAGGAAGTTCACCTCGATTCGGTTGAAGTCGTCCTCGGCCTGAGCGTACATGAGGCCGAAGACGGCGTCGGCGTCCGTGGGTCCATGGATGTGGGGAATCCCCCAGCCGTCCCGGGTGATGGTGACCCGCTGGGCCCGCTCTTCCCAGGCAGCGATCTCGTCGGCGCTGGGCGCGTCCTGGGGACCGCACCCGGGGAGGACAAGGAGAAGGGCAAGAAGGAGCTTCTTCATGGCTGGTTCGCCTTCCGGAGGTGAGAGGACGTCTTCCGAGCTTCTGGTTCCCGGTTCCTGGTGGCAACGGCCGGGAGCCGGCGTTCCGTTCCTGCGTCTCCGGGGAGACGCATCCGCGGTCAGCCAACCTAGGGCCGGAGGGGTTCCGCGTCGAGCGTAGTGCCACCGGCGCCCTGAGACAGGCTCTTCTAACACATTCCGAACCCGCTTCTTACGCCATCGCCTTTCCTGGCTACCAGGCCCCGGTCAACTTCAGGGGTGGGAAAGCTTTCGTGTCCGGAAATCGGTTCAGGGCCAGGGATATGGATCTTGTTGGCCGGTGTCAAATTGTGGGGAAGCGTCTCGCGGCTTGGCCCCTTCCCGGGGCTGTGCTCCTGGTCTTTCTGATCTTCCTGGTGGAAGGGATGGCCCTCTCCCCCAGGACCCTTATGGCCCAGGAAGGACCTCGCACCATCGAAGTGACCCTGGGGACCATGGCCGATCTGGTCATGAGCTCCAGCTTCTCCGTCCGTCGACTCAGGCTCGATGTGGAGAGGGAGCGGGAGAACCTCCGGGCCCAGAGAGCCCGCCTCCGGTCTTCCGTGGACCTGGATCTTACGGTCCCGGCTTTCCGCATGACCTCCGAGCCAAGATGGAACTCCGATCTACAGAGAAACGAGATCATTCAGGAGAATACCCGGCGGTGGGAAGGAGAGCTTTCCATACGACAACCGCTGATTCTGTTCGGATACCCCACCAACGGCTACTTCTCCTTCAACAACCGGGTGTATCGGTACAATCAGATCGATGACGAGGGCCACTCCGGCGTCGAATACTACAATCGCTACTACATCTCCTATACCCAGCCTCTGTTTCAGGCCAACAGGCTGAAGAACGACCTGGAGCAGGCGGAACTGGGTCTTCGGGAGGCTCGGCTCGAGTTCAACAGCGACATCGTGGGGATCCTCTCGGCAGTATCCGAGGGATACCACGAACTCCTGGACGAGTACTATACCCGCTCCATTCGACGAGACATGGTGGCTCACCTGGAGCGCGCCCTGGGGATCGCCCGGGAGCTGGCCCGCTCCGACTCGGTCCGAAGCATGGACGTTAGCCAGATCCAAATCGAGCTGGCCAACGCCCGGGAGCAACTGCAGGGCGCCGAGAGCTCGGTCCGGTTGCTGAGCTCCTACGTGAAGCAGGAGTTGGGTCTGGCCGAGACCGATTCCATCGCCTTCCAACCAGAGTTCCGCCTGGACCCCGTGCCCATCGACATGGAGCAGGCGATCCAGTTTGCCACGGAGTTGACCCCTCGACTGCGACAACTCGATATCGGTCTCCGGAACCGGCAGATCTGGCTGGATGAGACTCGAAGCCGCGGCGGCTTCCGGGTCTACCTGAACATGAGTTACGGCCGAGAGCGTCTCGATCCCCATTTCGACCGTCTCTGGGTTCACCCGGAGAACAGCTACACCATCAACATTCGGGCTTTTCTCCCCTTGTGGGATTGGGGAGGAAGAAAGGCTCGGGTCAAAGCTACCGAGGTCGCCCTGGAACAGGCTCGCCTCCGAATCGAGGAGGCTGAGCTGGACATCGTGTCCGGGGTGCGAAACGAGGTGCTGAACGTCCGGGACCGGGAGAATCGCACCCTGTCCATGCGAGACAACCTCTCTCTGGCACGGCAGGTCGCGGAGACCGGCTTCCAGCAGTACCAGGCTGGAGCTATCACCGTCCAGGACCTCCTCTTGAGTCTCAGGCGGGAGTCAGACACCGCTGAGAATTTCCTGGAGGCCTACGTGGCCTGGAGAGAGTCCCTGACCCGCTTGCAGTCTCGGACATTCTACAGCTTCGAGCGAGGCGAGCCCGTCATGGAATGGATCGCGGCCGAAGGATGGATCGAGGACATGGAGGAAGAGGAGCTCGAGAGATGACGGGCAGAATTCAGGGTGCCACCGATAGACGCCAATGCACCGATAAGAGGAGCAGGAAGCCCATGAGGACGCAGAGGGAGAACAACTCACCTCGTCTTCCACAGAAGAGGCTCCCGGGATCCGCCGTGAGGACCGGCCTTCTCCTCACCGTCGGATTCCTCTGTGTGGCCCTGGGGGGAGGAAGAGTCCAGGCCCAGGAAGGCCCTCGGGTCATCGAGCTGAGCCTGGAACGGATGGTGGACCTGACCCTCAGCACCAGCTACCAGATCCGGCGGTTGAACCTGGAGATTCAGAGGGACCAGCACAGCCTTCATGCTCAGCAGGCCCGGCTGAAGTCCTCGGTAGACATGGACCTGACCGTTCCGGCGTTTCGCCTCACTTCGGAGCCGAAATGGAACTCGGATCTCCAGAAGAACGAGATCGTTCAGGAGCACACCCGGCGTTGGGAAGGAGAATTGTCCATCCGTCAGCCCGTGATCCTCTTTGGCTACCCCACCGATGGCTACCTCTCCTTGTCGAACCGTATGTACCGCTATAACCAGATCGACGATGACGGGGTGGAAGACGTGGACTACTACAACCGGTACTACATTTCCTATCGTCAGCCCCTCTTCCAGGTCAACGAGCTGAAGAACGACCTGGAGGAGGCGGAGCTGGACCTGGAAGAGACGCAGCTCGAATTCCACGGTGACGTCGTGGACATCGTGGACAACGTGGCCGAGGACTACTACGACCTCTTCGAAGAACACTATCGTCGGGAGATCTACCTGAACCTGGCGGACAACTTCCAGCGGGCCCTGGACATTTCCCGGAAGTTGGCCGAGGTGGATTCCAGTCGGGCCATCGAAGTGGACCAGATCCAGGTGGAGTTGGCCAATGCCAGGGAGACCGTCCAATCCACGGCAAGCTCCATTCGTTTGGAATCCGCGTCCGTGAAACGAAACCTGGGCCTGACGGACAGCGATTCCATTGCCGTGACCCCGGAGTTCCACCTGGATCCCGTATCCGTGGATATGGACCAGGCGGTCCAGTATGCCATGGAGCTCAATCCCCGGATGCGGGAGCTGGACATGTCCCTTCGTCGGAGCGAGATCCGACTGGAAGGCACGAAGAGTCGGGGTGGATTCCAGATGGACCTGGAAATGAGCTACGGGCGGGAACGGCGAGACGATCAGCTCGATCGCATCTGGGTGGATCCGGACAACAGCTACACGGTGGATATCAACGCCTCCATTCCCGTTTGGGATTGGGGAGAACGGGACGCCCGGATCGCTTCCTCGGAGATTGGGATTCGGCAGTCCCGGCTGAGGATCGAAGAGGCCGAGCTCCAGACCGTATCCAATGTCCGCAACGAGGTTCTGAACGTCCGGGACCGGCAGAGCCGAACCATGGCCATGCGAGAGAACCTGGAGCTGGCCAGGGGCGTGACAGAGACCAGCTTTCGGCGCTACCGGAACGGGACCATCACGGCCACGGACCTCATGCTGAGTCTCCGTCGGGAAGCGGACACAGCCGAGAACTTCCTGGACGCATATCTGGGATGGCGGGAGTCCCTCCGGCGCCTTCAGGAGATGACCTACTTCGATTTCGAGCGGGGAGTCCCCATCCTCGAGCGCTTCGGGGTCGAGAGCCAGATGCCGGCAGACGGCCAACTGGGCCTTCCCAGACCTTCCACGACGGATGAGAAGAGCCCAGGGGGACGCCCCTCCGATCCTTCCTGGAAATAGGGGCTTACCTCGTCTTTTTCCGCCCTGAGCCCTATTCTCAGGCCATGAGCAAACGCCCTGACACCCGGAGCTCGAAGCAGTCCAGCGGTTCTCACGCCCGGGGCTCGAGCCAGGCCGAGGCTTCCTCCCCCTCTGATTCCGACCCCACGAGGAATACCGAGGGCAGTGCCTGGGAGCGACCCGGTAAGCCTCTGGACCCGGGAAAGCTGAGCCCCGACATCCTGGAAAGGCTCCTGGCCCCAGCCGAAGAGGCGGCCCATGGATCGCTGTCTCCGGGCATCATCGTGGGCCCGGGGATGGGGCTGGACGGAGCCGTGTTGGACCTCCGGATCCCTGTCGACCCGGAGGGGGGAGAGGAGGGGGGAGAGGAGGGAGCCCCCCCCTCCTTTCTCGTGGCAGCCTCCGACCCCATCACCTTCGCCGCGGAGGAGATCGGGTGGTACGCCGTCCACGTGAACGCCAACGACGTGGTCTGCATGGGGGCCCTGCCCCGCTGGTTCGTGGCCACCATCCTCCTACCGGAAGGAGCCCGGGAGGAAGACGCCGCGGGGGTTTTCCAGGAGATTCACCGGGGATGCCGGCAGGTGGGCGCAACTCTGGTGGGGGGCCACACGGAGGTCACCCCGGGCCTCCACCGGCCGATTCTGGTGGGAACGATGCTGGGTGTGACGAACCGCTGGATCTCCGCCGCCGGTGCCAGGCCGGGAGACACCCTCCTCCTCACCAAAGGCGCAGGGATCGAGGGCACCAGCATCCTGGCCCGGGAAGCCCGGGATCGCCTGGCAGGTAAGGTGGAGGACCACGTGGTGGACCGGGCCCGGGATTTCCTCCACGACCCGGGAATCAGCGTGGTCCCGGAGGCCGGGATCCTGAGAGAGGTGGGGACGGTCCACGCCTTCCACGATCCCACGGAAGGAGGGGTGGCCGGGGGCATTCACGAGCTTTGTCAGGCCAGCGGAACCGGAGCCCGCATCCGCCTGGAGGCCATCCCCGTCTTCCAGGAGACCCGGAAGCTGGCCGCCGTCTTCGACATCGATCCCATGGGCCTCATGGGCTCAGGGGCTCTCCTGGTTGCGGCGCCGCCGGAGGACGCCCGGGCCATGGTGGAGGCCCTGCGGAGCGAGTCCATTCCCGCCGTTCCCATCGGAACCGTCGAAGAGGAGGAAGTCGGGGTAGTGGCGGTGGAGAACGGAGAGGAGCAACCTCTCCGTCGCTTCGTCAGCGATGAGCTGACCCGGGTCCTGTCGTAGGGGTGCTCCCCGGGCCGGCCCTGCGTCCCCGGCCTGTTCCCGAACCCTGCGAGCCCGGCCTGGTGCCGGCCCTGCGACCCCGACCTGGTACTGGCCCTGCGATCCCGGCCTGGTGCAGAGCCCGGTCCCCGGCGGTCTGGAACCGGACCCTGGTCTGCGCCCCGGACCTGGACCCTGGTCTGCGCCCCGACCTCTTGCGCCCCCCGGGCCACCCGCCACTATCTTGGGGATGCGCACACCTTCCAGAACAGGACCTCGGAACCGCGGAGCCGACCTATGCCCTCCGCAGGTGGATCCCTGATTCAGGAGCTCTTCCTGGCGCTCGTGGGAGCCCTGGGAGACCCACTGCTCGCCCTGTTCACCATGGTTCTCCTGGGAATGGGCGTTACCTGCCTGCTCTCCGTCCTGAGCATTCTCCTGGGAGCCCTCCTGGCCTGCCTGGGTTCCGTTCTCGGAGCCGGAGTGGGACTGCGAAAAGACCCCGGATCCCGCCCCATCGTGTGAGACACCGCAGAGAAACAACCACACCGGTGGCGGAGTAGACCGTCTGTACGTCACCCAACGGCCAAGACATCCGACCCCGAAAGCACGAGGAATCACGCATGAGCGCTCCAGTCCTGATCCTGGGAGGAAGCGGCGGTGTGGGCTCCGCCCTGGCCCGAGCCCTGTCCAGCCGGGGGACCCCGGTTCATCTCTTCGGCCGGGACCGGGAACGGCTGGAGGCCGTGGCCGCCCAGGCGAAAGACGCCCCGTTTAGCGTCGTGGACGTCACGGACACCGAGGCCCTCCAGGAAGCGGTGGGCGCCGCATCCCAGGAGGACGACGGGGTGGCCGGCCTGGCCTACTGCGTGGGTTCCATCGTCCTGAAGCCCCTGAAACGGGCCACGTCCGAGGACTATCTGACGGCCTTTCGGCTGAACGCCCTGGGAGCTGCCCTGGCCGTGCAGGCAGCAGAGCCGGCCCTTCGAAAGGCCAGGGGGTCGGTGGTTCTCTTCTCCACCATCGCAGCCGGATCCGGATTCACGAACCACTCGGTCATCGCCGCAGCCAAGGGAGCCGTGGAATCCCTGAGCCGGTCCCTGGCCGCGGATCTGGCGCCGGACGTCCGGGTGAACTGCATCGCCCCGAGTCTCATGCAGACGCCCATGGGCGAACCCCTGACCCGGAACGAGACCGTGGCCGAGTCCATTGCCAAGCTCCACCCCGTTCCCCGTCTGGGTGAAGCCCAGGACGCGGCGTCCCTGGCCGCCTTTCTCCTGGGACCGGATGCCGGATGGATCACCGGTCAGGTCCTTCCCATGGACGGGGGCCGGAGCACCCTCAGGGTCAAGGGCTGATGCCCGCCACCCTCCGATTCCTCCTGGGAGATCAGCTCAGCCGAAACGTCTCCAGCCTCCGTGACCTGGATCCGGACACGGACGTGGTTCTCATGGCCGAGGTCCGGGACGAATGCACCTACGTGGGACATCACAAGAAGAAGATCGCCTTCATCCTCTCCGCCATGCGCCACTTCGCCGCCGAGCTGGAGGTGGAGGGTGCCGCGGTGGACTACCGGCTCCTGGACGCGCCGGACAATCGGGGGAGCCTTCGGGGCGAGCTGGAGGCTGCGGTGCGCCGGCACAGCCCGGATCGGATCGTGGTCACCGAGCCCGGGGAATGGCGTGTCCGAAAGGACATGGAGGAATGGGAGGAGGTCACCGGCGTTCCCTTGGACATGCGCCCGGACGACCGATTCCTGGCCAGCCGGGAGCGATTCGCCGACTGGGCCCGGGACCGGAAGAGCCTTCGCATGGAGTACTTCTACCGGAACATGCGACGGGAAACCGGCCTCCTGATGACCCCTGACGGCGAGCCTGAGGGGGACCGATGGAACTTCGACCAGGAAAACCGGAAGCCCCTGCAGGGAGACGAGGAGCCCCCGGAGCCCCGGCGGTTCTCTCCCGATGACGTCACGGAAGATGTCCTGGAACTGGTGGAGGAGTACTTCGGTGGTCACTTCGGGAGGCTGCGGCCCTTCTGGTTCGGGGTCACGGCGGAGCAGGCCCGAGGAGCCCTGGACCATTTCGTCACCCGTGCTTTGCCCCAATTCGGCGATTACCAGGATGCCATGAAGGAGGGGGAGCCCCACCTCTTCCACGCCGTCGTCAGTCTCTACCTGAACGTGGGGCTCCTGGACCCCCTGGAGACGTGCCGAGCCGCCGAGGAAGCCTACCGGTCCGGTGCCGTCCCCCTGAATGCTGCGGAAGGCTTCATCCGTCAGATCCTGGGTTGGCGGGAGTACATCCGGGGGATCTACTGGCTGAAGATGCCCGACTACGCCGACACGAACTTCTTCCGGGCTTCCCGGCCCCTTCCGTCCTTCTACTGGACCGGGGAGACGGAGATGAACTGCATGCGGCAGTGCATTCTGCAGACCCGGGACGAGGCCTACGCCCACCACATCCAGCGCCTCATGGTCACGGGGAACTTTGCCCTCCTGTCGGGCCTCGATCCGGAGGAGGTGGAGAACTGGTACCTGAGCGTCTACGCCGACGCCTTCGAGTGGGTGGAGCTGCCGAACACCCATGGGATGGCCCTCTTCGCCGACGGCGGCCTCCTGGCCTCCAAGCCCTATGCCGCCAGCGGCAAGTACATTCAGCGCATGTCCGACTACTGCCAGGGGTGCCGCTACGAGCCGAAACAGAAGAGGGGGCCCGGGGCCTGCCCCTTCAACTTCCTCTATTGGGATTTCCTGGCCCGGAACCGTGAGGCCCTGGCAAACAACCCTCGCATGGGACTCGTGTACGGCAACCTGGACCGGATGGACTCGGATCAGGTGGACGAGATGCGAAAGGAGGCCGCGGCCTTCCTGCGTGGCCTGGAGTAACCGAGGACCCTGGCGACCTCAGGAGTCCGCCGGGGCCCTGACTCTTCGTCCTTAGTACTCCATTCCGGAGCACTCCATTCCGGAAATCCCATGGCACGGAGCTGCGCATCGCCCTTCGGCCATGCTCGCCCCTCTCGGGAGGACGCCGTCTGGTCCACCAACCTCACGACCCTCCCAACCGGTAGCTCACCCCCACCAGGGCCACGGGGCGCCAGACCGGCTGGTTTACCGCATCGTCGGCATCATCGTAGCCGTAATCCCGCCTGGGATTCACGTGGTCCCCGTCGGGGCTGTAGGAGGTGTCGTGTCCCGTGAGCCGGGAGGAGAAGAAGTACTCCCCGCCTCCGGACAGCAGCAGACTCATTCGGGAACCCATGGGGAACTCCGCCTCCACCCCTGCCGCCAGGCCCCAGTGCTCGCTGGTGACGTCGAAGTCCTCGTTGCCCCCGACGTACTTGAAGTTCGCCTTGAAGCGGGTGTGCCGAACCCCTCCAAAGACGTGGGTCCGTTCCCCCATTGGGTAGAGGCCGTCCACCCCGAAATCCCACGTGCTCCCGGCTTCCCGAGGGGTGCCGTTCGTGGCGTCGTTGATGAAGATCCGTCGAGCGTCCGGGGCGCTACCGGGCTCCAGGGACGTGCGGGCCAACCGGAAACGGGCCCGGAGGGGAAAGCCCTGGGCGAAGTCCCGGGCCAAGCCGAACACCTGCAGGCTGAGGCCGTCCTGGTACCCGACGAAGCCGCCCACGGAGAACCTGGAGCCCACTCTGGTCCCGGAGAGATCCGGGCTCACCTGTGCCGTTTCTGAAGGGCCGGAATCGACCTGCGCCTCCCCCGGAGAGAAGGTAAGGACCAGGAAAACCGCGTTCAGAAGGGCGACGAACCGACGCATAAGCCGCTGCTCCTTGAGTCTTTGTCTGGAGGAGCACCGGCCGGTGGAGATCCGCCGACTCCTGACACACCGGTGCGCAGAGGGTTTTCTCTGCCAGCTTCGTGCCAGACAACGATGCTTCGCCGGGAATACGATCTCCCCCCTCTCACCGTCTCCGGAGGGGGAGGTTTTTCCGGGCACGGGAATCCTTTTCCCAACAAAAAGGACTTTCCGCCATGGCAACGGGACCCCACCGATCCCGGGTCCGGAGCCTCAGGAGAGCGCCGTCAGCCTCCGGTGTGGGACGTGTGTCGGTACAGGGGAGTCCCCTTCTTCACCCTCCCCAGGGGCCAATCCCCCCGGGGAAGCTCCTCGTGGGCTCCCAGGGCCAGGTAGCCTCCCGGTCTCAGTCGTCCCAACAACCGGCCCAGAACCTCTTGCTGGAGGGGCTCCCGGAAGTACGTGAACGCAAGATTCCGGCAGAGGATGAAGCCGAAGGGGCCCTGAGGCATGGATGTGCGGATGTCGGATGGCAGGAAGGACACGCCCTTCCGGAGCTCCGGCCGGAGGGTGAGGCTCGATTCCAAGCCGCCATCCGGTGCTCCGAAAGCCTCCTGGATCCAGGACGGGGGAAGCTCCTTCAGGGTTCCGGGCTCGTAGGTGGCCCGCCGGGCCCGCCGCAGGACATCGGGCTCGGCGTCCGTGGCCGTCACCAGCATCTCCACGTCCCGGTAGCGGGAGGCCAGGGAACAGGCCCTGTCGTGATCATCCGCGTTTCCGGTCGACTCCTCGGCTCGCCGAGCCACCTCCTCCGCATGCCTTGCGGACCCCTGAGCCTGTCCCGTCGGCTCCTCTCTCCCCCCTTCCGGCGGCGGCAGCGGTCCCAATCTCCATACCAGAGAAAGGCTGTAGGGCTCCTCCCCGCTTCCACAGCCCGCCGACCAGCACCGGATGGCCTCCCTGCCCTCTTCCCGGGCTGCCCGGGCCAGGGTCCCCAGGACCTCTCTCTGGATCAGGCTCCACACCCCCCGGTCCCGCAAGAATCGGGAGACCGTGACCCGGCACAGGCCGTCCAGGACTTCCCACTCCTCCGGGTGCCCTTCCAGGTACGCCTCGTACCCCGGCACCCCGTCCACCTCCAGGTCCGCCATGCGCCGGGCGATCCGCTTGCAGACCTGTCCTCGGACCTTCCGAAATCCGGGCCACCGCATCCGAAGCCGGGGGAGAGCCCACTGGAGGAAGGCCACGCAGTCACCGTCCTTCATGAGGCTCCGGCCCTTTCAGGATCCGACCTCGACGCACCCCGGCTCTCAGCCATCCAGGATCTCCCGGAGCCGGACCCGCATCCGTTCCGTGTGGGACCCCTCCCAGTAGATCCGCCGGCACTCCGGGCAGCGAGCGAACCGGTGGTGATGGGCCGCCACCCGTTCCGGCACCTGCCCCCGAGCCTCCTCCACCGAGATGTCCTGGAGGGGCGTATTGCAGAGGGTGCAACGGGAGAACAACCGGATGTGGTCTCGGAGCCCGAAGCCCTCCACCACCTCCCGGACCCGTTCCTCC
>Ga0207797_1001501_pt1 | contig 16781 bp, 15 predicted proteins | sample PRCRCaboRojoPR_6_FD_187275 | JGI IMG/M metagenome (GOLD analysis project Ga0207797, IMG submission 187275) | Marine sediment microbial community from Cabo Rojo, Puerto Rico - PR CR 10% Liquid 1 (SPAdes) | ecosystem: Environmental > Aquatic > Marine > Coastal > Sediment | place: Cabo Rojo, Puerto...
CGTCTTCCCGTGGTCAACGTGCCCGATCGTCCCGATGTTGATGTGCGGCTTCTTCCGCTCAAACGTCTCTTTCGCCATGGTCCTGTGTACCGGTGGTGCGCGAAGTGATGTGTATGGTGTGGGTTTTAAGGCATCCGGTCCTCCGGATGCGAGGGGGCACCCCGTGGAGCGAGGTGCCGGTTGTGTGTCGGCGGACAAACGATGCGCCGTACCACAAGGTTGTGAGCCGCCTCCCGGATTTGAACCGGGGACCCCTTCCTTACCATGGAAGTGCTCTACCGCTGAGCTAAGGCGGCGGCTGTTTGTGTGTCATGGGCAGGCGTACGGCTTGCAGGGGAGCGTCGCGCCTACCGAACGACATCTCCAGTCAAGCTTCTGGTTAGTCAAGCATCTGGTTAGTCAAGCATCTGGTGAGCGGGAGACGGGATTCGAACCCGCGACGTTCACCTTGGAAGGGTGATGCTCTGCCAACTGAGCTACTCCCGCAGGGGCAATGGTGCGCTTCGACGAACGGACGGCGGAGGGTTCACCATCCAACTCGCGACCTTCTCAACGCGGCATTGCGGCGGTGGGCCGGGGAGGATTCGAACCTCCGAAGGTAAAAACCGGCAGATTTACAGTCTGCTGCGTTTGGCCACTTCGCTACCGACCCTTCTGGCATGGGGTGCCTCGAAAACAGGCATGTGCCTTTGTTTTCGATTGGCATTATAGAACGACGGACAGGAAAGGTTGCCCGCACGGGGGTCGAATTTCAAATGAAGCCGTTCGCGACTTCTGCGGATCCCACGCGCGGAGGCCACCGTGCCGTCATGATCTCCGGAGGATGCTAGGCAACGCAACAATGTTCGTCAAGACGAAGCTGTGCGGTCCGGGTGAAATCAGTGGGGAGGCGCCGTGCAGAACCGCATCCGGACCGTCCCGATCCGCATCGCACCCGAAAGCGCGACTGAGAGCTCCAGGCCGCGGGTGCTTGCACGTTCTTGCCAGACGCTGTAACATAACATGTAATGTGCGCACGTCCTTGCCCCTGCTTTGCGTCGCGTTCGGTGCTCCTTTTCTTCCTGTGCACGGTTGATCCTGCCTCCCCATGAGTTCTCGTCACGGCGACGCCCCCATTCGCTGCTCGTTTTGCGGCTCCACGGCTCAAGAGTCGGCCTCGATGGTCGCCGGGCCGGATGTATTCATCTGCGACCGTTGCATCCACGAAGCCACCCAGATCGTGGAGGGCGAACGATCCGGCGCCGGGGAGCGGCCCCGCTCGGTGAGTGCCCCCTCGCCGATGGTTCCCCATGAGATCAAGGCGGCCCTCGACGAATACGTCATCGGGCAGCACCCCGCCAAGCGCGCCTTGTCGGTGGCCGTGTACAACCACTACAAGCGAGTCGAAGGCGAACCGTACGTTCACGAGTACGACGATGTCGAGCTCGAAAAGTCAAACATTCTCCTGATCGGCCCGACGGGCACCGGCAAGACGCTGCTGGCCCGAACCCTCGCTCACGTTCTCGACGTCCCGTTCTCGATCTCCGACGCCACCGCGCTCACCGAGGCGGGGTACGTGGGGGAAGACGTCGAAAGCATCCTGTCCAACCTGCTTCGCTCGTGCGACTTCGACGTCCGCGACGCCGAGCAGGCCATCATTTACATCGACGAGGTGGACAAGGTCGCCCGCAAGGCCCAGAACGCATCCATCACCCGCGACGTCTCGGGCGAGGGCGTCCAGCAGGCCCTGTTGAAACTCCTGGAGGGAACCGAAGCCGGCGTGCCGCCCAAAGGCGGGCGCAAGCATCCCGAGCAGAACCTGGTGACCGTGGATACCAGCAACATTCTCTTTATCTGCGGGGGGGCGTTTGGCGGACTCGGCGACATCGTGGCCCGACGGCTTTCGTCGTCCAGCCTCGGATTTTTCTCGGACGACGACGTGCGGGACCGCGTTGATGCCGACGATCCGCGCATCCTGCAGCAGGCCGAACCCGACGACCTGCTGGCCTACGGCCTCATTCCTGAATTGGTCGGCCGCCTGCCGGTCATCACCGCGCTCGACGCCCTAAGCGACGCCGAGATGAAACGCATTCTTACGGAGCCGAAGAACGCGCTCGTCAAACAGTACCAGAAGCTGTTGGCAATGGACGGCATCGACCTGACGTTCGAGGACGCCGCACTTGAGGCCGTCGTCGAGCGAGCGCGTGCCCTCGGAACTGGGGCCCGGGGCTTGCGGTCGATCATGGAAGATGTGATGCTCGATGTCATGTTTAATGTGCACAGCCACGCCAGCATTGGCACGTGTCACATCACCGAAGCGACCGTCCGTTCGGAGGCGCCCCCGCTGTATCAGGAGCGGAAAGCGAGCGCCTGACCCGGAACGACCGGGCCGATCCAATTCCGGTAGCGCGCCGTCGAACGCCCCCCCTCACGAACCTTCCCCCCGTTCCTTTGGGTATGACAGTGAATCGCGGTTTCCACAACTGCTGCCCGAAGCAGCGCCTGCGCCATGTTTGACGGGTTCGACGTAGAGATGTGGAAAGCCCGCGCGCACCAAGCAGCGCGCTACTACCTTCAGGGCCTCTACCGCGAAATCGCCGGGAAGAACCTCTTTCTTTGGGCGCAGGCCATCGCGTTCAAGGTGCTGGTCACCATCGTTCCCATCGTCCTCCTGGCGACCGGTATCGCGGGGCGTCTGCTTCGGGGCAACGACGCATTCGCCGCCGTGGTGCGCTTTATCCACGACTTTCTGCCGCCGCGCCACGCCGATCAACTCGTCTCTTTCCTCGAACAGCTCCAGCAGGCCAGTACCGCCATTGTCGGTGTCGGTGGCGTCGGCCTCTTCTTATCGGCGGTTTCCCTCTTCATTACGCTGCGCATCGCGGTCAGCAACGCCTTCGAGCAAGACTGGCATGAGGGACGTTCCATCGTGGGCGGGTACCTGTTTGACGTTCGGATGGTGATCCAGGTCGGCCTCTTCTTTATCTTGACGATCGGCATTTCCGTCACGTCGCAGTCTTTGCTCTCGCCCCCGATCTTGGAATCGCTGGGGGCCAACGCAGATTGGATTCGAGAGGGCTGGCAGCGCACGATCCGGCTGATCAGCCTGTCGGTGCCGTTTCTGTTGACGACAGCCATGTTCTTCCAGCTGTACTACTTTGTTCCCAAGCCGCATCCGCGCAAACGAAGCGCTCTCATCGGCGCGGTGATCGCCGGCGTGCTCTGGGAGGCCATGAAGCAGGCCTTCACGTACTACGCCACCTACGTCGGCCAATTTGACCGCTTCGGGGATGTGCTCGGAAACACGTTCGGGTTGATCATTGCCTTCGTGTTCTGGGTGTACTTCTCGGGGATCGTGCTCATGGTGGGCGCTGTCATCGCTTCGCTCCGCGAGCACCGCTATGTGGCACAGGGACGGCTCCCCGGGGAGGCACCGGCGGCCGAGGAACCGACGGACGACGGCGCATCACCGCCTGATGCCGATGCGCCAGTACGCGGCGATACCGTTGGCGATGGTGCCGCTGGCAACAGCACACCGACCGGCCCAACCCCGCCGGAGCGCTCGCGCAACCCGTCGGCACGCTGAGCCACGCTCTCCTCTCTCCCCCGACCAGGGTCGAGGGGGCCGCAGGCATATCCTCAGCGTTCGTCCTCGCTGGGGGGCGGACGTTGGCCTCCAGCCTCCCGGTCGTATAGATCGAGCCAGCGGTCGAACCGGTGCCCCAGGTCCAGCACCCGATCAAAGTGCCCACTCTTCGCGTCGCTCTGGATGAGGTCCAAGACGGCCGCGGCGATGGACAACGGCGCGAGGATCACATCTTTGAGCCCGTCGAGGCCGAGCTTAATTTGAAACACAAGAGCATTGCGCACAACGGCACGTCGGGAGCGTGATCCACCGCGGGCCGGGAATCCGGACGTTGACGCTGTAGAATCGGACGGGCGATCGGCAGTCATGGCAAAACGGAGAATCGGGGATCCAGGGCCGCGTCGAGGCATGACGCCCGCGAGGTTCAGGACGAAACGCGGCGCAGGATGGATTGCAAGCGTTCGTGGTCGTCGTCGAGGAGCCGACTGAGGGCGCGTCCTGCACGGAGGAGCGCGTCGCGCCCCTGGCCCGCCCCGTCGGCATGAGCGGCCCGGACCTGACCCAGGACGGCCACGAGCAGATCGTCAACCGGCACGTCGGGCGCGGGGTTTTCGACGAGGGTCCGCAGGAAATCGTAGGGCGGGCCCACGCTGCGGACATGCTCCTCGGAACAGGCATAGACGAAGTCGTGGATGCCCGGCGGATGCGGCGGGAGGGTCTGCCGCACCGATCCTCCTTCGGGACGAACCGCCAGCAACTGGGCGCGCACGGTGGTCCGGAGCAGCTCTTGAACCATCGGCATCTCGCGGGCGCGCTCCTCGGCGTCCATGCCGAGCGCCACGGCCTGCCGGTTCTGATCGTAGCTGGCCACCTCGACGTGGCTCACCAGCCCGAAGAGCTCGGCGCCGCGATCGCCCTCCACCCGCACCCACGTGCCGAACGGTGGGGGGGACGCCTCATCGTAGACTTCGGCCACAAACTGCCGGGTACTGGACTCGACCACTTCGCCGATTGCGTCGGACATGGCTGACGGGGGAATTTCAATTTGCGGTTTCGGATGTCGCTCCGCTGGCCTCACACGCGCGCGGTGCGTTTCGAGTGTCGCTTCTGCGAGCCGGTGGGCGGCAGTCCTGCGCGGCGCAGGCGGCGGTCCATGAGCTGCAGGAACGCCTCGCGTTCCGGCGCGCGAATGACGGCGTGTTCGTGCGCCTCGGCAAGGGCCACCGGGTAGCCGTCGCCTTTGCGGCACTCGTCGAGCACCACGCTGTGCACGAGATCAACCTGGGCCGGGGCGTCGGCCAGCCAGGCCGGGATTTCGACCCGGGCGATTTCCCCCTCTCCCGCAGGAGCTGGCACCTTCAGGTAAAAATAGCAAATCTGGATGCCGGCTGCATACTCGCGCTGAATGCGGGAAGGGGAGCGAAACAGGGCCGACCGCTCGCCCGCGTCGAGCAGCGCGCCGAACACGGTGCGGTCGAGCAGGCCCGCCAGGGTCGGCTCCCCGCTGGGCAGAGTTTCCGCCTCGACCGTCAGCTCGTCGGCATCGAACCGGAGGAGGTTCACAACCTCGGTATTGCCGGGCATGCTGATGTAGGAGCACAGCGGAAGCCGGTCGGATGCAAATCCCTGTAGCAGTTCGGTGTAGGAGGCGATGAGCCGTTTTTCGACGGCGCGATTGTGCATCCCGCGGATCATCCAGCGAATCAGGGTGCCGTCAGCCAGGGCGACCAGCGGGCGACCCTCGACGAAGGCCTCGCGGGCAACGCTCAGCAGCTCTCGGAGCTCCATCTCGTCGCGCAATGCCGACACCACCTCGGTCGTCATCGACGCCAGCGCCTCGTCGAAGTGGGCGTCGAGGTCGTCCCGGAAGCGGAGGTCCGGCTCCGTGTCGAGCGTCGGGGCCTCGGTCGTGCCGTACTGCAGCGCGATGCGGCTGACGTTCAACAAAAAATAGGTGGGCTCGACGTGGCGATCGGGATAAATCTGCGACCCGTCGGTGGCCACGACGGTCACGGTTTCCGGGCGCTCGGGCGGGGCCACGGTCGTCGTCGGGGCCTCGCGCATGCGGGCCACAAGCTGCTTGGGCTGCGCGGCATCCACAGCGTCCCGCACCTCCGTCCACCGCGGGCGGAGGGCGTGCAGCAATTCCGCGGCGCGCTCCTGCTGGCGCGTACGCCGGTCGAGCGTTTCGGCCTGGTAGTTCTGAAAATCGTCGAGCTGATCTCTCAGCCGGGACAGATCGAGCATGAGCGTGAAGCGTCGAAATGGTGAACGCACCGAGCGGCTTCCCCGTCTCCGGTGGCCCTGCATGGTGGCCCTGCATGGTGGCCCTGCACGGTGGCTGTGCCCGCCGGACTGCCGGCCCTCTACCGATCGAAACGGACGTGGCTGTCGCGCACAAACGACTGGTCCTCCGGAACGTATCGGCGCTCTTCGATGGAGAACTGGGTGTCGCCTACGGCAATGCGGTTGAAGAAGTTGGTCTTGCGATGCCAGCGGCGCCCCCGCGTGCTTGTGGCCGTGCCGGCACTCGCCACCACGAGCCGATGCTCGCCCGGCACGATCTCGACGGGCTCGATGTGCGAAATGTGGAGATGCCCGCACAGGATGAGATCCACCTGCGCATCCGCCGCCGCAGCCAGCGCTTCGTCGGCGTGATTGGCAACGCCGTGGTACCCGACGTTGATCTTCGTCAGGTGGTGGTGCAGCACCAGCACCTTGAACGTGCCGTTCGAGCGGCTGCCAAAGTAGTCGGCAATCGTCCGCCGCTCGCCCGCCGAAATGCGTCCCTCTTTGATCGTGCGTCCGTCCGCCGAGTTGATGCCGAGAACGGCCACCCCGTTGGCCTCGAAGGTTGGCGTCAGATCGTCGGTGACGTAGCGGCGATACCGGCGCAGCGGTTGCAGCAACCGCTGTACGGGGTTCCACCACGGATACACGTCGTGGTTGCCCGGCACGACAATGGTCGGCGAGGTAATCGCGTTGAGCATTGCCCGGGCCGACTCGAACTCTTTCTTCCGGGCACGCTGCGTGAGGTCGCCGCTGACGGCCACCAGGTCCGGACGCATCGCGTTCACTTCGCGGACGAGCGCTTCGACGATGCCGTCGTGGCCGATCTGCCCGAAATGCGGATCCGAAATGTGAGCGATGGTCATCTTTGCGGGACGAGTGATGCGTGATGCGTTATGAGGCAACCGGGAAGGCGGCCCTCACGACAGAGGCCGTTCCTTCACGGATCACGCCTCACGAATCACGGCTTAGAGCATCAGGGTCATCGGCTCTTCGAGGTAGGTGCGAACCGTCTTCAGGAACTGAGCGCCCACGGCGCCGTCGACGACGCGGTGATCGCACGAGAGGGTGATCTTCATGCGTTTGCCAGGCACGACCTCGCCGTCTTCCACGACCGGTGTCTCGCGAATCTCGCCGATGGCGAGGATCGCGCTGTTCGGCGGGTTGATGATGGCTGTGAAGTCCTCGATGCCGAACATCCCGAGGTTGCTCGTGGTGAAGGTGGCACCTTCAAACTCTTCCGGCTGCAGGTCGCGGCTTCGAGCACGCTCGGCAAGATCGCGGGTCTCCTTGGCGATCTGGGTCAGACCTTTCTGGTCGGCGTTGCGAACCACTGGCGTGATGAGGCCCTCATCGATGGCCACGGCCACGCCGACGTGGATCTGGTTGTGCTTCCGGATCTCCCCTTCCTCCGCGAGATACGACGCGTTGACGTACGGATGCTCCTGCAGCGCCAGCGCGCAGGCCTTGGTGATCATGTCGTTCGGGGAAATCTTCGCCCGGTCTTGGGCCTCGGCCAATGCGTTCAGCTCGGCACGCACCTCCATCAACCGGGCCGCGTCGATGTCAACCGTCAGGTAGAAATGCGGGGCCGTGTACTTACTTTGCGCCAGGCGACGCGCAATCGTCTTGCGCATCTGCGAGATGCCTTCGCGCTCGAAGGCCGCTTCTTCGCCCTCGCCCACGGCGCTGGGCATGGCGAAGGCTTTCTCGTCGGCCACGGCGGGCTCGGGCGCGGCAACGTCTTCGACCTCTTCGGCCTCGCGCTCCTCAACCCGGGCCTCGACGTCCCGGCGGACGATCCGCCCCTCGGGCCCCGAGCCGTCCAGGGCCGACAGTTCGATGCCGTGCTCTTCGGCCATTCGTCGGGCCAGCGGCGAGGCCTTGATGCGGCGCCCCTCGGCGTCGGTGCCGGCCGGAACCGGCTCCGGCTCGCGCTCGCGCAGCTGTCCGTCGCCCGAGGGCGCCTCGCTCGGCGGTTCGGCCGCGGCCTCCTCCGGGGCCGCCGTCGTCTCGGCCGGCGCCGAGGCCTCTTCGGAAGCGTCCGGTTCGGGTACGTCCGCCGCCGAGCCGTCGCCTCCGTGCTCGGCCAGTATGTCGGAAATGTCCTCGTCTTCCTCGCCGATCACCGCGATGAGTTCGCCGATGGGAACCGCCTCGCCTTCGTCAATCAGCTGTTTCAGCAGCACGCCGTCGTCGAAGGCCTCCAGGTCCATGGTGGCCTTGTCGGTTTCCACCTGGGCAAGCACGTCCCCGGCCGACACCGCGTCGCCCTCGTCCACCAGCCAGGCAGACAGGACGCCCTCCTCCATGGTGTCGCTCAACTTTGGCATGTCGATCGGAATGGCCATAAATCAATGTCGTTGTCGGATCTCGAGGTTCAATGGGGGAATGCCGAACGACGGCCTGCGGCATTCGACAGGCGAAACGCGCTAATCGGCGTACAGCACGCGGCGGCACGCCGTTACCGTCTCATCCACCCCGGGCATGTACGCGTCCATGAGGTTGGGCGCGTAGGGTGCGGGCGTGTCGGGGGCCGTGACGCGCAGCACGGGCGCGTCGAGATAATCGAAGGCATGCTCCTGCACCTGATGTGTAACCTCCGACGCCACGCTGGCAAACGGGTTGCTCTCGTCGATCACCACCAGTCGGTTTGTTTTCATGACCGACTCGATGATCGTGTCGATGTCAAGCGGCTTGATCGTGCGCGGATCAATCACTTCGGCCGAATAGCCCTGCTTCTCCAGCTCCTCGGCGGCGTCCATGGCGACGTGGTAGCTTTTGCTGTGAGCCACAATCGTGACGTCGTCCCCGTCCCGGGCGATGCGTGCCTTCCCGATCGGCAGCAGGTAGTCGTCCGCGTCGGAGACTTCCCACTTCATGCCGTACATGAGCTCACTTTCGAGGAACACCACCGGGTCGTCGTCCCGAATGGCGCTCTTCAGAAGGCCCTTCGCATCGTCGGGGTTCGACGGAGCGACGACCTTCAGACCCGGAAAGTTGGAATAGAGCGCCTCCGTCGAGTTGGAGTGCGTGGCGCCGAGCTGTCCGGCCGCGCCGTTCGGTCCGCGAAACACGATGGGGACTTCAAACTGGCCGCCCGACATGTAGCGCATGTTGGGGGCGTTGTTGATGACCTGGTCGAACGCGACGAACGAAAAGTTGAATGTCATGAACTCGACAATCGGACGCAGGCCGTTCATCGCGGCCCCGATGCCGAGCCCCGCAAAGCCGAGCTCACTAATGGGCGTGTCGATGACCCGATCGGCCCCGAACTGGTCCAGCATCCCTTTGCTGACCTTGTACGCCCCGTTGTAGGCCCCGACCTCTTCGCCGATCAGGAACACGCTGTCGTCGCGCTCCATCTCCTCGGTCATTGCCGCGCGGATCGCCTCACGAAACTGCAACTCTGCCATGTGTCAATGTCGATTTTCGAATGTCGTTTGTCGAATGCTGCGCCCCAGGTCCGCCGCATACCGGCGTCGCGTTGAGAGTCTCGGCCCCGCTGCGTCGTGGCGGCCTCGCCGTCCCGCGAGGAACTGCCCCGCGGGGAGCCATCATGCGATGAAGGGATAATCCTCCTGGATGTAGAGGTCTTCGTACAGGGCGTCCTCGTCGGGGAAGTCGCTGTCGTCCCCAAAGCTAATGGCATCGAGCACCTCCTGCTTCACCTGGTCGTCGAGCGTCTCGATCTCATCGTCGGTGGCGATGCCGTGGTCGGTCATGTACGTCTCGAGGCGGACGATGGCGTCTTCGCTCCGGCGGGCGTCGAGCTCGCCTTCCTTGCGGTACTCGGCCGGGTCGGAGATGGAGTGGCCCTGATACCGGTAGGTGCGCACCTCCAGCATGGAGGGCTGGTTCTGGCGGGCCAGGTCGACGTGTTTCTCGACGGCCTTTCGCACGCTGAATACGTCCATGCCGCTGGCCAGCGAGCACGGGAAGCCGAACGTCGAGCCGTGCGTAAACAGATCGGGATTGGCCTGCACGCGGTCGACCGCCGTGCCCATGGCGTACTGGTTGTTCTCGCAGATGAACACCACCGGCAGGTCGTAGATGCCCGCGAGGTTCAGGGCTTCGCGGTAGGCGCCCTGCGCCATCGCGCCGTCGCCGAAGAAACAGAGGCACACCGTGTCTTCGCCGCGGTACTTGTTCGCGAACGCAATGCCCGTGGCGAGCGGAAGATGCGCGCCGACGATGGCGTGGCCGCCCATCATCTTCTTCTCGGCATCGAAGAAGTGCATCGAACCGCCTTTTCCTTTCGAGCATCCGTCCTTTTTTCCGAAGAGCTCGGCCATGCACACGCCCGGATCCATGCCCATGGCGAGCCCCATGCCATGATCACGGTACGCGGTGATGATCGAGTCTTCGCCCAGCCGAATGGCGTGCACCGACCCGGTCGACACCGCCTCCTGCCCGATGTAAAGGTGGAGGAAGCCGGAAATCTTCTGCTGCTGGTACATCTGCCGGCAGCGCTCCTCGAAGCGGCGTTGCAGCAGCATGTTGTACAGAACATCCATCAGGTCGTCGTCGGCGAAGCCGGCGTCCTCGTGGGTGAGACTGCCGGCCGGGAAGGTGTCGTACGAAAAGGACGTTTCGATGGGGCCGTCCGGGATGTCGATCGACTGCTGCGTCCACGGCACCTCTTCGGCGGGGGCCGTACCGTTGGTGGCCGCCGGATCGGCGTTGCTCTCTCCGTTGGTGGATACGTCTGCTTCGTCGTGCTCAACCATACCAAGTTTTTCGTGAATCGCATGTCGGATCTGTTCGCGCGCCTGCTCGTGCTGTTGCAGCCACTCTTTGGTGGCCTCACGGCCCTGGGCGATGGGTTCGTCGTCGTATCGGTACCACGATCCGCGACGCTCCAAGATGTCGTGCTCCGTTCCCAGATCGATCAGGTCGTCGAGCGACGATACGGGCGTGGTTTCGTCAGCCATAGCCATAAGCAAGTCGAGTAAGGAAGGATGCCGCGCGTCTCGGCGGGAGCAGACGGTGGGGGCGTCGTCATCGGCCGCCCTAGCAGAAGGGCCCGCGGACGGGCCGCGCGCCGGATGTCGCCTGACGTAGGATCATCACCGCTCCGCAAAGAAGCAAAATCCAGACCCTTGTATCTTACGAGGTACGCGCAGTTTCACAGGGATGACGAAGCAACGAAGGAGGATCCGTCAACCGGATGCCGTCGCAAACCGTTGCCATTCCCGTGTTCTGCTGGTAGATTTCGGACCGGCTGTTCGGCTCGTCCGTCCCGCTTCCCGGGAACGGTTGCCCTAACGGTGGCCGGACGGAGCCGCCACTCGCGTTGGATTGCCCTTTTTCTACGTACCCATTTTGTCCGAATCGTCCGCTTCCCCCTCCTCGTCTGGCGCCCCCGCCTCGGAGGCCGCCGCGCCCGATGCGCCCGACGCCCTGGTCATCGTTCCCACGTACAATGAGGCCGAGAATATCGGTCAGGTCATCGACCTTGTGATGACCCAGCCCGGCCCGCTCTCGATGCTCGTGGTGGACGACAACTCGCCCGACGCCACCGCCGAGATCGTGCGCGCGTCGATGGACGAGTATCCGGGGCGCGTCCATCTGCTGGAGCGCGCGGGCAAGCTTGGACTCGGTACGGCCTATTTGCGTGGATTCCGTTACGCGCTGGCCCGCGACTTCCGGTACATCTGTGAAATGGACGCCGACCTCTCGCATGACCCGAGCGACCTGCCCCGCCTCATTGCCCCCGTGGAGGCAGGCGAGGCCGACCTTACCATTGGCTCTCGCTACGTGGACGGCGTGCGCGTCATCAACTGGCCGTTGATGCGGCTCGTGCTGTCGTACGGGGCCGGGGTCTACACCCGGGCCATCACCCGCATGCCGATTCGCGACGTGACGGCCGGGTTCAAGTGCTTCCACCGCCGCGTGCTGGAATCCATGGACCTCGACCGTGTCAACTCCAACGGCTATGCTTTTCAGGTGGAAATGCACTACCGAACCTGGCGCGCGGGCTTCCGCATTCAGGAGGTGCCCGTCATTTTCACGGAGCGCACCGAGGGACAGTCGAAGATGAGCCGCCGCATCGTTCGTGAGGCGGCGTGGAAGGTGTGGGAACTCCGGGTGCGCGATCTCGTCGGGCAGTTGTAGTGCTCCTCTCCTTTTCGTGCTTCCGCCTTTGCCCCTCATGGAAGCTTCGTCCGCGGCGCAGACGTACGCGCAGATGATTCGCACCGCGTTCGCCGCCTACCAGGCCCGCTTTCACGTCATTACCCGGCGGGCCCGCGAGCGCTTCGCGACCCGCGACTGGCACGGCATGCGTGCCGATGCGACCGAGCGGCTGATGCTGTACCGCGAGGTGATCGACCGCACCGAGCAGCGCATCCGCCAGCGCGTCGGCGACCGGCTGCACGACAAGGCCCTCTGGCGACACATTCGCACGGCCTATTCCCGCTGCATCGCCGACCGCCCCGATGCCGAGCTGGCCGAAACGTTCTTCAACTCCGTCACCCGCCGCATCTTCAATACGGTCGGTGTGGATCCCCGCATCGAGTTCGTGACGACGGACTCTGACGATTCCTCGGCCCGGGCCTCCATCACCCACGTCTTCGAGCACCCTGCCTCCACGGCGGCTTTCGCGCACGATCTCCTCGAAGCGTGCGCCCTGTCCGGCCCGTTTCGGGCGCCGTCCGCCGATGCCCGGCGCATGGCGCGGTTTATCGACCGTGCCCTGACGGCGCAGGGCCAGACAGGTCCGCTTCGCCGGGCCGAGGTCTTGCGCCCGGTGTTCTACCGCGGCATCGGAGCCTACCTCGTCGGCTGCCTGCAGGTGGGCGACACCATGGTTCCGCTGGCCGTGGCCGTGCACAACCACCCCGAGGGCATGGCCGTGGATGCCGTGCTGCTCGACGAGGACGCCATCAGCATTCTCTTTAGCTTTGCGCGGTCCTACTTCCACGTCGATACGCACCATCCGAACGCGCTCGTCCGCTTCCTCAAACGGATCCTCCCGCGCAAGCGAATCGCCGAGCTGTACATCGCGATCGGGTACAACAAGCACGGGAAAACCGAGCTGTACCGCGATCTCCTGCACCACTTTTCGACGACGACCGACCGCTTCGTGCAGGCACCGGGCCAACGTGGCATGGTGATGACCGTCTTCACGATGGCGAGCTACGACATGGTGTTCAAGGTCATCAAAGACCGGTTCGACCCGCCCAAAACCACCACGCGACGTGACGTAAAGGAGCGCTACCGGCTGGTCTTTCAGCACGACCGCGCCGGGCGCCTCGTCGATGCGCAGGAGTTTGAGCACCTCCGCCTGAGCCGCCGTCTCTTCTCCGACGACCTGCTGGAGACCCTGCTCAATGTGGCAGGCTCGACCGTGCATCTGGACGACCACCGGGTGATCATCGACCACTGCTACGTGGAGCGCCGGGTCACCCCGCTCGATCTGTTCGTGCGCACGCAGGACGAGGCCGACGCCCGGGCCGCCCTCCTCGAGTACGGAGACGCCATCAAGGACCTCATCCGTACCAACATCTTCCCCGGCGACCTCCTGTTGAAGAACTTCGGCGTCACGCGCCACGGACGCGTCGTGTTCTATGACTACGACGAGCTCGGCTTTGTGACGGACTACGACTTCCGGCGCAAGCCGAAGGCCCAAACCCATCTGGAGGAGATGAGCGCCGAGGCCTGGTTTTACGTCGGCCCCGACGACGTCTTTCCCGAGGAGTTCCAGGTGACGATGGGGGTCAGCGATGCCCTCATGGAGGCATTCGTCGAGGCTCATGGAGAGCTCTTCACGGCCGAGTATTGGACCGACGTCAAAACGCGCATTCAGGAGGGCGCCATCCTTCCCATCCTCCCCTACCCGCCGCGCAAGCGGCTGCCCCACCGCCGCAAGATTCCGCCCGATGCGCTCACGACCCCCGCCTATGCCCATGGCTGAGCGGACGCTTTTTTCGGTTTCCTAACAGAGGAAAACGCGCGGATGATCTACGTTGTGGTGCTGTAGCGTGCTGGCCGGGCGACAAACAGCCTGGGTTTGCCCGGGTCGCGCCGCCCTGTTCCGCTCTGATCTCCGTTCACTGACTGACGACCTCCTTTTATGAGTGCATCCACGGAAGCCGCCGCAACCTACGATCATCTAACGCCCCCGGCAGAGGGCGAGACCATCACCAAGGACGAGGACGGCTTGCACGTCCCCGACCACCCCATCATCCCCTTTATCGAAGGCGATGGCATCGGCGTCGACGTGTGGCCCGCGGCCAAGACGGTCTTCGACGGTGCCGTGGAGCACGCCTACGGCGATGATCGGCAGATCGTCTGGTTCGAGGTCTTCGCCGGCGGGAAGTCGCAGGAGAAGTACGGCGAGTGGCTGCCCGACGACACACTGACGGCCATTCGCGACTACCTGGTCGCCATCAAGGGACCCCTCACGACGCCCGTCGGCGGAGGCATCCGCTCGCTCAACGTTGCGCTCCGGCAGCAGCTCGACCTGTATGCCTGTGTGCGTCCGGTGCAGTATTTTGACGGCGTCCCCTCGCCGGTGAAGGAGCCGGAGAAGGTGGACATGACGATCTTCCGCGAGAACTCCGAAGACATCTACGCAGGCATCGAGTACCGCGCCGGCACCGAGGAGGTGAATAAGCTGATCCACTTCTTGCAGGACGAACTCGGCACGACCAACATCCGCTTTCCCGAAACGAGCGGCATCGGCGTGAAGCCGGTCAGCGAAGAGGGCACCAAGCGGCTCGTGCGCTCCTCGATCGAGTACGCCATCGAGCGCGGCTACGACAGCGTCACGCTCGTCCACAAGGGCAACATCATGAAGTTCACCGAGGGCGCCTTCCGCGACTGGGGCTACGAGGTGGCGAAGGAAGAGTACGGGTCGGAAACCCTCGGCGAGGGCCCGTGGCAGGTCATCACGCTCGACGACGGGCGCGAGATCACCGTCAAGGACTACATCGCCGACGCCTTCCTCCAGCAGATTCTACTGCGGCCGGACGAGTACGGCGTCATCGCCACGATGAACCTGAATGGCGACTACGTCTCGGACGCCCTCGCCGCGCAGGTGGGCGGCATTGGCATTGCGCCGGGCGCCAACATCAACTACAACACCGGGCAGTCCATCTTCGAGGCCACGCACGGCACGGCGCCGAAGTACGCCGGGCAGGACAAGGTGAACCCGAGCTCGCTCATTCTCTCCGGTGAGATGATGTTCCGCTACATGGGCTGGGACGAGGCCGCCGACCTCATCATCGACGGGCTCGAAACCACCATCGCGCAGAAGCGCGTCACCTACGACTTCGAGCGCAACATGGAAGACGCGGAGCTGCTCGCCTGCAGCGAGTTCGCTGAGGCCATCGTTGAGAACATGTCCGCGTAGCGCCCGATCGCAGCGCGGGGAAGTACAGCACGGGGGTTCCCTGCCCCGCTGACACGAGCGGCGGCGTCCGAATGGGGCGTCGTCGCTTTTGTTTTCGATACCGTGACGCCGTGCGCCCGAACATGCGCACCGCATGGAGCGTGCGTACCATGTGTTCATCAACCATCTCCCTACGCAGAACCGTCCAGCCTCATGCGAAGCACGTCCCTCATCGACGAAAACGGGCACTTCGTGACCATCAAAGCCCCCCAGGATGCACCGGAGGGCGACCCGAAGGAATCAGACCACCACGACTTTCTGGTCGATCACTGGATGGACGTAGCGGCGGCCTCGTTCTTTGGCTTTAAGAAGTACGGCATTGGCGCCGTGGTCGTCGCCCAGGGCGACCCGGCCGAGGCACCCGTCGCCCATCCCTTCGGTTCGCGGAAGCTCCTGTACTCTCCGGCCGAAGGACCCTGGCTGAACGGCCACACCGATGAGGGCCTGCCGCACGATTGGCTGGACGAACGCATGCAGAGCTACGATCCCAACTCTGAAGCGGTCGTCATCATCGCCGATGATGACGGGTCGCTGCGCAGCTACACCATCGAGGGCGATCCCAAGCCCAAGACCTGCTTCGAACTCGTCCGCTCGCGCAACAACTGAGCGGACGGCGCTCCGCCTCGTCTTCGCCTCGTCCTCCGCTTGCCCGGTTCCACCGACAGACTCATGTCCGAATCCGCAGATCGCCGTCTTCTTGGCCTTCTCCTGCTCGTCGTAAGCCTCGCGTGGATAGCCGACGTCCCGTCTGCCAAGGCCACGCAGTTCCTCGCCGGTGCCCTCGTCGCGCTGGGCGCTCTTGTGGCCGTTAGTGGAAAACCCATGCTCAAGATGTTGGCCGATCGGGCCCAAGGAGCCAGCGCTCCACCTCCGTGAAGCGGAACGCGGTCGGCGCAGGGGCCAGACCGCCCCTTTGTGAATCAACCGTGAACCAATGTTTCTTCGGAAGAGTTAAACCGTGAAGGAACGTTGAAGCAGGACAGTTCACTGGTTCGCCACCACATCTCAGGACCCATGCAGACACGCGTCCACGAAATTTTGCAGCACAAGGGCTCCGACGTGCTCACGATTGAGCCGTCCGCGACGGTCTACGAAGCGATTGCGCAGATGGTGGATCGCAACGTCGGGTCGATCCTCGTGATGGAGGACGACGAGATCGCCGGCATTTTCACCGAGCGCGACTACCTGCGCCGGATCGTACTTGAAGGACGAACCTCCAAGACCACGCGCGTTGCCGAGGTTATGACTGCGGACGTCGTCTGGGTCGATCCGGGGTATACCGTCGAGGAGTGCATGGCGCTCATGACGGATCAGAAATGCCGACACCTTCCGGTGTTGAACGACGGCGACCTTGCGGGCATCATCTCCATTGGCGACTGCGTCAAGCAGGCGTCTCGCACCGCGCAGGCCCGTGCGGAGGAACTGGAGAAGTACATCTCCGGCACGTATCCGGCGTGAACGACGGGTTCACGTATTTGCGTGCTCAGGTGCTTGGGTGCTCAGGTGCTTGGGTGCTCAGGTGCTTGGGTG
>Ga0207797_1001502_pt1 | contig 16781 bp, 12 predicted proteins | sample PRCRCaboRojoPR_6_FD_187275 | JGI IMG/M metagenome (GOLD analysis project Ga0207797, IMG submission 187275) | Marine sediment microbial community from Cabo Rojo, Puerto Rico - PR CR 10% Liquid 1 (SPAdes) | ecosystem: Environmental > Aquatic > Marine > Coastal > Sediment | place: Cabo Rojo, Puerto...
CGGGCGGTGTGCGAGGAGGCCCAGGCGCTGCTTGATGGGATCGAGACGGTGGAGGTGAAGAGAGCGACGGGGCGCTCATCGGCGCGCTGTCTGGCGCCGGAGGTGGCGCAGGAGAAGGTGTATGAGGGGGCGCGGAGGGCAGTGGGCAGGCTGGGAGCAGGCGAGGGGCCCGGCCCATTGCGGGTGACGACGCCAGTTGAGATCACGATCGAGTTCCCTCAGTCGGCGATGGCGGATGGGGCGGCGCTGCTGCCGGGGAGTAAGCGGGAGGGGCGGAGGCTGAGGTATACGGCAGAGGACGTGGTGACGGTCTTCAAGGCGATGCGGGGCGCGCTGGCGCTGGCGGGGTAGAGAACAAGACAAACCACGAAGGACACAAAGGGCAGAACGGACACGAAGGGGAGGAGGTCCTGCGCTGCGCTTGCAGCACGGGAGAGAGGGGATGGTATCGATCTTAGCCTGGTTCGCAGGGCCGTTTGACCTGGCTTGGATGGGCCGGTAGAATCGGTGCAGTGGCTTTGGTGGCGCACGGGGATCTCACGATCCCCTTTGAACGATCACTTTGTGGCGTTCGAAGGGTGGCCACGCGGCCAGCGTAGGCCGGACTATTGGGGCGCCGAGAGTCCGGCGAGCGAGTTTGATTTCGGGCCGTGCGGTTGGTGGTTCGCGGTTCGTGCGAGGAGAGGTAGGAGAAGAAAGGCGACGATGGTCACGAAGAGGGAACTGAGGCATCCGAGGTGCGAGAACTGCGGGGCGCCGATGGATGTGGTGCCGCATCGGGACTACTTCTATTGTGAGTACTGCGGCTCGTTTGCCTTCCCGGAGCGCTCTGAGGACGGGGTGGTGATGCTGGGTGGGGAGGACGGGGAGGTGGCGTGCCCCATCTGCGCTGAGACGTTGACGACGGCCTCGGCAGCCGAGGTGCGCGTCCTCCACTGCGTGACCTGTCGAGGGGTGCTGACGCGCCAGGAGGCCTTCTCAAAGATCGTGAAGTTCATGCGGGCGCAGGCGATGGGCGAGCCAGATCCGGTGCACCCCGTCAACCGGGAGGAGCTGGGGCGAGAGGTGGCGTGTCCCATGTGCGGACGGACGATGGACACCCATCCCTATTACGGCCCCGGGAACGTGGTGATCGACAACTGTCCCCGGTGTGAGATCATCTGGCTGGACTACGGAGAGTTGGGAGCGATACGGGATGCCCCAGGGCGGGACCGCGGTCGGGCGGCGGAGCCAGACTACAGCTTCATCGACGACCTGGTGGGCCCGTGAGTCGGGGGCGCTTGATCACGAGGTTGGTGGGCAGGCTCGCCGCGCTCCTCTCGGGCGGATCCCGAGATGAAGGCATCTACCGCACGGCGGTGCGCTGCGGCCGCTGCGGCGAGGAGATCCCGGTGCGGGTAGATCTGAGCCGGGAGCTGACGCCTACGTACGGCGAACAGGAGGGCGCGTACCACGTCCGGAAGGGCGTGGTCGGCAGCGGCGAGAACCGCTGCTTCAGGACGCTCGTCGTACGTCTCACGTTCGACAGGGAGAAGGAGGTCGTGGGGCGGGAGGTCAAGGGCGGCTCATTTGTTGACGGAGAGCCGTTGGACGAGCCGTCGTAGGACCGCCCGGCGGCTCCGGGGGCCGGCACACGGCGGGGTTGTGATTTCGGCCGAGCGGCATGGGCTCAAGCGAAGGGAGCAGGCAGGCGACCACGGCGGCGGCTGCCCAGGTCGACAGAAGACCACGGACGGCTCCCTGCAGTCGTCATCAGACGTCGTCGACGATCCCGCTGAACTCCTCAAAGGGAATAGCAGTGAGCGTCTCCGTGGTTCCGGCTCCGAAGGCCTGGGCCAGCAGGGCCACCCTCGCGGCGGCGTTGGCGTCCGGGGCCTCGAAGATGTGAAGGAAGTCGTAGGGGCCGAGGAGAGCGTAACTGGTGAGACTCTTGATCTCCGGGTGCCGCTCGGCCAGCCTCCGCTCAAATCCCCGCACCCGCTCACTGAGCGAACGGACCTCATCCGAGTTTCGGGGCGCCACCTTGGATAGGAGCACGTACGTGGTCATACCGCTGCAGTCCTTTCTCGATAGGTCTTCCGAGCCCGCCGCACCGTTGTGCGTCCGCTACTCCGAGCCAGCAGGCCGCTAGCTCTCTCCCCCGACACGTTCGGGCCGGACGTTCGAGGGCCATGCGGGGGCGGGGGCTCGGGTTCCCAGCCGCCAGGCGGGGAAGAGAACGGGAAAGATGGAAGCTTGCGGCCCTACCGGCATTTCAAGGCCCGTCCGCGGTGCTCGCCCACCGTTTATCGGCGTGGGCACCAGTCCTCTCACGTGCGCCCGAACTGACGGGCCAAGTGCTCCACCGAGAGGTGGATCATGGTCGGACGACCGTGGGGGCAGGTTTGAGGCGTCTCGCAGGTCTCCAGTGCTCGGATGAGCTCGGCCATCTCGGCCTGCTCGAGCACTTGCCCGGCCTTGACCGCTGCGCGCTTGCAGACCCGACGCGCCACCGCCTCCTCGGCCGGCACGGTCAGCGGGTTGTCGCCGGAGAGGAAGGCCTCTGCCACGTCCGCCAGCACCTGTTGGGGCTCCTCATCGGCCACGATAGACGGCAGCGCTCGGACCATCATCGTGGAGCCACCGAAGGACTCGATCTCGAACCCGAGCGGCCCCAGGGTGTCGAGATGCTCCTCCAAGACGTCGGCCGACTCAGGGCCGAGATCCACTAGGGCCGGCTCCAGGAGCACCTGCGACGGCACGCCCGCATCCTCACGCTCATCGAGAAAGCGTTCGAATAGGACGCGTTCGTGGGCGGCATGCTGATCGAGGAGGACTAAGCCCCGCGGGCCCTCGGCGACAATGTAGGTGGTGCCGAGCTGCCCGATAACCCGGAGGGGAGGCAGAGCGCCCTCCTCGGCTCGGGGTGAGAGATCACCCTCGAGCTGAAGCTGAGCCCGCTCGCCGGACGGGGTCTGACCGAGGGCAGTGAGCCGCTTTCGGCGCGCGTCTCCGTCGTGCCAGCGCGCCCCCCCGGCTGACCATGAGTCCTGATGATCGCTCGACGGCCGGGTCCCCTGCATCTCCGGGATGGGGGCCCGTTCCATCAGCGTGGTGCGTATCGCCTTCTGCACGGCGCGAAAGACGGCGTCCCCGTCTCGGAAGCGGACCTCAGCCTTCGCGGGATGGACGTTGACGTCGACATCGGACGGAGGGAGATCGACCATGACCACGGCGAGAGGATGCCGCCCTTTGGGTAGGAGGCGGTCGTAGGCCTGGGTCACGGCGTAGGTGAGACTGGCGTCCTTGACCCAACGGCCGTTGACGAAGACGGTGATGTAGGTCCGATTGGCCCGATGGAATGAAGGCGGGCCCACCAACCCGGAGACGCGGATGTCGCCCTGCGCCGACGCATCGATGATGATCTCCAGCGCCTGCTCGCCCACGTCCAGGCCGTAGACGCCGACCAGGACGTCACGGAGAGCGCCGGTGCCGGGCGACTGGAAGGCATTCCGGTCGCCGTGATCGAGGGTGAAGCTGAGGCCCGGATAGGCCATAGCGTAGCGGGTGACCCAGCGGTCGACGTGCCGCCGCTCGGTCCGGTCGGTGCGCAGGAATTTGCGCCGCGCCGGGACGTTGTAGAAGAGGCCCTCGACGGTGACAGCGGTTCCAGGGGGTCTCCCGACCTCGCGCCGGGAGACGATCTCGCCTCCTTCAAGCCGAAGGTGGGTACCCAGCTCCTCCCCGTCCGAGCGGGTGGAAAAGGTCATGCGGCTCACAGCGGCAATGGATGCCAGGGCCTCGCCGCGGAAGCCGAGGGTCGTGATCGACTCCAAGTCGTGGGCCGTGACGAGCTTGCTGGTGGCGTGGCGGTGGAAGGCCAGCTCTACCTCGTCGCGGGGCACGCCGGACCCATCGTCGACGATGCTGATGAAGCTCTTCCCCCCGTTCCTGGTCTCCACCTGAATGGCCGTCGCGCCCGCGTCGATGGCATTCTCAATCAGCTCTTTGACGACAGACGCGGGCCGCTCGACGACCTCTCCGGCGGCAATCTGCGACGCGACGTGATCCGGTAAAACGCGTATGGGCATAGGGTAGTCTCCAACGTTGATTGTATCACACGGGGGTTGCGTAGCAAGGGGGTTAGTCGAAAAAGGATGGGAGCGGGCAGACGACGGTGGAAGGAGACACGGACCCGGTAAGGGAAACCGACGTTTGCCAAATCCCTCCAGTTGTACTATGATGACTTCGGTTTTCCGACGCAACCGACGTAACCTAGATAGACTATGAGGATGTTATGCTAGACAATTTCTTTGAACCCAGTTCGGTGGCCGTGATCGGCGCATCGCGCGATCCCGAGAAGCTGGGCTATGCAGTCCTGAACAATCTCCAGCGAGGGGGATTTGAGGGCGACCTCTTCCCCATCAACCCCAAGGCAGAGGAGATTCTGGGGCTGGAAGCCTATGGGTCGGTGCTCGACGTGCCCGGACCGGTGGATATGGCGGTTATCGTCGTGCCATCGAAGATCGTGCCGCACGTGCTGAAGGAGTGCGGCGAGAAGGGCACCTCATCCGTTGTCATCATCACCGCTGGTTTCCGCGAGGCGGGCCGCGAGGGCCTCGAACGGGAGCGGGAGCTGATGGAGATCGCAAAGGAGTACGACCTGCGACTGATCGGCCCCAACTGTCTGGGGGTGATCGATACGGAGACCCCGCTCAACGCCACATTCGCCGCCGGAATGCCGCCCGGCGGCCCTATTGCGTTTATGTCCCAGTCCGGCGCGCTGGGGACGGCCGTGCTCGATCTGGCCATGGCAGGGCGGATCGGTTTCTCCAAGTTCGCCAGCCTGGGGAACAAGGCAGACGTGAGTGAGACGGACCTGCTGATGGCGTGGGGGGACGACCCGAACTCGAAGGTGATCTTGATCTACGTGGAGGGTCTTCCCGATGGTCAGGCGTTTATGGACGTCGCCCGTGAGGTGACGCGGAAGAAGCCGGTCGTGGCGATCAAGTCCGGTGTGACCAAATCGGGCTCCCGAGCCGTCTCCTCGCACACGGGCAGCCTGGCCGGGTCCGAGGCCGCGTACAAGGCAGCGTTCAAGCAGATCGGGGTGACGCGAGCGGCCTCGATGGAGCAATTGTTCGACTACGCCCTGGGCTTCGCCTATCAGCCGCCGCTGGCGGGCAACCGGGTGGGCATCGTCACGAATGCCGGCGGCCCGGGTATCCTGGCGACGGACGCAGTGGAACACGCCGGCTTAGAGATCCCCCGACTGAGCCGGGAGACGGTGAAGGCCCTCACGGACTATCTGCCAGGCGCAGCCAGCGCAGCGAACCCAGTGGACGTGCTGGGGGACGCGATGGCCGATCGGTACGAGCACGCCATCGAATTGGTCCTGAAAGATGACAAGGTCGACAGTCTGATCGTGATTGTCACGCCGCAGGCCATGACGGAGATCGAGAAGACGGCCCACGCCGTGGGGCGGATGTCCGAGAACTCGGACAAGCCGATTTTGGCCTGCTTCATGGGCGAGGCACGGGTGGACGCGGGGATCCGCGTCCTGCGGGAGTACGGCGTTCCGAATTACCCCTTCCCGGAGCGTGTGGCGTCGACGCTGGCGGCGATGGACAAGTACCGGGTCGAGAAGGACCGGCCCATCGTGGAGCCCGAACCCTGCGAGGTGTGCAAGCCGCCGGTGGAGAAGCTTTTTGCACAGGTGCGGGAGGAGGGCCGGGCCTCCATCGGCGACGCAGAAGCCCGGGAGGTTCTGGATGCCTACGGCTTCACGGTGCCGCAGTCTCATCTGGCGGAGACACCCGAGGAGGCCGTGGAAAAGGCCGAGGAGATGGGCTACCCGGTGGTGCTGAAGATCGCCTCGCCGGACATCTTGCACAAGACTGACGTCGGCGGGGTCAAGCTGGGCCTGGACTCACCGACGGACGTGCGGGACGCGTTCGATCTGATCATCTACCGGGCGGGTCGCTACATGCCGGATGCCCGGGTTTGGGGCTGTCTGGTGCAGGAGATGGTGACGGGCGGCCGCGAGATCCTGGTGGGTATGAACCGAGATCCTCAGTTCGGCCCGCTGGTGGCCTTTGGCCTGGGCGGCATCTACGTGGAAGCTCTCAAGGACGTGGCCTTCCGGGTGGCCCCTTTCAGCCGGAAGGAGGCTGAGGAGATGATCCACGAGATTCGATCCTATCCCCTGCTGGCCGGTGTGCGTGGGGAGCCGCCGGCGGACCACGAGGCGATGATCGACGCGCTCATGCGAATCAGCCAGCTGGTAACGGATTTCCCCGAGATTGTGGAGCTCGATATCAACCCATTGACCGTCTTCGAGGAGGGACGCGGGGCGATGGCGATCGATATGCGGTTGGTACTCTCGTCGTGAACAAGTTGGGCCAAGAGGGCCTCTTTCTACTCGTATACTGAGCAAAAGGAGCAAGTCATGAAGGCTTTGTACGTCACATCGATTGAGCCCTTCTCCGGAAAGACCGCGGTCTGTCTGGCGCTCGGCCGAGAATTCCAGCGCCAGGGTTACGAGGTGGGTTACTTCAAGCCGCTGTCGACCCAGCCGTGGGAGCCGGTCCCAGGGCGGGCGATGGACGAGGATGCCGATTTCGTCCGCAGGACCCTGGGTCTGGAGGAGAAGCCAGAGGATCTGATCGGCGTGCTGCTGACGCCGTCACTGGCTCGGGAGATGCGGTGTGGCTGTGGCGAACGGGACCTGATGATCGAGGTGCGCGCGGCCTTTGAGAAGATCGAGGGCAAGGACATCTTGCTGGTAGAGGGCGGCGGCTCCCTGCGTGAGGGCGTCAGCCTGGGATTAGACCCCAAGTCTGTCACGGAGGCGTTGGACCTGTACACGCTGGCGATCATCCGCTATCACAATCGCGTCAACCAGGGGGATGACTGCATCACGGCTTACCGCCAGCTCTACGACCAACTGCTGGGCACCATGATCAACGCGGTGCCGAAGGCCGAGAAGAAGCTGTCCGAGAAGATCTGCACGCCCTGCTTGGAGAAGCAGGGGATCCGCGTGCTGGGGACCATTCCCTTCCAGGAAGAGCTCCAGGCGATCAGCGTCGACGAGCTGGCCGAGGTGCTGAATGCAGAGTTCCTGGCCCTCCCGGAGAAGCGCGACGTTCTCATCGAGCGGCTCGTGGTCGGGGCTATGGGCGTGGATCAGGCCCTGCCGCGGATCCGGCGCGTCTCGGGGGCGAAGGCGCTGATCACCGGCGGTGACCGCTCGGATATGCAGCTCGTGGGGCTAGAGGCTGCGACGCGGTGTCTGATCCTGACGGGGAACCTCCGTCCGATGCCCGAGGTCATCCGGAGGGCTGAGGAGATTGGGGTGCCGGTGCTTCTGGTCCGGCAGAACACGCTGGAGACGGTTGAGGCGATCGACGAGGTGTTTGGGAAGACCCGTTTGGGGCAGGCGTCCAAGCTGAAGCGGTTTGAGGAGCTCTTCGCCGAGAACTTCGACTTCGAGCGCCTTTATCGGTTGATGGAGCTCTAGCCGTAGCGAGATTAGACCAGTAGCTGACGGTCAACAAGACCTGCCGCGCGGCCCCGCTTGCGGGCACGGCGAAGAAGAGCTGCGCGGAGGAGTGATTCCTTCAATGGGCAGGCCTGCGTTTGGGCGGCACTGCTCCGGGCGCAGAGGGCGCTGAGCTGAGGAAAGAGGGAGGGACGACGAGGATGAATGAGATAGACAACATATTCGCGCGCGAGATCTTGGACTCTCGAGGCAATCCAACGGTAGAAGTCGAGGTCGTGGTGTCCGATGGATCGTGGGGACGCGCGGCAGTGCCTTCGGGGGCCTCGACGGGTGTCCATGAGGCACTGGAGCTTCGCGACGGCGACGAGAACCGGTACGGTGGAAAGGGCGTTAAGCAAGCGGTCTCCAACGTCAACGACGTGATCGCCGCGGAGTTGGTGGGCTGGCCGGTGATAGACCAAGCCGGCATTGATGCCTATATGCTCGAGTTGGACGGCACGGACAACAAGGAGCGCCTGGGGGCGAACGCCATCCTGGGTGTCTCCCTCGCCGTGGCTAAGGCGGCGGCCAACTTCCTGCAGCTGCCCCTCTATCGGTATATCGGCGGCGTTCACGCGCACGTGCTTCCGGTTCCGATGATGAACATCCTCAACGGCGGTAAGCACGCCTTGGACGGGCCCGATCTTCAGGAGTTCATGGTGATGCCGGTTGGAGCTCCGACCTTCGCCGAGGGTCTGCGCTGGGGTAGCGAGGTCTACAGCGCGCTGAAGGGCGTCCTCAAGGAGCAGGGGAAGTCAACCGGCGTCGGCGACGAGGGTGGCTTCGCTCCGAGCCTGGATGCCAACGAGGAGGCGATTGAGGTCATCCTTCAGGCGGTGGAGAGAGCGGGCTATGAGCCGGGGACGGACATGGCCATCGCGCTCGATCCGGCGGCCAGCGAGTTCTTCGAGGACGGGAAGTACGTGCTGAAGAAAGAGGGCCGCAACCTGACGGGTGCGGAGATGGTCGACTTCTACGCGGACTGGGTCGACAAGTACCCCATCGTTAGCATCGAGGACGGTCTGGACGAGGATGACTGGGACAGCTGGGTGCTCATGATGGACCGCCTGGGGGACAAGCTTCAGATCGTGGGGGACGACCTGCTGGTGACAAACACGGAACGAGTCCAGAAAGCGATCGACCTCGGGGCCAGCAACTCGCTCCTCTGCAAGGTGAATCAGATCGGCTCCCTGAGCGAGGCGATCGCCGCCGTCCAATTGGCGCAGCGGTCGGCCTGGACCGTCGTGGTGTCCCATCGCTCGGGGGAGACAGAGGACGCCACCATCGCTGACCTGGCCGTGGCGCTGAACACGGGCCAGATCAAGACTGGAGCGCCCTGCCGCTCGGAGCGGGTGGCGAAGTATAATCAGCTCCTTCGCATTGAGCAAGAGCTAGGCGATGCTGGCGAGTACGCCGGCATAGGGGCGTTCAGCACGATCCGTTAGGGCGCGAAGACCGCGTCAATGTCGGGCACCGGCCCTTCGGTCCCGCGCGCTTCATCCGCAGATTAACATGAGCCCCGCAGCTGCTGCTTCGCTGCGGGGCTTTTCGTATTACCAGGGGAGGACTCACCGTGCCACGGACAAAGATTGTATGCACCATCGGGCCAGCCACGAGCAGCCCGGACAAGATGCGCGCCTTGATGCAGGCGGGTATGGACCTGGCGCGGATCAACTTCTCTCACGGCGACCGAGAGACCCACAGCGAGACGATTGCCACGCTGAGGGAGGTGGCCAAGCAGGAGCGGTGCCTCGTAGGTATCATCGCCGACCTTCAGGGCCCCAAGCTACGCGTGGGGCAGATCAAAGACGAACCGATCACCCTCCGCCAGGGAGAGACAGTGATGCTCTCCTCCGAGGCGCACGCGGGCGAGGAGAGCGAGATCCCGGTGCCCCATCCCGAGCTGCTGCGGGACTTGAATGCGGGGCAGACACTGCTCCTGGATGACGGGAATCTGGCACTCAAAGTGGAACGGCGCGTGGGCGCGGCCCGGCTAGCGGCGCAGGTGGTCACGGGCGGCGAGCTGACGTCCCACAAGGGGATCAACGTGCCTGGGGCCAGGCTCAGCTTCTCCACGCTCACGGAGAAGGACAAGGAGGATGCGGCCTTCGCGCTGGAGCAGGGCGTGGACTACTTCGCCCTCTCCTTTGTGCGACGCGCCGCGGACGTGCGGGAGCTCCGCCACCACCTGGAGATGCTCGGCGCGGAAGCACCTTCCATCATCGCGAAGATCGAGAAACCCGAGGCGCTTTCGGACTTCGACGCCATCCTCTCTCACGCGGACGGCATCATGGTCGCACGAGGGGACCTGGGCGTGGAGACGCCCGCGGAGGAGGTGCCGTTCCACCAGAAGCAGCTGATTCGGAGCTGCAATCAGAGGGGGAAGCCGGTCATTACGGCTACGCAGATGCTCCAGTCGATGATGGACCACCCCCGGCCGACCAGGGCGGAGGCGTCGGACATCGCCAATGCCATTCTGGATGGGACCGACGCGGTGATGCTATCGGGCGAGACCGCGGTGGGCTCCCACCCGGTCAAGGCCACGGAGACCATGGCAGCCATCTGCGCCAACGCAGAGGCACATCTGCCCAGCAACCGGATCGTGGAGTGCGCGAAGGAGTGCCACGAGATCGTCACGGAGTCGATCAGCTCGAGCGCGGTGGCCATTGCCGACGAGGTGGACGCGCGCGCCATCATCACGGCGACCATGTCCGGGACAACGGCGAGGATGGTGGCCCGCCACCGCCCTTCGGTCCCCGTGATCGCGGTGACACCGAACGAACGGACGCTCTACCGTCTGGCTTTGGTGTGGGGCGTGGTACCGGTGCGAGTCGACGAGTTCAAGACGACGGACGAGATGGTGGCAATGATGATTCACGCAGCCCACGAGGAGGGCTTGGTCGCATGGGGCGACCGAGCGGTGCTCACCGCGGGCATCCCCTTCGGTCAGGGGAAGAAGACTAACATGCTGAAGGTGCACGTGATCGGAGAGAGTGAGGAGATTTAGCGACCAAGGACGGGTTGGGGATACGAAGCGGACGCAGAAAGCGGTAACGGTGAGAAGGACCGACGGGATTGAAGCAAAGTGCCAAGCCGCGCTGGGGGAGCACCTCCAGGCCTGAGGCCCAGCCGTCAGGTCCGAGAGGCGCGATCCGATCTAGATTTGAGGTTGGGCGGGGAGGCGGTACGTTGGCCGGCTGTCGGAAGCGAGGGGGCCTAGGCGCCGGCCGGAGACATCTCGTCGGCGGGCTCCTGATCGTGAGAGGCGTGGACCGGTTCGAGGGCCTGAGGTGTCACCGTCTCTCCACAGTAGGGGCAGATGGACCAGTGGAGGCGAAGGGCCCCGCCGCAATCGGGGCAGGCCTTCTTGAGGCGCGTGTGACAATCGGGGCAGTACAAGAAACTCGCGTCGACCTGCTGCCCGCAGCCGGGGCACTCGTCTGTCTCCTCGATCGCTTGAAGCAAGGCCTCCTGCTCCAGGGAGTGCTCGTATGCCTCCTCCAGGGTCTCACGCGGCCGAAGCATTAGGTAGACGACCAGGCCCACCACGGGCAGGACCAAGACGAGTACGGTGGCCAGGATCTGAGCAAGGATGTCTCGAGACCGCGCCCTGATGTCGCGGAACGTCCAGATCGCCATACCACCCAGAAGAGCCACCAGCACCCCGCCGCAGATGGTCGACAGAATCGTCAAATAGGTTGGGATGTTCTCCAGCAGAGTCTCCATCGATCAGCACGCTCCTCGCTTCATCAGCCTCGATTCAAGGGCGGTATTATACCATCGGTCACTGCCCCAGCAAGCCTCCGGGCGCCCAGGAGCTTACAAGGGGTCCGACAAGGGAGCTCAACGGAGGCGCAGGACGCATTCATTGCGGCACCTAAGGCGGGCCCCGGCGTCTCCTCGACGATCAGGGGCTTGAGGGGGAGTCGGCGCGTCGGCGTTGGAGATAGCGGTGGACGAAGAAGACGACAACGGCGAGGACCACGACCACCAGAGTCGCTTTTTCGTAGCGGCTGACCCATTCGCTGACCAGCTCCCAGCTCCGTCCGAGGAGATAGCCGGCGAAGGCAAGGATGAAGCTCCAGAGAGCGGTGCCCACGGCCGTGTAGGCCCCGAAAACGGCCAGGTTCATCCTTGCGAGGCCGGCCGGGACGGAGATGAGGCTCCGGACGATGGGAACCATCCGCCCGAAGAAGATCACCGTCTCGCCGTATCGTTCGAACCACGCCAGCGCCCGGTCAAAGTCCGCCTCGGACAGCATCGCCCAGCGACCGTAACGGCGGATGATGATTCGCACTCTCTCCTCGCCGAATAGGTGACCGAGAGCATAGAAAAAGACCGCCCCGGCCATCGAGCCCAGCGTCCCCATCACTGTGACGCCGAACAGGGTGAACCGCCCCTGAAGGGCTAGGCTACCGGCCAGAGGAAGGATCACCTCGGACGGTATGGGCGGGAAGACGTTTTCCAGGAACATCACAAGAACCAACCCTGGATAGCCCATGGTGCTGACCGCAGACTGCGCCCAGGTGACGATCGTGTCGAGAAGCTCCCCTAATCCCATGGATGCGAAAACCTGTCCTTTCGCGGCGCCCCGGTACATCCCGTCGGTTTCGCCGACCTGCCTCAAGCGGATTGTCCCGCTTACGCACGCGCAAGCAAACACAGCCGCGGCGCCAAGCGGCGGAGGATTATACCATCGGCGCCGGCGATAGCAAAGCTTGACAAGGCCCATGAGCTATGGTACCCTCCGCAATCGCGGTTCAGCGTCTTGAGCCGGCACACCGGATTGGGACCAGACGTAGGCCGAGGACCCGATTCCACCGCTCTGCATTCTTTGGCTGACGCGCGGGGGAAACAGGCAGGCGCCAGCGGTCACTCCAAACATCGTTGCCAAGCCCGCTCCAGTTCCTCTGATTCACTCATCGATTCCTCCGGGAGGAGCCGGGCAGCCGGGGCGCGAGGATAACAGGCTTTGTCCGATGTTCCCGCTCCGTGAATGTGTGAGATCGGCGGAGCGGCTGCAGATGTGACCGCACTGCGCTGGAGCGCGCAGGCGGGGAAGCGGCCGACGCAGCCAGCAGAAGGAGCGTCGTTGGGCCAGATCGAGCTGAGCGGTTTCTACTATCCTAATATCGTAGCCCACGCCTATCTGCAGGCCCTGGAAAACGTGATGGGAGCCAACGGCTTCCACGCGGTACTCCACCTGGCCAGTTTGTCGGACCTAGTGGATGAGCGCCCGCCGAGGAACTGGGATAAGGCGTTCGATTTCGCGTGCTTTTCCGCCCTCAACGGAGCTTTGGAGGACCTCTTCGGGCCCCAAGGGGGCCAATGGCTGCAGGCCCGCGCGGGTCGGGCTTGTTTTGCTAGAGCCCTCCAGGGCCTGGAGACGCTGGCGGGGGTCCGGGATCCCGGTTTCGCCCGTCTACCGTTGGGCGTCCGAGTGCGGATCGGAATCACCACCATAGCCGAGGTGCTTAATCAGGTTAGTGATCAAGTGAGCCGAGTGGACCAGCGGACGGAATACTACTTCTACATCGTCGACCGCTGCCCAGCCTGCTGGGGCCGCAGTGCCAACCGTCCAGTCTGCTCCTCGGCCAAAGGACTGCTGGCAGAAGGCCTGCACTGGGTCAGCGGAGGCCGCGAGTTCCAGATCGATGAGGTTGAGTGCCAGGCTATGGGCGACGAGAGCTGCGCCTTCGCTGTCTTCAAGGATCCGGTGTCGTAGTGCAGCGCGGACCATCGGTTGACCGGGCGACGGCGACGGCAAGCCGAAGCCGTTCGTAGGCCATTTTCATCCCCTCTGCGGGCACCGCGCCTCCCATCACCTCAACTGGACAAGACTGTGAAAACGACCATCGTCATCCCCACTTATAACGAGTCGGCGAACGTCCGACCGATGACTAAGACCCTCTTAGGTCTCGACCTGCCGGACACAAGGTTACTGATCGTCGACGACGAGTCACCCGACGGGACGGGCCTGATCGCGGACCAGCTCGCCGAAGAGCACCGCGGACAGGTGGAGGTGCTGCACCGGCACGGGGAGAAGGGCCTGGGGCGGGCGTACGTTGATGGATTCGGTCTGGCCCTGTCACAGGGGGCCGAGGCGGTGGTTCAGATGGACTGCGATTTCTCGCACGCGCCCGCCGACGTGCCGCGGCTGCTCAGCCATCTGGATAATTACGACGTGGTGATTGGATCCCGCTACGTGGAGGGGGGCAAAACGGCTGACGACTGGGAACAGGGTCGGGTTCTCCTCTCCTGGTGGGCCAACCTCTACACGCGCCTAATCCTCGGGTCGTCGATCCGGGACATCACAGCGGGCTTTAAGGCCTGGCGGCGAGAGACCCTAGTGGGCATCGACCTCGACGCGATTCGCTCCCAGGGCTACGTCTTCCAGGTGGAGATGGCCTACGTGGCGAACCAGCTGGGATACAGATCCCTGGAGGTCCCGATCTGCTTTGAGGACCGCCGGGTTGGCGAATCGAAGATGACGATGTCGGTGAAGGTCGAAGCGGCGCTGGGCGTCTGGCGCATCTGGTGGCGTCACCACCATCTCGAGCCAAGCGACCGCCAGTCGGTATGATCCGTAGGCGACTGCCCGACCTGGGCGTCCTCGTCGTTCTCTTTGTCCTCCCCCTCCTCCTCTATGGATCCGTGGTGTGGGGATCCAAGACGCTGCTGCCGGCGGACATCCTCTATACGTTCGAGCCGTACGAAGCAGCGGCGGCGGAGATGGGCGTCCCATATCCCCAGAATCATTTGCTGGGCGACCTCATCCTGGAGAACTACCCGTGGAAGCTCTTTCTGCGGGAGTCGTTCCAGAGCCGTCAGCTGCCGCTCTGGAATCCTTATCTCTTCGCCGGTCATCCGTTCCTGGCGAACGGTCAGCACTCGGCACTCTACCCCCTGAGCGTGATCTTCTATGCGCTGCCCCTGTGGCGCGCCTTCGGCGTCTTCGCCTGGGTGCAGTTGGGCCTGGCGGGCGTTTTCACCTACCTATTTGCCCGTGTGCTGGGCATGAGGCCGCTGGGCGGGTTGATCGCGGGTATCACGTTCCAGTTCAGCGGATTCCTGGTCGTCTCGGTGGTCCACCCGATGATCGTCGCTGGGGCGTCGTGGCTGCCGTTCATCCTGGCTATGGTGGAGCTGGTCATCCAACAGCGGCCGGCGCTGGCGGGGCGGCCGGCGTCGCTACCGTGGACGGTCTTGGGCTCGCTAGGCGTGGGATGCCAGATCCTGGCCGGGCACGCGGAGAATACTTACTTCGTGCTGCTGGTCACGGCGCTGTACGCGGCATGGCGCCTTGGGGGGAGGGCCCTGGACGGCTCAGGACCTGTTGTCAGCAAGGGAACGGAGCGCTGGCAAGAGAGGATACGCCCTCTGGTCCGACCGCTCCTCTGGCTGGCCCTGATGGCAGTGCTGGGTCTGGCCCTGGGGGCAGTCCAGCTGATTCCGCTGTACGAGGTGGTCTCTACGAGCTTCCGCGGGGGCGAGACAGCGGCCAGCCTGGCGCAGGTTCGGTCCTGGGCGTATCCGCCGCGGCGCCTGATCGCCTTCGCGATCCCGAACTTCTTCGGCAACCCGGCGCATCATACGATTCTGGATCTCTTCTCGTGGACCCGGGTGCCCGCACCTGAGCGCGGGGACGGACAGTACGTCTACTGGGGAGTCAAGAACCACGTGGAGGGCGGGGCCTACCTGGGCCTCCTGCCGCTCCTGCTCTCAGTGGTGGCCCTGGGTGATTGGCTGAGCCGGACGATCAAGACGCGGCGGACGGGAGCGGCGAGCTCGGCCCCGGACGCCCAAGCAGAGCGCGACAAGGGGACGGAGACGATACCATTCTTCGGACTCCTATCGCTCTTCTCGCTGGGGTGCATTTTCGGGACGCCTATCTACGCCCTGGTGTACGCCCTCCCGCTGCTCAAGCAATCGCACTCGCCGTTCAGGTGGGTCTTCCCCTTGACGCTCTCGGCCGCCATGCTCGCCGGATTCGGCGTGGAGAGGGTGCGGGCCTATCGGGACAGGGCGAACTCCGCCTCCGACGACCGGGGCAATGGACGCGCTTGGCACGAGCGCACGATCAGGTTTGCCCTGCTCGGTGCCCGCCGCGCCCCTGTCTCACTGCTTTCCAGCCTGGCTTTCTGGGGCGGCGTACTCACACTGCTGAGCGTTCTGTTCAGCCGCGTGTTCTTCGTCCGGCTTGAACCGCTCGTGGCCCGCGCTTTCCAGTCGCTGGCCGGGGCGCCCGAGGCCTTCCCCGACCACCGCGCCTTCTATTCGTACGAGGTTCAGTGGGTGGTGCTTTTTGGGCTGCTGCTTGCGGCCGCAGGCATCGTGCTTCGACTGAGCAGGTGTCGGATCTACCTTTTCGGTCGGCGGGTGTGGGAATACGCGGCGGTTCTGCTGGTCGTGGTCGACCTTGTCTCCTTCGGTCACGGCTTCCACGCCAGCGTCGATCCAGCACTGCTCAGCCACAAGCCTCCGTCCGTCCAGTTCCTGGAGGAACAAGAAGAGCCAGGTCGGTACGCGACGTTCACCCCTCCGGGGACGAGCGGGACGTTCAAGGCGAACACCGGCATGATCCATGGATTGGCCTGCGTCGCGGGCTACGACTCGCTCTTCAGTGACCGGTACAGAGACTACATGACGCTGATTGAGGAGCAGGATCTGGTGGCTTACAACCGGATCGCCTCGTTCCGCACCTGGTCCAGCCTCGACAGCCCACTGACGGATCTCCTCAACGTCAAGTACGTGGTCACCGAGGTCGAGATACCGAACCCCAAGTACGCGCCGGTCTACGAGGACGGGTCGGTCCGCATCTACGAGAACCTCGGCGCGGTTCCGCGGGCGTTCACGCTGCCAGCCTCGGCGACGGTGGTGACGGAGGGCTTCGGTCGAGCGGTCCAGAGCCTTGACCCCCGCCACTACGTCATCCTGGAGGAGGAAGTCGCGAGGGAGCGTGACGTAGGGGAGATACCCACCGAGGCAGGGAAGGGGATGCTGACGGCCCAGGCGATCGGTCGGTCCACCGCGAATGAGGTCGTCGTCGACGTTCGCACGGAGGAGGCAAGCTGGCTGATTCTGGCGGATGCCTTCTTCCCGGGTTGGAAGGCCTTCGTCCGCCCAACCGAGGGCGTGGAAGTCGCGGACGATCCCAGCTCCGGAGAGGAGGAGGTGCCGGTATTGCCGGTGAACGGGACCTTCCGAGGGGTTCGGCTGGAAGAGCCCGGGGAGTGGACTGTGCGCCTTAAGTACAGTCCGG
>Ga0207797_1001503_pt1 | contig 16775 bp, 12 predicted proteins | sample PRCRCaboRojoPR_6_FD_187275 | JGI IMG/M metagenome (GOLD analysis project Ga0207797, IMG submission 187275) | Marine sediment microbial community from Cabo Rojo, Puerto Rico - PR CR 10% Liquid 1 (SPAdes) | ecosystem: Environmental > Aquatic > Marine > Coastal > Sediment | place: Cabo Rojo, Puerto...
CGAAGTCCGTCCGCCACTTGCGGAGCGTCGCGCCCGGGTCCTCGCTGAGGGTGATCTGCCTGTAGGTCTCGGGGTCCATCACCGTGTACTCCCCCGGGGTGGTGTAGAGCAGCTCGTATGTGCGGCGCTCCAGCCTCACCTCATGCACCTTCTCCCCCGCCCTCCAGGTCCTCTCGAGGACCTTGCCGGAGAAGACGCCCTTGAGCTTGGAGCGCACGAAGGCCGCTCCCTTGCCGGGCTTCACGTGCAGGAAGTCCACTATCTCGAAGAGGTCGTTGTCAACCTCTATGATCATGCCTTTTCTGAAGTCGTTGCTGGTGGTCAAGGGAAACCTCCGGAGGAGTTGTGCGGGACCGGGGGTCAGGCCTCCGCCAGTTGTCTTGCCAGGTGCTCCAGCGCCAGGCGGTACCCGTCGGCGCCGGCGCCGCAGATAACCACGTCCGCGGCCTCGGCCGTCAGCAGCCTTCTCCTGTAGGCCTCGCGGGCGTGGACGTTGCTGATGTGGACCTCCACAACGGGCCCCGGGAACGCCCTCATGGCGTCAAGGACGGCTATGGAGTAGTGGGAGTAGGCTCCGGGGTTGACAATCAGGGCCCTATGGTCGCGCCGGGCCCTTCCTATGGCGGCAACCATGCCGCCCTCGCTGTCGGTCTGAAGCGACTCCAGCACCAGCCCCAGCTTTTCGGCCCGGCCGCAGAGCTCCTCCTCGAGGCTGGCCAAAGAGGAGCTTCCGTAGACCTCCGGCTCCCTCTCCCCCAGCGCGGCCATGTTGGGGCCGTTGAGGAGCATGATCCGGTGCGGGCCCATCAGCCTCCCTCTTCGAAGGGCTGCAGGCCCAGCTCCTCGCGCTCACCGGAGCTGAAGAGATCCAGGAGGCTCCTGGGCTCCCGCCGCATGCTCTGAGTCTCGGCGGCAACGGGATCGCGACTGGGGCCCGCGTCGGCGGGGGGGGCGCCCCCATCCGCCTCGGGGGCCTCTCCCGCCTCGGCCTGGCCAGCCAGTATCTTCTCCATCCTCCGGGTCTCGGGGAACTCCTCGGGGGCCTCTTCCGGCTCTTCGGCAGCCGTTCGGGGCTGCTCCTCCGCCGACGGCCCCCGGACGGGGGGCTCCTCGGCTTCCGGCTCCCCCTCGGGCTCGGAGGGCTGCTCCTTTCTGGCCAGCTTGGCCTTCTCCAGGAGCTGCTCGGCCTCCTCGTCGGTGGGGTTCTCGAAGAGGTACTCCTCGATGACCTCCACCGCATCGTCCCATCGCTCCTGGCTTATTGCTATCTCGGCCAGCGAGCGCAGGGCCACCAGGTTGAGGGGGTCTTTGGATCGGACCTCCAGAAAAGCCTTTCGGGCCTCTTCCAGCTTGCCGCCATCCAGGTGGCATCTGCCCAGGACCACCTGCAGCGACAGGTTGGTGGGCCACTCCTCCAGGCCCTGGACCGCAACCTCGGCAGCCTCGTCCAGGCGGCCGGTCTGCCTCAGCCTGTCGGCAAGCCGGGCCCCCACCACGGCGGAGGGGCTGGATATCCACTTCTGGTACAGGTCGTCTATCTCGCCTTCGAAGCGCTCAGCCATCTTCCCCGTCCGCGACAAAAGTGTTCATGATCGTCCAGCCCTCCCTCAGGTAGGGCTCCTTGGCCTCCTGCGGGTGATATACCTCCATATCGAGAAGGTACCTCCTCCCGTCAACCCTGAGAATATAGGACGTAAACGCACCGGCGTTCAGGTACTCGGGATTCCTCCAGACCCCGGTGAGCTTCCATCCGGTGTGCTCCCCGAGACGGAACGGCACCGCCTCGCTCTTGGCCCTGTCCACGGAGTCGGCTCCGGCGTCGTAGAAGAAGCGCCTGGCCACCGACTGCCTCCAGGCCATGGCGTCCTCTCCGTCCTCCAGGACCCGGTCGGTGTCCAGCCAGCGGACGGTCAGCATCAGAAGGCACTCCTCGCCGTCCTGGCGCTGGTACTGGACCACGCCGTCCTCCGGCCGCCACATCTCGGTCCTGTAGGACTTGGGGACGTCCAGTACGAAGCCCAGCTCCCGCAGGGAGTCCATCCTGGCCGGGCTGCTCATCTGGGTGTTGACGAAGCTGCCGTAGACGTAGTCGTGCATGTGCCTGTTGTAAGCTGCCAGCAGGGAATCGCTGAGGGCCTCCGGCGGGCCTTCGTCTTCGATCACCGCTCCGAACACGCTCTGTCCGCTGGCCCAGACGTTCCTGGCCGAAAGCACCGGCCCCTCGCCATCCAGCTCCCCGGGCAGGTCCTCCGGGGAGGTAACCAGGAACAGAATGGTCCTCCGCTCTCGCAGGCTTCCCCGCAGCTGCTCAAGAGTGCAGGTGGAGAAGTCGAACACGGCCTCCGGATCAACCGTGGTCACGTACAGCTGTACCCGGGAGAGGACCTCGGGCATCCGCTGCTCCAGGTCGGGGGAGTAGACAACCAGAACGCCCTTCAGCGAACCCCTCGCCGGCTGGTTGCAGGCGCAGACCAGCAGGGCCGCGGCGACGAGACAGGCAGCTGCTCGCAGCAGCTTCATTCTCCTCGATCCCCCCTTCTGCGTGCAATCATGGCCCGCACCGACTGGAAGGCCGAAACGAACGTAGGGACGAGCCTGATGAGGCTCTGGACCGCCATGGGGCCCTTGCCGCCCTCGGTGATCCCGCCCACCAGGGCTCCCGCCCGGCTGGCGGTCTTGCGAATCTCCTCCCCGGACCGCTCCATCTCCGACAGGGCCGCGGAGAGCCTGGGTCCGGCCTCGGAGACCTCGCGGGTCAGCGTGTCCATGGTCCGCTCCAGCGTCTCCAGCGTCCTTCTGATCCTGAAAATGGCCGCTATGAGGAAGACGAGCATCACCCAGAAGCCTGTCACTCCCACCAGCAGCACAATTGCAGTTGCATTCATTATCAACCTCCGAGCCTGTTATGACAAGGCCGCCGTCAGGCGTCCCTTCTGAGTATCACTATCTCAACCCTCCGGTTCATCGCCCGCCCCTCCTCGGTATCGTTGGTGGCCGTGGGGCGGCGCTCACCGAACCATACGGCCTCAATGTCGACGTCGGTATCGTCCAGCTGGTCTCTCAGGTACTCGGCAACGTTCAATGCCCTGGCCTTGGATAGCCCGGCGTTGTAGCCGAATGTACCATCGCTGTCTGCATGACCCTCCACCGAAACGTACACGCCCGGGTTCCTTCTCAGCGTCTGGACCACACGATCGAGGTCAGGGATGTGGTGGTCTCTGATCTCCACGCTGTCCACATCGAAGTATATGGTGGCCATGGGCAGACCCTCCCGCTGCCGGGCCACCAACATGAACTGGAAGAGGTCGATGGGATCGGTCTCGAAATAGAGGTAATCCAGGTCTTCGTCAACCAGCCTGCACTCCACGTCGCTGGGGACCCCTCCCCGCACCCGTGTCAGATCGATTGTGGCCGGGTCCACCCGGTTCTCGTCTATCCACAGCTTGCTGACCCTGAAGCGGAGGGTGGCCTCCAGGATGTCGACGCTGTCCACCTCCCCGTAGACGGTCTCCGGCTCTATCATCACCAGCTCGGCCGACCGGCTGGTGACCAGAAGGTCGCCGGGGCGGTCGAGATCGGCCTCGTAGTACAGGTGGGTGTCATCCTCGTCGAAGATAGCGGATGGCATTCGGGTGAGGGAATCCTCACCGATCCTGTACAGGCGCACAAGGCGCTCCTCCAGGGCGTTGATCTCCAGCCAGGTTCTGGGAATCCTGAACCTCACCGAAAGGTCTCTGACATCCTCCGCTGTGACCGTGGTGCTCACCGGGAAGTAGCCGTAGACGTGCAGGGCCTCGTCCAGATCAAGCTCGATGTTTGCAGGCACCTCATCGAACTGGCCTACAGAGAAGCGGTCCCCGCTGACATCGCGGTTGGCCCAGAGGTCCACCTGGTATACGTCCGAGTCCGTGTCCCATACCCTTCTGTGGCCGCCGGGCGGGATGGGCCGGGCAGGTCCCTCAGCCTCCCAGGAATCTCCTGTGAGACGTATGCTCAATCCCACCCGGTGCTGGCCCAGGGCGGACATGAGATCGTTCAGGGGAAGACGGAAGGCGTAGTTCAGCTCCACGGGAATCGAGCCGCTGTAGCGGGCGGTGAAGCCGGCAGACACCGAATGTGCGCTGCCCATCGCCATCATCCTGTAACCTGCTCTGACCGCCCATCTGTGCGATCTTCCCAGCCAGCGCTCCAGCCCGAGGGCTGCGTCCAGGTCGGTGTTTCCCGAGATGTCATCCGTGGAGTAGTCGAGCTGTAACACCGGGGTTACGATGTCAGGGTGAAACGCCGCACCCATGGAAAGCCTCATGGGCAGCCTGTCCTCGCTCTCCAGACCCAGGTCCGGACGGGTGAGATTGTGCCCGGATGCCGACAGGACGACCATGTCGCTCAGCCTGGCCTGCAGGCCGATGTCAAGGCCTATTCCCGTGGCCTCCCTTCCATACTGCGCGAACATCGGGTCGTAGAAGGTAAACTCATTGCTGGCGAAATCGCGGAAGATGTACCGGCCTGCCAGGCCGATGGAAACGGGGAAGTCGCCCGGCCGAAGCGCGATGGACGCCAGTATGTTGCCCTGTGTCAGCTGCTCTTCGGCGCTGAGATAGTCGTATCCGGCGCCTGCCGCCAGAAAGTCGGACAGGGGCTGCAGGTAGGATGCGGCGCCGTAGTGTATCTGGCCGTCGTCGAGGGCGGGGTAGAGGTTCGTGTACTCCCCGGAGATCATCATCCGGCCGCAGCGGATCAGGCCGGCCGGGTTGTACCAGTGGCCCCAGCCGTCGTCGCTTATCGCGTCGAAAGCTCCGGCCATTCCCATTGCCCTGGCACCGGGGCAGGTATAGGTGGAAGCCGTGGCAATCGAAGCCGGAAGAGCCAAGCAGAGCGCAAGGACTACCTTGCCAGGCATACCAGACCGCTCACGCTCCTCCCCCCTGACTGGGCGTAGTAGACATACAGGCCGCCGGGCACATCTCTTCCGTCGTCGTCGGTTCCGTCCCAGGAAGGCTGGATGCCCGACACCTCCCTCAGCGGCACGCCTTCGAGGTCGAATATCCTCACCTCTACCCTCCGGTCCTCCATGGCGGGCCAGAGGAACCAGGCAACGTCGTTTATGCCATCACCGTTGGGGGTGAACGGACTGGGGATCACCTTCATCCCCTCGCCGACGTCGTAGAGCAGGCCGAAGTCCAGCACCACGGTGGAGTCGGCCGCGACCATGGCCGTGTCCCGGGCCGTCTGATACCCGTCCAGACTGACAGATACGGGTACGGGTCCCACGGGCAGGTCCGGCAGCGTGTACTGACCGTCCGCCCCCGTATACTCCGTGAGGCCGAGGTCCTCCACGCTCACCGCGGCATCGGGTATCAGCCTTCCCGTGTAGACGTCGCTGACCGTCCCCGCCACAGATCCGCTGGGGCCCTGCGGCGTGGCGCTGGCCATGTTGCTCAAGGGACTCTCTCCGTGCGGATTCTCGTAGATGCCGGTGGCCCAGTAGTAGTAGGTCACTCCGTTGCTGACGAGCGAGTCGGCATAGGTGCTGTCCGTGGCGGGAAGCTCGGCGATGGCGTCCGGCTCCGGACCCACCGGTGTCGTGCTGCGGTATATCCTGTACTGGACCAGACCCTTCCCCCCGCGCTCCGTCAGCCTTCCAGCCCCGAATGGATGCCGCATCCCCGGGCTCACTGCAGCGGCAGGGGGCTGCGGAGGGGCCCAGGTCAGGGGCACGAGTCCATCGTGTCCGCTCTCCGCCCCGAGGTCGGAGGGGGGCGCCAGATCGCCGGTCACGTCGAAGGGGCCGTAGACCGAGACGTTGTCCGTCTCGTCGGACTCCTCCACCTGTCCGTCCGCGTCCGCCACAGCGACCACATACCTGGTTCCCAGATCGAAGTAGGTGAAGGTGTATGGAACCACGGCTGCCCAGCTCTCCGAACCTTCAAGCACCGGCACAGACACCGAGTCCACAAGAACGGCGTCAGCCAGGCTGTCCGGGTTCTCAGCCAGGTAAACGTTCAGCCGGCTGGGGGAGGCCGGTCCCGTTCCTTCGTTGGACACCACGAAGCTCATCTCGACCCACTGCCCCACTCCGAAGGGCGGGGACTCCGACGGACTGGCCTGGCTGACCGTGAGATTGGGGTACTCCAGTATCACCGTAAAGGGCTCCACGTACTCCGGCAGGCCCCTGTTGGCGGTGACCACGTGGTAGGCCAGGTTGAAGGTGTCGGGGACCCCCGGAGTCTGAAGAGTGCACAACCGCTCCCGGCTTGAGCGGCCGTCGTAGATTATGTTGTCGAAGAAGACGGGAACATCCATGCGGCCTGCCGAGAAGCCCTCGGGTGACTCCAGCCACATGGAGGCTCCTGCAACAACGTAGCCCCCGGAGTTGCGGATCATCAGCGGCAGCTCCAGCTGCGACGATGGAGCGGCTACGATGGTGGTGTCCGGCCTGGGGACGGAGTCAACCAGTATGGAGACCGCAGGATCCCTGAAGATGCTGTACGCCGCCAGGGCGTAAACCTCCTCCTCGACCGGGTTCCCGGGATCGGCCCAGGAGGTGGCCACAGCCCTGGCGGTCCAGACTCCGCCCTGGGGGTCCTCCACCACGAGCCTCTCCAGGGGGCTCTCGGCAGATACACCCGCCGGAAGCACATGGGTGTATACGTCTCCCGCGGGGGATTCCACCTCCAGATCCAGGTCCACGCGGACGGCCACCTCACCCGGAACCGCCTCTCCCGGAAGGTCGCAATAGGCAAGGGCCACGGAGATCCATTCCGCGCCGGAAGGCACATAGAATGTCCAGTCCTCCACCGGCTGGCCCTCCAGAGCCACGTCGTAGGCCCACAGGGGCCGGTCCACCTCCTCGGAGAAGTAGCTCCCGGTCAGATGGACCGGGTCGAGAAGGCCGTACCCGGCAGCAACCGTGGCGTATCCCGAGAGGGGATCCCCGGTATTGGCCTTCAGAGGTATGGCGCTGGCGGCAGCCAGGGCCATCAGGTCCTCGGGGTGAACTAGGTCCTGGTACTTCTGCCGGCAGAGCGAAAGGGCCCCGCTAACCAAAGCTGCCGCCATGCTGGTCCCCGCCCGGCGGGTGTAGCTGTCCTCTCCCGGCCAGCGGTCATCTGGGTCGTCCAGCCACTGGCCTCCGAGCCTGGCGTTAGTGGTGACGACGCCCCTGGCCATGGAATCCGCAGTGAAGGCCCCCCCCGGCGCCATGATCCATGGAGCCAGCCGGGCTGCTCCGGAGGTAGGCCCATGCGAGCTGTAGGAGGCCACCGCTCCCACCTCCGAGCCGTCCGGCACGTATGTCACAGCACCCACGCTGAAGACGTTCTTGGCGGCGGCGGGCGACATCACTGGCCCCGATGGGCCGCTGTTGCCGACGGCGCAGATCATGGCCAGGCCGCTGTCCGCAGCGGCATCCGCATACTCGCAGAACATGTCGTAGCCGGACGGCTCGGCTCCCCAGGAGTTGTTCGCCGCGAAGCAGCCGTTCCCGAGAATCTCCCACATGGCCTCGTAGAACTGGGCCGGCGCAGGGCTGGCCGGCCGGCCGATTACGTAGATGTCTGTCTGCCTGCCCATACCCGCACCGTCGTACTGGCAGTCCAGCTCCACCTGACCGCGGGAGGCGATTGCGCCGCAGACGGCCGTGCCGTGTCCGCTGCTGTCGGGGGGGCCCGCAACGACCGCAGGCTGCAGGTCGGGGTGCCCCGACCAGACTCCGGTATCGTAGACTCCCACCCTGGTGCCCGCGCCACCATAGTAGTTCCATATCCATCGGCAGCCCAGCATCTCCCGGCTGTCATCGGGCTCCTGCAGGGCCATATCCTCCGCCTGCCTGGCCGTCTCCCATTCCGCCCGAAGCACTCCAGGCCCGGAGGCGAGATGCGGCGCCTCCGCAGCCGAGCAGGGAATGCGGCACCACCCTCCGGGGAGGGACTCCGCGTTCACGGGGGGTTCGCTTTCGGGGTGTAGCAGCAGGTTCAGCCAGCCGGTCCATCCCGAAGGAGGTGCACGGGGCGACAGCCGGGCATCCCAGGCCTCGACCGACCTTGCAAACCCAGAATGAGCCAGGCCCGCAACGTCGGTCTCGCCCTCTACGAGAGCCACGAAAGCATCGGACGAAAGCGCGCGGCCCGTAGGCCACAGTCCACAGCGCAACAGCCGAGCCAGGTCCGTGGGGGTCAGGGGGCGCCAGACTCTGACCAGAGCCAGGTCACCCTCCACAAGCGAGCTCAGACCGGGGGCGCCTTCCCAGGGGCCGGAGGCGCCGGAGAGGGGCCGGTAGCCGGACTCCATACTCTGCAGCATCTCCAGCCGCCCGGCGGTGCCCAGCAATGTCATCCGTTCGAAAAGCCGCTGTGGTGACCTTCCGGACGAAGGGGACTCCGCCGTGGAGACGATCAGGGCAATAAGAAACACATTAAGCAGCATCGGGCCCCCCTTGCTTATCTCAGAATACTACCGCGCGAAGAGGACCGTCAAGCAGTCAGAATCCGCTTCTGAAGCGCATCTTCCGGGCCTTGAGGGTGTTCTTCAGAAGGTACGCGATGGTCAGAGGGCCCACGCCCCCCGGCACCGGAGTGATGGCGGAGGCCAGGGGCTCCACGGCCCCGTAATCCACGTCACCGGCCAGGCCGTCCTCGGTGCGGCTGATGCCCACGTCCACCACCACGGCCCCCTCCCTGACGTGGTCGGGGCCGATTATGTGCGGCACCCCCACCGCGGAAACCAGCAGGTCGGCCTGCGAGGTCAGTCCGGGCAGGTCCCGGGTGCGGGAGTGGGCCAGGGTTACGGTGGCGTTGGCGGCCAGAAGCATGGCGGCCAGCGGCTTGCCCACTATGTCACTGCGGCCCACTATCACCGCCCTCATGCCCTCGGGGTCTGTTCCGGCATGATCCAGCAGGGCCATGATGCCGGTGGGAGTGCACGGGAAGAGGCCGTCCTCCCCCCGCCAGAGCCTGCCCACGTTCTGGGGATGAAAGCCGTCCACGTCCTTCTCCGGGAGGACGGCGGAGGCCACCTCGGAGGCCGACAGGTGGTCGGGAAGCGGCAGCTGGACCAGCAGGCCGTCAACCGAGTCATCGGAGTTGAGTTCGTCTATGCGCGCCATCAGCTGCCCCCGGGAGGCGTCGCGCGGCATCCTGACCACCGTGCTGCGGATGCCCGCCTTCCGGCAGGCCTTCTCCTTGTAGGAGACGTATACCCTGCTGGCCTCGTCCTCCCCTACCAGCACCACGGCCAGCCCCGGGGGCGGGCCCTCCATTTCCGCCACCTCGGCGGCCACCTTGCGACGGACGCTCCTGGCCAGCTTCCCGCCGGAGAGGACCTCGCCCACGGCTACTCCCCGGAGCCGGCTATCTCCAGGACCTCCACGAAGCTGTTGTCCTGGCGATGCCCGGTCTTCTTCTCGAAGCCCTTGCGGCGCTTGCGCTTGTATACGTGTATCTTGGGCCCCCTGCCGTGGCTCAGGACCTTCACCCGGACGCTGGCCCCCTCCACCAGGGGCGTCCCCACCTTCACGTCATCGCCGTCGGAGAGAAGGAGCACCCTGTCCACGGTCATCTCCTCGCCCTCCCCGGTCTCCACCCGGGGGATGGAGAGCTTCATTCCCGGCTCGACCTTGAACTGCATTCCGCCCGTCTCCATCACTGCGTACATCGCGTTCCTCCCCTGCGCGGCGGTCCCGGCTCCGGTGCCGCCGTCGGTTTTCCTAGTTTCCCTTGTTCCAGCTCAGGTAGAGGTCGGTGACCTCCTCGTGGGTGTCCAGGGAGAAGGCCCTGAACTGGTCGACTCTGAGCCTGTCGTCCTCGTGTATCTCCAGGTTGATTCCGCTGGAGCTGACCATGTGCTGCAGCCTGTGGCCTCCGTCCTCAAGCAGGTAGGAGGCCATGTCGGGATGTATGGATATGACCAGGTTCCGGTGCTTCTTCTTCAGCGACGCCCTCTCCAGGAAGCGCTCCAGCATGGTTGCGGCGGAGATGGGCGAGAGGACCCTTCCGCTACCTCCGCAGTGGCTGCAGGGCTCCGAGAGCGACTGCATCAGGCTGGGCCGCACACGCTTGCGGGTCATCTCCACCAGGCCCAGAGGGCTCACCTGGCAGGTCTTGGTCGGCGACCGGTCCCGGCCCAGCTCGCTTCGGAGGGTGTTCAGCACCTTCTCCTTGTGATCCGCTATCTCCATGTCTATGAAGTCGATGACGATGATCCCGCCCATGTCCCGAAGGCGAAGCTGGCGGGCCACCTCCCGCGCGGCCTCCATGTTCACCTTCAGAATCGTCTTGTCCTGGTTCTTCTTGCCCACGTAGCGCTTGGTGTTGACGTCGATGGCCACCAGCGCCTCGGTGTGGTCGATCACCAGCGAGCCCCCGCTCTTCAGGGGCACCTCCCTGGCCACGATCCTGCCGATCTCCTCCTCGATGCCGTAGTGGTCGAATATGGGGGTCTTGCCCCGGTAGAGCTTCACCTTTCCCGCCAGGTCCGGGGCTATCCTCTTCAGGTAGTCCCGGGCCCTCCTCTTGATCTCCCTGTCGTCGGTGACGATGGAGCTGACATCGGGGGTCAGCAGGTCGCGGAGGGTCATGGTAACCGCGTCGCGCTCCTGGTGCAATAGCTCGGGGGCCTTGGCCCGCAGGGCCCTTCCCCCCACTTCCTTCCAGGTGCCCACAATGCGCCGGAGATCCCCCTCCAGCGCCTCCTTGTCCTTGCCCATGGCGGCTGTCCTGGCTATCACGCCGTAGCCGTCGACCATGATGTCGCGCAGTATCCCCCGGATCCTCCCCCGCTGCCTGCGGTCGGCGATCTTCCGCGAAACGCCGGCCACGGAGTCCCCCGGCATGCTCACCACATAGCGGCCGGCGATTGATATCCGGGTGCTGACCCGGGCTCCCTTGGTCCCAATGGGCTCCTTGGTCACCTGGACCATTATGGTCTGGCCCTTCTGCAGAAGCTCCTCTATGGACGCCGACGTGTCCGCCGCGGGAAGCGGCTTTCCGTCCACCAGCGACTGGGCGAACTTGCGGGAGTCGGAGACTCCCGTGCGGACATCGGAGACGTGCAGGAAAGCGCTTCGCTCCAGTCCTATGTCCACGAAGGCCGCCTGCATGCCCGGCAGAACGGCGTTCACCCTTCCCAGGTAGATGTTGCCGACGATGCGCCGCTCGTCGGCCTTCTCCACGATCAGCTCCATGAGCCTCCTGTCCTCGAGGACCGCTATCCTCAGGACCTCGGGGTGTGAATTGATTATGAAGTCAACCTTCAAGAGAGCTCATCTCCTTGCACTTGCCTGTGAGTGACACCAATGTGCCGCCCTCCTCCCTGGAGAGCAGCTCTATCCGTTCAATGGGTACTTCCAGTTCCCTTTCGGCTATGCCCGGCAGCCTGTCCGGACGGGCGGAGCCCCGGTTCGGATCCACCAGGACCACGAGGGCTTCGCCCTCCCGCCGGGCCTCCAGAACGCCCGGGACCTCCGCAATCTCCCCCGGGTCGGGCAGGCCCCCGGCGGGACCTATCCTGTACCGGACCAGATCCACCAGCTCGTCCGGAGGTTTGGAGTCCGGCTGCAGAGCGCAGTATGCTATTATATCAAAACCCTGGGGCATGACCCCACCCAGCCTGCGGATCTCTCCCGGCGTCACCGGCCGGGATACCGCCAAATCCACCAGCTCCGCCGAGCTGGATGCGCCCAGGAAGAGCGGCGGGCCGAAATGCAGCCGCGGACGTCGGACGTAGCCCCGGGACCATACCACGGGCATCCCGGCCCTCCTTACCGCCCTACCCCACATTCGCACCGCGTCCAGGTGGGACGTCATCCTGGCCAGCCCGGACTTGCCCCAGACCAGCCTGATAACTCCGGTGGCCTCCAGGGGCTCCACCCCATTCCCGCCCACTTCGGGTACGGGCGTCTCGGCCTCCACCGCTCCGCCTTCGCAGGCGCCGCAGCCCCTGCATCCGGCGATCCGGCAGTCCGGGGCGGTCTCCCCGCTCCGGTAGCGCTCCCATTCCCGCAGCAGGTAGTCGCGGCTCACCCCGGTGCTGACGAAATCCCAGGGAAGGGGCCCGTCCACCGGCCGGGGCGAGCGGACCCACTCCTCCAGGGACGACCCGGCCAGCAGCGGCTCCCAGACGTCCCAGCGGAAGCGGTCGCTCCAGGCGTCGTAGGCGGCCCCGGCCCCGGCGGCGGCCAGCAGCGCCTCCGCCGCGTCGTCTCCCCCCAGGGAGAGAGCGGCCTCCACGAAGGCCACCCGGGGGTCGTTGTAGTGGACAGTCACCCGCCGGCAGGCCCTCCTCACGAGTCCGATCCGCCGGCGGAGCTCCTCCACGTCCGGCTGAGGGGCCCACTGCAGGGGAGTGTGGGGCTTGGGGACGAAGGGGGACAGGGCCACCGTCACGTCCCTCCGCTTCCTGCGGCCCCGCTTCCGGGCCAGCCCCGAGATGCGTCCGGCCAGGTCGGCGATGGCCCGAAGGTCCCGGTCCTCCTCCATGGGCAGGCCCAGCATGAAGTAGAGCTTGACTCCCTTGGCCCCCAACTCCAGGGCGCTGTCCACCCCCTGCAGAATCTCGTCGTCGGATATGGGCTTGTTGATCCTGTTGCGCAGCTCCTCCGATCCGGCCTCCGGAGCCAGCGTAACCCTGCCCTGGATCAGCTCCCGGGAGCCCAGGCGGGAGATGGTGTCCGGCCGCAGGGAGGGCCTGGTTACTCTGGCACCCAGCCTCCTCTGAAGGGGCTCCAGGGCCCGCTCCAGCCCCGCCACCCGGCTGTAGTCGGAGTAGGATAGGGTGAGGAGACCGGCCTTCTCCCAGCCGGTGGCCGCGAGACTCTCCGAAAGCAGCTCCACCACATCCGCGGGCTCACGCTCCCGCACCGGCCGCGTTGTGTGCCCGGCCTGGCAGAACCGGCAGCCCCTGGTGCATCCCCTGGCCAGTTCCACCACGGCCCGGTCGTGGCTGACCTTGGAGTTGGGGACCAGCTGACGCACCGGGGCCCATTCCCGGCGCAGCCGGTCCACCCGCTGGACCTCCACGGGCCTCCGGCCCAGGGCGGGCACCCATACGCCGGGCAGGGAGGAGGCCGCCTCTATACGGTCGGTCCGGGACCCCGCCTCCGACAGAACTCCGAACAGCTCCTCGGCCTGCTCCTCCGCCTCCCCCAGGAAAACCACGTCAGCCATGGGCCCGATGGGGACGGGGTTGGTGATGCCTCCGCCTCCGGCCAGGACCACCGGGTGGTCCCCGCTGCGGTTCCGGGCCAGCAGGGGAATACCCGCGTGCCGAAGCAGACGCAGGAAGTTGGAGTAGAGGGCCTCCGCCGGGAGGCCGAAGGCCACCACCCGGCTCTCGAATACGGGGTCCCCCGCCTCCAGGTCCACCCAGGGCAGTCCCCGCTCCTCCATCATGGCGTCCAGGTCGGGGGCCGGCATGAACGCCCGCCGCACGTCGAACCGGCCGGTCTGGAGGAGCACGTGGCGCAGAACGGCCAGGCCGAAGTTGGACATGCCCAGCTCGTAGGTGTCGGGATAGACCAGGGTCACCCGGGGCAGGCCGGGCCTGGTCAGGCTTCCCCACTCGCCTCCCGTGTACTGCTGGGGCCTGCGCAGGAGGTGCAGCAGGTCCTCGTAGGGGTGTCGCCTCACAGGGCTCCGCGGAGGGCGGCGTCCCCCACGGTTACCCTCTGGGATACAGGGTTGCCCAGCAGGCCCTCCCGGCGGCTCCGGGTCACCGCTGCCGCACCCGCCATATCCACCGCCGACTCCGGCGACGTGTGCGGCGGGTAGCCGAGGAGCCACAGCACGGACACGTCCAGGCCGGCCACCGGATAACCCGCTCCGGAAAGGAGGGATAGCCAGCTCTCTGAGACCGTGTCGTCTACGTTGTGGACCCGGACGGGAACCCATTGCAGGCCGTCCCCCGCCAGCCCCTCCACTCCGCCTTCCAGCATGATCAGGCGGTGCTTGTTGGGGTTGACTATGTCCTCGTAGCGCCGGAGCATGGCCTCGGCCTCGGAGGCGCCGGTCTCTTCGGGCATGCTGACCTGCCAGAGGACGTATCGCCGCAGCTCGGCCGGGGCTCGCCTGGGCATGGTCTCCCGGAGGGCCTGAAGGGCCGTTACCGCCTCCGGGTCCACTGCCTTCAGCTCTACCGCGGCGGTGAAGAGGGTGGTCGTCTTGCTCATCCCCCCACCCCCAGCCATCTGGAGAGCCCCCGGAAGAAGAGCATCCCCGGGCCGGGGGAGCAGAGCAGCTCCTCCGGGGACAGCTTCCTCCTGCGGCCGCCCCACTCCCCGGGGAGGGCCGGGGGCAGCTGCCACATCCAGGCCGCCCGCTCGGGATGGGGCATCATGGCCAGGGCGGTGCCCCCGCTGCCCACCATGGCGGCCATGTTCAGCGACGACCCGTTGGGATTGTGCGGAAAGCCCTCCGCCTCGGCGCCGTCGGGACGACAGTAGAGCAGTCCCCGGCAGCCTTCGGCCCGCTCCATGTCTTCGCCGTCCAGGAGAAAGCGTCCCTCGGCATGGGCTATGGGCAGGGGAAGGGGCCCGTCCTCCAGGGCGCACAGCCAGGGGCAGGCCTCCGCCGCCCGGGGATCGGGGCGCACGTGGACCCAGGCGCTGAGGTAGCCGCTGCGGCCGTGGACCATGTTCGAGCCCAGCGCCGCCTGCACGGTGCCGGACTTCCAGCCGGGGACCAGCCCGCTCTCCAGAAGTATCTGGGCGCCGTTGCAGATGCCCAGGACCGGGGTGCCGGAGGAGGCTGCCTCCGCCACCGGGTCCATTATCCTCTCCTTGGCAGCCACGGCTCCAGCCCTTACCCTGTCCTGGAAGGAGAAGCCTCCGGGAAGGACGAAGGCGTCGGCTCCCGCAAGCCTCTCGGGGAGATTCCAGCGGACCACCTCGGCCTCCATCCCCGCCGCCTCGGCCGCGGCCGCGGTCTCCCGCTCGCAGTTGGAGCCGGGAAACTGCAGAACCGCCACCCTGGGCCGGTCAGCCATCGGCGCCCTCCTCCCTCCACACGATCCTGTGCAGCAGCGTCTCCCTCTTCTCCGCAGGGCCACGCAGGTCAAGGCTCCAGCCTCCGCATGACAGCTCCGGACGGTCGGACACCTCGCCCAGCCGGAAGCAGATGTCCCCGGGCAGGTCCAGCCCGGCCAAACCCTCCCGGTCCATCTCCAGCAGGTACCCCGGGGTCTCGCCGAACAGCAGCAGGGGATCATCGTCCCATGTGAGCGCCGCCCCCAGCCCGGTGGAACCAAGTGTGGCCAGGGCCATCTCCGCTGCGCAGACCAGGAGCCCGCCCTCGGATATGTCGTGGCAGGCCAGCACGGCCCCGGTGCCGATGAGCTCCAGCACCAGAAGCGCCATCCTTCGCTCCAGCCGGGGCCTGAACTCCGGAGGCGCCCCGCCGCAACCCCCGCCTATGACCCGCTGGTAGAGGCTGCCCCCCAGCTCGCCCTGCCTCGGGCCCACCAGCAGCAGGGGATTGCCGGCGGCCTTGAGGGAGATGTCCATCGCGTCGGTGAGCCTGTCCAGCTTCCCGAAGGCGGCCACCACCGGAGAAGGGGGAATGGCCCTTCCACCGGGGGACTGGTTGTAGAAGCTCACATTCCCCGAAACCACCGGCAGGGGACCCTCTCCCCTCAACCCCAGGTGGCTGCAGGCCTCGGTTATGCCCTCCACGCCCTGCCGGAACTGCCAGAACACCCTGGGGTCCTCGGGGTTGCCGTAGTTCAGGCAGTCGGTGACGGCTATGGGGGTGGCCCCGGTGGCCACCAGGTTCCTCACGGCCTCCCCCACCGCGTGGGCGCCCCCGGCCCGGGGGTCGAGCCGGCCTATCCAGGGGTTGCCGTCCACGGTGACCGCCAGTCCGGCGGGGCAGCCGGGCACGGGCCGGACCACCACCGAGTCGGCCTCGCCGGGCCTGAGATGCGTGGCCCCCTGCACCTCGCTGTCGTAGTAGCTCCACACGGGATGACGGGAGGCTCCGGCAACCGAGACCAGCAGGCGCTCCAGCTGGGGGGCGGGATCGCAGGCCGGCAGCTTCGGAGGGGCCGGAGGCCCTGCTGCGGGCTCCGCCGGCCGCCGGTACTCCACGCCCTCGGTTATGCAGGATACGGGGGCGCGGGCCACCTCCATCCCCCCCATCCTCACCCGGTACTCGGGGCTGTGCACGAATCGCCCCACCACCGCTGCTCCGGCCCCGGGGTAGAGCCTGGGCAGCTCGTAGTCCCCGTTGTAGATGCGAAGGACGTCCTCGGCCACGGCCTCCGGTACCGCCAGGCCGTAACGCTCCTGGGTCTCGGCGCAGGCTATCACCTCCGGCGGCAGGCCCTTCAGGGCCACGGGCACGCTGTCCAGGTCCAGCTCCAGCCCCAGCTCCCCGTGGGCGGCCATCTCGCTGGAGACGCATGCCAGACCCCCGGCGCCCAGGTCCTTGAAGCCGAAGCTGATCCCCCGGGAGTGGAGTAGGTCCTGCACCGCCAGGTTGGCCTCCGTGAGCACCCGCTTCAGGAACGGGTCGGCCACCTGCACGGCGCCCTTGTCCGCCTCCTCCTCCAGGTCGGCGGAGGCGAAGGTGGCTCCCCCGAAACCGGTATCGTCGGTGGGCTTGCCCGCCAGCACCAGCACGTAGGGCTCCCGCCGGGCCTGCGGCGGTGCGTAGCTGTGGACTATCCTCCCCGAGTCGGCTATGCCCAGGGCCACAACGTTCACCAGGCAGTTCTCGTCGTAGCCTTCGTCGAAAACGGTGTCGCCGCCAAGATTGGGCACGCCCAGGGCGTTGCCGTAGCGCCAT
>Ga0207797_1001504_pt1 | contig 16766 bp, 14 predicted proteins | sample PRCRCaboRojoPR_6_FD_187275 | JGI IMG/M metagenome (GOLD analysis project Ga0207797, IMG submission 187275) | Marine sediment microbial community from Cabo Rojo, Puerto Rico - PR CR 10% Liquid 1 (SPAdes) | ecosystem: Environmental > Aquatic > Marine > Coastal > Sediment | place: Cabo Rojo, Puerto...
CCCGCCACTCGACGAGCGGTTTCTGACCGACGAGCCAGTCGCCGCCGCAGACGCCGCCGGCGAGGACGTCCCCCCGGGCGGGGAGGACGGACTCGTAGCGGGCGAACGCCGTGTCGGCGTCGGCCGCACGGGTGCGGATCGCGTCGTCGGTGAACGTCTCGAACGCCGGGTGGTCCCGGTGGAGGGCCTTCGCCAGGTAGCCGTGCGGCCCCGGGGGCGTCTCGTGGCCGGTCGCGTCGGGTGCGACCGGGTCGATCCCGAGCGGGACGACCGCCGAGAGCCCGTGGAGCGTCAACAGGAGGCCGCCGCCGTCCTCGAGGTACGTCCGGATGGGCGCCCGCGCGGCGTGGAGGCCGGCGTCGGGGCCGTCGCCGCCCGGCGCGTCGGCGTCGGAGGGAGAGTCCGACGCCGGGGCCGGCGCGTCGGCCAGCCAGTCGAGCGGTCGGTCGCGGTGCCACCAGCAGACGTCGAACCGCCCGAGGTCGACGGCCCCGTCCGCGACGTCGCGCAGGGCGACCGGTTCGACGGTCCACCGGTCGTCGGCCCAGTCGTACGCCGCGTGCTGCTCGCCGGTTCGCTCGTCCGCGTGGAACGCGGCGACGCGGAGCGGGACTGAGATCACGGTTCCACGCTGGCGGACGCCGCGAATAAGGGCTCCGAATACGGGCTCCGAATACGGGCTCCGTTCCCTCGCGAGCGCGACGCCCGCCCGCGGATGGCGGGACGGGGGACGAGTAGGCGGATGGCGTCGTCGATCGCGGGGGTAGCGAGCGGCCCGGAGAAGCCGGGGAACGTCGGGGGCGAGACGGCGTCCCCGGCTGACGGCTCAGAGCCGGAACAGGAGGTCGATGACGTCGAGGAAGCCGAACCGGCCGTCCCCGTCGAAGTCGAGGAACGCGCCGGTCGCCCTGTCGAGCTGGTCGAGGAGGAACAGCGCCCCGATCACGTCGAAGAACTCGAACCGGCCGTTGCCGTCGACGTCCTCGAACAGCCCGTCGCCGTCGAGGTCGCGCGCCTCGTTGCCGTCGCCGACGAGGTCACCCGGTCCGCTGACCACCACGACCGTCCCGTCGACGGGTGAGGTGCCGTAGGCGGCACCGGTGTCGTCGAGCACGCTATCGACGGCGAGCCGGAGGTCGCTCGCGCCCTCGATCGCGGTCGAGTCGAGCGTCACCGTCGCGATCTCGGTCGGGCCGGTCGTCGAGAACGTCACGCCGGTCGCGTTGACCGTGACGTTCGAGCCGTCCGGCGCGACGGTGACCGTGCTGTCGCCGACGCCGGCGGGCACAGTCGCGCCCGTGATCGTGACGGGCGTCGTGTTGCTCAGCTCGGCGGTGAACTCGTAGCTCGAGAGCCCGACGTCGGCGCCCGACAGCAGGACCGCGAACGTCGTGGTCTCGCCCGGGCCGAGCGTGACCCGCTGGGGGACCGGCGAGAGGCTCACCGTCAGGGGGACCCGGAGCGTCAGGTCGTACGGGATCTCGTCGGTGCCGCTGCCCTGCACGGAGACGTGGTAGGTCCCGTCGGCGGGGGCGACGTACGTCGCCGCCGCGCCCGTCCCGGTCGCAGAGCCGGTGGCGACGAGCGCGCCGGTGCCGTCGAGCACGGACAGCGTGAGCGTCCCCAGGCCGGTGTCGTACAGGATCCCGGCGTTCAGCTCGTCGCCGGCCTCGAGGTCGACGGCGAAGACGTCGACGTCGGTGTCGACGATCCGGAGGTCGTCGTACCGGCCGAGCGTGACGGCGGCGGCCTGGCCGACGTCCTCGTTCAGCTCGAACCTGTCGTTCGGCACGCCGACGGCCGACCCGTCGACGCTCGCGGTGATCCCGTAGGGGCCGGCGTCGCCGGTCACGAGCACGAAGTACGTGCCGGAGTACCGGGCCTGGAACTGGTCGCCGCGCGTCTCCCCGGGGTCGGCCGTGACGCCGAACAGCTGGGTACCGAGGTTCCCGCCGTTGTTCTCGTAGACCCTGAGACGGACGCTGTCGGGCTCCGTCGACGCGCGCGAGACGTTCACCGTCACCGTCTCGCCGGCGTCGGCCCGGAGCGAGTAGTAGTCGTCGTCGCCCACGCCGAGGATCGCCTCGTCGACCGGGTTCGGCAGGAACGCGGTCGCGTCGGACGTCCGCTCGTTCGGCTCGTAGAACTCCAGGACCTCCATCTCGAGCGTGAACGTGTAGTTCGTCGGGTCGCCCGTGATGTAGACGTAGTGGCGCCCGTCGCGCTCGACGGTCGCGCCGAACACCTCGGATTCGCCCGGGCTTGTCGTCCCACTGGCGATCTGGGGGCCGAACCCGCCGTCGTCGTCCTCGTAGACGCGCAGCCGGAACGAGTTCTGCTCGGTCGATTCGACGCTCGTCAGGACCTTCAGCTCCGCGCCCCGCACGCCCTCGAAGGCGTAGACGTCGATGTCGCCCTGGGTGAGCCGGGACGACTCCTCGACGCCGACGTCGTACGGCGTCGCGTCCGCCAGGACGTCGTTGGGCTCGTTCTCGAGCGTGTTCAGTCTGATCCTGAACGTGTAGTTCGTCGGGTCGCCGGTGACGTAGACGTAGTAGATCCCCGTCTGTTGGAGGGTCGCGCCGAACCGCTCGGCGTCGCCGGGCCGGGTGGTCTCGCTGGCGACCTGGGGACCGAACCCGCCGTTGTCGTCCTCGTAGACGCGCAGCCGGAAGGAGTTCTGCTCGGTCGACGGGAGGCTCGTGGTCACGACCAGCTCCTGGCCGCGGTCCGCCTCGAACTGGTAGGCGTCGACGTCGCCGGTGGTGAGCGGCGCCGCGATCGTACTCCCGACCGTGTAGTCGGTCGCGTCGGCGAGGATGTCGTTCGGCTCGGTCGGGTCGAGGTCGTTCAGCCGGACGGTGAACGTGTACTCGGTGTCCTCGCCGGTGAGGTAGACGTAGTAGGTTCCCGTCCGCTGGAGCGTCGCGCCGAAGCGCTCGGCGTCGCCGGGCCGGGTGGTCTCGCTGGCGACCTGGGGACCGAACCCGCCGTTGTTGTCCTCGTAGACGCGCAGCCGGAAGGAGTTCTGCTCGGTCGACGGGAGGCTCGTGGTCACGACCAGCTCCTGGCCCCGGGTGGCCGTGAACTCGTAGATGTCGATGTCGCCGTAGCCGAGGGGCCCCGTGACCGTGGTCCCGAGTGTGTAGGCGGTCGCGTCGGAGAGGACGTCGTTCGGTTCGGCGTCGGTCGTCGACGACAGCGTCACGGTGAAACTGTACGCGCCGGGATCGCCCGTCACGTACGCGACGTACGTGCCGGTGCGCTCGAGGACGTCGCCGAACGTCTCGCTCTCGCCCGAGCGGATGGTGTCGCCGGCCCGCTGGGGCCCGAAGTTCCCGTTGTTCACCTCGTAGATGCGGACGCGGACGCTCCCGGCCAGCGCCGACGACCGGCTCGACTGCACCAGCAGCTGCTGGCCGCGGGTCGCGCTGAAACTGAAGACGTCGACGGTGTCGTCGTTCGAGAGCGACCCCGTGGTCGCCTCACCGACGACCAGCGCGTCGGCCTCGGCGATCGTGTCGTTCGGCTCGCTCTCCCCGGCAGCGAGCACGCTCGCGGGCACGGTCGCAGTGACGAGCAGCGTCGCGACGAGAAGTACGAGGAGTCGATACGGCCAGTTCGTGTCGGGTCTGGATGTCATGTCGTCTGTGATGGTCACGTGAACGTGGCAGCCACGACCGGAAGCAGCAACCGCCGCCCGCCGTGATGAAGCGAATCATGTAAGACGACGAAGTATATAAATATACATATATTATCGGATCGGAAACGACACTAACGCCGGCGTTCAACGGGTGAGACTGGCACGGGCGCGCTAAACGGCGAGTTAAGTTCGTCCGGTCGGACGTCCGGTTTCGCGGCGTCGTCGGCCGCCACCCGGGTTCGTGCGGGGCTCATCGCGACGCGAGGATCGTCGCCCGTGGACGGAAGGCGGCTCTCGTCGACGGAAGGGCGCCCGTACTCCGATCGGTCGACTGCCGTTCGGGCCGGCTCAGACGGCCGTCTCGCCGTACTCCCACCGGTCGGCGTAGGCGTCGACGACGCGCCGGAGCATCGCCGGCCGGCGAGCGACGGTCGCCACCAGCCCCGGTCGGCGGGCGATACGGCCGAGGACCGCCCAGGGCTCCCGGGTGACCTCTTCGACGGTGAGCCCGTCGACGGCCGCGACGACCTCGGCGACGACCTCGGGGCTCCCAGTCGTCTCCCAGATCCCGCGCATCAGCGCCGCCAGCCGGTACTCGCCGCGCATCGACCGGTAGAGCCGGCGGGGGTACTCGGCTTCCCGCCCGGCGTCGAGCAGGTCGCCGAGCAGCACCGACGACCGGATCGCCTGGCAGATCCCCTCGCCCTGGTAGCGGTTGGCGATGCCGGCGGCGTCGCCGACGAGGAAGACGTTCGACGCGGGACGGACGTCACGCGGATCGATGCTCGGTCCCTGCGGGATGGTGTAGAACTCGATCGCCTCGCGGTCCGGCCGCGGGGCGTCGGCCCGGTCGCAGGCGGCGTGCAGTTCGGCGACGTAGTCGTCCGGGCGCTCGTCGCCGGCCCAGCCGATGCCCACGTTCGCGCGGTCCGGGCCCTTGTAGAAACACCACCAGTAGCCGACGTAGCCCTCGAACGTCACCCGGGGGACGCGGTACCGGTCCCGGTCGGCGAAGTCGCCGCGGACGTCGGCGTTCAGCGCCACCAGGTCCCCCGTGTAGCGGTCCGTCTCGCCGGCGACCTTCCACGAGAGCGCCGGCTGGCCCGTCGCGTCGATCACGTAGTCGTAGTCGGCCACGAGCTCGCGGTACCGCGACTTCGTGACGTTCGCCCCCTCGTGAACGCCGACGCCGCGGTCGGCCAGTCGTTCGGCCCACCGGCGCTCCAGCACGTTCCGGTCGGTGATGTAGCCGTGCTCGACGCCGAGCCGGGAGACGCGCAGCGCGGGTGACCCCGGCGGTCGGTCGGTCGACGCGTACACCTCGATGTCGAAGCCGTCGACGCGGTTGACGAAGCCGTTCTCGGGCGTCTTCGCCAGCGGGACGAGCGTGACGTCGTTGATCGCCTCGCCGCAGTTCACCCGCTTGTCGTCGTACGACTGGCGCTCGAAGAGGTCGACGTCGGCGAACGACCGGCAGCGCTCGGCGGCCGCCAGCCCCGCGACGGCGCCGCCGAGGACGGCGATCCGTGGTCGGCTCACCGGCGGGCCACCCTCGCGGTCCGCAGTCGGCTCACCGGCGGGCCACCCCCGTGGTCGGGGTCGACGTGCCGACCGGTACCCCGGCCGTGCGACGACAGGTCATGCAACCCTCGAGGGAGGGATCGGGCAAGGGGTTTTCGGGTGTCGATCCGACCGACGGCGACCTGCCGCCGGGTCCCTCGTCATCCAACTCGTCCCGTCTGCCGACCGGCCGCGCCGTCCGAACCGTCCTCCGACCGACTCCGCCGTCCGCAACGACTTTTCGCGCGCGCCCCGAGCGGCAGGTATGAGCGATTCATCGGACCCGGGGGCCGACATCGACCCCGAGCTGGACCTCGCCGTCCGCGAGGTCGCCGAGCTCTCGCCGGCCGAGCGGTCGGCGCTCTTCGAGCGGGACGCGGGCGTCGCGGCCGTCCGCGACGACGTGCGGGAGATCCTCGACCGCGTCCGCGAGGAGGGCGACGTCGCGCTCCGCGAGTACGCCCGCGAGTTCGACGGCGTCGAGGTGGGGAACCTCGACGTCACCGCCGAGGCCGAACGCGCGGTCGAGGCGGTCGACGAGGACGTCCTCGCGGCGATCCGGACGGCCGTCGACAACGTCCGCGCCTTCCACGAGCGGCAGGTCCGCGACGACTGGCGCGAGTCGTTCGACGGCCGGGAGCTGGGCCGGCGCTTCCGCCCGATCGACCGCGTCGGGGTGTACGTCCCCGGCGGGTCGGCCGCCTACCCCTCGAGCGCGATCATGGGCGTCGTCCCGGCGACGGTCGCCGGGGTCGAGCACGTCGCGGTCGCGACGCCGCCCGGGACCCCGACGAACCCCGTCACGCTGGCCGCGATCCACGAGGCCGGCGCGGACCGGGTGTACGCGACCGGCGGGGCACAGGCCGTCGCCGCGCTCGCGTACGGGACCGAGACGGTCAACGACGTCCGGAAGGTGGTCGGGCCGGGCAACAAGTGGGTGACCGCGGCGAAAGCCGAAGTGCGGGCGGACGGCGCCGCCGAGATCGACTTCCTCGCCGGCCCGAGCGAGGTGCTCGTGCTCGCGGACGGGACGGCCGACCCGGGGGCCGTCGCCGCCGAACTGATCGCACAGGCCGAACACGACCCCGAGGCGTCGGTCGTCGCCGCCACCGACGACGCCGACCTCGCGGCCGGGGTCGTCGACGAGGTGTACGAGCAGGTCCCGGCGCGCGACCGGGCGGCGACCGTCGCCGCCGCGCTCTCGAGTGACGCCTCGGGCGTGCTCCTGGCGCGGTCGATGTCCGAGGCGGTGCTGTTCGCCGAGGAGTACGCCGCCGAGCACCTCTCGATCCGGGCCGACGACGAGGAGGCGCTGCTCGACCGGATCACGAACGCCGGCTCCGTCTTCCTCGGGCCCGACACGCCCGTCGCGGCCGGCGACTACGCTTCCGGCACGAACCACGTCCTGCCGACGAACGGGGGCGCCCGGGCCCACGGCGGGCTCTCGGTCGACACGTTCGTCCGGTCGACGACGGTCCAGCGGCTCGACCGCGACGCTCTGGCCGGGATCGCCGGGACGATCACGACGCTGGCCGAGGCCGAGGGGCTGGAGGCGCACGCCGAGAGCGTCCGTCGGCGGGTCGGGGACGACAGCGGCGGGGAACCCGACGAGAACGACGCCGGGGACGGTGGCGAGAACGCCGGCGAGGAACACGGCGTCCGGGGGCCCGTGGAAGACGGCCCCGGGGACGGCGGCGACCGGGCGTGAGATCGTTCGCCGACGCCTGCCGGGCACTGATCGACGCGCCGGGCGCCGACCACTCGCTGTACACGACGCTCGCGCCGCTGTACGAGGCGCTGCGGCTCGGTGAGGGTGGCGAGGAACGGTTCCACCGACAGTTCCGGCTGGCCCGCGAGCGGCTCCCCCTCGGGACCGGGTCGGTACTGGAGGTGGGCTGTGGTCTCGGCGGGCTCCTCCCGCTGCTCGCCGGTGCGTACGACGAGGTCGTCGGGCTGGATCGCTCGACGACGCTCCTCGCGCACGCCGCCGAGCGGACCGACCCCGACGACGTCGAACTGGTCGCGGCCGACTTCGGCGGCCGGACTCCCGTTGGGCGGGCCGGCGACGGCCACGGCGACCCGGGACGCGACGACCACGGCGACGTCGCGGACGGGGTTACGGGACCGATGGATCGACAGTTCGACGCGGTCCTCGCGTTCGGGTACGTTCTCTCGGGCGCGACGACGGACGCCGGGCTCCGATCGTTCGCACGCGCGACGCGGGCCCACCTCCGGCCCGGCGGGACGGTCGTCTGCGACGCGGTCGCGGACCCGGTCGCCGTCGCGGAAGAGCCCGTCCAGGTCTACCACGACGAGGGGTTCAGACTGGAGCGAGCGGTCGACGTCGTGCCGGCGCGAGGCTTCGAGGGCGTCGAGGTCGTCGCCGACTACCGGGCGACGGACCGCTCGACGGGCGAGACGGGCACCGCGACCGAGCGGCTGCCGGTCCGGACGTTCGAGCCGGCCGAACTCGAGACCGCGATGGCGGCCGCCGGGCTCGCGGACGTGACGGTCGAGCGCGCCCCCGACGGCGCCGACGAGGGGACGCTCGTGGCGACGGCGAGCCGACCCGTCGAGACGGAGTGAGCCGAGGCGGGGTGCTCGCGTCGCGACTGCGACGGGAGTTCGCCCGGGTCGACGATGACGCCGACCGTGGACGCCCACCGGCCAAATCGTCGCCCGCGAACCGCGACCGGTTTCGCCCGGCGTCACTGTTAAACGGTTCCACGGGGTACCGGGAGACATGAGCACGACGGCCGAGGGCGAGTCGGACGAGCCCGTGGTGGTCACCGAGGCCGCCGCCAGCGAGGCGCTCTCGCTGATGGAAAACGAGGGGATGGATACCGACGTCTCGGGGCTGCGGCTGTTCGTCCAGCAGGGCGGCTGCGCCGGGCTCTCGTACGGGATGCGGTTCGAGAACGAGCCGGAAGACGACGACGCGGTCGTCGAGATCAACGGCCTCAGGGTGTTCGTCGACCCCGCGAGCCAGCGCTACATCGGTGGCAGTGTCCTCGACTACGAGTCGGGTCTCCAGGCGGCCGGCTTCCACGTCGAGAACCCGAACGTCGTCAGCGAGTGCGGCTGCGGCGAGTCGTTCCGGACGAGCTGACCGGTCACGGACCACCCGTCTGATCCACCGCGCACGCCGGCGCCCCGGATCACCCGGCTGGATCGTCCGACTGGACGGACTTATCCCCGGACCCGACGTACCGGTCGCCATGGAAACAGCGACGACTCCGGGCGGAGCGACGGTCTTCGTCGACCGAACCGCCAGCGATCGCGGCTCGAAGGGGCCGTTCTTCGTCGTCTACGAGTCCGACGACCGCGAGACGCCGTACGGCTTCTGGTGTGGCAACTGCGAGGGCCTGGACACGGCCATGGACACGATGGGTCGCATCGAGTGTAACGCCTGCGGAAACGTCCGCAAGCCCGAGGAGTGGGACGCCGCCCACGAGTGACCGGGCGGCGACGCCCGCGACGCGTCCCGTTCTCCGGGTCGGCGGCTCCGTCCCCCCGGACGGGTCCACGCCCGATATCGACCCGTGACCGGATCCGCGACCGTTCCCCCGCCCGCGACCCGACGACCGTGGCCCCCCGGACCCCGACCCCGCCGATCGTCACCTCCGATCGGCGACCTGTCGCCGCCGATGTGACAAGATTTATCATGGACACCGTGGTACGTCCAGTCGGATGGCGCCTGTTACCATACCACCCATCGACGAGGCACGCAACGTCTTCCGCCGCCTCGGCTACGAGGTGTCGGGCGACGGGACGGACCTGCGGGCCCGCCGGAAGTGGCGGACGGTCGACGTCCGCGTGCTCTCCGGCGACGACGCGACCACGAACCGGCAGCCCATCGCGGACGGCGGCCAGCGGACGACGGAGTACCGGTGTTTCGTCACGTGGTCCGACTCGGCGGCGTCGCTTCGCGATCGACTCGCAGGTCGCGACCTCGGCTATCAGTGGGCAGTAATCGGCGTCGATCGAAGCGGCAACCACGAGGTCGTCCGCGCGCCGGCCGCCGGCCGCTGACGACCCGACCGCTCGTCGAACGCACTCCCGCTCCCTGCTTCCTTCTCGGTTCTCGCTCCTCGGTTCTCGCTCCTCGGTTCTCGCTCCTCGCTTCGACGGCGTTCCGTACCCTCCACACTCCCTGCACGAGCGTGCACCGGCGACTGGAACGCGGGATCCCGCGCCGACGACCCCGAGGCCGCGGACCGTCGCCGACGCCCCTGTCGGAACGGGGCATCGACGGGCGGCGAGTCGGTCGGCAGGGACGCGCGTCGGTCGGCAGTCGGCCGGTCGAGCCGTCACTCCGAGACGCCCGTCGTCGCGTCAGCCTCGGGCTCCGGGGCGGGCTCGCCCTCCTTGGTCCACCGCTTTTCGATCTCGGCGTTGGCGCGGACGACGGTGTCGTCCTCGACCGCGAACCGCGTCTTCCGGAGTTCGATCGACACCACCTCGCCGGTCGTGTCGCCGACGGTGACGACGTCGCCGGGGTTGAAATCCCGATCCCGGAGGAGGTAGACCCCGGCGACGGCGTCGGCGATCATCCCCGAGAGCGCGTACGACACCCCGAGCGCGACGAAGCCGGTCGCCGTGCCGAGCGCGGCGGCGATCTGTTCTAGCCCGACGATCGAGAGGAACGCGAGCCCGACGGCGAACCAGAGGAAGATCGCGACGACCGTCGCGACGAACTGACGGTAGACCGGCGCCTCCCCCGGCAGGCCGCGTTCGAGCGCCGTCCGGACGACGGCCATGATGACCCGGACGAGCACGTACGCGACGCCGAGGAACAGCAGGCCGGCGACGACGCCCGGTGCGGCGTCGGCGATCCCGGTCACGAGCTCCGCGAGCGAGTCGCGGACGACGTCGACCGCGCTCGTCTGGAGCACCTGCGTTCCCGCTTCCGTGTGAGTAGTGAGCACGAGCCACCCCACGACCGTCCCGGGGAAAACGTCGGGGGCCGGTTCGGCGGTCGCCTCGAGGGGATCACCCCCGGACGAGCGGCGAGGCCGTCGTCCCCTGCCCCCCGCGACGGCCTCCCGTGACAGTCGCTGGCGTGACACGCGAGCCGTTTATGTTTCAGCCCGTCGACCGTACGCACATGTTCGTCGGGCACGCCCTACTCGCGTTCGCGCTCGTCGGCGGGGTCGCCCGGCGGGTGATCGACCCTCGCCGGGCGCTCGTCCTGGCTGGCGTCGCGGGGGCGTACGCGGCCGTCCCCGACGTCGACATCCTCTACGCGCCGGTCGGCGTCCTGGCGGCCCTGGCGACCGGAACGGCCGACCCGTTCGCGCTCGCGGGGGCGTTCTGGTCGACGGGGAACCTCGTCCACCGGGCGATCACCCACTCGCTGGTCGTCGCGCCGGTCGTCGCCCTGGCGGTCGGCCGGTACGTCGGGGCCCGGCGTGCCGCGCGGCGACCGGTCGCTGGGGCGACGCTGCTCGCGGGGGTAGTCGCGACCGCGACCGTCGTCAGCGGTGGGCTGGGCGGGGTCGTCGCGGTCGCGTTCGCGCTGGCGGCACTGGGGGTCGCGGAGGTCGTCGTCCGTCGGACGACCCTCGCGCCCCGGACGGCGGTCGGGCTCGCGCTCGTCGGCCTCGCCAGCCACCCGTTCGGCGACCTGGTCACCGGCCAGCCGCCCGCGATGTTCTACCCGCTGGCGTGGACGCCCGTCGCCGAGCGCGTGACGCTCAACGCCGACCCGACGCTCCACCTCCTGTCGGCGTTCGGGCTCGAACTGGCGGCCGTCTGGGCCGGCGTCGTCGTCTTCCTCGTGCTCACCGGCCGGCTCTCGGCGGTCGGCGTCCGGACGCTCGCGCCGCGGGCCGCCGTCGGCCTCGCGTACGCCGCGGGCGTCTTCGTCCTCCCCGCCCCGACGCTGGAGCTGTCGTACCCGTTCGTCTTCACGGTCCTCGGCGTGGGGCTCGTCGGGCTCGTCCCGCGGATCGGCGGCCGCGTCTCCCTGGACGCGACCGTGGAGCCAAACGCCGGCGCGTCGGCGTCCGGCACTGACTCCGGGGGCTCGGCGGCAGAGACGGCGGGCGACGCGGTCGATCCGAACTCCGCCCCCGGTGCGGCCAAGGCTCACGGGACGGGCCGGAGCGGGCCGGCCGACGATCCGGGCTCCGACAGCGGGCGCGGTTCGGGCGCGGGCGCGCTCGGCCGCCCGCTCCCGGGCGTCGACTACGTCGAGCGGGTGATCCCGGGCGAGAGCTGGACGTTCGGGCCCGAACCGTCCGCGGACGACCGGGAGGCGTCCGGCGTCGCGCCCGACCTCGACGTCGAGGTCGACCTGCGACTGCCCCGCCGGGAGTCGGCCCTGCTGACCGGTCTCGCGGGCGTGACGGTCGCCTGGGGCGCCTACTCCGTCGCGTACGTCCTGCTGGCGTGAACGACGCGGTGCGGGCCGTCGTTCGTCGAGAGCGACTCCGGCGAGGGCCGTCGAGCGCGGCGCCGACGGGTGCCGTCGAGCGCGGCGCCGTCAGGGTTTTTTACCGACCGTCCGTTGCTCACGACATGAACTCCGGGCTCCGGGGCGTCCTCGAGAGCCAGCGGCTGAACGCGGTCGCCGGCTGGCTGCTCGTCGGGGTCCTGTCGATCGTCGCGGTCGTCGACGCCCTCTCGGGCCGGTACGTCGCCGCGTTCTTCCCGCTCGCGCTGGCGGTCCTGGCGGTCGTCCCGCCGGCCGTCCTCCGCACGCCGCTGGCGATGCTGCCGTGGGAGGTGCTCGCGCTCGGGGCGCTGCCGGTGCTCGCGGAGCTGCTCCTGTCGGGCCGGACGATCCTCGGGTTCACGCTCACCGGGCGCGTGTCCACCTACCTCGCGGTGGCGGCGGTGGCGCTGATCGTCGCCGTCGAGCTCGACGTCTTCACCTCGGTCCGGATGAACCACGCGTTCGCCGTCCTCTTCACCGTCGTGACGACGATGGCCGCCGCGGGCGTCTGGGCGGTGCTCCAGTGGCTCTCCGACACCTACCTGGGGACCCGGCTCCTCCTCGACGGCCGCCCGCCGGAGGTCGTCGAGACGGCGCTGATGTGGGACTTCGTCGCCGCGACGGCCGTCGGGATCGGCGCGGGCGTCCTCTTCGACCGCTACTTCCGCCGGGTCGTCAGACTCGAGGGCCGCCTCCCGCCCGAGGCGTCCGCCGCCGGGGGCGCTCCCGGGTCCGGGGACAGGAGCGGGACGGCGGTGGATCGTGGCGACGGGACGGGAGCGACGGTGGATCGTGGCGACGGCTCCGCCGGCGACGGCGGTGGCACGGGAGACGCGTCCGGGAACTCCGGCGAGCACGACCGGGACGGGGACGGGAGTCGCGACGTCGGGGCCGACCACGACGCGGAGCCCGACCGGAACGGGCGCCGGGAGGCGGTCGAATGAAGCTCCGCGAGTGGCTCGGCATCGGGCCGCGGCGCCAGCGACAGTTCGTCCGGGCGATGCAGCTGGTGCTGCTCGGGTTCGTCTTCATCGGCCTCGATCGCGGCGACCTGCGGATCGTCGTCAACGCCAGCGTGGCCCTCGGCGTGACCTACCTCCCGGCCGTCCTGGAGCGCGACTACGGCGTCCCGCTCGACGCCGGGCTGACGCTGTGGATCACCCTCGCGGTCTTCCTCCACGCCATCGGGACGACCGGCCTGCCGGGCTGGGAGGGCGGCCTCTACGACAGCGTGCCGTGGTGGGACAACCTCACGCACGCCCTCTCGGCGTCGGTCGTCGCCGCGGTCGGCTACGCCACGGCGCGGGCGATCGACGCCCACTCCGACGCCGTCTACCTCCCCCCGCGGTTCACCTTCGTCTTCGTCCTGCTGTTCGTGATGGCGTTCGGTGTGCTCTGGGAGGTGCTCGAGTTCGCCATCGGCGAGGCGGCGACCGCCTTCGGCTTCCAGGCGGTGCTCATCCAGCACGGCATCGCGGACTCGATGACGGACCTCATCTTCGACGCCGTCGGCGCCGTCGTCGTCGGGACCTGGGGCCAGCTCCACCGCCGGCTCGACCGCGTCGTCGACTCGCTCGTCGGCCGGGTCGGCGAGGGCGCGTGACCGACCGACAGTCCGGTCGGGGGTCGCTCGCTCCGGCCGCGTCGCCGGTCCGTCGCTCCCCCTCCTCCCGTTGCCGCTCCGCAGTCCGTCGAGTAGCTTCTTGTATCTGCGCCCGAACGTGCTAACTGGACTCATGGTATACAAGAAGATCACGTTGATCGGCCGCAGCAGCGAGAGCTTCGACGCCGCAGCGGACGACGCGATCGACCGCGCCAACGCCACCCTCGACAACGTCCACTGGGTCGAGGTCCAGGAACTCGGCGTGGAGATCGCCTCCGTGGAGAACCGGGAGTACCAGGCGGAAGTCGAGGTCGCGTTCGAGCTCGAGGACGGCCACGGGGACGAGTAGCGCCGTCGTCGCGGGACCGCACGCCGGGAGGAACGTCGCGGATCGACCCGGATCGGCCCCCGTCCGCCCCGAACCCGACGCCTTCTTCACCGCCGGGGCACTGACGGGGACAACTGAATGCCCCGGTTGGTCCACTACTCCGACGTCGAGAACGTCTACGACGAGCCAGAGCGCGCCGGGCGACTGGTCGGGCGGATCCGGTCGCTCGACGGCCGGGACGCGCTCGTCGTCGGGACCGGCGACACGATGGCGCCGGGCGTCCTCCCCATGGTGTCGAAGGGCCGCCAGGCGATCCCGTTCCTGGCCGCCGCGGACGTCGCCCTCGAGACGTTCGGCAACCACGACTTCGACTTCGGGCCGGAGACGACCCGAGAGCGGGTCGCGGAGGCCGCACCGACCTGGGTGTCCGCGAACGTCGGCGACGGGGCCGGCGAGCGGTTCGGCGCCGCGGAGGGCGTCGTCCCGCGGACCGTCCGGACGGTCGACGGCGCGCGCGTCGGCTTCGTCGGCGTGACGGACCCCGCGACGGGGTCGCTGAACCCGATGGCGGTCGACCTCTCGTTTTCCGACCCGGTCGCGGCGGTCCGGGAGGCCGTCGCCGACCTCCGCGGTGACGCCGCGGCAGGTGCACCCGACGGGGGAGATGTGACGGGCGAGGCGCCGGCGTCCGCAGGTGGGGCAGAGCCCGGCGACGACGCGATGACCGGCGACGACGTGACGACAGGCGACGACGCGACGGCCGGGGCGGTCGCGTCCAACGGCGGCACGGCGACCGGTCCCGGTCCCGTCGACTACGTCGTCGTCCTCTCGCACGTCGGGGCGGGCGACGACGAGCTGGCGGCGATCGACGGCGTGGACGCGGTTCTGGGGGGGCACATCCACGCCCGGCGAGTCGATCGCGTCGACGGGACCGTTGTGACCCGGCCGGGCGCGGGCGGCGAGGCGGTCGTCGAGGTCGACCTCGCGGCCGGCGAGGCGCGGCTCCACGAGGTCGACGGCGCGCCCGTCGACGGGGAGGTCGTCGCGGCGCTGACCGGCTGGGTCGCCGAGTCGGGCCTCGAGGAGCCCGTCGGCGAGACCGCCACGCCGCTCGTCCGCGACGACGAGACCGTGACCGCCGGCGAGTGTCCGATCGGGAACCTGGTCGCCGACGCCTACCGGTGGGGCGGCGACGCCGACGTCGGCCTCCAGAACAGCGGCGGGATCAGGAACGGGCCGCCGCTGTCGGGGACGGTGACGCTCGCCGACCTCGTCTCGGTGCTCCCGTTCGAGGAGCCGATGGTGGTCGCGGAGGTGACCGGTGCGGAGCTCCGGGCGGTGTTCCAGGCGTGCGCGGAGACGGACGTCTCCTTCGGCGAACCCGGGTGGTGGCACGGCCACGTCAGCGGCGCGGAGCTGTGGTTCGACGGCGGCCGGCTGGTCGACGCCCGCGTCGGCGGCGAGCCGATCGACGACGATCGGCGCTACACCGTCGCGACCGCGGAGTACCTCCTCCACTCCGACCACGAGTTCCCGACCCTCGAGGCGCGCCACCGGGTCGCCGAGTTCGGCATCGAGTACGAGGTGCTCGCCGACTACGTCCGCGAGCACGGGCTGGACGTGGAGACGGGGCGGATCCACCGGTCCTGACGTTCGCTCGCTGGGAAGACGGGGAGCTGTCGGCTCGAACGCCGCGGGCGCGTCACTCCGGTCCGGTTACGCGTCGGGGTCCGGATCGAAGATCTCGGGTCGCTTCTCGCCTTCGGCGGTCACGACGGCCAGACAGCCCTTCCTGGCGACCCGCGAGAGCGCGTGGTCGACGAGCTTGAAGTTGCCCGGGACGGGGAAGCCCATCGTCGCGATCGTCGTGCTCCCGGGGGCGACGGGTTTCGTCTGGACGTGGCGCTCGGGCTCGCTCGAGAGCGCCCCCTCGGCCCACAGCTCCTCCCAGACGTTGCCGATGGGGTGGAAACTGGAGGTGAGGTTCGGCCCGCCGGTCACGAAGAAGACGCGGACCGTCTCCCCCGTCTCGACCGTGGCGGCCGGTCCGTGGTTGCCCGGTGTCGCGGCGTACTTCTCGCCGTTCATCACCACGTACGTCGGGTCCTCCCGCCGCATCGATGCGAAGTCGAACTTGTGGTGCCCCTCCTGTCCCGCCTTCCCCTTCGTGTAGAGCTCGTGTTGCCCGAGGTAGATCTCCCGGTCCACCTCGGGGAGTCCCCCCTCCGGCTCGACGAGGATGATGCCGAACATCCCCGCGGAGATGTGCATGTCGAGGTTCGGGACCGCACAGTGGTAGATGAACGCGCCCGGGTAGGTCGCCTTGAACCGCAGCCGCGCCGTCTCGCCGGGGGCCGTCATCGTCGCCTCCGCGCCGCCGCCCGGTCCGGCGGCAGCGTGGAAGTCGACGTTGTGGGGCATGCTGTTCGAGGCGGGGTTCTCGAACGTGAGGTCGACCGTGTCCCCCCGCCTGACGCGGATGAACGGCCCCGGCACCGTCCCGTTGTAGGTCATGTAGTCGAACGTGACGCCGTCCTCGACCTCGGCGCGGACCTCCTCGGGTCGGAGCGTGACCTCGACGGTCGTCGGGGAGTCGCGGTCGATCGGACCCGGGATGTCCGTCGGGTCGGCCGCGACCCGGTCGACCGTCGGCTTGCTCTGCTGTTCAGCCTGCTTCCGGGCAGTCTGCACCTGCTCCGCGGTCGGAGCGTCGGCCGCGCAGCCGGCGACCGCCGTGGCGCCTGCGGCAGCGCTTCCCTGGAGGACGCGTCGTCGGGTCGTATCGAACATTGGGTGTCACCGTACAGGGCTGACTACCGGGTCAACCCACTTCAACCGATACTGCGATTCCCGGACGGTAGAAGCCCTCACGAACGGGTTCGGTCCGTTCCAGGGATCTGGGAACGGGAGGGGAACGTGTGCGGCACTGGACGGTGCTGTGGGGCGTGATACCGCAGACGTTCGGGTGCGAGACTGACGCGAGCGACGGCAGAACGGAGCGACGAGGCTCGCCAGGGCCAGGGGTCCGGGGCGAGCGGCCATCGGACGCGCCGGGCCCAGGGCGAGCCCGAACCGGGACGAGCGCGGCTTCGGCCCCCGGCAGGGGTGCGATCCGGCTCGCCCGACCGCGTCAGTCGTCGGACGCCAGCACCCGATCGGGGATGCGCCGCCGGAGCGCGTCCTCCGCGGTCGT
>Ga0207797_1001505_pt1 | contig 16763 bp, 13 predicted proteins | sample PRCRCaboRojoPR_6_FD_187275 | JGI IMG/M metagenome (GOLD analysis project Ga0207797, IMG submission 187275) | Marine sediment microbial community from Cabo Rojo, Puerto Rico - PR CR 10% Liquid 1 (SPAdes) | ecosystem: Environmental > Aquatic > Marine > Coastal > Sediment | place: Cabo Rojo, Puerto...
AGGATCGAACGGAGGGCGGTCCCGGATGACCGCTCTCCCGACCCGAGCGTCGTCAACGAGGCCGTCGAGGAGAGGGGTGGGACGGTATCGAGGAGCCACCGGGGCTGTGGGGTCGGGTTCCGGGCGTGAACTACCGGAGAGCGGGCGCGACGAGTCTCGATGACCGCGACGGTTCGTTCCGGATCGTGTTATCTCCTCGAAGAACGATAGAGACGCTCGAGTTCGTCCGCCGGTGTGGGTTTTACGTCCTCCCGTGTCCCCTACTGGATATGTTCGACGCGATCGATCGAAGATCCGAAGACGACCTCCACACACTCGTCGACACCGAACGCCTGGAACGGCACGTCGATAGGTTCGCAGACCTCAGACGGTATCCCGGAAGCGAAGATCAGTGGACGGCCGCCGAGTACGTCGCCAACACCCTCGAAGGGTACGGCGCGGACGTGACGCTCCACACCGTCGAGGCCTACACGAGCGTCCCGGAGGAGGCGTCGGTGACGGTAACGTCGCCCAGACACGAGACGATCGACGAAGCCATCACTACGGCGTTCAGTGCCAACACACCCCCGTCCGGCGTCTCGGGTCCAGTGGTATCGGTCACGTCGGCGACCGACCCGGGCGACGTCGCCGACAAAATCGTTCTGGCGCGGGGACTCCCCACTCCCGACAAGATCCTCGCGCTCGAATCGGCCGGTGCCCGAGCGGTGGTCTTCGAGTCGCCGACTCCCGGACACCTGCACGAGATGATCGTCTCTCCGGTCTGGGGTACACCGTCCGCTACGGAGGTCGATCGACTCCCGGACCTGCCGGTCGCGGAGATCGGCCAGTCCGACGCGGAGTGGCTCCGGACGCTCGTCACGGGTGACGATGTCGAAGTGAGCGTCGAGACACGGACCCGGACGGAGCTGACCGACCTCCCGTGTCCGGTCGCCCGGATCGACGGGACGGAGAGCGACCGGTACTTCCTCGTCGGAAACCATATCGACGCCTGGCACGAGGGGGTCACGGACAACGCGACCGCGATGGTGGCCTCGATGGAGCTCGCGCGGATACTTGCCGAGAACCCCCCGAAACGAGGGGTCGTCTTCGGGTTCTGGCCCGGACACTCGATGGGACGCTACGCCGGGAGCTCCTGGTACGCGGACGAGCACTGGCAGGACCTCCGGGAGAACGGCGTCGCCTATCTCCACATCGACCTGAACGGCCTCGAGGGTGCGGACGAACTCTGGTTCCAGCACATGGCGGAGGTCGAGGCCGAACACCTCGATGCGCTGGAGACCGGTCCGCTCCCCCTGGGCACGAAAGGGGACACCGAACTCCTCGGCGCCAGCGACCGCCCAGGGCGGAACTCGGACCAGTCGTTCTGGGGGACCGGGCTCTCCTCGCTCCTCTCGGGGGCACGGTTCAGTGCCGACCACGAGGACGCCGGCCCGGTCGGCGGCGGCTGGTGGTGGCACACGACGGCTGACACCCGGGACAAGGTCGATCTCGAGCTCCTCGCGTCGGAGGTCCGACTCTACCTCACCGTCGTCTCGCGGTTCTGTAACTCCCCGGTCGTTCCGCGGGACTTCCGGGCCACCTGTGAGGACCTCCGAGCGACGCTCGACCGGATCGATCCGGACGAGGAGGCCGTAGACTTCGAGCCCGTCTACCGTGCCCTCGACGCCCTTGAGGCGGCCCTGGAGGACGTGACGACCGCCATCGAGGAACTCGACCCCGACGATCCCGTCGACGACGATCTCGAGGAACTCCAGGTTCGGCTTGGAAACCAACTGATCCCCGCTCTCTACATGGAGGTACGGGACGTCGAACAGGAGCCCGCACTCCCGCACGACCTCCTGCCCGGGCTCCGGATCGCCGAACGGCTCCCGGAGCTGACCGGACGGGACCGTCGGGCGGCCGAGATAACGGTCACGCGCGGCGTGAACCGGCTCGTCCACCGAATCGAGACGGCGACCGGGGCCGTCGAGCGATACCTCGGTTAACGGAACTCGGGGACGACCTCGTCGACGAACAGTTCGGGGCCCGTTCGTTCGGGGAAGTCGACGAACTCGACGTCGACCTCGTCCACGCCGAGTTCTCGATAGGCTTCGATCTCCGACGCGACCTCCGCGGGCGTCCCGATGAGGTTGTTGTAGCTGCTCATCGGGTCGTCCTCGTCGGGGTCGCGGAACCGCGGCGCCTCGTCCAGCACCGCCTCGACTTCGGCCTCCGTCTCGCGGACGATACACCGCGCGAACCAGGAGACGTCGATGTCTTCGAACGAGGTCCCGTACGTCTCACAGTGAGACGCCAGGACGTCTAGCTTGTGGTCGATGACCTCGACCGGGCCCCAGAAGTTCCACTCGTCGGCGTGCTTGGCGGTGATGCGGAGCGTGAACTCCTCGCCGCCGCCGCCGACCATGATCGCCGGCCGGGGGTCCTGGACCGGGTGAGGGGTACAGACCGCTTCCTCGAGGCGGTAGTGGTCGCCGTCGTAGGTGACCGAATCCTCGGTCCAGAGGCGTTTGGTGAGTTCGATGGCCTCCTCCATCGCGCGCAGCCGCTGAGGGGCGTCGGGCCAGTCGTAGCCGAACGCGACCGCCTCGTCGGCCTTCCAGCCAGCTCCCATCCCCAGTTTGAATCGGCCCTCGCTGATCCCGTCGAGAGTCGCTCCCATCTTGGCGAGCAGCGGTGCGTGCCGCAGTTCGTTGTTGACGGTCTTCGGAAAGAGCGTCACGTCCGATGTCGCACTGGCCAGGCCGGTGAGGGTCGTCATGCACTCGGTCGTCGCCCCGTCCCCGGTCATGAGGTGGTCCGGGACGGCCAGCCCGTCGAACCCGAGATCGTCCACGAGTCGGCCGTAGTCCCGTTGTGTCGGCCAGTCGATACGATCGCAGAACGCCAGCGTGGAGTACTCCGACGACCCCGCGCTCGTCGGCACGTTGACAGCGAACCTCATACCGTGTGTGGGTGCGCGGGTCGGATAGGCGTTCGGCTCACGACTCCGACTCCGGTTCGGGTTTGAGACTCCCCTCGGGCATGAGGAACTCCTGTGTCGGCGAGAGCTGGGCGCCACCATCGACGGGGACGATACTGCCGGTCATGTACGAGGCGCGCTCCCCACAGAGGAAGTGGACGACCTCCGCGACCTCTTCGGGTCGCCCGACACGCTGAGCTAACGTCAGCCGCTCCATCTTCTCTCGTCCTTCCTCCGTCCAGAGGCTCTCCTCGTCCTCGGACGGACGTCCCGCACTCGTATCGATGAGCCCCGGAACGACGCAGTTCACCCTGACGTGTGGGCTGAGCTGCTTCGCCAGCCCCCGCGTGAGACCGAGGACACCCCCCTTGGATGCCGAGTAGTGGACCCCTCCGCTCACGCTCCCGTGTGTCCCCGCGCCGCTCGAGATGTTGACCATCGCCCCGTGCCCGCGGTGGTACATCCTCGGGGCCACCCACCGGGCGACGTTGTACTGCCCTTTCAGGTTGACGTCCAGTATCCGGTCCCACTCGTCGGGCTCGAGGTCGCCGATCCAGAAGTACCGCGAGAGCCCGGCGTTGTTGACCGCCGCGTCGATCGCCGCGTCCGTCTCCACGTCCTCGACCACCTCCCGAACTGCCTCGTGATCGGCCACGTCGACCGTGTAGCCGACACCGCCCTCGAGCTCCGCCGCCACCTCGTGTACCGAGTCGTCGACGTCGAGCAGTGCGACCACGTCGAAGCGGCTGTCCTCTGCAAACCGTGATGCGATCGCACGACCGATCCCTTGTGCCCCACCGGTAACGAGTGCGGCCGTCGTCTGGTCTGTCACAGCATCTCAACCGAGCGCGGGGAACAAAAAACAGCCCGGTGCCCTGGGGACGTCGGTGCGGCCGACCGGGGTATCCACCCGGATACTCGTCCTGTCGGTCGCCGCCGCCCACCGTCGCGATGCCAGTGCTGCTCCGCGTCGGCACGCCATCCCGACGGGACGTGCAACCGGGGCTCGCGTACGTATACCCGACGTCGGGGCAGTGCCGGCCGGCCAACCGGAGCCGTCGTGTCCGTCTCCCGGCGGTCTCGAGGACAGCAGGGCGGACCGATACGCCGTCCGATGAGCGTCCCGTGACCCGGAACGGATCCCCCGTTCCGGACGGTCAGATTCGCCCCGGGAACGTCGACCGCTCCTCGTCGGATGACGGCGTCTCCACGGCAGACCCAGCAGGTTTTCACCCCCGCACGAGAGCACGACCTATGCTCTTGCAGGACCGAACCGCCGTAGTGACTGGCGCGGCCAGCGGTATCGGACGGGCCACCGCGCTCGCGCTGGCCGACCACGGCTCGAACGTCGTCGTCGCCGACCGGCGGACGGAGCCACGGGAGGGGGGCGTTCCGACGGTAGAGCGAGTCGAGGAAGAGACAGACGCACGGGCGGTACAGGTCGAGTGCGACGTCGGCGACCCCTCGACGGTCGAGGCGGCGTTCGACGCTGCCGGGGATCTCGGTGGTCTCGATCTGATGGTGAACAACGCGGGTGTGTTCCACCGAGGGGATCCGCTCGAGACGACGCCGGAACAGTATACGGATCTGATGAACGTGAACGCGAGAGGGACGTTCTTCGCCACACAGCGTGCGGGACGGCATCTGGTCGAGCGAGGAGGCGGTGCGATCGTGAACGTCGCCAGTACGAGTGGGTTCAGGGCTGACGGGAGCATCGCCGCCTATTCGGCTTCGAAGGCCGCTATCATACAGACGACACGGGCGTTCGCGGATGCACTCGGCCCATCCGGTGTCCGCGTCAACGCGGTTTCCCCCGGAGCGATCGACACCGGGCTATCGAGGGATCGCAGCGAGCAGGAGCGTCGTGACCTGACCGAATCGATCCCGTCCCGGCGGGTCGGGGATCCGGCAGACGTCGCCAGGGCAGTAGTGTTCCTGGCGAGCGAACTCGCCGGGTACGTCAACGGCGAGAACCTCGTGGTCGACGGCGGCCTCAGCCTCTGATACGAACTGTCGTCGTCCGTCTCCGGCGACCATCGGCCCCGTCGGGGTACTCGACGGTACGTCGTTACGACCGCTCCGACGAGCCCGACCCGGCTCTGCCCCCGGAGCCTGGCAGCGTTCGCGAACCGACCGTGGCGTCGTGTACGTTCCGCCCCGGCACGGGGGGACTCCGATCCGCCGGCCGAGGATCGCACCCTCGCTCCGCGGCGGTGCTCAATCCGGAAAGAACAGCTCCGGCTGTTCGTGTGAGAACGTCACAATCGGCTCCTGCGTGAGGGGGCGGAGGTGGACGTGTACGATCCCCCGTTCCCGTGCGGCGGCCCTGACGGGGGCCGCGTCACTCTCCCGGTAGTAGACCGGGACGAGGATGGCGCGTTCGGCTGCCGTCGCTTTCGCGGCGATCAACAGGAGGACGACCTCGCCCTGAACGGTCCGGAAGACGTCGAGTTCGTCGACCGGCGCGTCGTCGATTAGCTCCTGAACCGAGGCGATTTCGTCTCCCGGCACGACGACGTCCAGTCCCCAGCGGTCGTGTTCTCCCGGGGGGAGCGGCGCGACGTCCCCCGGGTGTGTCTCGAGGACCTCCCATCCCTCGTCGCGGTACTCGGCCGCGACAGCAGCCACCTCCGTCGCGAGGTCCTTCCAGTACTCCGCCAGTCCGGGGATCACTGTCCGCTGTCCCGTCGTCGGGGGCCCGTCGGGCATCTCGCGATCCGTGTCACCGGCTGGTTCGGAGTCGTCCGACATACCGCCGACTCCAGTCCCGACACGCAAAAACCCCGGTATCGAGCGGAGCCCGTTCCACCGTCCCCGTCTCGAACTGATCGCCGTACGTGATCCGTTCGCCGACCCCAATATTTATGCGACGAGATGCGGACAGGAAGCCAACGTGGCGGTTTCCATCCGGTTCGTGGTAAAGCGTCTTCTACTCCTCATCCCCGTCCTGTTCGGGGTCGCGACCATCGTGTTCTCGATCCTGCACCTCTCTCCGGGGGACCCGGCTATCATCATCGCGGGGAAGAACGCGTCGGCGGAGAAGATCGCGGAAATACGCCGGAGCCTGGGCCTGGATGACCCGATATACGTCCAGTACGCGCGGTTCATGATCGACTCGGCGCAGTTCAGGTTCGGCCGCTCGTTCAAGGTCGAGGCCGGCTTGACGGTCCGAGAGATCCTCCGGATCAAACTCCCCATCACGCTCGAACTCGCGGTGTACGGCCAGATCGCCGGCATCGCACTCGGGATCCCCGCTGGAATACTGAGCGCCGTAAAACAGGACACACTGACCGACCATCTGACCCGGGTCGGCGCCCTCTCCGGTATCAGCGTCCCCATCTTCTGGAGCGGTCCGCTGCTCATCCTCGTGTTCGCGGTCTGGTTCAGCGTGCTCCCCACCAGCGGCAGAATCGCCATCGACTATCGCGTCCCCGCGGTCACGAACATGATCACGGTGGACACGCTACTCTTCGCGCTCGGACGGACCCTCGAGAACGGTTTCGACACCGACCACTTCGCCGCGTTCGGGTCGGCCGTCAGGCATCTGATCCTCCCGGCCGGCGTGATCGGGATCTACTCGATGGCCCTCATCTCGCGGATGATGCGTTCCTCGATGCTGGAAGTGATCCGACAGGACTACATCCGGACGGCTCGGGCGAAGGGTCAGGGTGCGAAGATCACGCTGATGAAACACGGCTTCCGGAACGCGCTCATCCCGGTCGTCACGGTGATCGGCATCCAGTTCGGGACGCTGCTCGGCGGCGCGGTCCTGACCGAGACCGTGTTCGGTATCGGCGGTATCGGGCGACTCCTCGTCGAGGCCGTACAGGTGAGTGACTATCCCGTGGTCCAGGGAACGGTGTTGGCTTTCGCCGTCCTGTTCACGCTCGTCAACCTGTTCGTCGACATGACCTACTCGTATCTCGACCCGAGGATCGAACAATGAGTACCGAGACCGCCTCCCGGACGGAGTCCCGAGGGATTCTCGATCGGCTCCGCGCCTCGCCGTTCCTGTCCGACCTCCTCTCGAACCGACTGGCGCTGGTCGGGATCGTCCTGATCGGTCTGATGGTCGTCGTCGCCCTCTACGCACGGCTCTTCCTCGACCTCGAGGCCCTCCTTCGGACACAGCTCGGAGAGAACCCGACGCTCGCGGCCCCCAGCGCCGAGTTCCCGTTCGGGACAGACCGGCAAGCGCGTGACATCCTCCCACGGGTCCTCTACGGTGCCTGGCTGGCGATGCTGTACGGGACGGTCACCGTGGGGCTCTCGACGGTCCTGGGTATCGGGCTGGGGACGCTCGCGGCCTACTACGGCGACGTCACGGACAACGTCATCATGCGGACGATGGACGTCCTCCTGGCGTTCCCGTCGTTGCTCCTGGCGCTGGCGATCGTGTCCATCTTCCCGGACGAGCTCGGCCTCTGGCGTGCGGTCATCGCACTCACGCTCGTCTACATCCCCCGGTTCGCACGAGTCATCCGAGGCGCGGCGCTGGCCGTTCTCGAAGACGAGTTCGTGGACGCGACGATCGCTCTGGGGGCGAAGGACACCCGGGTCCTCCTCCGTCACCTGTTCCCGAACACGCTGGCGCCGATCACGGTGCAGAGTACGCTCAACTTCGGCCTCGCGATCATCGACATCGCCGCCCTGTCGTTCCTCGGGTTCGGTGCGACCGCGGGGACGCCCTCCTGGGGACTGATGCTCTCGAACGGCGTCCGGTTCGGACTCCTTACCGGCCAGTGGTGGTGGTCGCTGTTCCCCGGCCTGTTCCTCGCCATCACGGTCCTCGGGTTCAACCTCCTCGGCGACGGGATGCGCGACGCACTCGATCCCCGGATGCGCGAGGCCATCGACTGAGCGATGCTCGACGGGGTTCGACACTGGGCCCGGATCCAGTCCAGGCGGGTCGGCGGGGCAGCCCTCGTCGGTGTGGTCCTCGCTACGCTGGCCGCGGGTACGGCGGCGGTCGTCACTGGGGACGCCGAAGGCGTTACGGAACTGCTGTTCTCGCTCGGCACGCTCGTGTTCGGATTCGCCGTGGTCGGCTGGGCAGGGTCGGTTATGGCCGGACGGGGGTTCGAGAACCTCCAGAAGCACCTCTCGACCGGTAGCCAGTGGACGGAGCGGGATTCCCGCCGAGCGATGAGCCGTATCGGTGGATTCGGAGCCGGGGGAATGATCGGGGCCTCGCTCGCCTCGCTCGTACTCGTCTGATACGGACGGCCATCGTCCGTCTCCGGTGACCGCCGACTCCGGACGGACGAGCACCGGTGACCCGGGACGGCCGTCCGTTCGGGACTCCGGGAAGCGAACTGACGTCTCCAGCGATCCGATCGGCTGTCGGGCCCGGAGCGGGGGCGAGATGCCCGCGGGTAAGATATAAATGTTCGCTGAGTTTGCTATACTCAGTGAGCGATCTTCTCTCCCTCCGCGGGTTACGAACGGAGTTTCGGACGGAGCAGGGTGTGGTCGAGGCGGTCGACGGACTCGATCTGACGATCGGGAACGGGGAGACGGTCGGACTGGTCGGGGAGAGCGGATCGGGAAAGAGCGTGACCGCCCTGTCGGCCATGCAGCTCGTCGACGACCCGGGCCGGGTGAGCGGCGGCGCGGTCGACTTCCGGGACGTGGAAAGCGTCGCTCGCGTCGCCAGCGAGCACCCCGGAGCGATCGCCGCGTATCCGGGCCGCCTCGTTCGAGCCCTTCGCGACGTCGCGAGGGACGTCAGACGGCAACCGACACCTGAAGCGATCGGGCGGGCCGCCTCGGAGGTCGATGGGGTCGCCGCCGAGCTGGGGAGGGACCTGGCCGATCCGGAGGGCCTGGCAGAGGGACTCTCCGAGGTGGCCGACGGCCTACGGCGGGACCACCCCGAGACCGGGGCGCTGGCCGACCGGCTCGATTCGATCGCGGATCGGGCGGCTACGGGGTACGTCTACCTCGACGAGGTCTCCGTCTTGGGCGATCGGGCACCGCCGGACGCCCGGACCGACCGCGACCCGAGGCGCCTGGCCGCCGAGCACCCCGACGAGATCGGGACGGCAGCCGAGGACGGATACATCGTGATCGAGGCAGGGTCGATCGATCTCGTTCGAGCCCCGGAGGGGGTGATGCGAGACGTCCGTGGCGGGGAGATCGGCATGATCTTCCAGGACCCGATGAGCTCGCTCAATCCCGCCATCCAGGTCGGAGAACAGGTCGCCGAGAGCCTCCGGCTCCACCGCTACGACCGGAAACGCAAGGACACGTGGCTCAATGCGCTGCGCGAGATCGTACCGAAACTCCGCAGGGACGTGGACGAGGAGATCCTGGCGGAGACGATCGAGATGTTCCGGGAAGTGGGCATCCCCGAGCCCGAGTCACGGGTCGACGAGTACCCACGATCCTTTTCGGGGGGGATGCGTCAGCGCGTACTCATCGCCATCGCCCTCGCCTGTCGGCCGCAGCTGCTCATCGCCGACGAACCGACGACGGCCCTCGACGTCACGATCCAGGCCCAGATACTCGATCTCATCGACGACCTCCAGGAGGAGTTCGGGATGAGTGTCCTGTTCATCACCCACGACCTCGGTGTCATCGCCGAGGTGTGCGACCGGGTCGCGGTGATGTACGCCGGCGAGATCGTCGAGGAAGGCCCCGTCGAGGAGATCTTCGGGAACCCGTCCCATCCGTACACGTACACGCTTCTCGAGTCGATCCCACACGAAGACGCGGATCGGCTCACTCCCATCGAGGGCAACGTTCCCGATCTGATAGACATGGAGCCGGGCTGCCACTTCGCACCCCGATGTCCGTGGGAGCGTCCGGAGTGTACCGGAAGCGAGATCCCGTATCTCGAGCACGGCCCTCCCGGTCTGGACCATCGATCGAAGTGTGTCCTCGAGACCTTCGACACGGACGAGTACGGAACCGACCGCGGGACCGGAGAGCACGAAGCGATAGACATCGGCGACGAGCTCGTTTCCATCCGGGACGTACGCAAGTACTTCACACAGAACGACGACCTCATCGGCCGGATGTTCGGCGGCGAACAGCGGGTGAAGGCCGTCGACGGCGTCTCTATCGATATCCGGGAGGGGGAGACACTCGGGGTGGTCGGTGAATCCGGCTGTGGCAAGTCGACGCTGGGGCGGGCACTCCTGCATCTCGATGCGCCGACCGAGGGACGAGTGGTGGTCTCGGGGACGGATCTGGGGGCGCTCTCGCGGGACGAGCTCCGGCAGCGGCGGAGGGATATGCAGATGATCTTCCAGGACCCGATGTCGAGTCTGGACCCACGCATGACGGTGGGCCAGACCATCCGCGAGCCGATGCAGATCCACGACCTCCCGGAGGAACGACCCCCCGAGGGAGTCTCGGAGAGGGAACAGCGCCGACGGCGTGTCCTCGAACTGGTCGAGGCGGTGGGGCTCTCGCCGGACCAGATCGATCGCTACCCACACGAGATCTCGGGGGGCCAGCGCCAGCGGGTCGGCATCGCTCGGGCCCTCGCCGTGGACCCGGAGTTCATCGTGCTCGACGAACCGGTGAGTGCGCTCGACGTCAGCGTCCAGGCTCAGATCATCAACCTGCTCGAGGACTTACAGAACGAATTCAATCTCACGTACATGTTCATCGCCCACGACCTCTCCGTCGTTCGGCACATCTCCGACCGGGTCGCGGTGATGTATCTCGGGAAGGTCGTCGAGGTGGCCGACACCGACGACCTGTTCGCGGACCCGAGACACCCCTACACTCGAGCGCTACTCTCGGCGGTGCCGGTCCCGGACCCGACGGTCGAGAAGGAACGGGTGATACTCGAGGGGGACGTCCCGAGTCCGATCGATCCGCCGACCGGATGCAGTTTCAGGACACGGTGTCCCTCGGTCATCCCGCCGGCCGACCTCGACATCGATCAGCGTGCGTACCGGGAGCTGATGAGCTTCCGTCAGCGGGTCGAGGACCGTGCCATCGAACTGACTGACGGAGTCGAGACGGCGGCGACAGCGGGTACCGCCGGCGGGGAGACTGCCGTCAGGTCGGGACCGGCACTCACCGCCACGTACGAGCGGCTCTTCGACGTCGACCTTCCGGAGACGGTTCGGACGGACGTGATGCAAGCACTCGGCTACATCGAGGACGACGACTGGAACGCCGCAGCGGAGTTGTTGCGCGACCGGTACGCGAGCGTCTGCGAACGCGACGAGCCCACGCTTGGCGAGGGAACACATCCGACTTCGTGTCACCTCGAGTAACCTATACACGCTCTCCCGCCGCGGGCACACTACCCCACCTGTCCCGGAGACGGAACGGGGTTTCGGGACTCCCGGAGACCGCGTTACGTCTACCCAAAGCTTCTTGTTTTCGTCTCCACACATCGGATTATGTCACAGCCTGACAATACGGACAGACGTGGATTCCTGACGAAGGTCGGGTCCGTTGCGGGGACCGTCGCCGTCGCTGGGTGTGCAGGTGGTGGCTCCGGGGATGGGACCCCTACCAACGGCTCCGGTGACGGGTCCTCCGACGGTGGCTCGACCGAGGAGCCCTCCACCGAAGAACAGACGACGAGTAGTGACGGAGGCGGACCCGACGGAAGGTTCGTCTATTCGCGGCCGAATCACATCTCCTCGCTCGATTTCATGACCGCCGACGCGGTGTCGAACGACAACATCAAGGTCCTGATGAGCGTCTACGACTCGCTACTCGGGTTCGAACCCGGGACGGCCACGCTCAAATCAGGACTGGCGACCGACTGGGAGGTCTCCGAGACGACGGTGACGCTCACCCTTCGAGAGGGCGTGACGTTTCACAACGGTGATGAGTTCTCCGCGGACGACGTCGTCGCGACGTTCCGGCGATACACCGATTCGGACTACGACTACTTCGTCGAGAGCGTGACGGAGGGAGCTCAGAACGGGTACGCCGGGTTCACTTACGGACTGGTGTCGGACGTGACGAAGGAGGGCGAGTACGAGGTTTCGATGGAACTGAGCCAGCCCTTCGCACCCATCCTGCGGAACCTGGCGATGTGGTCCGCTGCCGTACTCCCACAGAGTGTCATCGAAGCCGAAACCGATCTGACGAAGGACGCGATCGGAACCGGTCCGTTCGAACTCGACGAAGTGGACGACGGCAACCAGCGGGTCTTCCTGCAGGCGAGGGAGGGTGGCTGGTACCACGAGGGACCGTTCGTCGGCGAAGTCATCTTCAACGCTATTCAGGAGAACTCCACCAGGGTCCAGTCGCTGATCAACGGGGAGTCCCAGCTCGTCGACGGGCTCACGCCGACGACGGCGGTGCAGGTCCAGAACGGGAGCGGCGTCGAACTCCGCCGGAAGGTCGGCGGGAACGTCGGCAACATCGTCATGAACCTCGGGACCCGCGAGGAACTCCGCGACGAGCGCGTCCGGCAGGCGATCAAGTACGCCGTCGACACGCAGACGATCATCGAGGAGATCTACCAGGGCTTCGCTCAGGTCGGGACACAGCCCTCTCCACCGGTGATGCTCGGGTTCAACGAGGAGCTCGACCCGTATCCCCACGACCCCGAGCAGGCTCGATCCCTGCTCGAAGAGGCCGGCTACGGGGACGGGTTCAGTCTGGAACTCGCCACCTTCCAGAACGCCCGAGCCTACCATCCCGCACCGCTGCAGACCGCGGAGGTCGCCCGCTCGAACCTCGGTGACGTCGGCATCGAGGTGGAGATCAACCAGATGCCGTTCGGCGACTGGTTCTCCTACGGCCTCGAGGGGAATCACGAACTCATCCAGTCGGGATGGGTGACCGACAACGCGGACCCCGACAACATCCTCTACACGCTGCTCGATCCGGGGCTCCCACAGGAGGAACTGCCCGAGGATCGGAACTGGGTCGACCGAACGGCTTCCGGCTACAACCAGTTCAACTTCGCTGCCTGGTACGACGAGGAGTTCGTCCAGAACGTCCGCGACGGTCGGACGACGTACGATACCGAGCAGCGGAGGGAGTTCTATCGGGAGGCCAACCGGATCGCCCACGAGCGCGGCCCGTGGGTCACGTACGGCTACCAGGAACTGCTCCGTGGCGTCGCGGGGAACGTCAGTAACTACAACGTCGCCGTAAAGGTGAACGAGAACCTGCAGACGATCAGACTGGATTGACCCGATCGAACTGGATCGACTCCGCCGGTGGCCGTCGCCGGGCCGTCACCGGCGATGGAGCAGCTCGGGTGCAGATACGCCTCCCGGCGTCGTGATACGGCCCTCGGAGGGGTTCGTCGGATCCACGACCGAACTACTGCGGGATCCGTGGCCGTCTTCATAGCTCCGGCCCGAACCCTTCGGCGGGAATCCTCGCGCCAGTCCCTACACCTGGACGGGGGAGCCGTTCTTGTACACCGTCTCGACGGCCCGGAGGTCGGTGATGTCATCGAGCGGGTCCCCGGACACGGCGAGCAGATCGGCTCGGCTCCCCCCTTCGAGGGTCCCGATATCGTCCGCGGGAACCGTCCTCGCGGCGTGACCGGTGGCCGCTCGGATCGCGTCCATCTCGGTCATGCCGACCTCGGTGACGTAGAGCTCGGCCTCCTCGACGTTCCGGCCGTGTGGACCGAGTGGCTCGGCACCGACGATGTCCGTTCCCAACGCGATGGGGACGCCCGCGGAGTACGCACGTCGTACCGAGTCGAGGTGGGTCTCGACCGCCTCCTCGGCCTTCCGGATGCCGTAGTCCGGAACGCCGAACTCCCCACCGCGTTCGACGACCTGTCTGAGCGCCCAGAGGGTGGGGACGAGCGTCGCGTCGGTCTCCAGCATCAGGTCGACCGTGGTCTCGTCCAGCACGAACCCGTGCTCGATGGTGTCGACGCCGTTGTTCAGAGCTAGCTCGATACCGGTACTGTGCTGGGCGTGTGCGGCCACGGGGATATCGACACGGTGGGCTTCCCCGGTAATCGCACTGATCTCTGCGGGGGTGTACTGGGGCTGGTCGGGTTCGTCCTTCTCGGAGAGGACTCCGCCCGTCGTCTGGATCTTGATCAGGTCCACGCCCAGCCGAATCCGCTTGCGCGTCTCCTTCCGACACTCGGCCACGCCGTCGGCGAGGACCGCGAGATGTGTCCCGTCCTCCCGGACCCAGTCGTAGGGCATGTAGTGGACGTCCTCGTGGCCCGCCGTCTGACTCAACCCGAGTTGGCTGGTGAAAATCCTGGGCCCGGGGATCTCCCCTTCGGAGACGGCAGCCCGGAGCCCGGGGCCGGTCCTGCTGCCGACGTCCCGAACGGTGGTGAACCCGTTGGCGAGTAGCCTCCGGAGGTCGGACGTCGCTCGTGCAGCCCCGTGAGCGACGTCCTGCATCACCCAGTCGTTCGGATCCATCGAACGCCAGCCGGCGAGGTGGACGTGGGTGTCGATCAGTCCGGGCAACACCGTCTGCTCGCGATGGTCCATCACTTCCGCGTCGTCGGGAACGGGGACGTCCTCCCGGGGTCCGACGGCCTCGATCCGTGTGCCATCGACGACGACCCGCGCATCACGCAGGGGCTCTTCCGAGTAGCCGTCGATGAGCGTTCCACAGTCGATTACGGTCATACTCGTGTCCCCCGGATCGACTCGGGAGGCCGGCATAAGCGTTCACCCGGAGCCGTGCCGTGGCTGTCGCCGGCAGCCCGGCGAATCGCGTGCGTTTCCCGGTTCGATCCGCATCGGGGCCGGTTCCTCGCCGCCCTCGCCAGCCGTCGGCCACGGTGGATCACGTCCGGTGCTTCCGGACCCACTCGATCAGGTCCGCGAGGTCTGCCGCGGACTCCTCGAAGATCCGCTCGCCGGTCTCGGCACTCGCCTCGCGAGCGTCCCCCGTGATCCCGTTCGAGGTGAACTCGTCGGTGTCGTAGACGACGGCCGCCCCGTTGACGTACTCGCCCCACTCTTCGGCGTCGCCGCGGACGGGTTCGCCGACGTCCTCCGGTGTGAGGTGGAGGTTGATCGACGTCTCGTACTCGCCGCCGTGGCCGACGTCCTCGTCCCGAGTCGAGAACCACTCCCAGACGGTCGCGAAAACCGTTCCCTCGCGGACGAGGCGGGCACAGGCCTCCTCGAGTGCCGCCGAGTTCCCCCCGTGTCCGTTGACCACGACGACCGCATCGGGACTGTGTCCGGCGACTGACTCGAGCACCTCTCGTACGTACGCCCGCATCGTCTCGGGGGAGACGTAGAGTGTGCCGGAGAAGTTCCGATGATGTTCGGCCACACCGACGTGTACCGGGGGCAGGAGCAGTGCATCCGTGGACTCACACGCACGTCGCGCGAGCTCGAGCGCAACCGTCGCGTCCGTCCCCAGTGGATTGTGGGGCCCGTGCTGTTCCGTACTCCCGACGGGGAGTACGGCTACGTCCGGTTCGCGTTCGTCGACCTGCTTCCAGGACAGTCGTTGGAGTTCCATCCCCGATTGCTGGGACACGTACCTCCATGAATCTGTGGTCGACAGGGGGCGCTCTCTCGACCGGCGATCCGCCGAGGGCAGACGCTCCTGATGCGGGCGGCCGTCGTCCGGGACCGGTCGTCGCCGATTCCGGGCGGGCGACACCGGTAGATCGTTACGTCCGATCGAAACAGCGGCGGCTCTCACCACCCCCGAGCTAATGTGTCGAGCGGTCTACGTCCCGAACACCATGTCACGCGAACCCGGGCCGGACGGGACGATCGGATCCATCGAGGACCTCGTCGTCGTAGACGCCGACGCCCACGTGATGGAGTCGCTCGATCAGTTCCTCCCCTACATGGACGACCGATACTCGGCCATCCGGGACATGGTCGAGCGAACGCCTATTCCGACCAACAGCGTCTATCAGTTGGAGATACAGGGCCCCTACTTGCCCGACAACTACGACATCGGACACGACGCGTTCGACGAGGAGGGGGATTCGACGTACGGCCCCGATGACAAACTCCTCGAGATGGAGGAGTTCGGTATCGACTACTCGGTTGTCAGTCCGACACTCAACCTGACTCTCCCGACGGTCAAGAACGACCGCATCGCCGTCGCGCTTGCCAACGCGTACAACTCCTGGCTCGTGGACGACGTCCTGGACGCTCACGACGGGATCAAAGGGACGGTCCTGGCAGCCCCACAGGACCCGACTGCAGCCGCCGAGGAGATCGAACGGTTGGCCCCCGAAGAGGACGTGGTAGCGGTCGCGCTCCCCTCGACGGGATTGGCACCACTACCGGGACACGAGTTCTACGATCCGATCTACGAAGCGGCCGAGGCGTACGGTCTCCCGGTCTGTCTCCACGGCTCCGCCGGACAGCTCAGCGAACAGTTCCCGATGGTGAACAAGTGGGTCGAGACGTACGCCGAAGGACACACCGTCTCCCACCCCCTGTCGGCGATTTCGAACGTTTCGAACATGATCCTCGAGGGGGTCCCGGAGCGGTTTTCGGATCTCTCGTTCGTCATCCAGGAGGCCGGGATCGGGTGGGTCCCGTATCTCGTCTGGCGGCTCGACGACCATTACCTCGAACGTGCGTACGAACTCCCCTTACTCGACCGTCCACCGAGCGAGTACTTCCAGGAGCAGTTCTACGTCGGCAGTCAGCGGCTCGGCCTCCCACCGACGCCCGGGGCGTTGGCGAAGATGGTCGAACTCGCGGGGACCGGGTCGGTGATGTTCGCAGCCGACCTCCCCCACTTCGACTTCGACCCTCCGGAGGAGCTGTTCGACCCGATTCGATCGCTCGACGACGCCGACGTCCGAGCGGTCATGGGCGAGAACGCCCGGGAGGTGTTCGGCCTGTAATGTCGGAGGCGACCTCACGCCATCGGATAGCCAGTGTCGAAGAGG
>Ga0207797_1001506_pt1 | contig 16761 bp, 14 predicted proteins | sample PRCRCaboRojoPR_6_FD_187275 | JGI IMG/M metagenome (GOLD analysis project Ga0207797, IMG submission 187275) | Marine sediment microbial community from Cabo Rojo, Puerto Rico - PR CR 10% Liquid 1 (SPAdes) | ecosystem: Environmental > Aquatic > Marine > Coastal > Sediment | place: Cabo Rojo, Puerto...
CCACCCGTTCTGGCGTTTTTTTCCTTTATGTTTGTCAATATTTCCCTGGTCTCGGGAATTATTTCCCTGGCAGAAGGGCAGAGCTTTCTTTACCAGCTGAAGATAAATATCCGCGACCTCCCCGTCCAGTACCTGTCCTTAATTATTATCTCAATTCTGATCGCGATTACCTACACTGCTTCTCCCTGGAACGTATTTCTGGTAACTATACTGTTAATCCTGGCCAACACCTCGGTCCACGGCTATATTCAATTGCAGAAGGAGGCAAAGCAGACTTTCGAAAAAATGATGGATCTGTTGAGCAAGCGGGATCCCTACACCCATGAACATTCGGAATCAGTCGGAGATCTGACGGAAGCTATTGCCGAGGAGATGAAGATACCGCCCGAACGGAAGGAGAATATTGTTTCAGCTGCGAGGGTTCATGATATTGGGAAGCTCGGCATTCCGGACAGTATACTGCTCAAAAAGGGTAGCCTTACGGAAGAAGAATGGGAAACGATGAAGGAGCATCCCGTAATAGGTGCCGATATACTAAGCGGTTTAACTATTTACGAAGACTCTGTGGACGTAGTCAGGTACGAACACGAACGCTGGGACGGGAGCGGATACCCCGAAGGGTTGGAGGGTGAAGAGATACCAATTGGTTCCAGGATAGTCGCGGTAGCGGATGTCTGGAACGCGCTCCGCACGGAAAGACCGTATAGAGGTCCTCTGAGCAAAAAGAAGGCGAGGGAGGAAATCGAGCAAATGTCAGGGGTAAAGCTGGATCCGGAGATCGTAAACATTCTTCTTTCAGTTGTGGACTCGGGTCAAGTGGAAGTAAAGAGTTAATTTATGTTACTGCTCTGGAGCCTCGTTCTGGGGGTATTCGTCGGCTTTATCAGGGGCGGGACTATTGCCGGCCTGGACCAGCTGGAAATCCGCCATCTCTGGCTGGTACCGCTCGCTTTAGTTATCCAGGCACAGATTCTATTTTACCCGATGCTGTTTCAGGGAAATCTATTCCTGCCCTGGGCACCCGAGATTTTTCACTTTTTTTCCTACCTAGTTCTGGCGGTATTTGTAGGCCTGAACTGGAAACTCTGGCAAATACCCTTTATGGGTACGGGGATGACGCTTAACGTAATTGTAATTGCGGCCAATGGCGGATACATGCCTTCCTCGGTTGCCAGCCTTATTAGATCCGGCGATTTCAAAACGGCTTATTATTTGACTCATCAGAAGACTTATGGTAATGTAATAATGATGAGTGATTCGACGGTTTTAGATTTTTTGGGAGATTGGTTGTATCTACCCAATTGGTTCCCATTTTCCACCGCGTTTAGCCTCGGCGATGTGATTATTGCAATCGGTCTCGTCTTCTTCTTTGGATTAGGAATGGTAGATGAGGTGACGGAATAACAACCAATACAAAGAGGGCCAGGTTTCCCTTGCCCGTGCTGACTCGAACAGCAACCTTGACCGGTCTGGGAAAAATTGACGCTTCCAAGGAGGCTGAGGAGCGCTACAAACCCTGGACCGTCGGGCTATGAACCCTAATCTATGGTCGACACCATGTCGCGGACTTCCCGGCGCCGCATCCGGGCTTTTACCCTCTTCTAGTTAAGCGGCGTTCGATATCCTATAAAAAAATTATCTGATAGTTGTAAATGTTTTGTGAAAATTTATAGATTTTTATATGACAGGCTAAAAAAATAAAGAACCTTTTAATCTATATTCTTAGAAAGCTATTATCATAAATTCGACAGATTATAATTGATGGAATCTATTTGTTCAAGGGAGGGGAAAAGAAAGGGTTTTCCCTATAGTTCGAAGACAGTGACTCCCTCACCGCCTGCCGAAGGCGGCGGACCGTAACATTTTTTTACCAGGTCCGATGACCTCAGATGGTCTCGAATATTTCTTCTAAGCGTCCCCGAACCTTTACCGTGAAGCACCCGACCTTTTTCTCTATCCGCTCTTATGAGCCGATCGACGTACTTGTCAACCTCTCTGAGGGCTTCTCTGACCGTCATACCCCTTACGTTTATCTCGACCCCTACGGATTTGGATGACTTGCTGTAACTTACGCTGTTTCGGGATTTTCCGTCGCCATTTCCTCCTTGCCTGGAAGCTCTTCTCAGGCCGGAAAGTTCGGTGGTGAGCTTAATTCCGTTCACCGAGACCTCGATTTCCTCGGCGTTCTTGATCCTCGTTATTTCTCCCGTCTGTCCGGTACTTTCAACCAGTACTCTATCTCCCGGACTCAACTCTTCGAGCTCCAGCGACGACTTTTTGCCCGTCCGGTTAAGTTCTTCCTCCCCGTCTTCCAATACCTCTTCCAGTTTTTTTACTTTCTTTAACGCTTCTCGGGCATCTTCCTCTTTCGATTCCCGGGCGCTCGAAATTGCTGCCTCGATCTCCCTTTTCGCGGTCTCGATAAACCGGTCGAGGTCCCTCAGCTCTTCCCTCAGGGCGTATTTCTGGTTCGATTGGAGTTTTTCCAGCTTCTCCTCGTACTGTTCCTTGGTTTCTTTCGCTTTGGCCAGCTTCTCGTCAATTTCCTTGCCTTTCTTTCTTATCTTTCGCTTTTCCTCGACGAGATCCTTGATGATGTTTTCCGCCTGAATCTTTCCTTCGTCTAGAAAGTCCTCAGCCCGGGAAATTATCTCGTCTTCCAGCCCGAGCCTCGAAGCGATTATGAAGGCGTTGCTCTTGCCCGGAACCCCTTCGAGTATGTGGTAGGTCGGGACGAGTTCCTCCGGGTCGAAATCGACGGAGAAAGTTGCCAGCTGGGGGTGGTTGAATGAAAAGTTCTTTATCGCGGTAAAGTGCGTGGTAACGGCAAATCTCGTTTCGGCGTCGAGAAGGGTTTCGAGTATCGAGAGCCCCAGAGCCGCCCCCTCTTCGGGGTCGGTTCCGGCTCCGAGTTCGTCCAGCAAAACCAGGCTTTCCGAGTCCATTTCCTCGAATATTCCAACTATATTTCCCATGTGGGAGGAAAACGTTGAGAGGCTCTGCTCTATGCTCTGTTCGTCGCCGATGTCGCTGAATACGTGGTGGTAAATTTCTACTTGAGAGTCCTGATGGGCGGGAATGGGGATCCCCGATTGGACCATAAGCGTAAATAGTCCGATGGTCTTCAGGGTTACCGTCTTACCTCCGGTATTTGGTCCCGTTATCGTCGCCCCCTGTTCCGTTCTGCCGAACTTTATCGTGACCGGAACGACTTCTTCCTGATCCAGCAGGGGGTGGCGTGCGTCTATCAGGGCAATCCCGGCGTCTTCGGTTAATTTCGGAGAAGAACAGGAGCGCTCCTGCGCGAACTGAGCTCTGGCGTAAATGGAGTCGAGTTCGCCCAGCAGGTTCTGATTTTGCTTCAATTCCCATTCGTGTTTCTTAAACAGGTCGGTTAGTTCCCGTCTGATCTTCTTCTTTTCTTCCAGGATCTCCGACGTCAGGTCCTTTAACTTGTTGTTTAGCTTGACCGCGGAAGAAGGCTCCGCGAACAACGTTCTACCCGAGTTGGAGCTTCCGTGAATTACGCAGTCAACCCTCTCCTTTGCCGAGCTTATAAGCGGTACTACCAGACGGTTGGATTTTTGAACGACCACTCTATCCTGGATCAGGTTCTTGTGGTTCTCCAGAAATCCTTCCAGTTTCTGCTTGACCTCGCCCTCGATCTCACGCTTTTCTTTAAGAAGGTTGAACAGCCTTTCGGTTGCGGTATCTCTTATCTCGCCCCTGCGGTCTATCTTCGATTTTATCTCGGATTGGAGGTTCTCGAGGACGTTGACCTTCTCGGCCAGCTCGGCCAGCTGGGTGGTTTCTTCCGCCGGTTGATCGAGAATATACTCCTTTGCCTCCTTGCCGACGCTCAGCGTGCTGTTGATTTCGAGGAAATCAGTCGCCTCCAGTGGAGGGTGCTCCCGAGCCTGCTTGATAAGGGGGGTAAAGTCCGAAAGCTCCCCGAGTTTAAAGGGGTCGGGTTTTTCCAGCAATCGCCTGCATTCCTCGACCTTGGCGAGTTCTTCCTCGATTTCCTCTTTGTCAGAACTGGGCGTTAATCCCTCTATCCTTTCGGCACCGAGGGAAGATACCGAAAAACCCTTTACGATATTCTTTAGCTTTTCGAATTCCAGGTCCCTGTAAGTTCGCTCGTTGGTTACTCTTTCGGTCATTTTAAACCTCTTGCCTCTTCGGATTTAGGGAGAAAAACCTTAGGGCGGGCGAAATACTAACCATTAGCTTCCGTTGCCCCACTTCAAGATCTTTAGCCCGACTTCCGCCGTGCCCGTATCAATTATCCCGAGTTTTTCGGCGGCTCTTCGAGATAGGTCTATTATCCTGCCTTTCACGAACGGGCCCCGGTCGTTTATCCTGACGACCACCTGGTTTCCCGAAGATAGATCTACGACCTTCACCCTGGTGTTAAACGGCAGGCTTTTATGGGCGGCGGTAAGTTCGTTCATGTCGAATATTTCACCGTTCGCGGTGGGGTTACCCTGAAAGTTTGGTCCGTACCAGCTCGCGATTCCGGTCTGGTAGAATCCCCCCACAGGACCGCTTGTCAACCCGATAATAACGCCAACCGCAATAAGTGAGGCTCCAAGCAACAGATATATCTTTGGCATTAACTCCTCCGTCAAGTTCCAGTGACCTGCTGAGCGCTGGTAACGTTTTTTCAGTTTATATTCCCGGCGAAAATCTTTACTTTATTTTCCGACCTCTTTGGATCCTCCCCTTTCGGAGCAGCCACCCTATAATTTCCTGCTGGTTGTCAGAGGCTGATTTTCAAGAATTAATAAGCTCTTCGAGGTATTCCTCGATATCGTCCAGGCCGTATATGGTTCTCCCGACCTCGTAGTCCTCGAGCCAGGCCTCCTTGACCGTCTCGTCTCGCCGAACTTCGACGTCTTCGATACCCAGGCTGGAAAGCATGGTTTCGGCTTCGCTTTCTATTTGTTTGTTCTTCACTCTAAACAGGAACCTCTGTAAACCCAATTCAATTCACCTCTAGTGGTTTCCATGGCGTGAATTTTCTATCTACTGTAAATCGTCAATTTAACCGTCTACAGCTAAAACCCTCTGCAAATGATAAGATTAAAGTCTGGTCGGGTAAAGTCCGCCGCCCGGTACGGAAAGCCCGGGCGCGGTTTACCTTAGATCCTTTCGGACTCCCTTTAAGATGACCGGGCCTCGCTGCTGGTCCTCTCGATTTGTCGACGACGAACCAACCTGATTATTCGAATTCGAGTTTGTCCCGGGCCGCGTCTAGAGTTGATTGGAAATCGCGAAAGTCCTCAACGGGCATGCTGATGCTGGCGTACCCGTACTGAAATATTATCTCGTTCGTCTCATCGTCGAGCCATACGGCTACCGGAGTATCGGTCTCCGTATTTCCTTCGGCAAGATCTTCGATACTGATAGCGATCACCTCCTTTAAACGAATTTTAGGATAAAGTGAAAGTAGAAATAGAAGACGGGAAGAGCAAATAACAAACCGTCAATCCTGTCCAGGACTCCCCCGTGGCCCGGAAACAAACTGCCGGAATCCTTTTCGCCGGCCAGCCTCTTGAACCAGGACTCGGTCAGATCTCCGAGCTGGGTCGCTAGCCCCACGAGGACTGCCAGCAGGCCGATGTGGGGCAACCACTTGATGTAAGGAACCCAGATGGGCGAAAGCGAAGCCCCCAGAAAAGCCATAATTAACCCCCCGGCGACCCCCTCGATCGTCTTGTTTGGACTCACTTCCGGAGCGATTTTTTGACTTCCGAAGAAACTTCCGGCGATGTAAGCCCCGGAGTCGTACCCCCAGACGATAAGCAGAAGGTTGATCGCGTGAATTATCCCGCTTTCGGCGAGGTAGATGAGGTAGAAGTAATGAAGCAGCCCGGGTACGTAAACGAGTGCAAGTATGGCCGCCAGGACGGACTTGAGGTTCTCCCTGCTATTTCTCAGCCCGAGGTTGTTGATTACCGCGACGATCAAGGTGCTGACTCCAATTAGAGTTCCGTACCTGGGTCCAAAAAAGGAATAAGCAAAAAACGATAGCCCGGCCAGAACGGCGGTCGGAATAATTCTGACTTTGATTCCGAATTCTCTTATTAGGCCTGTAAATTCGGCGGTTCCGATCGCGGCGGAGATGGCTAAGAACAGGCCAACGGCCCAGGGGAAGTTGTCTCGCTTGGCGAAGAAAAGAAGGGCGAGCACCCCCGGAGCCGTAATCATCGCGGTTATAACGCGCTTTTTTATCGTGCTCACTGATCGTAATTTCCTTTATCCACCCGGCCAAACCGTCTTTCTCTTTGCTGAAAATCGGATATGGCCTGGAGGAAGTTCTCCGGCTTGAAAGAGGGCCAGAACTCCTCCGTGATCCAGATTTCCGTGTAGGCGAGCTGCCAGAGCATGAAGTTGCTAATTCTCCTTTCCCCGCTCGTTCTTATCAGGAGATCGGGGTCAGGTATACCGGAGGTATAGAGACTCGACTCAAAAGCCTCTTCGGTTATCTCTTCGACGGAAAGCTCACCCGAGGTAACCCGAGCGGCCAGTTTTTTGGCCGCCGACAGGATTTCCCTCCTTCCCCCGTAGTTGAGGGCAAGTATCAGCTGAAGACCTTCGTTGGTCGAAGTCTTCTTCATCGTATTTCTCACTACTCGGGCAGTTCTTTCGGGTAGTCCGTCTACGTCGCCGATAATCCTGAGCCTGACGTCGTTTTTAAGCAGTTTACTGCCCCGTTTCCCGAGAAGATCCTTCAGCAAGGACATGAGAAACCTGACTTCGCTATCCGGGCGGGACCAGTTTTCCGTGGAGAAAGTGTAGAAGGTGAGGTATTTAATCGGAAGGTTCTCGGCGATGAATTCGATTAAGTCCTCCGCCCTCTCTGTCCCCCGCTTATGCCCTTCCGTCCTTTCCAGACCCCTTTTGTGGGCCCATCTTCCGTTGCCATCAGGAATGATGGCTACGTGGCGGGGTAGTTCGTCCTCCAGAATTTCATTCAACCTCTCGCCGAAATTCATTTCCCATTGCCTCCCTCACAAGGTAGAGGGACCCTGTTATACATATTAAATCTTCCGGTTTTGCTCCCTCTTTTGCAATTTTTATAGCTTTTTTCGGGGAGTGGATACCTCTATAGCCCAGCCCGATCTGGTCGGCCCATTTCTCGAGCCCCTTTAGCGGTGCTGCCCGGGGCAGGTCCAGTTCGGTCAAATAAACTTCGTCCACCACGGGCTTAAGAGCTGACAGCATCCCTTTGATGTCTTTGTCCTTTAACCCGCTGAAGACCAGCCTGGTTTTTGCTCCTTCGGGGCGAAGCGGGAGATACTGCCTTAATTCGTCCGCCAGAAGCCTTGCCGCGGGCTCGTTGTGTGCGCCGTCCACGATCAGGTGGGGGTTCTTTTCCAGTAACTGAAATCTACCCGGCCACCTTGCCCGTTTTAGCCCGGTCCGGATTCCTTCGGGGTCACTCGAGAATTCCGGGTCTTTCAGTGACCCCAGAACGGTCAATGCGGTCGTCAGGTTCTTTTCCTGATAAGTTCCCGCAAGGCCCAGTTCCAGGGTCTTCCCTTCAAGCTCAGGTATATTCGATCTGTTCACTTCGAATAGAGAACCGTTCCAGCTGAAGTCGCCGAGGCTGACGGCCGTTTCCTCCGCGGAGTAGATCGGACTGCAGTCCTTTTCCAGGCACTCCTGGTCGAAGACGGCCTCGTGTCGGTCTTCAATCGGCCCGATTATCAGGGGCCTGTTAGGCTTTGCTATTCCCGCCAGCTCCCGAGCTATTTCCTCTATGGACTCTCCCAGGATATTCTGGTGTTCGAGGTCCACGGAGGTAATAACCGATAATAGGTGCTGCCCCAGCGGGTTTGTCGCATCGTATCTGCCGCCAAGGCCCGCTTCCAGCAGGGCGAGATCGACCTCCTCTCGGCTGAAATACCAGGCCGCCAGAGCCGTTGCGGCTTCAAAAAAGCTTGGCTCGTTTCCTTTCTGCCTCAATTCCCGAATCGGTTTTTCCAGTCTCGAAGCACCCTCTACCAGCGAAGTTCGGTCAATTCGGGTGCTGTCGACGAGTATTCTATCGGAAAACCCCCTAAGCGGGGGCGAAAGAAACTCCCCCACCCGGTGATTCTGACTCAGCACGCCAAATAGCATCGCGGCCACCGAACCTTTTCCGTTTGACCCCGCGATATGGATAGCCCGGAAGTTCTTATCCGGATTACCCAGTTTTTCCAGGAGGAATTCTATCCTTTCCAGTCCCGGTTTTACGTCGTACTTCGGGAGTCTGTCCAGTAGCTCAAACGCCTTTTCCGGATTCTTTGTCAATTATCCTCCAGGGCGGCCAGGTTGGTCTCCAGTCGCTCTTTCCTCTGTAAAAATTCGTCCTTTTTCTCCTTTTCCTTGGCAACAACCTCTTCCGGGGCTTTCTTGAGGAAATCCTCGTTGTTCAGTTTTCTAAGGGTTGCGTTCAGGTCGTCTTCCACGTCGGACAGTTCGCCTTTTATTCGCTCTCTCTCCTTGTCGATATCTATTAACCCGGAAAGGGGAACGAGTACCTCGGCGTTCTCGAGAATTCTCCGGGCACTGTTGTCCGGCCTCTCGAGGTCCGAGCCGACGGTAAGCTCCTCGACGCGCGCGAGTTCGGAGAAGTAAGTCAGGTTTTCTTTCGCCAGCCTGCCCAGCTCCTCGTCTTCAGTGTCGATCAGCACTTTTATGTCCTGTCCCGTCTGTATATTCATTTCCCCTCGGACGTTCCGTATAGCTTTGATCATTTCCTGTAACGCGGCGAGTTTCTCCTCCTCCGCCTCGTTCAGCATCTCGTCGGCGGGGCTCGGAAAGTCCCGGAGCATTATGGGCTCGGGGTTTCCCGACAGCTTATCCCATATTTCCTCGGTTATAAACGGGATGAAGGGATGGAGAACTGTCAGCGTTCCCCTGAACGTGTAACCCAGAACTCGGGTTACCGTCTCGTCGCCCTCGTCCGAGTAAAGCCTCGGCTTTATCAACTCCAGATACCAGTCGCAGAAGTCGTTCCAGACGAAACTGTAGAGCTTCTTCGTCGCGGCTTTGAAAGAATAATCTTCTAAGTCTTCCTTCACCTCGTTGACCGTCCGGGCGTAGCGACTCAGTATCCACCTGTCCTCCAGTTCCATCTCGTCGATTGGCGGAAGCCCCTTGTCTTCGTCGACGTGGGGGAGGGCAAACCGGGCGGCGTTCCAGAGTTTGTTGAGGAAATTTCGTTTGTCCTCGATTTCCCCTTCCGAGAGCTTCATACCCCGGCCCTTTGTGGTGGAAGAAGCCATGGCAAACCTGACGGAGTCGGCCCCGTAATCCTCCTTTAACTCGAGCGGGTCGAGAATATTTCCCTTGGAGGAACTCATCTTCTCCCCGTTTTCGTCCAGGACGAGAGGGGTAAGCAAAACCTGGTCAAACGGGACCTCGTCCATGAAGTGAAGGCTGGTCATAATCATTCGGGCAACCCAGAAGAAGATTATGTCGAACCCGGTAATCAACAGATCCGTCGGGAAAAAGTAATCCAGGTCTTCGGTTTCTTCGGGCCAACCCATGACGGAGAACGGCCAGAGTGCCGAGCTAAACCAGGTATCCAGTACGTCGGTTTCCTGAGTAAGCTCGGAACTTCCACAGGAACTACATTGCCCGGGTTCATCACGGCTTACGACTATTTCCCCGCAATCTTCGCAGTGCCAGGCGGGAATCCTGTGGCCCCACCAGAGCTGGCGCGATATACACCAGTCCTGGATGTTTTCCATCCACTCGAAGTAGACCTTTTTCCAGCGGTCCGGAATTAACTCAACTTCGTCCTCTCTTACCGCCTCTATAGCCGGTTCGGCAAGGTCCTCCATTTCTACGAACCACTGTTCGGAGACGCTCGGTTCCACCACGGTATTGCAGCGCTGGCAGTGGCCTACCGAGTGCTCGTAGTCCTCCACCTCTTCCAGGTATCCGGCATCGTCGAGGTCGCGGACGATTTTATCTCTCGCCTCGTATCTATCCATTCCGTGGTACTTCCCTTCGAAACTTATCTCCGCTGCGTCGTCGATAACCGATATTACTTCGAGCCCGTGAGTCTCCCCGATGTCGAAATCCGTCGGATCGTGGGCCGGTGTGACTTTTACTATTCCCGAACCGAAATCGGGATCCACGACGTCGTCTTCCACTATAGGCATTTCTCGTCCTACCAGGGGCAATACTGCTTTCCTGCCGGCCAGTTCGTCGGATCGTTCGTCCTCCGGGTGAATAGCAAGTGCCGTATCCCCGAGCATGGTCTCCGGCCTGGTTGTGGCGACGGTCAGATAGTCGTCGGAGTCCTTTAACTGATACCTGATCCAGTAAAGTTTGCCCTGTTCTTCCTCGTGTTCGACCTCGATATCCGATAGGGCAGTAGAACAGCGGGGACACCAATTTATTATATATTTGTCCCGATAGATGTAACCTTCTTCGTAGAGCCGGACGAAAGCTTCTCTGACGGCGTTTGAAAGACCTTCGTCGAGGGTGAACCTTTCTCTGCTCCAGTCGGGCGAAGCACCAAGGGCTTTCAGCTGGTCCTTTATCTTCCCGCCGTACTCCTCTTTCCACTCCCAGACACGGTCCACGAACTTCTCCCTTCCCAGGTCGTGCCTGGTCTTGTCTTCCCTGGCGAGGTGTTTTTCTACGACGTTTTGAGTTGCTATTCCGGCGTGATCCATTCCGGGAAACCAGCAGGCCTCCTTTCCCTCCATTCGCTTGTACCTAATAACGATATCGTGCAGCGTGAACTGTAGAGCGTGACCCACGTGGAGTTCACTCGTAACGTTGGGAGGAGGAATCGCCATCGAAAACGGTTCTCTATCATCGTTGACCTCGGCACGGAAATATCCGCTTTCTTCCCAGTATTCGTAAATCCTGTCCTCGACTTTTTCCGGTTCGTATCTCTTGGGTAGTGCCATCTAATGTCTCACCTGCCTTGCCAAAGTTGACCGATGTACCACCGGAATTAGCTCCGGCGACCTATCGGACTATTATTATTCGGTCCGGTACTCAGTTATCCCCTGTGTAATTAGCGTTATATTGGACAGTAAGGTGTTTCTCGAAAACGAATTTGCCTGGCGATAAGTGATAAGTGCCGGACCTGGTTTCAAGTCTCTATGCCAAAATGTAGATCATGGTACTACAGGATCGTCAGGATCGTCTTACTCCTGCTCAGAAGTTCTCAGCTTGGGAATTATGATATCAGTTTGCGAGGGTTCCATCAATGGTCAGGGGCTGTATGAACTCGGTTCTTTCGCCACCGCTGTAGTTGACTAACCAGTTTATTATTTGTCCCCCGCGCCTTGCCTGGCAACCGATTCAACCTATAAAACTTAATACTGTACCAAATCCCGGCGGCCGGGTAAGGGGCAGGGGGCTTTGGAACGCGGAACAATATTTTTCCTGAACCAATTGGTCGGTCAAATTAGATTGGAGTTATTGCTGAGAATATATCTCGGGTCTAAGGCTTTCCAGAAGTGGCAATCTCTTCCTGACTTCGTCTATCATGTCGAGCTCGAATTCAACCGTTAAAGTCTCTTCTCCCGCTCCGGCCTCGACCAGTACTTCGCCCCAGGGATCGACCACCAGGGAGTGACCGTAGGCTTTGTAACTGCTTTCCCGGTTCCTGGCAGGTGAACTAGCGACCACGAACGTTTGATTGTCGATTGCCCTGGTTCTCAACACCGTCTTCCAGTGTGCCGGGCCGGTGGTGGTGTTAAAGGCCGCCGGGAGAAAGATAACTTTGCTTCCCGCTTTTGTCATGCCCCGGAGGAGTTCGGGGAACCGGAGGTCGTAACAGATCGCCACCCCTATCGTGCCGAGTTCCGTCTTCAACACGGTCTGTCCCTCCCCGCTCTTCAGGTAACGTGATTCGTCGAACTCGATTTTGCCCGGATAGTTAACCCGAAAGAGGTGAATCTTCCGGTGTTTTCCGATGATTTTGCCGTCCGGGTCGAGTACGGGGGAAGTATTGTAGACCTTATCTCCGGATCTTTCCGGAATTGAACCCCCGACTACGTAAACGTCGTGTTTCAAAGCCAGCTCTGAAAGGAAATCAGTGGTCGGCCCGGGAATCTCTTCGGCGTACTGGTCGAATTTTTCCGCCTCGTAGGGGCAGTTGAACATCTCGGGAAGTACCAGAAAATCTACGTCGCCCGTTTCCTCCTGGTCGATCAGGGTTCTTATTTTGGCCAGGTTTTCGGACTTGTCGTCGGTTACTTTCGGCTGGAGCATCGTAATTTTCATTTTGCCCTCCTTTTAATGGGCAATACCACGAACCAGGACCTCCTTAATCCACGGAGGACCCACTCAAACTCGCCGTTTCAGTCGACTCTTTTAGCTCCTCGGAAGCAACTTCCTCGGCACCTTCCTCCTTGATGGTTCGTTGCTTCCACGACCCCGTTAAGAACCAGCTAAAAGCCATGAGCCCGCCCAGAAAATTGCTGGCGAACAACCCGACCCAGATGCCGTCCGCCCCCATGTTGATGCCAACTACGCCGAACGCCAGTAAGTACGATATCCCTACCCTGAGCAGCAGCAATCGAATTAGCGACATCACCATGGGTGGTCTCGTATGGCCCGACCCCCTGAAAACAGAGCTCGTCAGGACGAAGACCCCGAAGAAAGGAATCGACCATATAAATATCGTGATAAACCTTGCTCCGGCGTCCACGACGGCGAGGTCGTCAATAAATATCCGAAACAGCGGTCTCCTCAACAGAAAGACCAGTAGGGCCAGACCCATCAACACGGAAAACGACAGGTAAAAGGCCTTTTTTGCCGTGAGCGAAGCCCTGTCTTCGTTCTCGGCACCGATATTCTGACCGATCATCGTCGTTAGAGGGGAGGCAAGCCCCCATATCGCGATGTTTAGCAGTCCAATTATTCTCTGGCCTATGCCGTAAGCCGATACAACTACGACTCCCAGTCGGGATACCAGCCCCATTAGAAGGACGAACCCCACGGCGGTACCTGCCTGGCCGATAGCGGAGGGAAGGCCGATTTTCAGGATCTGTTTCACCCATCTCAACTTTAATATCAGGTACCGGAAATTCAGGTTTATGCCCAGTCGACCCGAAAATAGAAGGTAAATGGCGACCAGCGAAGCCACTCCTCTGCTGAGCACGGTCGCTACGGCCGCACCTGCGACCCCCATCTCGGGCAATCCTCCCATTCCGAATATCAATACGGGGTCGAGGAACATGTTTGCGATCACGGAGGATCCCGTTACGAGCATGGGCGTGACCATGTCCCCGATGCCCCTGATTAGTGATCTAAACGCGAAAAAGATAAACATGAGCGGCAAGCCGGAAAAGATAATTCTGATGTAGACAAGTGCTTTGGGGAATACGTCTTCGGGAACGCCCATTAACGTCTTGAGCAGACCAGGGGCAATTACGTAGCCAAGGGCGGACAGCAAAATCGAACTGACCAGCATAAATGCTATTACCTGGCCGGCTGCCTTGTCCGCGTTTTCCGAACTTCCGGCTCCCGTATGCTGAGACACCAGCGATACCCCCGCGATCGAGAACCCGAAACCGAGAGAAATCAGCATAAAAACGACCGGAAACCCGACCGTCGGCGCGGCCACGGCGACCTTTCCGATTTTTCCCAGCCAGTAAGTGTCGACCAGGTTGTAGAGCATCTGCAGCGCGTTCGACACCATAACCGGCCAGCCCAGCACCAGGATCGTCTTTATTATCGGGCCGTTCAGTATGTCTTCTTTCAGTCTTTCGACTCTGGAGGTTGTTTTCTTCATATTTTTTTGCCCTTGGTATTAGATTTGTCCCGTGGTTTTATTTTGGTTCTGGGAATCGAACCAGACAAGCCGTAATTTATAATGTAAGGTTATTGACTTAACAACGGGGTTCGGGAAAATTCTTCCTTATAAGGTTGTAGAAGGGCGCGTAATTAGGTATTTTCTTAAGGGTTTTCTATCATTTTTTTGGTTCGACGGATAAATCAACGAGCCTCGCCCTCTCGGGCGGGGTGATTGATTTTGACGGTTAATCTATACGCCGAGAGATTTCAGGAGGGTTAAATGGTTACCTGGATAGCCCTGGCAATATCGCTTTTGCTGCTGCTCGTAATATCGCAGAGGAACCTCGCGGTTGGTATGTTCGTCGCCGCCACCGTGCTCGGGTTGACGACTCTTTCTTTTCAGGGGTTTTTCGACCAGGTCGTGGTTACATTCTCGGATCCTTCAGTGGTATCTCTTGCCGGATTGGTAGCGATAATTGCCATGGTGGGAGGAGTACTGGAGGAGAGTGGCGAGATGGAGAATCTGGTCACCAATATGCGGATAGGGAAGCGGCCCTTTCTGGGTGCCTCCCCTGCGTTGCTGGGTATGTTACCCATGCCCGGCGGTGCACTGCTGTCGGCACCAATGGTCGAAAGTAGCGGTGACGACCTCTCCGGGAGTACCAAGGCGGTCATCAACGTCTGGTTTAGACATATACTGTTTCTGATTTACCCTCTGGGACCGGCTCTCATCGCCTCGGCGAAGATCGCGCGGCTGAACGTTTACCAAACGATTCCCTATCTGGCTCCGTTCTTTCTTCTCTCCGTGGTGTTGGGTTATTTCTTTATGCTTCGGGAGACTAAGACGAAGATGGAGTATTCGAGCGACTTCTCGCTCCGGGGTTTGCTTGTCCCCCTTGTGGTAATACTCATGGCTCCAATCGCCGATATCGTGTTAAAATCATTTTTCAATTTTCCGGTTCCCGAATACACCACGCTAATCGGGGTATCGTTGAGCTTTATTGCCGCTATCATGGTAAGCCGTTACGGCCCTTCCGAGCTAGCAAAGGTGACCAGGAAGATGGAGCCCTGGGGTTACGCCCTGATCGTTCTGGGGATGTTTACATTTCTCAACGTATTTAAAGTTTCGGGAGCCCCGGAGGCAATTGCCGAACTAGCATTTCCCCTGCCCGTCTTAGTCGTGGTCGTTTCCTTTTTGCTCGGGCTGGCTACGGGAAGAATTCAGGCACCTGCCTCGATAATTTTCCCGATATTTTTTGCCCGACAGGGAGTTGGAACGATGCCGTTAGTTGCTTTTGCCATGGCGTACTTCAGTATTTTTATCGGATACGCGATATCGCCGATCCATCCCTGTGTATCGGTTTCGGTGGAGTACTTCGAGACGTCCATGGGTAGTTACGTCAGAAAGATAGCGTTGCCCGGAGTTATTTCTCTTATCGTGGTCGGGGTGCTTTCCGTCTTTCTCATTTAGCAATAAAGCGCAGATCGGATTGCGTTAAGTCAGTCCGCCGGGTCCAGTTTTCCGTGAAGAATCCCCACCTAATTAAGTATCGGGAGGATTGCCCATGGCCAGGCTAAGCCGAGGTTTTTTCGCCCGCGACACAGCCCTTGTTGCCCGGAACCTTCTCGGCAGTGAATTGGTCCGGGTCCTGGACGGTGACGTTCTAAAGGGAAGGATAGTGGAAACCGAAGCTTACTACGGAGAAGAAGATCCCCCGTCACACGCTTCTTCCGGGAGGACCGGGAGGAGCAGGATAATGTGGGACGAGCCCGGTCTGGCTTACGTCTACCTGATATACGGCATTCACCTGATGTTCAACGTCGTAACCGAATCATCAGGAGTTCCAGGAGCGGTTCTGGTCAGGGGAGTTGAGCCTCTGGAGGGTATAGAGGGGATGAAAGAGCGCCGCGATGGAGCCCCCGTTGAGAGCGTGGCCGACGGACCCGGTAAACTGACCGAAGCGTTTGGCATCGGAAAGACGGAAAACGGGGAAGATCTCGTTGAGTCGGGCGAACTGTGGCTGGAAGAAGGAAAAGTTTTCGCCGGAGACGATATTGAGTCCTCGGGAAGAATTGGGATATCACGAGGAAAGGAAGAGGAATTCAGGTTCTATCTGGCTGGCAGTAAGTTCGTATCTCGGTAACCTTGGACTGAGCTCCTGATTTGACTTCCCGAAATCAAGAAGGGGCTACGGGCGGAAGACCACCCATAACCCCTGTAGAGTACAGTCGACACTACTTCCAAACTGTCGAGGTCGTCACAGGACCTCTACGTTTATCGCCTTCGGGCCTTTGTCGCCTTCTTCCACTTCAAATTCGACTTCCTGTCCCTCTTCCAGGGACTTGTATCCTTCACCGGCTATTTCCGAATAGTGGACGAAAGCATCTTCGCCATCTTCCTGTTCGATGAAACCGTATCCTTTGTCGTCATCGAACCATTTGACGGTTCCGGTAGCCATATTGAAACAACCCTCCCTGTCTGCCGAGATTTGACTGCCCCGGTTCACCTAAAACAAGGAGAGCTTCTACGCCCTCTAAGAGTGAAACTTCAGGTCCAGCCATACTATCATCAATCCATCCTTCAGACTGCTAAATTCCGTCTGATAATGCTTTGTTGCAGACAACAATAAGATAAATATTTTTTATCCGCTTGTCAAGCAAGATTATCGATGACGGGAAACAATTGTGTAAATTAATTCATAGCTTTGGAAACCGTTCGTCAAAACCCGAGATCAATTTCCCCAGCGAGTGAATGTCCTTAGCAAAGCCGAACGTCGGATCTCGGCTGCCCTCCGCCCTTTCGTCGGTGCTCAGTCCAAGCAGGCCGGGTCCCCGGAATTTTCCCGGCCCGGAGCCCTCCTCCTGGTAAAGGTAACGTGTTTATTGTCGTACTTTTGGTCCTCTGGCAATTGTTCGATAAAACCGCATCCCGCACTCAATTGGGCACTACACTCTCGAAGAGGTAAGTAGTTGTTTCACTGAAGATTTACAACTAAC
>Ga0207797_1001507_pt1 | contig 16758 bp, 15 predicted proteins | sample PRCRCaboRojoPR_6_FD_187275 | JGI IMG/M metagenome (GOLD analysis project Ga0207797, IMG submission 187275) | Marine sediment microbial community from Cabo Rojo, Puerto Rico - PR CR 10% Liquid 1 (SPAdes) | ecosystem: Environmental > Aquatic > Marine > Coastal > Sediment | place: Cabo Rojo, Puerto...
GTCGACGATGTCCCGCCCCCGGTCCGATCGCTCCGCGACCCGGAAGTAGCCGGAGGAGGTGAGCGACTCCACCAGCTCGCGCGAGGCCCGGGTCCGATCGTGGTCGACCACGATGGTGGAGGTCTCCCAGAGGTCCGTGGAAACCGCGTAGCCGAACACCACGAGCTGGATCAGCGGGCTGATGAAGATCACCCGGGCCAGCCGGGGATCACGGAAGATCTGACGGAACTCCTTCACCAGCAGCCCGGCCATCCGGAGGAGGGAGTCCGCGGCCCCCTCCCGGATCCCGGGGCGGGCGTCCTGCCCCCGCCCGCCGTCCCGTCCGTCGGATTCCGCGCCGGAGCGACTCATCGGATCGTCTTCCGGAAGGCGCGGGTCGAGGCGAAGAGCCCGATCGCGGCGAACGCGATCATCAGGAGCCCCTGTACGCGGAGCACCTCGACCCCGACCCCCTTGAGGAAGATGCCCCGGGTAACCACCAGGAAGTAGCGGGCCGGGATCAGGTAGGTCACCGCCTCCAGCGCCGCCGGCATGACCTCGATGGCGTACATGAAGCCGGAGAGGAGGAAGGCCGGCAGGAAGGTGAGGATCATCGCCAGCTGGGTGGCCAGCAGCTGAGATTTGGCCACCGCGGAGATGAACACGCCCAGCGTCGCCGCGCCGATGATGAACGCCAGGGACAGGATCATCAGGAGCCCGGCGCTCCCCCGGAAGGGCACGCCGAACAGCCAGACGCCGATCACGCTCACCAGGACGACGTCGATGATCCCGATGACCACGTAGGGGAGGAGCTTGCCGAGCACCACCTCCGCCCGCCCCACGGGCGTGGAGGCCAGCTGCTCCATGGTCCCCCGCTCCCACTCCCGGGCGATGGTCAGCGAGGTGAGCATGGCGGCGATGATCATCATGATCACCGCCACCAGCCCCGGGACGATCATGTTCTTGCTCTCGAGCTCCTCGTTGTACCACACCCGGGTATCGGACCGGATGGGGGGACCGACCGTCCCCCCCGCGAACCGTACGCTGCGGGAGTAGTCCTGGACGATGGCCCGGGCGTAGCCGAGCGTGATCGTCGCCGTGTTGGCGTCGGTCCCGTCCACCAGGGCCTGGACCTCGGCCGTCCGGTCGGCGTCCAGATCCTCCGAGAAGTCCGGCGGCACCACCAGGACGATCCGGGCCGCCCCGCGGTCCAGGAGCTCCTCGGGCCCCCGGGCGTAATCCTCCGGGACCTGGACGAACTCGAAGTACCCCGAGGCGTGGAAGGCGTCGAGCAGCTGGCGGCTCCGGGCCGAGCGGTCCTGGTCCAGCACCGCGGTCTGGATGTTCTCCACGTCCCAGCTGATGGCGTAGCCGAACAGCACCACCAGGGTGACCGGGAGCAGGAACGCGAGGATGAGGCTGCGCGTGTCCCGCCGGAGCTGGAGGATCTCCTTCCGGGCGATCGCCCACAGTCGGCCGGGGTCGATCATCGGCGGGCCTCCCTCACTCCGCCGGCGCGCCGCCGGCCGCCCGTACCCGACCCACGAACACGTCCTCCAGGGAGGGGACGATCCGGGCGACGCTCTCCAGCTCGACGCCCACCTCCTCGAGTCGACGGGCCACCGACCTCCTGGCGTCCCCGAGGTCCGCGCCCTCCTCCAGCGTCAGGTGCAGGCGGCGGCCGAACATCGCCGCCTCGACGACGCCCGGCGCCCCCTCCAGCGCCTCGACGCCCCGAACGGGGTCGTCCACGCGGATCTCGAGCAGGGGCTCGCTCATGTCCTCCCGGAGCCGGACCGGCTCGTCCAGCGCGATCAGCTCGCCGCGGTTCATGAGCGCCAGCCGGTCGCAGTATTCCGCCTCCTGCATGTAGTGGGTGGTGACGAAGACCGTGGTCCCCTCCTCCGCCAGCCCGTGGATCAGGTCCCAGAAGGCGCGGCGGGACGAGGGGTCGACGCCGGAGGTGGGCTCGTCCAGGAATAGGATCGGCGGCTCGTGTAGCACCGCGCACCCCAGGGCCAGACGCTGCTTCCAGCCCAGCGGGAGCTCTCCCGTGATCCGGTCCCGCCGGTCCGTGAGCCCCGCCATCTCCAGGGCCCACTCCTTCCGCTCCTCCCGGCGTCCGCGCCGGAGCCCGTACAGGCGGCCGAAGAAGTCGATGTTCTCCTCCACCGTGAGGTCGGCGTAGAGGGAGAAGAGCTGGGACATGTAGCCGATGTTCCGGCGGATGGCCTGCCGCTCACGGGCGACGTCGTATCCGGTCACCCGTCCCTCGCCCTCGGAGGGCCGCAGCAGGCCGGTGAGCATCTTGATCGTCGTGGTCTTCCCGGCGCCGTTCGGGCCGAGGAATCCGAAGATCTCCCCGTCCCGGACCTCGAAGGAGACGTGGTCCACGGCCGTGAAGTCGCCGAACCGCCGGGTGAGCCCCTTCGCCCACACCGCCACCTCGTCCCCGGCGGACTGGCCGCTCCCGGCCCGATCCGCCCCGGCGGGCCGTTCCTGCGGGCCGCGATCAGCCATCGGTGACCTCCGGGTCCACGGTCCCGGCAGCCGCGCCGTCCCCCTCGACCCGATCCATGAACACGTCCTCCATGGAGGGCTCGATGGGCTCCACGTCGACGTCGGCGAGGCCGGCCTCCTCGAGCCCGCGCTCGAGCTCGCTCCGTCGCGCCCCCGCGTCATCGACGGTGGCGTGCACCCGGTCACCGAAGACCGCCGCGCGGACGACGGAGGGGAGACGCTCGAGCCGGTCCCGGGCCTGGCGCAGCGGGGTGGCCCGAACCGAGAGCAGCCGTCCCTCCAGCTCCCTCGCCAGGCGATCCGGCGTGTCCAGCGCCAGGAGCCGCCCCGCGTCGAGCAGCGCCACCCGGTCGAAGCGCTCGGCCTCGTCCATGTAGGCGGTGCTCACGACCGCCGTCACGCCCCGGCCCACCATCTCGTGCACGATCATCCACAGGTCCCGGCGGGAGATCGGGTCCACGCCGAACGTGGGCTCGTCCAGCAGCAGGAGCTCCGGTTCGTGGATCAGGGCGCAGGAGAGCCCGAGCTTCTGCTTCATGCCCCCGGAGAGGTCGCCGGCCAGCCGGTCCTCGAAGGGACCCAGCCCCGAGAACTCGTACAGCCGCTCCCGCCGCTCGCTTCGCTCGGGCCCCTCGACCCGGAACAGGTCGGCGTAGAAGTCCAGGTTCTCGCGCACCGTGAGGTCGGTGTACAGCCCGAAGCGCTGGGGCATGTAGGCGATCTCGCTCTTCGGGCCCTCGGGGTCCTCGCTGATCCGGCTGCCAAGGACGACGGCGTCTCCGCCCGTGGGCGGCAGCACCCCGGCCAGCACCCGGAGGGTGGTGGTCTTCCCCGCCCCGTCGGGGCCCACCAGCCCGAACAGCTCGCCGGGACGGACCTCGAAGTCGAGGCCGTCGACGGCCACCAGCCCCTCGAAGCGACGGGTGAGAGACCGGGCCCGGACCGCCGGTCCGTCGGAGCTCACTGCTCGCCTCCGGAGCCGACGCGGATCTCCACGTCGGCGGGCATCCCGGGCTTGAGCACCCTGTCCGGGTCCCCGGTGATACGCACCTTGACCGCGTAGACCAGCTTCACGCGCTCCTCCCGGGTCTGGACGTTCGTCGGGGTGAACTCGGCCTCCGAGGCGATGAAGGTGACGCGTCCCGGGTAGGACCGGTTCTCGTAGGTATCGGAGGTGATCGTGGCCTCCTGACCCGGGCTCACGGCGCCGATCCGGTCCTCGCGCACGTAGATCCGGACCCAGCGGTCCGTCGGGTCCATGAGCGTGAAGACGGCCGCACCCGGCGGCGTGCTCTCCCCGGGCTCCCGATGCCGGACCGTGATCAGGCCCCCGAACGGGGCCGTGATGAGGGTGTTCTCCAGCGTCGCCTCCACCGACCGGAGAGAGGCCCGCGCGCCGCGGAGCCGGGCCCGCTGCCCCTCGATCCTCTCCTGCCGGGGGCCGTCCTCCAGCAGGCTCAGCTCCTCGCGGGCCTGCTCCAGCTCGGCCGTGGCCACCTCGAGCCTGGTTTCCGCCTTGTCCAGCGCTTCCCGGCTGGCCGCCCCGCCCTCGAAGAGGGTCCGCGTGCGCTCGACGTCCCGGCGGGCGTCCTCCCGCTGCTGCTCGGCGGCACGCACCGCGGCCCGCGCCCGCTGGATCTCCTGGGGCCGGGCTCCGGTCTCCAGCTCGCGGAGGGCGGCACTGGCGGCAGCGATCTCCGCCTCCGAGGCCTCCCGCCGGGCCAGGAGCTCCCTCCGGTCCAGCACCGCCAGGGTGTCGCCGGCGCCCACGGAGTCCCCCTCCTCGACCCGGATCTCGCGGATACGGCCCGCCGCCTGGAAGCCGAGGTGGGCCTCCGTGGCCTCCACGGTTCCCGAGGCCGTCAGCACGTCCGCCCTCTCCCCGTCCCCGGAGAGCAGGTACCAGGCGGCTCCCGCCGCCAGGGCCACCGCCACGACCGCCAGCGCGATCCTCGCTCGCTTCGAGCTCATCGTCCGTCCCCTCCGGTTCGCATGTTCTCCTCGACCCACGCGGCGTCGAGCTCGCCGGTGATCCGGGCCAGCTGAATCCGGGCCCGGACCAGGGCGTGCTCGGCCTCGGCCCGGCTGGCCCGCGCGCTCATGAGCCGCGCCTCGGCGTCCAGGTAGTCCGGCTGGACGGCGCGCCCGGTCTCCAGCCGCAGCTTCTCGATGCGGGCCACCTCCTCGGCCTGACGGACCGCGTCACGGAGCGCGCCGAGCCGGGAGCGGGCCGCCTCGAGCGCGGAGAGCGCCTCGTCGACGGCGTCCGCGATCCGGAGCCGGGTCGCCTCGGCCGCGGCCGCGGCCCGGCGACTCTCGGCCTCGGCGCGGGCGATCTCGCCGCTCACCCGCCCGCCGGTGAAGAGCGGCAGCGAGACGTTCAGCCCGACGCCCCACTCGGCGAGGAAGTTTCCGTCGGCGCTCCCCCGGTCCATCCAGTTCGCGCCGAGCTCGAGATTCGGCAGGCGGGCCGACCGGGCGGCGTCGGCCGCCGCCTCGGCGGCACCCAGCTCGCGCCGCGCGCGCTCGAGGACCGGACTGCCGCGCTCGGCGCGGGCGACCCACTCGGAGCGTCCCGCCGTGAGGGAATCGGCCGCGGAGATCGCCTCCACGCCCCGGCGCTCCACTTCCCCCGGGGAGGCGCCCATCATCCGGGCCAGCCGACGGCGGGCCACCTCCAGGTCGGACGCCACCTGCGTCCGCTCCGCGCGGGCGCTCGACAGCTCGGCCTCGGCACGGATCACCTGCACCCGGGGCGCCTTCCCCACCTCGTGCTGCTCGCGGGCCCGCCCCAGCTCGGCCTCCAGCGCCGCCACCCGCCGATCGTGCGCCCCGAGCACGCCCCGACGCGTGAGGACCGCCAGGTAGGCGGTCGAGACCTCGGAGGCCACCTCGGCGGACGTCGCCCGGGTCCCGGCCCGACTGGCGTCGGCCGCCGCCCGGGCGCTCCGGATGCGTCCCGAACGCCCGTCGCCGAACAGCGTGTAGTCCAGCCGCGCGCCGCCCTGGAGGAGCGTCTCGTCGAAGGGGGGCGTCTCGCCGGGCGTGAAGCCGTGGATCGGGTGGACCACCATGGGCCTCTGGTACTGCGTGGCCGAACCCACCAGGCTCAGGTCCGGCCACCACTCCGACTGCGCCCCCCCGAGCCGGGCCCGGGCCGCCTCCGTGCCGGCCTCCGACGCCCGAATCGACGGATGGGTCTCCGAGGCGCGGCGCATCGCCTCGTTCAGAGTGATCGGTCCGCCCGCCCCGGTCGGCCCCGCCGCTCCCTGCCCTGCTGCCGTCCCGGGCAGGACGAGCAGCGTGGCGGCCGCGGCCAGGACGGGAAGCAGCCGGTACGGGAGCAGCGCGCGAGAGCCGCTCATGGCTCCACCTCCTCCGGGCCCGCCGCCCCCTCACCGGCAGCCAGGCAGTGACGCAGCACCCCCAGCATCGGGGACGCCACGTCCATCAGCTCGCCCTCGTGCCCGGAGATCGTCCACCGGAGGGCTGCGGCCATCCCGGCCGCGTGGGCCAGATCCGCCACCGCTCCGGGATCCACGTCGCCGGCCCGCCCCGACTCGGTGAGCGCCTCCTCCGCCAGCTCCCGCAGGCGACGTCGGAAGAGGCTCCTGGTGCGTCCTACTTCCTCCTTCATCTCGGGCTGGATGCGCGACGCCTGTCCCAGGAGGATGACCAGCGGGCCTCCCTGCGTCCGCTCCAGGTAGGCCAGGACGTGCCGGATCAGCCCCTCGGCCCGCGACCAGGCGCCTCCCTCTCCCTCGTACTCCTCGATCCGGGACCGGAGCTCACCGGCCTGATGCCGGAGGGCCGCCGTCAGGATCTCGTCCTTGTCCTCGAAGTGCTTGAAGATCGTCGCCTCCGAGACCCCGACCCGGTCCGCCAGCGCCGACGTGGTCCAGGCGTGCATGCCCTGCTCCGCCAGGATCGCCAGGGTGGCCGCGATGATCTCGCCCCGACGCTCCTCGCCGGGCTTGTAGGTCCGGACCCGATCCGTGCCGCTCACTGCCCGCCCTCCTGCATGGCCGGCGTCACGACGCGGTAGCCGGAATGGCACGCGACGCACTTGTTCGTCAGGGAGCCGAGCTCCGACAGGACGCTGTCCCGGCTGATGCCCGACTCGATCTTCACCGCCAGCGAGTCGAAGTGGTGGTGGGTGGCCGACCCGAGCGACACGAACTCCTTCGGGAGCCGCTTCGCGATGGCCGGATCCGTGTCCACGGCGATCACCGTACCGCCGGACCGGGCCTCGCGGGCCATCGCCCGCCGGTCTCCTCGGGCCGTGGCCGCGATCACCCCGTTCAGCGCCTCCAGCATGAGTCGCATCTCCTTCAGCACCGCCTCGCGCCCCTTCGCCGGGAGGACCAGCGTGCGGCGGGCCTGCTGCTGGCCCCGATCCGTCTCCGGGAGTCCGACGTCCGCGGCCGCCTCGGCCGTTCGGGCCCGCCTCTCCGGTCCGTCCCGCGACGCGCCCCGGTCGACGGCGGCGATGAGCGTGCCAGCGGCCACCAGGACGATCCCTGTCGCCAGCGCGAGCCGTCTGTCGAGATTCTTCATGGATCCTCTCCCCTCCGGTTCATCTCTTCGCGCGATGGTACGATCGACCGCGAGACCACACGGGTCGGGCCCTGTGACGACTCGCGACCCGTCCTGCCTCCCGATCTCCTGTCTCTCACAGATGGTAAATAAGTATTTACTTACATCTCTCGCGTCAAGCCGGGCCCGGGTCCCGTCGGAGGTGGGCTTGCGCTGAGCCGGGACCGGCGTCCCCTTCCGGCCCATGACCCCGCCCTGCCGCCACTCCTCGCGGGCGTGAACGCGCCCTGTCTCCTCGCCGCCGCGGTCGTCGCGCTGACGGCGCCCGGCGGCGATGCCGGAAGAGCGGCCTCCACCACGGCGCCGCCTGCGGCGCCCGACGCGGCCGCCGCCGACACCTCGGACCGGGAGCTGCGGATCGGTCTGGCCCTGAGCGGAGGCGCCGCCCGCGGACTGGCCCACGCCGGGGTCCTGCGCGCCCTGGAGGAAGCCGGGGTCCGGGTGGACGCGGTGGCGGGCACGAGCATCGGGGCCGTCGTCGGCGGGCTCTACGCCGCCGGACACCGCGCCGCCGGGCTGGACAGCATCGCCCGATCCGTGGACTGGAACCGACTGTTCGGCGAGGACCGGCGTCCCGTGGCGGCCCTCTCCGGGCTCCCGGCACCGGCGGAGCGGCACCAGCTGGCGCTGCCCCTCCGGCAGTGGAAGCCGAGGCTCCCCTCCGGGCTCATCAGCGGTCAGCGGGTGACGCAGCTCGTGGCGCGGCTCACCTGGCGGGTGCACGACCGCGACTCGTTCCGCGATCTCCCGGTCCCGTTCACGGCCCTGGCCACGGACGTGGAGACCGGCGAACCGGTGCCCATCGCCTCCGGCTCCCTCCCGCTGGCGGTGCGGGCGAGCATGGCCATCCCGAGCATCTTCACGCCGGTGGAGCTCCGGGGGAGAACCCTGATCGACGGCGGCGTGAGCCGGAACCTCCCCGCGGCGGAGGTGCGCTCCATGGGCGTGGATCGCGTGATCTGCTCGGACGTGACCGAGCCGCCGCAGCCGGCCGACAGCCTGCACAGCTTCCTGGACGTCCTCCGCCAGACCATGTCCTACCGGACCGTGGAGGACGTCCGCCGCCAGCGGCCTCACTGCGACGTCCTGATCCGGCCGCAGGTCCGGGACATGAGCGGGTTCGACTTCGGGGCCGTGGAGGAGTGGATCCGGCGCGGACGCCGTGCGGCGCGCCAGCATCGGGGTGCCCTCCGCCGTCTGGCCGGCCGACAGACCGGGGCGTCCCCCTCTCCACGGCCCCCGATGCCCGCGGACTCGGTCGTGCTGACCGGTATCTCGGTCCCGGACCTCTCCGCGGGACGCGCCGCGTACCTGGTCCGGCTCCTGGGCCTGCCCACCTCCCGGCCGACCACCGTGGACCGGGTGGACCGCGCCGTGGAACGGCTCCATTCCGTGGGCCTGCTGGCCCGGGTGAGCTACGTCCTGGCCGCCCCGGCCGATACGGCCACCTCCGGCCGCGGCGGACCGCCCCGGCGCCGGCTCGAGATCCAGACCGAGGAGCGGGGACGCGACGAGCTCCGCGTCGGGGTTCGGGTCACTTCCCACGAGAACGCCGCCGTGCTGCTGTCGAGCCAGCTCCATCACACCACGGGCTTCGGCTCCGTCACCGGAGCGGACGTGCGCCTCGGCGACCAGCTCATGTTCGAGCTCCGGCACCGGATGCGGCCCTACGGCTCGGCGGGGCTGCTGCTCGGAGCCCGGACGGGCTACCGCCGTACCCCGGTCGAGCTGGCTCCCCCGGACGGCGCCGGCCCCTGGCTCGAGTCCGCCACCGAGACGCTCGAGGGCGACCTCTTCGCGGGGCTGATGCTCGGATCCCGCGGCGTGATCGGCGGAGAGGCCGGCGTGGAGTGGTACGAGGAGGACCCGGAGGCGGGCTCTCCCCGGCCGCCGGCAGGGGGATGGCTGGCCCGCGGCGGGGGCGTGGCGCGCTGGGACAGCCGCGACCGGACGGTCTTCCCCCGCTCCGGCGCCCGGCTCGAGGTGCGCGCCGACCGCCTGCAGCCGGTCTCCGGCACCGGCCCTTCCTTCTCCCAGCTGTACGGGGACGCCACGGCCCGAATCCCCGTGAGTCGCCGGTGGACCGTCTGGGCCGAGGCCACCGTGGGAGCCACCGGCGGCGACCGTCCCCCGCTGCACCGCCAGTTCTTCCTCGGCGGCACGCTGGAGAGCTTCGTCGACCCCCGCCGGCGGATCACCTTCCCGGGGCTCCGCGTGCGGGAGCTCCGCGGGACGCACCTCCAGAAGGCCGGGCTCGGCCTCCAGGTGGAGGTGGCGGAGGACGTCTTCCTGCAGGGAGCCTGGGCCGGCGGAGAGGCCCGGGACGGCTGGCGCTGGCGGCCGTCGGAGTGGGAACACGGCGCCCGGCTCACCGCCGGCGCCCGCACCCCGTTCGGCGTTCTGCGGGTGAGCGTGGCCGAGGCCACGCCGGAGGGAGGGCCACGCCTGGCCCTGGACCTCGGCGGGCGGTTCTGACCCGCTCCGGGGCCGGTCCGCCGTCAGTCCAGCCGGTAGACCTCGTCGCCCTCCCGGACCCGCTGGTCCACCTTCACGGCGATCTCCTCGCCGGCCACCGCCGTCTCCACGGACTCGTGCTCGAGCTCCATGGAGTCGATCTCCTGCTCGAAGTCCGTGGTGTGCCCCCGGAAGGCGACCCGGTCGCCCACCTCCAGCTCCCCGGTGAGCTCGATGGCCCCGACCTGGGGCTTGTCGAAGTAGTGCGTGACGCTTCCGATCTTCTCTTCCGCCATGGCAGCTCCTCTCGCTGGTCCCGAGTCGGACGGGAGCGGCAAGCTACTCCGCGCCGTCGCGCCGGGGCAACCGCCAGCCGACGCCCCGCGACATCGGGGGCCGGATCGCTTCGCCGTATCCGCGGGTACGTGGGAGTATGACTCGAGCCGCGGATACTCTTCCCGACCGCCTGCAGGCCATCGTGGACGAGGCCGAGGAGCCCCTGGACGCGGGGATCCTGGCCCGGGCGTGGGGATACGCCCGTCGGGCGCACGAGGGACAGAGCCGGGCCTCCGGCGACGCCTACGTGGAGCACCCGCTGGCGGTGGCCTCCATCCTGGCCGACTTCTACGCCGACACGGCCAGCCTCGCGGCGGCGCTCCTGCACGACACCGTGGAGGACACCGATACCGACCTGGAGGAGATCGCCTCCGAGTTCGGGACCGAGGTGGCGATCCTGGTGGACGGACTCACCAAGATCCGCCACTTCGAGCTCCCGTCCGGGGCCGACCGCCAGATCGAAACCTACCGCAAGCTGATCCTCTCGACGGCCGAGGACGCCCGGGTCCTGCTGATCAAGCTGGCCGACCGCCTGCACAACATGCGCACGCTGGACGCGCTGGATGAGGACCGGCGGCGGCGGATCGCGCGGGAGACCCGGGGATTCTACGCCCCCATGGCGCACCGCCTGGGCATGCACCGGGTGAAGGCCGAGCTGGAGGACCTGGCCTTCCGTCACCTGGAGCCCGGGGAGTGGGAGCGGGTCGCGCGGAAGGTGGCGGAGACCCGGGACGCCCGGGAGTCGCGCATCGCCGAGTTCGTGGATCCGCTGCGGGAGGCGCTGGAGGAGGCCGGCGTCGACGCCGAGATCAGCGGCCGGGCCAAGCACCTGTGGTCCATCTACCGGAAGATGCAGCGGCGCGAGGTGCCCTTCGAGGAGATCTTCGACGCCCTGGCGGTGCGCGTGATCGTGGACTCGGTCCACGACTGCTATCACGCGCTGGGGCTCGTTCACTCCCAGTGGTCCCCCATCACCGAGCAGTTCGACGACTACATCGCCCGTCCCAAGTCCAACCTGTACCGGAGCCTGCACACCGTGGTCTTCGGACCCGGCGAGCGGCGGTACGAGGTGCAGATCCGCACCCGTGAGATGCACGAGACCGCCGAGTACGGGATCGCCGCGCACTGGCGGTACAAGGAGGGACGGCGCGGCGCCAGCGAGGTGGACGAGAAGCTGACGTGGTTCCGGCGCGTGCTGGAGTGGCAGCAGGGGACGAAGGACCCGGAGGAGTTCCTCGAGTTCCTGAAGGTCGACCTCTTCGAAGAGGAGATCTTCGTCTTCACGCCGCAGGGCGACGTGCAGGAGCTCCGGGAGGGAGCCACGGCCCTGGACTTCGCTTTCGCCATCCACACCGAGGTGGGCCTGCGGGCCCGCGGGGCGAAGATCGACGGTCAGATGCGCCCGCTGGACCACGAGCTGGAGAGCGGCGACACGGTGGAGATCCTCACCGACTCCGGACAGTCGCCGAGCCGGGACTGGCTGGAGTTCGTCGCCACCAGCAAAGCGCGGCACGACATCCGCAAGTGGCTGCGGGAGCAGGAGCAGGACCACGCCCTGGAGGTGGGACGCGGGGTGCTGGAGGAGATGGCCGACGAGCGGGGAGCCTCCGTGCCCGCCGACGACCGCCTGGCCGAGGTGGCCGAGGAGCTGGGGGCCGGCCACGACGCTTCCTCCCTGGTGGCCGCGCTGGGACGCAGCGACGTCTCGCGGAGGCGGGTGTCCCGACGGCTGTTCGGCGAGCCCGAAGAGGAGGAGCCTGCGGGAGGCGAGGGCGCCTCCTCGCCGCCGGAGGCCGGGGGAAACGGCGGCCCGGAGCGGGGGCAGGACGCGGTGCTGGAGGGGGTCGGCGACCTGATGGTCAGCTACGCCGGCTGCTGTCAGCCCGTGCCCGGCGACGAGATCGTGGGCTACGTGACCCGGGGCCAGGGCGTGACCGTGCACCGGCGCTCGTGCTCCAACTACCGGGCCCTGGACGACCGCGAGGAGCGGAAGGTCTCCGTCCGGTGGCCCTCCGTGGAGGGGAGCCGCCATCCCGCCAGGGTCCGCTTCGAAGGTCCGGACCGCCAGGGCCTCCTGGCCGACGTGGCCCGCTCCGTGAGCCAGTCCGGCACGAACATCCGCTCCGCCGACGTGGAGACGGACGGCGGGTGGGCCCGGGGCGAGCTGGTCGTGGACGTGGAGAGCCGACGACACCTGGACGAGCTGGTCTCCCGCGTCCGGGGGGTGGGCGGAGTCCGGCAGGCGCGCCGGGTCGGCGACGTGCGCTGAGCGCGTCGCCCGGCAGCTCCGCTCCGGCCCGCCGGCTGAAGAGCGCCTCCGGATGGGCTATCTTTCCGGGAGCCGGGCGACGAGGGGGGGCGCCGCCCGCCCGATCGTGGCCGGACGTCCGGCCCTGCCCTCACCTCTCACTCATCGGACGAAGGCGACGCCATGGACGAGATCTTCATCACCCTCCCGGACGGCACCCGGGCCCGGGCCCGCCTGCAGCCCGGCGGCTGGATCGAGGTGCCGGCCAGCGAGGAGGACGTGCCGGTGGGCGAGGAGATCTACTTCGAGGGCCGGCCGCACGAGATCGAGCGCGTGCGGGACGCCCGATCCCGGGTCCGGAAGCGGCTGCGGGTGGATCCGCCCATCGACCTGGAGGACGAGAACCGCATGGACGAGCACGGGCGGCTCCGATGAAGCTCGCGCGAGCCGACGAGGTTCCGGGCCAGGAGGTCGAGGCCGGCGAGGGGACCGTGAAGCAGGTCCTGATCGGTCCCGGCGACGCCCCGAACTTCGCCCTCCGCCGGTTCACCATGGAGCCCGGCGGCGGCATGCCGCGGCACACGAATCGGGTGGAGCACGAGCAGTACGTGCTCCGGGGACGGGCCACGGTGACCATCGGCGACGACGAGGTCACCGTGGAGGCCGGGGACGTGGTGTACATCCCCGCCGGCGTGCCCCACTCCTACCGGGCCGAGGGCGACGAGCCCTTCCAGTTCCTGTGCACCGTTCCGAACGAGCCCGACCGCATCGAGCTTCTCGACGAGGATTGAACGGCGAACCACCATCCATGTCTGACGCCACCGATCTCACGGAGCGACTCGCCGAGCAGAAGCGTCGCCTCGACGAGCTGCGGGGGTATCTTTGACTGGGGTGACCGGCGAGAGGAGCTGAGGCAGCTCCGCCAGCGGACGGCGCGCCCCGACTTCTGGGACGAACCCGATCGGGCCCGCCGCGTGCAGAAGCGGATCGACGAGCTGGAGGACTGGTCGGAGTCGTTCTCCGCCGTCGAGGAGCGCCTGGGCGAGGTCGAGGAGTTCCTGGCCCTGGTGGGCGAGGGGGGCGACGACCTGTCCGGCGAGCTGGTGGAGCGTCTCGATGACGCCACCCGCCGGCTGGACGAGATCGAGCGCCGCCGGATGCTGCAGGGCGAGCACGCCCGCGAGGACGCCTACCTGCGGATCAAGCCGGGGGCCGGCGGCACCGACGCCATGGACTGGGCCTCGGAGCTGGCCGACCTCTACCGGACCTGGGCGGAGGACCGGGGATTCGACGTCGAGGTCCTGGACGTCCGCCCGGGCCAGGAGGCGGGCATACAGAGGGCCGCCTTCGAGATCCAGGGTCCCTGGGCCTACGGATATCTGCGGGCCGAGCACGGCGTGCACCGGCTGATCCGCATCTCCCCCTTCGACGGCGACGACCGGCGCCACACCTCCTTCGCGGCCGTCTTCGTGGCCCCGGCCGTGGACGAGTCCATCGAGATCGACATCGACGAGTCCGACGTGGAGTTCGGCAGCTACCGGGCCTCGGGTCCCGGCGGCCAGCACGTGAACCGCACGGAGTCGGCCGTCCGGCTCCGGCACGAGCCCACCGGGGTCACCGTCAGCTGTCAGCAGGAGCGCAGCCAGCACCAGAACCGGCGCAAGGCGTGGCAGATGCTCCGGGCCGAGCTGTACCAGCGCGCCCGGGAGGAGCAGGAGCGGGAGCGCGAGAAGCTCGAGCAGAGTGCCGGGGAAATCGAGTTCGGCCAGCAGATCCGGTCCTACTTCTTCGACCCGCAGGAGCGCGTGAAGGACCACCGCACCGGCCTGACCCGACACGACCCTCACCGCGTCCTGGACGGCGACGTCGACGAGTTCATCGAGTCCTACCTCCGTCAGGAGCACCTGGGGGACGGAGAGTGACCGCGGTGGACGGCTGCTGACCCGGATGCGCACCTACGTCTTCTACCACGACGGATGCCTGGACGGCTTCGGAGCGGCGTGGGCCGCCCGGAAGGAGCTCGGCGACGGGATCCGCTGCGTCCCCCATCACCCGAGTCAGCCGTTCCCGGACGACCTGCGGCCGGGGAGCCGCGTGTTCATCCTGGACCTGGGCGTTCCTCGCGAGCGGCTGATGGAGCTGGTCGAGCGGCACAGCGAGGTGCGCGTGGTGGACCACCACGCCACCTGGGAGTCCGAGATGGCGGACCTCCCCTTCGTCACCTTCGACCGCGGTCACTCGGCCGCGGTGCTCGCGTGGCGCGTCTTCCACCCGGGTCGTTCCGTGCCGCTCCTCCTGCAGCACGTGGAGGACAGCGACCTGGGTCGCTTCGAGTTGGAGGGGACCCGGGCCGTCACCGCGGCGCTCTCGAGCTATCCCATGGAGTTCGACCTGTGGGACCGGCTCGAGGTCGCCGAGCTCCGGAAGGAGGGCGAGGCGATCCAGCGCTACCGTGAGAAGCAGGCCGCCCGGACCGCCGGCAACGCCCGCCTCGCCGAGATCGCGGGGCACCGGGTGCCGGTGGTGAACGCCACGTCCGACGTCTCGCTCGTCTGCGACCGGCTCCTGGAGGAGTATCCGGACGCCCCCTTCGCCGCGGCGTACCGGGAGACGGCGTCCGGCCACCGCCGCTGGTCCCTGCGCAGCCGCGGCGAGGTGGACGTGGCCCGGGTCGCCGAGGAGAGGGGCGGCGGGGGGCACCCGGCAGCATCCGGCTTCCTGGAGCGGCTGCCGCCCGGAAGCGCCCCGGGCACGGCCCCGGACGACGCTGACGGGCTGGAGGAATCCTGATGAGCCTCGACGCGGCCGTCACCCTCTCGGTCCTGGCCCTCACCCTGGTGGCGGCGGCCCGGGAGTGGGCGAGCCTCGACCTGGTGGTGCTGGTGGCGCTCTTCACCCTGGTAGTGACGAGGGCGGCGGAGCTGGAGACCGTGCTGGAGGGCTTCTCGAACCCGGCCGTGCTCACCATCGGGAGCCTGCTGGTCGTGGCCGCCGGCCTCCGGGCCACCGGCGTGCTCCAGGACCTGGCCCCGAAGGTGCTCGGGGCCGGCGGCACGCTCCGGTCCGTGCTCTTCAGGCTCACCACGACCACGGCGGCGGGGTCGGCCTTCCTGTCCAACACCGCCCTCGTGGCCATGGGCATACCCACCCTCCTGGGATGGAGCCGCCGGAGGGGGGTGCCCGCCTCGAAGCTCCTGATCCCGCTCTCCTACGCCTCCGTCCTCGGCGGCATGTGCACCCTGATCGGAACGTCCACGAACGTGGTGATGGACGGGCTCCTGGAGGCCGGCGGCATGACCGGCATCGGGTTCTTCGAGCTGGCACAGATCGGTGTGCCGCTCATCGTCCTGGCCGTCATCTACCTGGTCTTCGTCGCCCCGAAGATCCTGCCCGGCCGCTCGTCGGCGGAGCTCCCGGAGCGGAAGCCGCGCCGCTACGTCACCGAGATGAAGGTGCCCCCGGGCTCGTCCCTGGCGGGCCAGACGGTGGAGGAGTCGGGCCTCAAGGAGATATCGGGACTCTTCCTGGTCCGCCTGGAGCGGGAGGAGGTGGCCGTATTCGCCCCCGTGGAGCCGGACACCGAGCTGGCCGCCGGCGACCGCCTGGCCTTCGCCGGGGTCCGGCAGCAGATCGTGGAGCTGCGGCGCCGGCGCGACCTGCGGACGGCCCGCTACTCGCCGCCCGGTACGGGATCGGCTCCCCAGAAGCTGCACGAGGCCGTGGTCTCGCCCGGGTCGCCGCTGGTGGGCTCCACGGTGGCCGAGGCCGACTTCCGCCCCCGGTACAACGCCGCCGTGGTGGCGATCCACCGGCACGGCGAGGAGCTGGACGAGCCCCTGGACGAGGTGGTGCTGAAGGCCGGCGACACGCTGCTCCTGGAGTCGGCCCCCGGCTTCTCCCGCGCCTTCCGCGACGCGCAGGACTTCTACCTGGTGACCCCGGTGGAGGGCTCCGAGACCCTGAGGCGGGAGAAGAAGGGGACGGCGCTCGGCATCCTGGGAGGCGTGATCGTGGCCGCCGCCACCGGCCTGATCGACCTTCCCATGGCGGCGCTCGGCGGCGGCGTCGCCATGCTGGCCACGGGGTGCCTGGGCCCCGGCGAGGCCCGCCGCTCGGTGGACTGGTCGGTGCTGGTCCTGGTGGGAGGCGCCATCGGCCTGGCCGCCGCGCTCCGTTCCAGCGGCGCCGCGGCGTTCCTGGGACAGGGGCTCGAGGCCGCCGGGGACGCCTTCGGGCCCATGGGAATCCTGGTGGCGGTCTTCCTGGGCACGGCCCTCCTCACCGAGATGATCGTGAACCAGGCAGCGGCCGCTCTGGCCTTCCCCGTGGTCGTGGCCGCGGCCGCCGCCCAGGGCCTGGACCCGCGCCCCCTGGTCATCGCCGCCACGGTGGCCGCGTCCTTCTCCTTCTCGACACCGCTCAGCTACCAGACGAACCTCATGGTCTACGGCCCCGGCGGATATCGCTTCACCGACTTCGTCCGGGCCGGCCTCCCCATGCAGCTGGTCCTGGGGACGGCGGCGATCCTCCTGATCTGGTTCTTCTATCCGCTGGGGATGGCCTGAGCGGGAACCCCGCCGCGGCTCAGTCGCCCTCCGTGGTGAGCACGCGGGACACGGCCCTCC
>Ga0207797_1001508_pt1 | contig 16757 bp, 18 predicted proteins | sample PRCRCaboRojoPR_6_FD_187275 | JGI IMG/M metagenome (GOLD analysis project Ga0207797, IMG submission 187275) | Marine sediment microbial community from Cabo Rojo, Puerto Rico - PR CR 10% Liquid 1 (SPAdes) | ecosystem: Environmental > Aquatic > Marine > Coastal > Sediment | place: Cabo Rojo, Puerto...
CGCCCAAGACGAGCCGATCCCGATCCTTGAGGGTAACCCCTCCGGTTTGGAGCAGAACCCGTAAGGGTGTGCCGATTCGGACCTTCATGTTGACGGCCTTATCGCCTTTGCCCGCAAGGGTGACCATCTTGTTGACGCACAGCCGTCCCGTTTCCACGGAGGTTCCCAGAGCGGCAACGGCTTCGACGCTCATAAACAGCACCCCCATATCCTCCGGCGTCTGGCCTTCCGGGACTACGGTGCCGATCACGTCCTTCATCACCATATGGGGAAGTCCGGACGGATAAAGGGAACGTAACGCCTTCGCCTCGGCCCCGGTCGAAATGGCCTGTTGGACCATGCCTTCCAGCGCCACCAGGAGGATTCGATCCACACCGGTCATTTCCTTCAGGACCTTGACACCGCCTTTGACCGCGTTCAGTTCGTTTTGGAGAACAACCTGATTTGCAGTCAGCAACAGGTCCGGGTCCTGCCCGTAGACGACGATCGTGCGAATGTTCTTGTCGGGATCGACAAACGGCTGGAAGGAAGGATTGCCCGGCAGATATTCGAAAAACCGCAGAGCGGCGTCGAGAGTGGCCTCTCCTTTATATTCGTCGTCCCACTCATCCTTCTCTTCGGCATCTATGGTGATCGCCGTATAGGATGGTTCAAATATACCCGCATAGGGATAATCTTCTCCGAACGAACCGACATACGGAAATACCTTGGATATGGTCCCGGTAACTGAAGAAATCACGTAGGACGAATCTTCTGGAAACTTGCTTAACCGCTGGCCGGTTTTCACTTTGGCGCCGACCTCCAGAGCACCGCCTTCCCCCGGGTTTTCGTCTCTTAACAGCAGCGTTACCTGTTTCGGCACTTTGATCTCTCGGACCTCATCCGGAGCTGTCTTGTAATGAAGTTTCGGCTTTCCGATTCCCAGAAACGGTCTTTTTATCATGGTTTGATCCCCTGTCTTGATATCCCTACTGACCTAGTACGATAAGTGACACGTCGAGCAGTCAACCGGTCCTGCGCCGCTTTCCTCGTGGCAGCCCTGGCAATTGGCGTGAAAGGCATCCGACCGTGTCGGCACCGTATTCGGACCATGGCAGTATTCTCCGCCACACCCCATGCCCCCGTCATCCTGCTCGTAATGATGACAGTCTTCGCAATAGAAGCCGTAATCCACCGAATGTGCCTTGTGATCGAACACGACATTGCCGGCACTGGACCTGAACACGAGCCGTATCGGTTCTTCGGGCGCTTCCTTGGGAAACGCTGCGTAACAGACCACACCGATAATGAGCAAAACAAATGCTAGGCCATAGACAAACAACAGTTCCGCCTTTGCTGTCATTTCGTCAAACGTTCCTTTCGCCGTTTGAATTCCGATTGTTCAGAAACTGGTTCAGAAATGGGGGAAGGTTTAAGTCCGCCTATCTGCGCGGGAGGGGTGGGTGTGATATACAATCGGGCAATTCCGCTCTTCAATAACATTATCACCCTCGGTTCGTAGGATTCATCGTCAAGAAATGTGATGGTGCGAGCCACGTTGAGCCCGTCGGCCTTATATGACAAGTCGGCGTCAATGTCAAGAAGAGATTTGACCGCCCGGTGGCGGGGGATCAACGGTTTATCGCCGTGACAAACCGTACTTCACCTGCCTGTCGGGCATCTCGCGAAATGGGCTCGCTAACGCGATCTTTCCTGAAACGCATTTGGTAGTGAATCGTCTTGCTTTCCAGAATACGAAAGAGGTCGTCAAACGGTGAAACATGGGTGACGAAGGTATCCACAAGAAGGGTTAGAGAAAATGAAATGCGCTTTGAATCGGCATGAAAGAACCAACTGGAATGGAATTCATACACAACAATACCGGCAACGGCCCGGATCTTCTTTGGTTCCACAGGCAGAGAAGGTCTGTCGATCCTATTTCTCTCGGCCTTTTACCGTTTCATTCACCACCTTGATCAATTCGTCCGGATCGATCGGTTTTTCGATGTACCCGTCCGGCACGGTGTACTTGGTAAGGCCTGTCGTCTCCACAAATTTCTTCTCGTCCCGCATGGGCTGTTTGAACATGAAATTGCGAAAATCAACCCCGGTGACTTCAGAAACGCCGGTAACGACGATCACCGGAATATCACTGAGCTCGGGATCCTTACGCAACTCCTGAAACATGGTGATTCCACTTTTCTTCGGCATCATAAGATCGAGCAGCACCAAATCGGGTTTTTCCGAACGCAAGAGTTCCAGCCCCTCCGTCCCGTCCTTGGCACTCACGCTTGTGTAACCGTTTTCTTCAAGAAGTGCGCTGAGAAAAGTAATGATGTCTGGTTCGTCATCCACAATCAGAATTTTCTTGGACATCCTTTTCCTCCTTTCGGCAATAACAAGCGAACACGATCCGCTTCCGTAGTGCCGGAAACCGTTGTACGGGCCACCTGGGCTTCTGTGGGAAAATCTTTGATCGCTCTTGTCCGGTGTGTTATATAGTTGCAATCTGGTGGTTTTTTCAACAATCCTATATCATTGAGACATCGGTTATGTCAAGAACTATGAGGCCCGTGGAGAAAATTGTGCCGTGACCCAGCCCGACGCTGAAAAGGTCAAATGTTGGGAGGTTCTGAACTGCGGCGAAACGGAATGCCCGGCCTACAAGGCCCAAACGTTCAAGTGCTGGCTTGTCCCCGGAACCCTTTGCAGAAACGAGATTCAGGGAAAGTTTCTAGAAAAGATCGAGCTTTGTCTGAATTGCGAGCCGTTCAAGAAGAACATCGACCTGGACTCCATGGAAGAAACCTTGAAGGTGGTGCACAACCAGTTTACCGCCTTCCGCCAGTTGGTCGAAGAACGGGACCGGGAACTGGAAGAGCTCAGCATGGAATTGGCCTTGGGTCTTTCCGAGGTCTTCGAGGCCTTGAAAGAGATTTCCTCCGGTAACCCGGAAGCGCGGGTCTCGGAAGAATCCAACCTCGAGCTCATCTCCAAACTCAAGCACATCGTCAACACCACCGCCGAGAATCTGGGAGAGATCGTCAACCTTTCCCACGACTTTGCCATCGGCCTTGCGGAGCATTTCGATGTGCTGCATCGGGTGTCAAAGGGAAACCTGAATGCCCGGGTGTCCGGGTTTTCCCAGGTAGAGCTCTTACAGTCTCTCGCCACAGTCACCAACCAGATGATCGAAAGTGTGGCCAATGAAATTGCCGAGCGGAGGCAGGCGGAAGCCGCCCTTCGGGAATCGGAAGCCAAGTACAGCACCTTGGTGGAAAACTCGCTGATCGGCATCTATATCGACCAAGACGAAAAGATCCAGTTCGCCAACCAACGGTTTGCCGATATCTTCGGGTATTCCCGTCACGAACTGGAAGAAAAGGATGTCTTGGCATTCGTTCACCCCGATGACCGTCAACTGGTCACGGAAACAAGGCAGCGGCGCCTGGAAGGCCGCCATGTGCCTTCCGAGTACGAGGCCAGGGGACTAAAGAAAAACGGCGAAACCATATGGATTAAGCGGCGCAATTCCCGAATCGAATACCACGGACGGCCGGCCATTCTGGGAAACATTGTGGACATCTCCGCGCGGAAGCATGCCGAAAAAGAGCTCCAAAAAGCCCGGGACGAGCTGGAACAACGGGTCAAGGAGCGGACGGCAGAGCTTATCGTGGCCAACAGGAAGCTCAAGCGGGAGATAGAGGATCGGCGAAGAATCGAAAGAGAAGTCAAGGCGAGCGAAGAGAAATATCGTCTCTTGTTCAACAACGACCCCAACCCCTTGTTTACCGTGGACTGGGATTCGGGGAAGATTTTGGACGTAAACAACTCCGCAGGAATTACGTATCAATACGGGCCTGAGGAACTTCTGGGTATGTCTTTTCTCGATTTGCTCGATCCGGAAGAGGCCAAACGGGTCTGGGCGGAACTGGTCCATGCCCCTCAGGACGTCTATGTCTTTGTGCCCAAGGTGTGGGCCCGAAAGCGAAACGGAGAGTCCTTTGTGATCAATCTGCACGCCCGCTCCGGGAAACTCAGGGATGTAGAAAACGGCAGTGGGGGGGCGTTGATCGTGAGAACCGTGGACATCACCCGTCGTCTGGAACAGGACGCCAAACTGACCCAGGCCAGCAAGATGGCCACCTTGGGCGAAATGGCCACCGGAATCGCCCATGAAATCAACCAGCCGTTAAACGCCATACAAGTGGGGGCCGACTTTTTGGCCAAAATGATCAAGAAAGGACAGGAAATCTCGCCGGACCAACTCATGAAAGTGAGTCGCAATATCAGCGATCAGGTGGCCCGCTCGAGCAACATCATCAATCATTTGCGGGAATTCGGACGAAAGAGCGACTTTCATGTCTATCCGGTGAATCTGAACGAACCGATTCGAGACGTCTTTACCATGCTCGGGCAGCAATTGAAATTGCGCAACATCGACGTCAGGCTCGATTTGGCGGAATCGTTACCCGAAATCCAGGGAGACACGAACCGGCTGGAACAGGTCTTTTTGAATCTCGTTACCAACGCCCGAGACGCCATGGAAACGATGCCGGCCGACAAGGAGAAGATACTCACCATTTCCACTCGCCGACAGGAAGACAGCGTCGTCGCCGAGGTGTCCGACACCGGAGAAGGAATGTCGGAGCAAACCCAGCAGAAGATATTCGAACCGTTCTTTACGACAAAAGATGTGGGCAAGGGAACCGGGTTGGGCTTGTCCATCAGCTATAACCTGGTCAAGGACTTCAACGGGGACATAGAGGTCGATTCGGTTTTGGGAGAGGGAACCACTTTTCGGGTGACCTTCCCCATCGTTCGAAAACAGGGAGAGCCCGAAGATGAAGCTACTCGTCATTGACGATGAAAAACCCGTTCTGGAGATGTTGGAGCTCAGCCTGACCAGTGAGGGATACGAGGTCCTTACGGCGGAAAGCGGTTATGAAGGACTGGAAATCTTCGCCGAGGAGGCCCCGAAGATCGTCATCACCGATATTAAGATGCCCGGCATGGACGGCATCGAAGTCTTGAAGCGGATCAATAATTCGGGGAGCGAGGCGGAAGTCATCGTCATTACGGGACACGGGGACATGGATTCCGCCATCCGGGCGCTACAGCACGGGGCCTCTGACTTCATCACCAAGCCGGTCCGCGATGAAGTCCTCATGCTGTCTCTGGAAAGGGCCAAGAAGAAACTGACCATGGCCCAACAGCTGAGGGACTATACGGAAAACCTGGAGGACAAGGTCGAGGCCTGTAAGATCGAGCTGGAAGAAGCGCAGGAAGAAGCAATACGCAATGAACGCCTCGCCACGATCGGCGAGACGGTCGCCGGGCTGGCCCATTACATCAAGAATATCCTCACCGGGCTGCGGGGGGGGATGTACATGGTGAATGTCGGCCTGGAAAAGGATAACTCCAAGATGTTACGGGAAGGCTGGGCCGTGGTCAGCCGAAACGTGGAACGGGTTTCCCAACTGGTCATGGACCTGTTGACCTACTCGAAAGACAGGAAACCCGAGCCGACGGATTGCGATCCGAAGGAACTGGTTTCCGATGTGTTGGATTTGATGAAAGATTATGCCACGGAGCATCGCGTCGAACTGAAGACAGATCTCGATCCCTCCATCGATCATGCCCACCTGGACAAATCGGGCATCCATCGAGTGCTACTCAATTTGGTTTCCAATGCCATCGACGCATGCATTTTCGACCCTGACACCGGTAAAGATTGGGAGGTTCGGCTTCGAACCCGAAGGGAAGAGGACGACGAGACGTCGTTGGTTTTTGAGATAAGCGACAACGGGGTGGGGATGACTCGGGAGATTCGACGAAAGCTCTTTTCACGGTTTTTCAGCACCAAGGAGGGCCGTGGAACCGGCCTGGGACTGCTGATCACCCAGAAGATTGTGGAGGAACATGGGGGTAACATCGAGGTTTCTTCCACCCCCGGGAAGGGAACCACCTTTTCCGTTCATCTCAAAGGCGTGCTCTGATTCACCGTCATCTTTTTCAGACGAGGGATGCATGCCAACGGCCGGCTACATCCCAAGGAGCATGCCGATTTCCGGATGCTTGCCGATGACTTTCAAAAATTGGGCCGTTCTCCGTTCCAGACGATTTTCCAAGATTCGAGCCGCCCTCTTCATAACCGTATACCCCGTTTCTCGCTCCCGACCGAGAAACGCCGTCAGTTCCTGTCCGGAAAAAACCAACACTTCACTTGGCTCCGAGCAAACCGCGTAGGAGGTATGGGGGGCATTCGGCAAAAACAGTGCCGACCATCCAAAGGAATATCCCGGCTTGATGGCGCCTATGGAGATGATGAAGTTGGGAGCGAGCTCCGATTCCAGCAGTACTTTTCCCCGCTTGAGAGAGTAGAAGTGGTCGGACTCCGAACCGGGCTCATAAATGATCTGCCGTTCGTCCATGGATTGTTCTTCCACCAGGGGAAGCAGTCGCTCCAGAAAATCATCCGGCAAATCTTCAAACAGAATCACTTCCTTTACGTCTTGTACAGAAGCCATATATCTCTCCTTCCGTACGGATCCCTTGTCTGGTCCCTTGTCTGAAACCGCTCCGGCACCGTGTCGAACGGTCACCCGGTTGTGTTCCCGGGGATATCTCTTCCTTCCCGCCACGACACCTTTGTGCTCTCTCATATCACATCATGAGGAAAAGCAACACCAGAAAAATCGTGGCCACTGCCGCACTGATGCCGACGGGTGCCGTGCCCGTTTCCAGGGCCGCTCGCGTCTTGACGATCTTGCGCTGCAACGCCTCCCCTTTTGTCCCGGCGGCGGTCCAGAGCGGGAGCAAGGTTCCCAGGGTCAAGATCTCGGGCAACCGTCTGGAAAGTTGACCCAGGACCTTCGGCAGTCCCCGGGCGATGAGGCGATCCGACACACCGTTGATACCGTTGAAGACCTTGTCGGCGATGTAGTAGAATAGACGGCCACCCATCCGGTAAAACCAGTCCACATCGAGGTTCACGCACCGCTTCTCCGGCGGATAGACACCGGCAAGCATCAGAAGAACAAAGGCTGCGGCCGCAAACAGAAGAAGTTGGGCCATACCCACTACGTGAGCCCCGGTGTACGGCGCGAAATCAACCACGGGATAAGGCAACAGATCGTACAACGGATAGGGATAGAGACCGATGGCAATGCACAGAAAGGCGGCAATCCCCATGGCAAAACGCATGTTGAGCGGAGCTTCTTTGGGCCGCATGCCGGAGTCGTGACCGAAGAAGGCGAAGTAAGGAACTTTGATGCCGGCGTGCTCCAGTACCCCTACGGAGGCGAACATCAACAGAAACCAGACCACCACCATGTGATGATTGCCTACCGCAGTTATGGTCATGGATTTGGTAACAAATCCGCTCAGCAAGGGGAATCCCGAGATGGATGCCGCGGCGATGATGCAGCACGTCGCCGTGAAAGGCATCGTTCGGTACAGCCCGCCCAGAGCGGTACAGTTGATCTTGCCGGTCCGGTGGAGGACCGCTCCCATGGACATGAACAACAAGGCCTTGTAAATGCAGTGGGCAAAGACGTGAGATACGGCGCCGTTGATGGCCATTTGTGTGCCGACGCCAATGCCACACACCATATAACCGACCTGGTTAATCAGGCTGTAACTCAACACCCGCCGCAGGTTGTTCTCAATGACGGCAAAAAAGACCGGAAACACCGTCATGATCGCACCGATCCAGATCAGGATCTCCGTGCCCGCAAACCCTCTCGCCAACGTATAGACCGCCGTTTTGGTGGTGTAAACACTCAAGAAGACCGTTCCCGTTGGAGTCGCCTCCGGATAGGCGTCGGGAAGCCAGGCATGGAAAATCGGCCAAGCGGAGTTTATGCCGAATCCGAGAAAGATGAGCAGAGACGCCGTACCGTTTAATCCCAGGTGCCCAAAGGCGATGCTGCCCGTCTGCTTCAGATGAATCACGATACCGGCCAGGAGCACCAATCCACCGACGGCATGAACCAGCAAATATCGGTAGCCTGCCCGAATCGATTGGGTCCTCCGGCGAGACCAGATGAGCAGGACGGAACAGATGGTCAGCATCTCCCAAAAGAGAAACAAGGAAAGAAGGTCGCCGGCAAAAACGACGCCCAGAGCGCTGCCGGCATAGACCAGGCCGGTGACGTGTTGAAGGTCGTCCCTCACATGGAGGGCATAGAGCATCGAAGTAAAGGCGATGATATGGTAGACATAGCCGAAGAGCAGACTCATTTTGTCCACTCTGGCGAAGATGATGTCCTGACCGAAGACGGTGAATACAAAGTGCGCCCCTTCCGGTATATGGATCAGATTGATGAATCCGATCACCGGTACGAGCAACATGAAGGCACTTTTCCACTTGCCTTTGATGAGGGGAACCAAGAGTCCCCCCGCAATGAGCACGGCCGCCGGCGGTACGGTACTAATCATAGTAATCCTCTCGTCTCTCGACTATCGGCCGCAGGATGTATTTGGCCACCAGGACGACAAACACGAAGGCAACAAACCCGAATACGGCATAAAACTCCGGCCAGTCCTCCCAGGGGAAGTGGGCGTGCTTGTGGATGAAGAACTCGGCAACCAACAGGATCACCAGGAGTACCAGACAGCACGCGGCGACGGCCTTCACATTTCTGGGATGATCGAAAAAATATTCTTTTTCTTCTCTTCTATCTTCCGACATCGCAAAGCTCCCGTTTCTCCCGCTTACAACGTGGCCGCGAAGATAATGCCAAGATATATCGCCCCAATGGCGGTGACCGCGACAAGGATCTTCTTGAAGAAGGGATCCCCTTCGTGGGTCAACACCATTTTTCCCTCTATCTCGTCACTTCTTTCGATGGACATAGCCTATATTCCCACAATCCGCGATACCGTCATATCGGCCAGCCGGAGAAACGGCTGGGGATAGAACAACAACACGACGGATATAATCGCCGTAATGACGAGCGGCACCACACAAAACGCCGGTGCCTCCTCCACCTTATTTTCGAACAGAGATTCCTCCGGCCTGCAGAAAAAGGCCTTGTAAACAATGGGCATAAAGTATGCGGCGTTTAGCAGCGAACTGGCCAACAGCACCACCACTACGGCCATTTGCTGCGCCTCCAGGGACCCCAGCAAAAGATACCACTTACTCCAGAATCCGCCACAAGGGGGCAAGCCGGTGATGCTGAGGGATGCGATGAAAAATGCTCCCATGGTCACCGGCATCCGCTTGCCGATTCCGATCATCTCGCTGATATTCTTTCTCCCGGTCGCCACAAATATAGCTCCCGCACAGAAAAAGAGGGTAATCTTTCCAAAGGCGTGCATGGCGATATGCAGCATGCCGCCGGTCATTCCTTTGGGGGAGAGCAAGCTCACGCCCAGCACCACGTAGGACAGCTGGGCGATGGTTGAAAAGGCCAGCAGCCGCTTGAGATTATCCTGGGAAAGCGCGATGAGAGATCCGATCAGGATCGTGGCGGAAGTGGCCACGAGGAGAATCCAGTTGAGATTGAAAGAGAGCAAGAGCTCCGTACCAAAGACCCCGGTAATCACCCGCACCACGCTGAACACCCCCACTTTGACCACGGCTACGGCGTGAAGCAAGGCACTGACCGGAGTGGGCGCAACCATGGCCGCAGGCAACCAGGAATGAAAGGGCATGATCGCCGCTTTGGCAAAGCCGAACACCAACAGGATCAACAGCACCGCCGTCAAGGTTCGGCCGGCTCCCGTCCCTGCAAGAAATCCTTGTCTGCCGAACTCTAAGGTGCCGGAAAGGTCATAGCAAATCAGCATGGCCGGCAAGACAAACCCGATGGAAGTCCCCATGATGTACAGAAGATACTTGCGCCCCGAGCGGCGTGCCTCTTCGTCCTGATGATGGGTGACCAGCGGGTAGGTAGCCAGTGAGAGCATTTCATAAAACAGATACAGGGTAATCAGATTGGCGGAAAAGGCCACTCCGACGGTCGCGGAAAGGGCGAAGGCGAAAAAAACAAAATAACGGCTTTGACTGTGCTCCTTCAATCCCCTCATGTACCCGATGGAATAAGCGGAGGTTACGATCCACAAGGAAGAAGAAACCAAGGCGAAGAGCATGCCGAAGGAATCGACTCGAAACTGGATGGCTGCGCCCGGCAAAAACTCGACAACCGTGTATACGATCTCCGTGCCTTTGAGGATGGTCGGAAGCATGGAGACGACGAGGAGGAATTTTACGCCTGCAGCGGCAAAGGTCCAGGCCTCGCGAACATTGGCGCTTCTGCTGGATGCCAAAATGGGAGTCACCAGCAGGGAGGCGAGGACAGCCAACAGCGGTTTTATGGATACGATGGTGTCCGTCACTAGACCAGTCCTTCAGGTACGGCAAACGAAATAATGTGTTCCACGATATCTCCCGTATAGAGGCCTACCAGAATCAATCCGGCGGCCACAATCAGCAAAGGAATCACCATGCTGAGAGGGGCCTCTTCCATGGGGGTGGTATGGTGGTCATGGCCGTGCCCGTGGTGATCGGAAAAGGGCTCATAATAGCTGATCTCGATGACCCGGAAGAAAAGCACGACACTCACCAGACTGCTGAACAGAAGAGCGACCATGAAGTGATACTGCCCGGACTGAATGGCCCCGGTAATGAGATACCATTTGCTGAAGAAGCCGCAGGTCGGTGGCACGCCGATAATGGAAACGGCCCCGATGACGAATCCCCCCATGGTAAAGGGCATTTTTTTGAACAGCCCCTGGAGATTCTCGAAGTGGTGTCCCTTTGTCCGATATACGATATTGCCTACCGCCAAAAAGACGCACAACGTCATGAGGGCATCGTTTGCGATGTGCAGGATCGCGCCGGTCATTCCCGCCCGGTTCCCGAGCCACGCACCCCCCACCATGTAACCCACCTCTGCAACAATGATGTAAGTCAACATCTTCTTGAGGCTCCGCTCCTTCAGGGCAAGAAAAGCGCCCATGACAATGGCGACGACCGCAAGCCACACCACCGCCTTGCTGATGGACAAGGTGATAAAGGTGAAATCCGGGGTGAATACGGTGAGGATCAGGCGGATCATGACGTAGATCATCACCTTCGTGGCCAAAGGTGCGATGAGGCTGCTCGCTGGAGAAGATGCGTAGGTGTACGAGTTGGGCAACCAGGCATGGAGCGGGAAAAAGGCCATCTTCAACCAGACTCCCACCATACAGATGATGAAGGCCGCCACCACGGCCTTGGACTCGTAAATGGACGGCAACAGTCCAGCGATATCCACCATGTTCAAGGAACCCGTCATGATGTAGAGATAGCCCACACCGAGCAGGTAAAAACAGGCGCCGATGGTGCCCATGTACAGGTAATTCAGGGTGGCCAGCGGCGCGCGGCCGCCTTCTCCCATGGCCAGCAATCCATACCCGGTCAGTGCGGCGATTTCCAGGAGCACATAGAGGTTAAAGGCGTCCCCGGTCACCACGATGCCCAACAGTCCGGTCACCATGAGAATGTACAGGGTGTAAAAAGCGCCCTGATTGTCGGGAAACTCCCGTTCGATGCTCTTCTTGGCGGGGATGAGATTGGCCAGTGCGACAACCGCTACCACCACGAGGACCAAGGCGTTCAGGTGATCGACATAATAGGAGATTCCCCAGGGGGGATCCCATCCGGCCAGCCGGTAGACGATGACGCCTTCATTCATGACCCGGAACAGGAGCCCTACGGCCGAACCGGTGGCCATTGCCAGGGCCACCAGTGCGATCGGGAAGCAGAGCCTCTTGTTCGCCCATCCGGCGGGGCTGATCAGAAACGCCGACAGGAGGGGGACAACGACCACGAGTGCAGGATATTGTTGACTCATTTCTTCCTTATCTGGGCCAGGATCTCGTCTTCTTCCAAGGTGTTGTAGTGTCTGTAAACCCGGAGGGCCAGGGCCAAGGCCACGCCGAGCGTGGCCACGCCGACCACGATCGCCGTGAGCATGAGGACGTGGGGCAAGGGGTTCATGTAATCCGCCGCGTGGATGGCATGCGTTTCCGCACCGTGAGCGGGACCGTGAGCATGCTCCAGGATGGGAATGGTTGCCCCTTCTTTTACCCCGGTCGAGACGTAAAAGAGAATGATCGCGGTTTGAAAGATGTTCATGCCCAGGATCTTTTTCACCAGGTTATTCTTTGCAATGATCGCATAAAGACCGATCATCATCAGGGTGATATAAATCCAGTAGTTGTATTTGGCGACCACCAGTTCGAGAAAGTCGGTCATGATTTAGAGTCCCTCGTCGTATTTGCCTCGGGACGAGACATTGTTGTAAATCCAGACCATGGCCGTCGTCACCGCAATGGCCACACCGATTTCTACAATGAGGATGCCGTGAGATCGCGCCATCACGGGTCCCACCCCGAGCACGGGGGCGAGGGCGCTGTAATCGAGAAAGTTGAGGCCCAGCAAGAGACACAAGGCCCCCGTACCCGCATAGAGCAAGACGCCCATGGCGCATAAGACCCCCACCACTTTTTCTCCGATCCGCTGGAGGACCGTACGCAAATCGTGGGACATGGCCAAGACGATGATACTCGCACCGAAGATCACCCCGCCTTGGAACCCCCCGCCGGGGCTGTGGTGGCCGTGGGCGACCACGTAAAGGGCAAAGATCTGGATAAACGGCACCAACAGCCGGCATATGGTCTTGATGATCAGATCGTGGGGAATCCACGAGTCGTCGATCCGTTCAAAGTCATCCGATGGGGGTATCTTTCCGCCTTCTTTGACCCGAACAGTGACCCCCGTCAGGACGTGCCGGTAGAGCCGTTCCCTGCGCTCCTCTTCTCTTAAGAAAGTGCGCAAGATAAAAAAACAGGCCACGGCGGCCGAAAAAATCACCGTGGTTTCAAACATGGTGTCAAACGTACGATAATCCGCCAGCACCGCGGTGACGATGTTGGGAACGGAAGTCTCCTCCATGGTCTTTTCAATGTAGTGGGGCGAAACATGCGTGCTGGCCGGGGATTGAGGATCCGCCCAGTCCGGGAAATCCACAGCCGCATAGACCAGGAACCCCCCCGTCGTCAGCGCGATGATTAGACCGATAATCTTCAATCTTTTGTCCTCCTCGTGGTTCGAAAAACAGCGGCGACGAAAAAGACCGTACTTACCCCGGCACCCACCGATGCCTCTGTAAAGGCCACGTCCACAGCACCCATAATGGTCCAAAGCAGACACATCATAAAACTATAGGCCCCGAAGAGTATGGCCGCCCCCAAGAGATCCTTCACCATCAGAGCGCCGACGGCGGCGATGACCACCAAAGTGAGAATCGCCAAGTCCAGTTGCCACAGCACAGGCCTACCTCCTCTCTTCTCCTTTGACCCATGGCTCAAGTCCCGCCCGCACACCGGCGTCGACGATGGCATGAGTGGCCGTGGGGCTTGCCAGAAAGACAAAGACCACGATGAGAAGAATCTTTATGCTGGTTAGTAAAGTTCCCAGAGACAGGTGATGAAGACCGAACAGGGCCAGAGCGGTCATCGACAGGAGCAGCCCCATCGTATCGAGCTTCCCCGCGGGATGAAGACGAGAGTAAAAGTCCGGGAACCGGAGGATGCCGATCGCTCCCCCGGTGAAGAAAAACAAGCCGGCCAACAAGAGAAGAATTACGATAACGTCCATGGTCTACCTCTCCACATGACTGCCACCGGGTTTTTAGGCCTCATCGTACAGTCCTTTCCGTTTCTGAAAATATCTTGAAGCCGCCAAAACGGCGATGAAGTTCAACATGGCATAGGCGAGGGCGATGTCGACGAACATCTCTACCCGGTGATAGTTGAAGCCGATCAGAATCAACAGGACCGTCGTTTTGCTTCCGATCGCATTGACCCCGATCATTCGATCCGCCACCGTGGGTCCGAAGACGCCTCGATACAGCGACAGGATCATTAGAAAGGCCAGATACAAGCTGGAGAGTAAGAAAAACGTCGTCATTCACACCTCATCAAAGGCCTTGGCTACCCTGGCTTCCATCTCTCCGGGCAACGGATCCCCGGAAGCGGGATCGATGGCGTGGACCTTGAAATCCCCGTCGATCGACACGTAGACGGTAATGGTTCCCGGGGTCAACGTAATCGAATTGGCGAAAGTAACCAGCGCCAGATCCCGGGTGAGCTTACTTCGAAATTTGACGATGCGGGGATCAATCAGCTCCATCATTCGGGGATGAAAGACCAGGTAGGTGACATGAAAGCTTGCTTTAAAAACCTGTATCAGCAACCACGGGATGTACCGGATGAAACGAATTCCCTGCACGACCCGGTTCCCTCCGGGATGGGACGAAAAGAGAAGATCCGAGGAGAGAAATGCGACGATGGCACAGGATACCAGGCCCAGGCTTAAGTGGAAGCCGTCAAATTGACCGGAAAGGACCACCCAGATGGCAAACATGACAATGAATGTGAGCACGAATGGGCCAAAGTGGAGCCTTCTCGATGGTGGTTTCCCGCTTGTTGCCGCCTCAACAGGTTCCCGCCCGACCTCGATGTCCCGATCCGGTTTCTCCACACTCACCTTCCATCGACCATGGGGTTACGGTTATTGCGCTTTGGAATCTTTGGAAGATCGGCGCTTGCGGTCTCCGAAACGCCTCGCCTAATGCCCGTTTGAGCAAGTCATGTGCCAAGGGGCAAAATCTCCTTTTTAAGGCCGACAACATGCTAATATCGCGCTTTTAATCGATTTCCAGCTTCGGAAACTTCTTTACGGGATACCGGCACATTTTTGCCGTCAGGTCTCGCAAGGCCCGATAACTTGACATTTTTATGCCGGTTTGCTATACAAGTAGCGTACACGTGCCGCGTTCTTTTTCCTTGTCGCAAGCGGACGGTTCCCATCGCGGCCCGTCGGCGGAGAGGAAGAAAGCAGGGGAGCGTTCTCAAACCCTGGGCACTGACCCGAACCGCGCACAGCGCGAGAGAGGTAACCGATGAGCCCGCAAAAGGTTGCCCTGCACGGCCGGATAGAGCCGGACCTTTTCCCCGAGTTCGTAGTGGTCAGTGAGCACATGCGCTCGATTATGAAAGCGGTTCAGCAGATCGCCCGCTTTGACGCCAATGTATTGATATACGGGGAATCGGGAACCGGAAAAGAACTGCTGGCACGTATCGTGCACCAAAAGAGTGGGCGTAAGGACAAACCGTTTGTCCCCGTAAATTGCGGCACGCTCTCCGGGGAACTGTTCGAAAGCAAGCTTTTCGGCCACGAGGTGGGTGCCTTTACGGGGGCGACCAAACGCACGAAAGGCAGATTTGAACAGGCCCACAAGGGCACGCTGTTCCTGGACGAGGTTTCGGAAATCTCTCCACCGAATCAGGCAAACTTTCTCCGTGTGTTGGAGGATGGTTGTTTTCGCAGGATCGGAGGCGAGTCCCCCACTCAGGTGAATGTTCGCATCGTAGCGGCGACCAACAAAAATCTTGCCGAACGGGTGGAAGCAGGGCGGTTCAGAAAAGATCTCTATTATCGGTTGCAGGTGATACCCATTAATCTGCTGCCGTTGCGGCAGCGCCGGGAGGCCATCCCCCACCTGGCAACCTATTTTTCGGAACGCTTCGCAAAGATATATCAAAAAGAAAAGATCTCGCTCCGGCCCGACGCCCTTGAACAGCTAGTCAATTACGATTGGCCGGGAAACATTCGACAACTGAAGAATCTCATCGAACGGTTGTCGTTAATGGCCCCGAAGACCCTGATCACGCCCGACGATTTTCCGGAGGAATTTACCACGTCCTTCTCCGGACAATCCAGCGGGGTTGATCTGGGTTCCCCGGTTCCGTCCGAGAGCACGAGCAGCGGCGCCGACATCCCCGGAGGTGTTGAACCGTTGCGGGCCGCCAGGCAGAGAATTGAGAAAACGATGATTGTCCGGGCCCTGGAAATAACCCGAGGCAAGCGAGGGGAAGCGGCCAAGTTGTTGGAAATCAAGCCGCGCACGTTGAGACAAAAAATGAGTGACTACAACATCAAGTTTCAGCGCAAGAGACACTCGGATGCCGAGATCTCCGATGCGCAGGGAGAACACGTCCATTAACCGATCTTCCGGGAGTCTGGGAATTGATGGCCTCAGAGAACCTGCAGACCAAACCTCGGCTGCTTCTTGTCGACGACGAGGAAATGTACCTGGAATACCTGTCCAGGCGCTTGATTAATCGCGGTTATGAGGTGGTCACATGTCTCTCCGGCGAAGACGCTTTAAAAAAGACGGAGGGACACGCGTTTGACGTGGTTGTCCTGGATGTACTCCTTCCGGGCATGGACGGAATCGAAACCCTGCGCGAAATCAAACGGATCACCCCGCTCACCGAGGTGATCTTATTGACCGGCCACGCCTCTCTGGAATCGGGGATTGACGGCATGAAACTGGGTGCATTCGACTATCTGCGGAAACCTTGTGACACCGCCGACCTGGTGTCTGCAATCAACCAGGCCCACGGCAAGAAACGGGCGCAAGAGGAACGGATTCAGGAAACCCGCCACAAATACGACATCAAAGAAACGGGAGGTTCATAGCCTCGAGGTGAAACCTTTGGGATAGCCGTGTTCGCTTGCCAACAATCCGCTTTGACCGAAAAGAAAACGGCCGAGCATTCCACTCTATGCGGCGGATATGCTCACGGTGAAGGTGGTGCCCACGCCCTCTCGGCTTTCAAAACGGATACTTCCTCCCAGATTCTTGACGATGTTCTGGCAAATGGCCAATCCCAAGCCCGTCCCTTTGCCGGGGGGCTTGGTTGTGTAGAAAAGG
>Ga0207797_1001509_pt1 | contig 16753 bp, 17 predicted proteins | sample PRCRCaboRojoPR_6_FD_187275 | JGI IMG/M metagenome (GOLD analysis project Ga0207797, IMG submission 187275) | Marine sediment microbial community from Cabo Rojo, Puerto Rico - PR CR 10% Liquid 1 (SPAdes) | ecosystem: Environmental > Aquatic > Marine > Coastal > Sediment | place: Cabo Rojo, Puerto...
GGAGAGGTTCATAGGCAACCTGATAGAGCACTACGCGGGCAACTTCCCGGGTTGGCTTGCGCCCCTGCAGGTAGTTATCTTACCCATTACGTCGGATCAGCACGAGACTGCGCGGCGAGTCGAGGCGGAAGTAAGGTCCGCCGGTCTTCGCTGCAAGGTGGACGGGCGCAACGAGACCATCGGCTACCGCATACGGGAGGCCGAGACCCTCAAGGTCCCGTTCATGCTGGTTATGGGAGAGAGAGAAGCCGGTACTGGAAGGGTGGCCCTCCGGGTCCACGGAGAGGGTGACAGGGGATCCCTGCCCCTCGACGAGGTGCTGGAGGAGCTGAAGGCCGCCTGCATGCGGCCGGCACTGCCGAATGGAGGAGGTAGGTAGCCATAGGGAAGAAAACGCGGGTGAACGGCGATATCAGGGCCCCCGAGGTCAGACTTATCGATGAAGAAGGCGAGCACGTAGGTGTGGTCCCCATAAGGGAGGCGCTTGACAGGGCATCCGAAGCCGGTCAGGACCTCGTGGAGATCTCACCCGGGGCCAAGCCGCCCGTAGCCCGGATCATGGACTACGGCAAGTTCCAGTACCGACAGAGCAGAAAGGCGAGAAAGGCCCGAAAGAACCAGCAGAAGGGCGGTCTGAAGGAGGTCAAGTTCCGTCCCAACACGGACGACCATGACTACAACTTCAAGATGCGCCACGCCCGGGACTTCCTCAAGGACCGGCACAAGGTCAAGGCCACGGTGGTCTTCCGCGGCCGGCAGCTGGTGTACAAGGGCCAGGGATACGATCTGCTGGAGAAGCTGGCATCCGACCTGGAGGACCTGGGCAAGATAGAGCGCAAGCCGGTCCTCGAGGGCAAGCTTCTGACCATGATAGTCTCGCCACGCAAGGAGAGATGACGAGGAGCGGCAATGCCTAAGATGAAGACCCACAAGGGTGCGGCAAAGCGGATGAAGAAGACCGGCACCGGGAAGATCAAGATCTACCATTCCCACGCCGGCCACATCCAGACCAAGAAGAAGAGCTCGCGGAAGCGCAAGCTCCGCCAGAGCGGAATTGCGTCGAAACCGGACACCAAGAGACTGAAGAAGCTGCTGCCCTAGGGACGGACCGTCCCGGGAGCAGCCGTCGGGAGAGATCATGAGCAGAGCCAAGAGTGCAGTAACCAGAAAGAAGCGTCACAAGAAGGACCTGAAGGACGCCAAGGGCTACTACGGCGGCCGCAGGAAGCTCTACACCGTAGCCTCGGAGAGCGTGCGGAAGGCGCGGGAGTACCAGTACCGCGACCGGCGCAATCGCAAGCGCAGCTTCCGCCGTCTGTGGATAACCAGGATCAACGCCGCCGCCCGTCAGAACGGGATGCGCTACAGCCAGCTGATCGGCGGGCTGAAGAAGGCGGGCGTGGAGCTGGACCGCAAGATCCTGGCGGACATGGCGGTGAGGGATCCGGAAGCGTTCTCCAGGGTCGTGGACGTGGCCAGGGCCGGACTGGAGGGCTGATGCCCGGGTCCCGGCAGCGGGAACGTTTTCGGCCGGGGATGGATAGTAGACAATGAATGGAGAAGGCGATCTGGAGCGGTTGACCGAGGCCGTCGATCGCCTGATTGTTAAGCTGGAAGACCTGAGGGGCCAGAGGAACACTCTGGCCGGAAGGGTCGAGGAACTCGAGAAGAGCCTGGAGACCCAGGCGACGCAGGCGGACCCGGAGGGGTACAACCTGCTCCGGATCCACAGTGCCCGGCTCCTGCGTGAGCGCAAGGAGATCGGGCGTCGCCTGAGAGAGGTGCTGGAGAAGCTGGAAAAGCTGCAGCAGCGGCTGAGGTAGCAATTGAGCGATCGACCGACGAATGTACGGGTCAACATATACGGTCGAGAGTATTCCATAAGGGGTGAGGGCGACCCCTCATACGTTTCGGAGATCGCCCACTACGTGGACATGAAGATGCGCCAGATGACCGACAACATCACCATGGCATCTTCTGCGAAGGTAGCCATTCTCGCCGCCCTGAACATCACCGATGAGCTCTTTCAGAAGGAGAGGCAGCTCAAGGAGCTCGAGGAGGGACACGGGAAGGCCCTCGCCCGTCTGGCCGACCGCATAGAGGAGGCCATGGACGGTTCCGCACAGCCCACCTCCGCCGCAGAGACCCCGCAGTCCGAAAGGTCCTCCCGTACCGCGGAGGACGCAGTGCACTCCGGTACATCGGCAGGAAGCACCTCCAGGCAGAGCTCGGAGTAAAACCTGCAGGCCGCCCCCGCCGGGGTCGGCGCAGGCCCCAGACCGAGACGGGGGCAAGCCTGCATTGCAATAGATGAGCACTGCGCCTTGAAGGGGAGCAGTTATGCATCCGGTTATCTGCATCGGCCTGGGAGTGGTTGCGTTCCTCCTGGGCTTTTTTCTGCATAAACTCCTTGTCAGCAAGGAGATAGGTGGCGCTAAGAAGGAATCGGGCAGGATCCTCGGGGAGGCCCGCAGGGAGGCAGAGGCCCTCCGCAGGGAGGCCATTCTCGAGGGGCGTGACCTGGTGTCCCGGGAGAAGGCGGCCGCGGCCGAGGAGAACCAGAAGGTCCGCCAGGACCTGGACGAGCGGGAGCGGCGCCTGGTCCGCATGGAGGAGAGGCTGGGCCGGCAGGGCGAGAACCTCGACCGGCGGGAGGCCACCCTCGAGGCCCAGAAGACCGACCTGGCGGAGAAGGAGCAGGCGCTCATGGCCAAGCACCAGCGGGTCAACCGCCTCATGGAGGAGCAGAACCGTCTGCTGGAGAAGCACGCGGGACTGACCAGGGAGGAGGCCAGGAAGGTCCTGGTGGCCAACCTGGAGGAGGAGGCCCAGCTGGAGGCGGGCAGGCTCACCAGGAAGATACTGGAGCAGGCGGAGAGGGACGCTGAGGACAGGGCCAACTGGATACTCTCCACGGCCATACAGCGCTGCTCGGCCAACCACGTCATGGAGAACTGCGTCTCCGTGGTGAACCTTCCCAGTGATGACATGAAGGGCCGGATCATAGGCAGGGAGGGCCGCAACATCCGGTCCTTCGAGGGTGCCACCGGCGTGGACGTCATCATCGACGACACACCCGAGGCCATAGTGCTGTCGTGCTTCGACCCCGTCCGCAGAGAGGTGGCCCGCCAGTCCATGGAGAAGCTCATAGCAGACGGCAGGATCCATCCCGGCCGCATCGAGTCGGTGGTGGAGAAGGCCAGCGCTGAGATGGAGAAGCAGACCAAGAAGCTGGGCAACGAGCTCTGCATGGAGGCCAACGTGTCCGGCCTGCACCCTCAGCTCATCCGTCATCTCGGCCGGCTGCGCTACCGGACCAGCTACGGGCAGAACATGTACCAGCATTCCCTGGAGGTGGCGCACATATCCGGCCTGATCGCCTCCGAGCTGAAGCTGGACGCCTCCGTGGCCCGCAGGGCAGGGGTGCTCCACGACATAGGCAAGGCCACCGACCAGGAGGTGGAGGGCTCCCACGCCCAGGTGGGCATGGAGCTGGCCAGACGCTTCGACGAGGCGCCCCTGGTATGCAACGCCGTAGGCGCGCACCACGAGGAGGTGGAGCCGGAGTCCCTCTACGCGCTTATAGTACAGGCGGCCGACGCGGTCAGCGGCGCCCGTCCCGGGGCCCGCCGGGAGACCCTGGAGCGGTACGTGCGCAGGCTGCACCGGCTGGAGGCGCTGGCGGACGGCTTCGACGGCGTCAGCAAGTCCTACGCCATCCAGGCCGGCAGGGAGCTGCGAATAGCCGTACGACCGGAGTCGGTGGATGACGGCGGCGCCGCGGACCTGGCCCGTATGGTGGCCCGCAGGATCGAGCGGGACATGGAGTACCCGGGCCAGATCAAGGTCACCGTGATCCGCGAGGTCCGGGCTGCGGAGACGGCGCGCTAGCTTGAAGCTCCTTCTGCTGGGAGACCTGGTTGGAAGGCCCGGACGGCAGGCGGTCACCTCGTACCTGGAGGGGGCCGGCTTCGACCTGGTCATCGCCAACGGCGAGAACGCCGCAGGGGGATTCGGCATCACCCCGAAGATCGCCCGGTCGCTTCAGAAGGCCGGCGTGGGCGTCATCACCTCCGGCAACCACATATGGGCCTGCCGGGAGATCTTCCCCGTGCTGGAGGACTACTCGGCCCATGTACTCCGGCCCGCCAACATGCCGGCGGGCAACCCCGGCCGCGGGTGGACCATGGTGAAGGCCGGCGGACTGGAGGTTCTGGTGGTCAACCTCCAGGGGCGGGTGTTCATGAACAGCAGCGCCTCCTGCCCCTTCCGGGAGGCGGACCGGATAATCGCCGCCAGACAGCCGGACGTGACGGTGGTGGACTTCCACGCCGAGGCCACCAGCGAGAAGCAGGCCATGGGGTTCCATCTGGACGGACGGGCCACCGTGCTGGCCGGCACCCATACCCACGTGCTCACCGCTGACGACCGGCTGCTCCCGGGAGGTACCCTTTACATATCGGACCTGGGCATGTGCGGATGTCAGCGGGGGATCATAGGAATGGACCCGGAGGCCTCCATGGAGAGGCTCCTGCTGGGCAGACCGGGCAGGCTGAAGGTGTCGGAGGCCGACGGCCTGATGGTCAACGGCATATCGGTGGAGGTATCTTCGGAGGGCAGGGCAGTCGGCTGGGAGGTCATCAATGAGCGCCTCTGACGGTGCGGGGCTGAGGGAGTCTCTGCGCCGCGGCGCGGACTGGGTGGAGGCAAGGCTCAGGGCGCTGCCGGTGATGGAGGAGGACCAGTCGGGCCTGGCCGCCCACGCAGCCTACTCCCTGCATGCCGGAGGAAAGAGGGTCCGTCCCTTCCTGGTCCGCAGCGCCTGCTCCGCGGTGGGGGGGCGGGCCGACGCCTCCGTTCACGCCGCCGCCGCCGTGGAGATGGTGCACACCTACTCGCTGATCCATGACGACCTTCCCCAGATGGACGACGACGACCTCCGCAGGGGTCTGCCCACGCTTCACCGGCGGGCCGGGACCAGTCAGGCGCTCCTGGCGGGCGACCTGCTTCTGGTGGAGGCATTCCGGGAGCTGGCCAGAACGGATCTGGCGGAGAGCCTGGTGGCCCTGATGTGCCGGAGGCTGGCCGAGGCATCCGGGCCGTCATACCTTGTAGGGGGCCAGGTGATGGACATGTTACCACCCGAAGAGCCGGACCTGGCCTGGATGGACCGGATGATCGGGGGAAAGACCGCGGCCATGATAAGAGCCTCCGTGGAGCTGGGCGCCCTGGCGGGGGGAATGGACCCCGAAGGGCTGGAGCCCCTCTCCAGGGCCGGGGACAGGCTGGGCTTCGTCTTCCAGCTCACCGACGACCTGCTGGACGTCACCGGCACGGAGGCGGAGATGGGCAAGGTCGTAGCCAAGGACGCAGGGATGGGCAAGGCCAACTACGTCACGGTGCACGGCCTCCGCAGGGCACGGGAGCTGGCGCTGACCGAGGCTGCTGAGACGGCGGAGATGTTCCGCCGGCTGCCGGGAGACTGGTCGGAGGTGGCCGGGCTGGCCCTGTTCCTGCCGGAGAGGAGGAGCTAGTGGCCGAGATACTGGACGGGATCAGCTGTCCCTCCGACGTCAGGGACCTCTCCATAGAGCAGCGGGTGCAGCTGGCCGACGAGGTACGGGAGAGGATCGTTGACGTGGTCTGCTCCACCGGCGGCCATCTGGCCTCCAACCTGGGGGCCGTGGAGCTCACCGTGGCCCTCCTCTCGGTCTACGGACCCCCGGAGGACAAGATAATCTGGGACGTGGGCCATCAGTGCTACCCCTACAAGCTGCTCACGGGGAGGTGCAGGGCCTTTCCCACCGTCAGGCAGGCCGGCGGGCTCAGCGGTTTCCCCAAGCGCAGCGAGAGCGATTTCGACGCCTTCGGGGCCGGCCACAGCTCCACCTCCATCTCCGCCGCCCTGGGCTTCGCCCGGGCCCGTGACCTGTCCGGCCGCCACGAGAAGGTGGTGGCGGTGATAGGCGACGGCGCCATGAGCGGGGGGATGGCCCTGGAGGGGCTGAACAACCTGGGCCACAGCAACACCGACATGACGGTGATCCTCAACGACAACAAGATGTCCATCTCCCGGAACGTGGGCGGGCTGTCGCGGTACCTGGCCCGCATACTCACCGACAGCACCTACAACCGCATGCGCGACGAGGTCTGGAACCTGCTGGGGAAGATCCCCTCCCTGGGGGAACGGATGCGCAGGGCGGCCCATGTGGTGGGAGCGGGACTGAAGAAGGGACTGGTGGCCCCGGCTACCATCTTCGACGAGTTCGGCGTCCGCTACATAGGCCCTCTTCCCGGCCACGACCTGCCCCTGCTCACCGGTGTGCTGCAGCGGGTGGCCGAGCTTCGGGGTCCGGTGCTGGTGCACGTGATCACCCGGAAGGGCAAGGGATACAGTCCCGCCGAGGAGGACGCCACCGGGTTCCACGGCGTCTCGGGAGAGCAGGCTCCGGGTGAGGACGGCGAGAAGTTCACCGACGCCTTCGCCGACGAGATGGTCAGGCTGGGCGAGGAGGACGACCGCCTCTGCGCCATCACCGCCGCCATGCCCGACGGCACCGGGCTGACGGGGTTCGCCGAGCGCTTTCCCCACCGCTTCTTCGACGTGGGAATCGCCGAGCAGCACGCCGTCACTTTCGCATGCGGCCTGGCCTTCGGCGGCATGAAGCCGGTGGCCGCCATCTACAGCACCTTCATGCAGAGGGCGGTGGACCAGGTCATCCACGACGCGGCGCTCCAGAGGGCCCCGGTGGTGATAGCCATGGACCGCGCCGGTCTGGTGGGGGCCGACGGTCCCACCCATCACGGCGCCTTCGACATACCCCTGTTCCGCTGCATACCCGACCTGAGGATACTGGCCCCCAGGGACTGCGCCATGCTGAGGCTGGCCCTGAGAAAGGCCGTGGAGTTCGAGGAGTCGCCCACGCTGCTGCGGTATCCCCGGGGCCGCGAGCGGATCTGCCCTCCGCCTCCGGAGGCGATCTCCCCGGGTGCCGGACAGCTCCTGCGGAAGGGCTCGGATGCGCTGCTGGTGGCCGTGGGGTTCATGGCGCCCCGGGCGCTGGAGGCTGCCGAGAGGCTGGCCGGCGAGGGGGTAGACGCAGCGGTCTACGACCCCATCTGGCTGAAGCCCCTTCCCCTGGAGGAGATAGCCGCCGCCGCTCGGGGTCTTCCGGTGGTCACCGTCGAAGAGGGGGCCGCTTCCGGCGGAACGGGCGAGGAGATAGCCGCCGCCCTCTGCGGGGAGGGACGGGTTCGGGTCATGGGACTTCCGGACGGCTTCCAGCCCCACGGGTCGCGGGAGCAGCTCCTGAGGCAGGCCCGTCTGGGGGTGGAGGACATAGCAGCGGCGGTTCGCGCCGCCGTGGGAGGAGAGTAGCATGGTGGAGCCCTCTGGGAGGGGCGGGGCCGTAACCGGGGTTTCCCTGTACGTGGACAGCTTCAGCCCGCCCTACTCCAGGATGGTGAAGAGCCTTGTCCAGAGCGCCGAGGAAGCCGGGCTGGAGGTTCTGGTCTCCACCTCCTCGGCGGCTGTGCTGGATGAGTACGGCCTGGAGACCGGAGACGCCGCCGACGTGGGCCTGGTGCTGGGAGGAGACGGCACCATCCTGCGCGGCATGGACTTCTTCCGCGGCCGGGACATGCCCGTCCTGGGAGTGAACACGGGTCATCTGGGTTTCCTGGCGTCCGCCGAGCTGGAGGACATCGGGCAGGCCCTGATGTGGCTGGCGGAGGGCAGCTACGGCATAGAGGAGCTCCCCGTCCTCAGCGCCCTGATGCCCAGCGGCCAGCGGCTCACGGCGGTGAACGACTTCTGCGTGAACCGATCCATGATGGGGGGCATACTGCACTTCCGGGTGGACGTGGAGCGGGAGCCCGTGGCCCGGGTGGCGGGGGACGGCCTGGTGATCGCAACGCCCCTGGGCTCCACGGCCTACGCCCTCTCCGCCGGGGGGCCGATCATGGACCCGGAGATACCGGGGATACTCATCGTGGCCATCTGTCCGCATCAGATATCCATTCGCCCCATCGTCGTGCCCCGGTGGGCCACCGTGGACGTTACCGTGGACGGTCTGCGGGGCGCCGGCCCCTTCGTCAGCGCCGACGGCAAGCCCCTGGGAAGCCTGCGGGCGGGTCAGCGCCTGCGGGTCGGGACCGCAGAGCAGGTCTGCAGAGTGGTCCGGTTCAAGAAGAAGAACGACTACTACAGCCGGCTGGGCAGGAAGCTGGGCTGGGGGGTGAGGGGCTGAGATGCTCTCCCGCCTCAGCCTCCGCAACCTGGCCACCATCAGCGACACCACCCTGGAGCTGACCCCCGGCCTGAACGTTCTCACCGGAGAGACCGGAGCCGGCAAGTCCATACTGGTGGACGGACTGCTGCTGGCCCTGGGGACCCGGGCGGACACCGCCCTGGTCCGTCCCGGGGAGCGGCTGGCCAGCGTGGAGGCCCATTTCGAGGACGACGGCGGGGAGACCATCGTCCGCAGGGAGGTCTACGCCGCCGGCCGCAGCAGGATGTTCTGCGACGACCAGCTCTGCACGCTGGAGGATGCCAGGGGCCGGGTGGGCCGGCTGGTGGACCTGCACTCGCAGCGGTCCACCCCCGCCCTTCTCTCCCGCAGGACCCAGCAGAGGTGGCTGGACGAGATGGCAGGCGCCGGGGGGCTGGCCGGGGACGTAGCGGAGCTTTTTGACCGCTACCGGAAGCGGGAGCGCCGCCGCCGGGAGCTGCAGCACCTGCTGGCCGGCCTTGTCGAGGAACGGGAGCTGCTGGAGGAGGAGCTGGCGGACATAGAGGAGACCGATCCCTCCGAGGAGGAGTACAGGGAGCTGATGGAGGAGCGGCGGAGCCTGCGGGAGCTGGCGGAGATGGCCGACACCCTCTCGGGCGCCTCGGAGGCTCTGGCCGGCGAGGAGGAGAGCCTGTCCTCGGCGGTACGGGACGTTCGGCGGCGACTGGCTTCCCTGGGTGAGCGGGGGGCCCAGGCGGCGGAGCTGCTGGAGCAGGCGGCCATAGGTATGGACGAAGCCGCCGCCCTCTGCGACGGCCTTATCGAGGACGTGGAGGAGGCGCCCTGGCGCCTGGAGGAGCTGGACCGGAGGCTGGACCGCTACTCCAGGCTTCTGGCCAGGTGCGGCGGAAGCATCGAGTCGCTGATGCGCAGGCGGGAGCAGCTGGAGACCCGGCTTTCGGAGATGACGGAGACCGAGAGCGAGCTCTCTTCGCTGGAGAAGGAGCTGCCGCGGTTGGAGAGCGACCTCCTGGAGGCGGCGCAGCGGCTGCGGAAGGCCCGGTCCGCCGCGGCTGAGCGTCTGGAGGAACGGGTGGCGGAGGAGATGGAGGGTCTGGGCATGCAGGACTCCACCTTCCGGGTGGAGATGCCGGAGCCCCAGCCCGCCCGCTCCGTGGAGACCGGGGGGCACCTGGTCTGCGCCGACGGGCTGGAGGTGCCCTCCTTCTCCTTCTCGGCAAACCCCGGCATGGAGCCGGGGCCGCTGTCCTCGGTGGCCAGCGGAGGGGAGCTGTCACGGCTGGCCCTGGCCCTCCGCCTGGCCCTGGCCGACGTCCGCGACCATCCCACCATGGCCTTCGACGAGATAGACGCCGGAGTGGGCGGTCGTACCGCCCACCTGCTGGCCGATTCCCTGGCCCGGGCGGCCGGAGGAGACAGGCAGGTACTGGTGATAACCCATCTGGCCCAGATAGCGGCCAGAGCCCGCAACCACCTGGCGGTTAGCAAGAGAGTGCAGTCGGGGATGCCGGTGACCGAGGTCCGGACCATGGAGGGTGAGAGACGACTGGAGGAGCTGGCCCGGATACTGGGAGGCGGGGAGGCCGCCGTGGAGCACGCGCGGAGCATGCTCGAGGGAGGGGGGGCTTGAGGCTGCAGGGCCCCTTCTGGGGCGTTGCCAACCTGCTGAGCATCTCCAGGATTCCTCTGGCGCTGATGGCCTGCTGGTTCGTCTGGCGCGGCGATGCGGCGGCTACGGCCATGGCCATGCTGCTGGCGGTTGCCACTGACGCCATGGACGGCTGGGTAGCCCGCAGAACCGGAACCGAGAGCGACTGGGGCCGAATACTCGATCCCCTTGCGGACAAGATCGCCTTTGCCGTCTTCCTGGTCTGTCTCACCCTCCTGGGGCGGGTCCCCCTGTGGCTGGTCCTGTTGGTGGTGGGCCGGGATCTTCTCATCGCCTCCGGAGGCCTGGTCATAGTGGGAAGGCTGGGCCGGCCGCCCTCGTCGAACATCTGGGGCAAGCTGGCCACCTGCGCGCTGGCCGCCTACCTGGTCAGGCAGGCTCTCTGGCCTTCGGGGGGCGTCCTGTGGGGCGCGGGGCCCCTGGGGCTGGCGGCCCTGGCCCTCGTTATCGCCAGCCTGATTGTTTACATTAGCACCTCTGTGAAGAGGCTCCGCAGCGGCGGAAGCCGTTAGTCGGCCCGAACCGGGGGGATTCAGCTTGTTCCTGAAGAGACTGGAGATCGTAGGCTTCAAGTCTTTCGCAGACGCCTTCGAGATGCAGTTCCGTCCGGGGATCACCGCCGTGGTGGGCCCCAACGGCGCCGGCAAGAGCAACGTGGCCGACGCCCTCAGATGGGTGCTGGGATCCCAGAGCCCCAAGCAGCTGAGGTCGGAGCGGATGGAGGACGTGATCTTCTCCGGCAGCGCGGAGAGAAAGCCGCTGGGAATGGCGGAGGTGGTGATAACCTTCGACAACTCCGGCCGCGCCCTGGGTCTGGACTTCGACGAGGTGTGCATAGCCCGCCGGCTGTTCCGCTCCGGCGAGAGCGAGTACCTGATCAACGGCAACCGCTGCCGGCTGATGGACGTGACCGACCTGATCGTGGACCGGGGACTGGGCAGCAACGGCTACTGGATTCTCACCAGGAACATGGTCAAGACCATTCTCTCCAGCCGGCCGGAGGACCGGCGCTTCCTCTTCGACGAGGCCGCCGGCATCACCCGCTACAAGATACAGCGGCACCGGGCCGAGCTGAAGCTGGATGCCACCAACGAGGACCTGGAGCGGATCGACGACATCATGGGCGAGGTCCGGTCCACGGTGGCGGCCCTGAAGAAGCAGGTTTCCGCCTTTCGCCGATACGAGAAGGCCGAGCGGAGGATAGCCGAGATACGGGGGGTGATGGTCTCCCGCAGGTTGCGTGAGGTGGGAGACCTCCTCTCAGACGCTGTGCTGTCGCGGATGCAGCTGGAGTCGAAGCGGGAGGACATGGCCGCCGAGATGGCCGCCGCGGAGGCGGCTCTGGCGGATACCGCAACCGAGGCGGAGAGGGCCGAGGCCGCCCTTGAGCAGCAGCGGGAGCGGTGCAGCTCCCTGGAGCGGGAGCAGTCGGCCCTGGAGAGGGAGCTGGCCGTCATACAGACCAGGATTTCCAGCACCTCCACCAGGATAGAGGACGCCGACAGCCTCCGGAGGGAGCAGCGCGAGAGGGCCCGGGAGCTGGCCCGCAGGGCCGAGGAGCTTAGGGGCAGGACCGAGGAGCTGCGGGGCTCGCTGGAGGACTGGCGGCGCCGGGCCGAGGAGGCTGCCGGGGAGGCAGAAAGTGCCCGGGGCCGCCGGGAGGAGGCCCGGAAGAACCTGGATGCCGCCCGCGGCGAGCTGGCGGAGGTGCGCGGCTGCATCGGAGACCTCGAGGAGCGAAACCGCAGCCGCCTGCAGCGGCGGGAGAGGCTGGAGCAGGAGCTCCGGTCCGCCCGGGAGCGAAGCGAGTTGCTGCGAACCAGGGCCTCGGAGCTGGAGGATTCCTCGAAGGCGGCTGAAGCGGACCTGGCGGACCTGCGGGGGGAGCGCGGGGAGTACGCGGATGAGCTCTCCCGGCAGCGCGAGAAGATGACGGGCCTCAGGGAGGAGCGGCAGCGCCTGAGGGAGGAGATACACGCCCTGGAGATGGACAAGGCGGCGCGGCGTGAGAGGCTGGCCTCGCTGGACGACCAGAAGTCCCGCGGCCGCGGAGAGACCCTGGCGGAGAGCATGTCAGTACGCCGGGGCTACGGAAAGGCCGTGGGCGCCTTCCTGGACGCCTTCCAGGACGCCGAGGCCCTGGCCCCGCCCCACGGCGGCATCGAGGGCGACGACGGCCGACGGGTGGCCCTCACCGGCCTGCAGCCCCCCGACAGGCCCGGCCTGCCCGAGGGAGCCACCTGGCTTCCGGAGGTGGTTGACGACCCCCGGGGCAGGTTCACGGCCCTGCTTTCGGGAGGGGCGATAGCCCCGGACCGGGAGACGGCGCTCTCCTGGGTGTCCGAAGGCTGCGGCCTGGACCTGGTCACCACCGACGGAGACCTGGTCCGCTCGGGAGGACTGGCCCGGCTGGGCATCTCCCCCGCATCACCCGGCGGCATGGAGCGCCGGGCGCTGGCCGAGGAGACCCGGAAGGCCATCTCCCGCCTGGAGGAGAGGATCGGGGAGAAGGAAGGCGCGGCTTCCCGCCTGGACGAAGCCCTGCAGAAGGCGGGGGAAGCAGAGAGCGCGCTGTCCGACTCCCTCTCGGATGCGGATGCCCGGCTGGCCTCCGCTCGGACCAGGCTGGACGCCATCCGCGAGAACCTGGAGGGCGTCGAATCCGAGCTTTCGAAGGTCTCCTCAAGGGTGCCGGAGCTGGAGGAGGAGCTGTCCGGGCTGGACTCCGGGGACTCCGCCGGCGGGATGGATGGCCTCAGGGAGCGCCGCGACGGGGTGGAGGGGAAGGTCTCCCGGCTGGAGGCTTCCCTGGAGGAGATCGGCGACGAGGTGGGCAGGCTCAGTGCCAGGGAGAGCGCAGCGGCCTTCGACCTCCGGAGCCGCCAGGAGGAGCTTCAGAGGCTGCAGACGGACATAGACCGGCTGGAGAAGGACGCCGGGGCTGCCTCCAGACGCGCCGAAGAGTCGGACGAGAGGATCGCCGGGCTGGAGGAGGAGAGGCATCAGCTCAGGAGCTCCGTGGGCGAGAAGCAGAAAATGATCCGGGAGGTGGCCGGCAGGCGGGAGAAGGCCGAGGAGGCCAGGACCGGGGCCCTGGGCAGGAGGGGCCGCGCCATGGAGGCCATGGCGGAGGCCCAGGCCAGGGTGGGCGACCTGAGGGAGAGGATCGCCGAGGTCCGTGACCGCGCCTCCCAGCTGGAGGGCAGGATTTCCACCTACGAGGAGAGGCTGGCGGGCCTGAAGGAGAGTGGGGGCGTACTGCCAGGAGAAGGCAGCCGCTACTGGTCCATGGACGACGACCAGCTCCAGAGCAACCTCGACCGCCAGCGCGGCTACCGCGAGAGGCTGGGCCCGGTGAACATGCTGGCGGTGAAGGAGCACGAGGAGGCCAGCAACCGGCTGGGCTTCCTGGAGGAGCAGAGGGCCGACCTGGTAGAGGCCCGCGACTCCCTTCTCCGGGCCATATCCGAGATCAACCGCACGGCCGCGCGGCGCTTCGAGAAGACCTTCGCGGAGGTGCGGGCCAACTTCCGGGAGCTGTTCGTCCATCTGTTCGGAGGCGGCGAGGCGGACATCATGCCCCTGGAGTCGGAGGACCCCCTGGAGGGGGGAGTGCAGATACTGGCCCGTCCCGCCGGCAAGAAGCTCTCCAACGTGGCCGTCCTCTCCGACGGCGAGCAGGCCCTGGCCGCGGTGGCCCTGCTGTTCTCCCTCTACCTGGTCAAGCCGTCGCCCTTCTGCGTTCTGGACGAGCTCGACGCCCCCCTGGACGATTCCAACATCGACCGCTTCGTGGACCTCCTGCACAGGTTCAGCGAGAAGACGCAGTTCGTGGTGATCACCCACAACAAGAGGACCATGGAGGCCGCGGACGTCCTCTACGGCATCACCATGCAGGAGAAGGGCGTGTCCAGCGCCGCCTCCGTAAGCCTGGAGGAGGCCTCCACCTGATGGGACTGGCGGAGGGACTCCGGAAGACGCGCCGGCTGCTGGGCGACGGCCTGGCGGGCATAATGGGCCGGGAGACGGTGGACGACGAGGACCTGGAGAGGGCGGAGGAGGTCCTCCTGGGGAGCGACCTGGGCTGGGAGCTGGCCGACATGATAGTCGAGGAGCTGCCCTCCAGGGCCAGGGGCGACAGCCGGGGGTGGAGGCCGGCCCTGGCCGACCTGCTGATGGAGCGGGTGCCGGTCCGCCGCGGCGAGGAGGAGAGGAAGGCCACGCCCCACGTGGACCTGGTGGTGGGGGTGAACGGCTCGGGCAAGACCACCACCATCGCCCGGCTGGCGGGGAGGTTCACCGATGCCGGCGAGGAGGTTCTGCTGGCCTGCGCCGACACCTTCCGCCCCGCCGCCGCCGAGCAGCTCTCCGAGTGGGCCCGCCGCCTGGAGCTGGACTGCATCACCCAGCTGGAGGGCTCCGATCCCGGGGCGGTGGCCTTTGACGCCATAAAGAGGGGCAAATCCAGGGGTTACGACAGGGTGCTGATCGACACCGCCGGAAGGCTTCCCAACAGGACCGGCCTGATGAAGGAGCTCACCAAGGTTCACCGGGTCTGCGGAAAGGCCATGGAGGGGGCCCCGCACCGGGTGCTCCTGGTGCTGGACGGTACCGTTGGCCAGAACGCGCTGGCCCAGGCAAGCCAGTTCCTGGAAGCCCTGCCGGTGACCGGACTGGTGGTTACCAAGCTGGACGGCACCGCCAGGGGCGGAGCGGTCCTGGCCATGGCCAGCCGCCTGGAGATCCCCATCGAGTACGTGGGAGTGGGGGAGACGGTGGACGACCTGCTGGCCTTCGATCAGGAGGCCTACGTGAGGGCCCTGCTGGGACTTGAGGACTCCCCGAGCGCATGCTGAGCCTGCGGGAGGTAAGGAAGAGCTTCGGTGACAAGACCGCGGTGGACGGCATCACTCTGGAGGTGCCCGCCGGAGAGGTCTTCGGCCTGCTGGGCCCCAACGGGGCGGGAAAGAGCACCACCCTGCGGATGGTATCCGGCCTGGTGTTCCCCGACTCCGGGGGCATCACCGTGGACTCCCTCGACATCTCAGAGGACCCGGAGGCCGTCCGCGCCCGGGTGGCCTACGTACCGGACGAGCCCACGGTCTACCCCCGGCTCACTGGCCGCGAGTTCCTTCGGTTCTCCGGACGCCTTCGGGGAATAGAGGCCGGTGAGCTGGAGGAGCGGATAGACTTCCACCAGCGGCTCTTCGACATGCACGGCTGGCTGGACAAGAGGGCCGAGTCCTACTCCCACGGGATGATACAGCGGGTGGTGCTCAGCTCCGCCTTCGTGGCCAGGGCCAGCCTCTACGCCATAGACGAGCCGCTGGTAGGCCTGGACCCCGCCTCCGCGGAGACCTTCCACCGGATGGCCCGCTCCGCCGCCGCCGGGGGGGCAGCCGTGGTGATCTCCACCCACACCCTTCCCGTGGCCCACCGCTTCTGCCATCGGCTGGGGATAATCCACCGGGGCAGGCTGGTGCGGACGCTGCGCCCGGAGGATGTGGCCCCCGGGGACCTGCAGGAGCTCTTCTTCAGCATAACCGGCACCTCTCCGGCGGACGTGAGTCAGTATTTCGATTAAGTAGTAAATAATCCAATAACACGAAATATTTGCGTTCCCCCGGTTTTTTTTGTAACGTCTATGCAGCCCGTCCGTCCAGTGGACGTGCGACGGATGGAACAGGCCTTTTGCCATGGGGGTGGCAGATATGGCGACCGTATTCGGCTTTCTCACCGGAGACCTTCACGGAACCGCGGAGCCCGAGGGCAAGAAGGAGAAGCAGACCAAGTCCTCCTGAGCCCTGAGGGAATCGAAGCAGCGGGGCCCGGCAAGCGCCGGGCCCTTTTCCTGTACCCCCCGATCTTCCGGCGGCAACCCCGCTCGCCGCTCCCGAGCGCGCGTTGCATTGCCCCCGGCGTTCTCAACGAACATAGTGCCCCCTGAAAACCGTAGCCGGCCGCGTCCTGCGGCCTTGGAGGTGACTGATATGGCGGCGAGAAAGCGAAGCGGGACCGAAGCCGGTGAAGGGGCCCCCCTGGAAGAGCTTGCCCACCGGATCTCGGAGGAACTGGACTCTATGCGCAGGGAGATGGCCCGGTTGGCCGGCATGATCTCCGAGGAGAGCGTGAGAATCACGGGAGAGGCCGGAAAGGTCGGCGCCGCTGCTGCGGCGGCGGACGAGGCGCTCTCCGGGGTCTCTGCCGAGGTGGCCGCACTGCGGGAGCACGTGGCCAGACAGCAGGTCCAGCTCCGTCGCTGGCAGGAGGGGTACGACTGGCAGGTCCAGAGGAGGGTGTGCAGCAGGCTTCTGCGCGTGGCGGACGACCTCGAGCGCACGGCGGCCGACTCCGAAGAGAAGACGGCGGATGCTCTCTCAGTGGCCAGGGACCACATACTCATAGTCCTGGAGGACGAGGGGATAGAGGAGCTCAGGCCCTGTCCGGGACAGGCGTACGCCGGGCTGGAGAAGGTGGCAAAGGTGGTGGGAAGGCCGGCTGCCTCTGAGCCCGATATGGCCGGGACGGTAGCCGAGGTTCTTTCGCCGGGATACACCCGGGTGGATGGCGACGGCATCGTCCGGGTGCTTCGTCCGGCCAGGATAACAGTCTACGGCGCAGCAGAGGGAAGGGAGTAGGCCTTTGGGAAGAATAGCGGGAATCGACCTGGGAACGACGTACTCCGGGCTGGCGGTGCTCAACGAGCTGGGAAGGCCCGAGACCGTGCCCAACCTGGACGGAGAGCGGATAACGCCCTCTGCCGTGTACTTCCCGGAGGACTCGGCGGATACAGTGCTGGTGGGCACGGAGGCCCTGAACGCCCAGGCCGATG
>Ga0207797_1001510_pt1 | contig 16753 bp, 15 predicted proteins | sample PRCRCaboRojoPR_6_FD_187275 | JGI IMG/M metagenome (GOLD analysis project Ga0207797, IMG submission 187275) | Marine sediment microbial community from Cabo Rojo, Puerto Rico - PR CR 10% Liquid 1 (SPAdes) | ecosystem: Environmental > Aquatic > Marine > Coastal > Sediment | place: Cabo Rojo, Puerto...
CCCGTCTGCTGCTGCAAACACGGTAATAATCGCCGTCTTCGCAGCAATGAACGCCTCCCGCCCCGTCTGCTGCTGCAAACACGGTAATAATCGCCGTCTTCGCAGCAATGAATGCCTCCCGCCCCGTCTGTTGCTGCAAACACGGTGTACGGGGTCAGGCGGGGCACTCCGGAGCCTCGTGGTCAGGGCCCGGGCGGAGCGCCGCCTGGAATCCGGAGTCCAGTCGAAAGCGATGAGGGGCTCGTTCTCCGCGATCTGGCAACCGCGAGAGGGTACCGCCGCGAAAGCGGTGGTCCCCACGCGTCCGCACCTCCCTTCGTGGAATGCCCTGGGAAGTTCTTAACGCTCCCGATCCTTGGTCGTCCTATAGACGGAGGGGGGAGGACGATGGGGTAGACGACCCTCTCCGCAAGAGAGTCCCTGACACCGGCCCGGCGCAGACGCCGTAGGCCATGGACAAGGAGAAGGACCATGTCGAGGAAGCGCGAACGGATTGGAATGGTCGCGGCGGTGGCCGTGGCCCTGGGACTGGGTTCCCTGACCCTCCAGGCTCAGACCATCGGGGGGGAGACCGGAGAGGGTGGTCCGCCCCAGGCGGGTCCCCGGGCTCCTGGAATGGCCCTGGAGCTGGCCCTGGAGAATGCCGAGGCCCTGCAGTTGACGGGGGAGCAGGTGGCGCGACTGGAGGAGTTGAAGCAGGTCCTGGACCAGGATGTGGCTCCCGTGGTGGAGGAGATGAGGACGCTCCGGCAGGAGATCCGGACCGACGATAGGGACCGGCGGGAGGGAGTCAGGAGCATGCAGGAGCTTCGAGGGCGCCTTCTCATGGCCTCGGCTCCCCTGAGAGGACGGGTGCAGGAGATCCTCACCGTGGAGCAGCACCGGGAGCTTCTGGCCCTCATGTGGCGGAATCGGCCCGTCGGCCCCCGCCCGGGAGCGCTGGGAGGGCGGGGAAGGGCCTTGCAGGGCCGGCCAGGGGCGCTGTCGCAGCGTCGAGGGTCGTTCCGGGGCGCCCCGGGGGGGCTCAGAGCCCGACCCGGGATCCTCCGGGGTGGGCGGGGATTCTTCCACGGCCGCCCGGGATGCTTCCGAGGCCGGCCGGGGTCCTTCCGGGGTCCCTGGGGGGCCTTCCGGGGTGGCCCGGGACCCTGGGGGGCTTCTCCTTCCGACTCCATTGGCTCACGGTGAGATCGGTGGGGTAGAGACGAAGGGCGGTCGCTCGGACCCTCCGGGACCTCAACAGAACCGTGCCGGACAGTGTCAGAGAAAGTGCATTGAGCGAGAGATCGGATGGGGAACTGGTCGAGGAGGCCCGGCGAGGCCATAGAGAGGCCTTTGGGGCCCTGGTGAGTCGGTACATGCGTCCGGCTTATCTCGTGGCACTCTCGGTCACCGGCAACCAGGAAGACGCCGAGGATGTGTCCCAGGAGGCCTTTCTGGTGGCGCTGAAGCGCCTGGATGACTGCCGGAATCCGGAGAAGTTCGGGGGATGGCTCCTGACCATCGTGAGAAACCGCTCCCGGAACCTCCTGCGGCGGGAGGGCATCCGTCGCGGGGAGGAGCTGACGCCGGAGCTGACTCCGGGATCCGGCGGGCCGGAACACGATCTTGAACGGGCCGAGATGCGAGACCATGTGGAGGAGGCCCTGGAGGGCCTTTCGGACCTGCGGAAGGAAGTGCTGCTCCTTCACGACCTGCAGGGATGGAAGCACCGGGAGATCGCCCTTCGGCTGGATCTCCCCGAGGGAACGGTTCGGTCCCATCTTCACTTCGCCAGGAAGCACCTTAGGGAACGGTTGGAAACGCTCCGGGGACAAACCCCGTCAAGGGGGAAGAGATGAATGACTTCGGTAATGGAGACCCTCTGAGGCACCTGGATCCGGGCAGCCGGGACCCCTCGTTCTGGCCCCGCTTCCACTCCAGGGTCATGGGTAGTGCCCGGGAGGAGCTGGCTCGCCGGCGGATGACCGCCGACGTCACCATCCTGGACGTGGTCTTCGCCTGGCGGAGAGCCCTGGTGCCTATGGCTCTCCTGGCGGCTGCCTGGGCCGGGATTCTCCTCTTCTCCCACGACCCGGGGTCCCCGGCGGCACCCGTGGCCCTGGAGCAGGCCCTCATCGAGGACCTGGCCGACGCCACCATCCCGGTGGTCCTGGAGCAGGGCGGAGAAGGAGCCCTCCAGGGAGTCCTGCTGACCGCCGCCGGGGGATTCTAGATGACCATGGAGCGCAGCAACCGGGCTCGCCTGACCACGGCGTTCATCCTCTTTCTCTTGCTGGCCGTGGGCTTTGCCCTGGGGGTGGCGGTGAACCGGACTCTCATGGCCGAGGGTGCGGGTGAAGAGGAGCTCCGGACCGGGGACCGGGAGGCGGACTGGAGACGACCCGGCGGCGAAGACGAGGGGGAGCGGGGGGATCGGAAAGACCGGGGCCGGTCTCGCCTCATTGTGGAGGAGGTGGGGCTGTCCGAGAGTCAGAAGGCGTCGGTGGATTCCATCGTAGGCTTTCACAGGGAGCGGATGCGGGAGCTCCACGAGGAGTTCGAGGAGGCCTACATTCCCCGGTACCGAGCCGTGATCGAAGAGACGCGGGAATCCATCAAGACCATCCTCACCCCGGAGCAGCGCACGGCCTACGACTCCCTCCTGGCCCGGCACGACCGGAGGAGGGAAGAGTGGGACCGGAACCGCCGGGACGGGGCCCGGCGCCCGGAAGAGGACTCCCTCTCCCGGGACACCGTGGGCAGGTGACCGCTCCCCTGGCCGGACCGAGACTGATCTGATGTTCCCTATCGGGAGACGACAGTGACTGATCGAGAGACGAACGACCTGATCATACGAACCGCCGGGATCGAAAAGAACTACGTCCTGGGGGCCGAGACCGTCCGTGCTGTCCGGGGCGTCGACCTGGAGATTCACCGAGGGGAGTTCGTGGCCATCATGGGACCCTCGGGAAGCGGCAAGTCCACGTTCATGAACCTCCTGGGGTGTCTGGACACCCCCACGGCCGGCGAGTACTGGCTGAACGGGACGCCTGTGGCGGAGCTCTCCGACGATGAGCTGGCTCAGGTCCGGAACCAGGAGATCGGCTTCGTCTTCCAGACCTTCAACCTCCTTCCCCGGGCCACGGCCCTCCACAACGTGGAGCTTCCCCTCATCTATGCGGGGATCCGGGGGAAGAAACGCAAGGAGCAGGCCCAGGAGAAGCTGGAGCTGGTGGGCCTGGGCGACCGGATGGACCACAAGCCCCCGGAGCTCAGCGGTGGGCAGCGGCAGCGGGTGGCCGTGGCCCGGGCCCTGGCCAACAATCCGGCTCTCCTGTTGGCCGACGAGCCCACGGGAAACCTGGATTCCGTCACCAGCTCCGAGATCATGGATGTTCTCGCCCAGCTCAACGAACAGGGCCAGACCATTGTCCTGGTGACGCACGAGCACGACATCGCCGAGCACGCCAAGCGGCAAGTCCACCTCCGGGACGGCCTGGTGGAGAAGGACTTCACGAAGGAGCTCATAGGAGCAGAGGTATGAGGACGAGCACAACGAAGAAGGGGGCCTTCGGGCTTCTGACGTTCCTGACGGTGGGTGGGCTGGCCCTGGCGGTCTCCGCCTGCGGGGAGGGAGAGGCTTCGGAAGCTCCCAGTCTGCAGACGGCGGAAGTCCTTCGCCAGAACATGCGGATCACCGCCGAGGCCACGGGCCAGGTGGAACCCGTCCGGAGCGTGGAGGTGAAGTCCAAGGCCTCCGGTGAGGTGCTCCGGCTCTATGCCGACGTGGGCGATCGAGTGGGTCCGGGGGCCCTCCTGGCGGAGATCGAGCCCCGGGACGTTCAGAACTCCTACAACCAGGCGAAGGCGGACCTGGAGGTGGCCCAGGCCCGTGTGGACATCGCCCGGGCCCAGCTGCAGCGCTCCCAGGACCTGCTGGAGGCTGGAGTCATCACCCAGCAGGAGTTCGAGAGCACGAACCTGGAGTACGCCAACGCCCAGGCGTCCCTGGTGAAGGCGGAGACGAACCTGGAGCTGGCGGAGCTCAGGCTGCAGGACGTCACGATCCGGGCGCCGGTGGCCGGGACCATCCTCCAGCGGAACGTGGAGGAAGGTACCGTCATCCAGTCCGCCTCCTCCAACGTCTCCGGGGGTACCACCCTCTTCGTCATGGCCAACCTGGACGACATGCAGGTCCGGACCCTGGTGGACGAGACGGACATGGGAGAGATCAAGGCGGGGCTTCCGGCCACGGTGGAGGTGGAAGCCTATCCGGGCCGGACCTTCGAGGGCGTGGTGCAGAAGGTGGAGCCCCAGGCCGTGGTCCAGCAGAACGTCACCATGTTCCCGGTCATCGTCTACCTGGAGAACCGCTCGGGCTTGCTGAAACCCGGAATGAACGCCGAGGTGGAAACCCTCCTGGTGGAGCAAGAGAACGCCCTGGTGGTTCCCAACGCGTCGGTGGTGCTGCCCAACGAGATGGCACCGGCGGCCAGTGTTCTGGGCATGGATCCTGAGATCACCCTGGACCGCTCCGTCTACCGTGAGCTCATGGCCCGGGTGGACCGGGGCGGGGCCGTAGCCGGTCCGGAGACCGGCCCCGGAGCGGGATCCGAAGCCAGCGCAGGGGCTTTCTCCTCGGGCCGGGCCCCCGGTGCGGGACGAGCCCGGCTGGACAGTCTCCGGGCCCGGGTGGAGCGGGGAGAGATCTCCCAGGACTCCCTGGACGCCCTCCGGGCCTCTCTGCGTTCCCGCATGGCCGGAGGGGCCGGAGGTGGCGTGCAGGGAATGACCATGGAGACGGAGAATCCGGCCCTCTCCGGACTCATCAACACCCGGGGTCAGCCCCGGCCGGCGGTGACCTTCGTCCTCCGGCCCGACTCCACCCTGGAGATGCGCCCGGTCCTCATGGGGGTGAACGACTGGGACAACACCGAGATCCTGGCCGGCCTGGAGGAAGGCGAGCAGGTGGCTCTCATCGGGGCCGCCCAGCTCATGGCGGAGCAGCAGGAGTTCATGAACCGCATCCGCAGCCGGGCCGGGGGAATGTTCGGCGGCCCCGGCCGGCGGTAGGGAGGCCACCATGTGGGGTCAGAAGGGGTCCATGTTCTTCACGGAGATCGTGGCCGTGGCCCTGGCGGCCATCCGGGCCAATGCCCTCCGCTCCATCCTCACCACCCTGGGCATCATCATCGGCGTGGCCGCCGTCATCACCATGGTTTCCCTGGGAGAGGGAGCCCAGCGGGATATCCAGCAGCGGATCGAGGGGATGGGGGCCAACGTCCTCTCCATCCATCCGGAGCGGCAGCGGGGGATGGGAGGGGTCAGGTCCGGCTCCGCCCGCCTCTACGTGGAGGACGCCGAGGCCCTCCGGGACGAGTCCGACGGACTCCTGAAGGTGGCTCCGGAGGTCTCCTCCCGGCTCCAGGTCACCTACCTGCGCTGGAACGACAACCTGGAGGTTTTCGGTACCTGGCCCGAGTGGTTCGAGATGAACAACATGGAGCTGGCCGAGGGCCGGCTCTTCGACCTGGGTGAGATCCAGGGCCGCCGCCGGGTGGCCGTCATCGGCTACGATGTGCCCGAGGACCTGGGAGGGATTCCGCCGGGGCTCCTGGTGGGTCGAAGCATCCAGGTCCGGGGTGTGCCCTTCGAAGTCATCGGCGTGCTGGAGCAGAAGGGGTCGTCTACACCCTGGATGAACCCGGACGCCCGGATCTACGTCCCGGTGACCACGGCCCAGTACCGGGTCTTCGGCGGACGGGACTACCTGAACGGCATTTCCGTCCAGGTGCCCAGCGAGGACCTCATGGACCGGGCCTTCGCCGAGATCGACCGGATCCTCCGGCGGGAGCACCAGATCCGCCCCGGGGAGGAGCCGGACTTCGAAATCCGGAACTTCACCGACCTCCTGGAGACGGTTCAGGAGACCCAGCAGACCTTCACCTTCCTCCTGGCAGGCATCGCCGCGGTGAGCCTCCTGGTGGGGGGTATCGGCATCATGAACATCATGCTGGTGAGCGTCACGGAAAGGACCCGGGAGATCGGGGTTCGGAAGGCCATGGGGGCCACCCGGAGGAACATCCTCTTCCAGTTCCTGGTGGAGTCCCTCACCCTCTGTATCCTGGGGGGGATCCTGGGGGTGGCAGCCGGCTGGGGAGGTGCCTGGGGGTTGGCCCGGATGGGAAACTTCAACACCGCCGTGGCCATGGACTCGGTGTTGGTGGCCCTGGCCTTCTCCGCCGGCATCGGTCTCTTCTTCGGGATCTGGCCGGCTCAGCGGGCCGCCAAGTTGGATCCCATCGAAGCCCTTCGCTACGAGTAGCCCGGGCTACTCCTCCCGGGGTTCCCTCCAGCGGGGTTCCTTCTTCTCGAAGAAGCGGAGCTCCAGGGGCTCCCCCTTTCGGATCACCCGGACGGTGAGGGGACCCTGGACGTAGCCCAGGCCGAACCGGAGGTCCTCCAGGGACGAGACGTCCTGGCTGCCCACCCTCACGATGACGTCGCCTGCCGCCAAACCGGCTTCCTGGGCTGGCGTCCCCTCCACCACTTCCATGACCAGGACGCCCTCCTCCACCCGGAAGTACTCCCCCAGGGCCGGGTTCAGGGGGGCCAGTTGGGCCCCGGCCACGAAGCTCTGACCCACCAGCTGGATGTTGGAAGGCCGCCTGAAGACGTGCCCTTGCCAGGAGGTCTCCCGGTCCGCTCCTGCCCGCTCCTCGCGCTCCCTCCGGGCTTCCGTCAGCTCCTCGAGATCCTCGCTACGGACCCGGGCACGGGCTCGTGCCTGGGCGGCCTCCTGGCTGTCGGTCATGGCCCGCCAGGCGCCCTCCTGACGTTCCAGGAGCCGGGTCTGGGCGGTGGACCAGCGTCGCTTCATCTCTTCTTCGCTCACCTTCCTGAGCTGCTCCGTGAGGCGCTTCTGGTTCGCCAGGAGCTCCTGCTCCTGGGCCCGGAGCCGCTGGATCTCCTCGTCCGTCTTGATCCTCTCCTCCACCGGGCCCTGCCAGGCTCCCTTGATCTCCCGGATCCTGGCCAGCTCCCGGCGCCGGATCTCCGTGATCTCCTTGCGGATTCCCCGGAGCTCCTCCTCCAGCTCCCGGACCGCCTCGGACTGGACCACCATGAGCTCGAAGGGCAGGGTGAACTCCGGGCCCAGGGTGAACAGGCCTGGAGGGAAGAAGAGGCTGTCCACCTCCGGGTTCACTATCCTGTACCGGAGGTCCAGGGGAGTCTCCTCCTTCCCCATGGTTTCGCCCACAGGAGGAGGGTGGAAGAGCCGGAAGGAGACGCCTCCCAGGGAGTCGGCGCCGGGTCGGGCGATATGGACCCGGACCGAATCCAGGTTCTTCAGGATGGCCCCCTTCACCGAGTCCAGACGAATGACCACGTCCTCGAGATCCGGGGGCCGGACCTCGGCCCGGGCGGGCCGGGACGCCGCTTCCAGGAGGACTTCCCGTTCCCGGTCGTTCCGGTGGATGGTAAGGCGGACCAGGTCCCCGGGCCGCAGGGTCCGGGTGAGGGTGGAAAAGACCTCCTGGGAGATGGGCTGGCCATCCACGTGGGTGAGGGTATCGCCAGGGCGGATCCCCGCGGCCTGGGCCGGGCTTCCCCGGACCACTTCCTTCACCACCACCACCGTCCGCTCGTCCCCCTGCACCAGGGCCATGGTGTAATCCACCCAGATGCCCACCCATCCCCGAGCTGTCTGGGTCACTGCGATCTCCTGGCCCCCGACGTCTCCGGTCTGGGCCAGCAGGGGCGCCAGAGCCGGGAGGAGCAGGAGAGGAAATCCGCGCTTCAGCATCATCATCTCAAACCTCGAGGTTCACCGGTCCCGGAGGTCAGAAGACCCCGTCCCCGGACAGGGACGCGTTGCGGAGGATGGACTCACGCTCCGCCAGGGCACTCACCAGCACACCGTTCACGAAAGGATCCGTAGGCGCCTCCTGAAGGGCGGCCCGGCCGGCGGCCACCAGGCTTTCGATGGCTGCGAACCGGCTGGCAGGATCGCCGACGAGAGAGGGGTTGCCCTGGCTGTCCACGAGCTGCCGGTAGCGAACCAGGGCGTCGATGTACTGCCGCTCCGCCATCCGGACGGCCTCGGCCGCCTCCGGAAGGGTGGTGGGGGGCGGAGATCCGGCTTCCACCGGCACCAGAGACACGTCCCCCGGGGCTCCCTGGGCCGGTTCATCGTCGAAAAACGAAGGGCTCGCGATCCGGGGCCCCAGGGCGGCTCCGGTAAGGAAGAGGACGAGTCCCGCCGCCGCCTGAAGCCATCCGGATGCCCACCAGCGGGAGGGCCCGGCGGCGCCGTTTCCCTCATGGATCAAGCCCTCGCTCACGAGCCGCCCTTCCAGGGCCTCCCAGTCTCCCTCCGGAGGCCGGAGGTCCGGGAGCCGTCCCAGGGCGTCGGTCTGGACCTTGAGGTCCTCCAGCTCGGAACGACACAAGGAACAGGACGCGAGGTGCTCCGCCTCCCCGGGGGTGGGAGCCTCGCTGACCAGCCGTGCGAGAGTTTCCGTGCTCAGGTGCCCCATGCTTCTACTCCCTCTTCGTTTTCCGTCTCCCCGGCCAGCGTGGGCCGGAGGAGATCCCTCATCTTTGCCCGGGCCTTGAACAGCTGGGACTTGGACGTTCCGGAGGTGACTCCCAGGATCCCGCCGATCTCCTCGTGGGTATAGCCTTCCACATCGTGGAGAACCAGGACCTGGCGCATCCCCTCGGGTAGCTGGTCCATGGCCCGCTCCAGGAGGTTGCCCAGGAGGGTATCCCGGTCTCCCTGGGGCGGACTCACGGGAATGGCCGCGGGCATGGGTGCCTGCCGTTTCGTTCGGGTCTCGGCCTTCCGGAGGGCCTGCAGGGCCGAGTTCACGGCGATCCGGTGCAGCCAGGTGGAGAAGCGGGCGTCTCCCCGGAACGTGGGAAGGGCCCGGATGGCCCGGATCCACGCCTCCTGGGCGTAGTCCTGGGCGGTGTCGTCGTCCCCGGCGATCCGTCGCACCACGGCGAACACCCTGGGGGAGTAGCGCTCGTACAGCGCTCGGACCGCGGAGGCGTTTCCCTGGCAGGCCTGCCGGATCAACTGGCTCTCCGTCATTCTCCACCTTCGGCCCGGTCCGTCCGGAATCCGGACCATGGGCCGTCACTCGGGTAGCAACCCCTGTTCACACTCTTCGATCGGCCCCGGAGGAAAAGGGTTGCCTCCCCCGCCGGGTTCAGTTTCGTTTCCAGCGATAGTAGAAGCCCGGGAGGGGGATGATGCGGTCCGACGGGGGCGTGAGGTCCTTCGGGTCCTTCCTCCGGATCCATAGGGCCCGGTTTAGATTGAGGGCGCCCCCCAGGTGGTGGTCGGCGGTGACGTTCCAATCCGCTCCCACCGGAGCCCGGAGGACCAGGGCGACGCCGGCCTGCCGGTCCGGACCGTGGAAGGGAGAGGTGACAGCCCACAGGCCCAGTCCCGAAAAGGGGCGCACGGCCCCCGGTCCGAAGTACTGTTTGCCTACCACGGAGACGGAGAGGTCCCGGAACGACCAGGTTCCCACGGTGATGTCCACGCTGCGATTGCCCCACCGGTACTCCATGATGAGGCCCACGAAGCTGATGCCCCCGAAGCTCACTCCGATTCGGAAATCTTCTGGGCCGGAAGCCTCCACCGCTCCGCCTCTCACGGGACCGGAGACGAGGAGAGTGAGGAGGAACAGGATGGACGGGACCAGTCGTGCCGGGTACATGCCCACAGAATACGGTGGGAGGCCCCGGAGAGGCCAGGAGGCGGCGGGGGCGTCCGGAGTCTGTCGGTCTGAAGCCTCCCGAACCGGGGTCATTGGGCCCGGGTCCCGGTGCCTCCCCCCGGGCCTCCTGCTCTCCCTCGTCCTGGGCCTCCTCTCCGGATGCGTGCCTCCGGACCGCCCTCCCCATCTCCCGGAGGATCTCCCGGAAGCGGCCCGTCTCTGGTTGGGGCCGGATCGGGTCCAGTCCCTCTCCCTGGGCCCGGGGCTTTCCTATTTCCGGGCCTCCGCCTCCGGGGAGCCCTGGGTGGTCTACCTCCTCCGGGCCAACCTGCGGCGCTGCGACCTGGGGCTTCAGGTGCTGCCGGCCCTGTCCCCGGCGGAGGAGGGCGGGGGGACGACCCGGCGGCGGGTCTCGGAGCTCCTGGACGGGGGGGAGGGCGGAATCGTGGCGGCGGTGAACGGGGACTTCTTCACCCCGGAGGGACTGCCTCTGGGCACGGAGATGACCCGGGGGCGGGCCCGGCGGATCCGGGAGCGCCCGGCTCTCTCCTGGTGGCCCGGGAGCCCGCCGTGGATGGGGCTCGTGGAGATGCTGGGCGACACGGCCGTGGCTCTGGACCGGGCCCTGTCACGGACGGCTCCGCCGGATGAGGCGGAGGTCCTGGGAGGGTTCCCCCTCCTGTTGCGGGAGGGGGAGCGGGTGGGGGACCTCCAGGTCTCGGAGCGACCCTCCTTCGCCGCAGCCCGCCATCCCCGGACGGCGGTGGGCTGGGACGAAGACGAGGAGGCCCTGTGGGTCCTGGTGGTGGACGGCCGCCAGCCCCAGCACTCCGACGGCATGACCCTCCCGGAGCTCACCGCCCTCCTGGAGGCCTTGGGGGTGGAGGAGGCCCTGAATCTGGACGGAGGCGGTTCCTCCGCCATGGTGGTCCGGGGCGTAGTGGTGAGCAGCCCTTCGGACGCCCAGGGGGAGCGGCCCGTGGCCAACGCCCTGGGCATCCGGCGGGAGCCGGCCTTCTGCCTCAGGTAGGGCCCCAGCGTTCACCCTGCCAGCACATCTCCCAGAACTGCCACTCGTACCGGCTGGAGGTCACGAAGATCTCCTTCAGCCTCTCCCGCTTCGCCTCCCCGGGATCCGGCGCCACCCGGTCCAGCTCGTCCCGGAGCCAGTCCCGGGCTTCGGCGAACTCCCTGGAGGCGTACTGGGCGATCCAGTCCGCGTAGCGCTGGTCCTCCGGCGGTTTCCTCTCCGCCAGGCGTTGGGCCAGGTCCACGTAGCCCCACGTACAGGGGAGGAGGGCCGCCAGGAGGTCGGCCATGTCCCCGTCGGCGGCGGTCCTGACCAGGAAATCCGTGTAGGCCCGGGTGGTGGGCCACATGGGTTCGGATTCCAGGTCCTCCAGGGAGAGCCCGAAGCGCCCGGCATACTGCCGGTGCAGCTCCATCTCCGTGTTCAGGGTAAGGTCCAGAACTGCGGCGTACCATCCCATGGAGCGGAGCTCGTCGGCCTTGGCCGCGGCCCATGCGAAGACCCGGGCGTACTCCTCCAGGTACCGGTAGTCCTGCAGGACCCAGCGTTTGAAGATCTCCTCGTCCAGGGTCCCGTCTCCCAGGCCCCTGACGAAGGGGTGCTCCATCTGGGCGGCCCAGATGGGTTCCACCTCCCGGTACAGCTCGTCGGTGAGTCTCATGGTCTCCAGGGCTACACGTCGCTGGTCATGATGAAGAGGGGCTTGCGCTCGAAGGTGGTGTAGCGGGGCCGGAGACGCTCCGTGTTATAGAACTTGTGGACGTCCACCATCTTCTTGCGTCCCGTCACCACCTCGATGGGCACGGAATCGTACACGCCGTTCCGCATGCTCACCAGGCGTCCGGAGGTGCCCTCCAGGATCAGGTCCAGGGCCAGGTTGCCGAAGGCCATGGGAACGATGGAATCCATGGCGTCCGGATCACCGGAGCGGACCAGGTAGCCCAGGCGCTGGTTCACCACGTTCACCCGGCGACCCTCGTTGAATTCCGGGGAGAGCTCCTTCAGCCGGGCCGAGACCAGGTCCCCGATGCCCCCCAGCTTCCGGTGACCGTACTGGTCCCTCTCTCCTCCCTCGAAGATCATGTCCTCCTGTCCGCTGAAACGGGCTCCCTCCGAGACCAGGACCACGGAGTAGCGGCTGGGATGCCGGTTCCGGTCGTAGGAGAGGAGCTCGGCCAGGTGCTCCATGTCGAAAGTATGCTCCGGGATGACGCATCGATCCGCGGCCCCGGCCATGGCCGGGAGGATGGCCGTGTACCCGGCGTAGCGGCCGAAGACCTCCAGGACCAGGAAGCGCTCGTGGGAGCCGGCGCTGGTCCGGAGGCGGTGGGCCAGCTCGATGGTCCGGGTCACGCAGGTGCTGAACCCGATGCAGTAGTCCGTGCCCGGAACGTCGTTGTCCATGGTCTTGGGGATCCCCACCACCTGCACGCCCTTCTGGTGCAGGTGCTGGGCGTAGCTCAGGGTGTCGTCTCCCCCGATGGGGATGAGGTAGTCCACCTCCAGGTACTCCAGGTTCTCCAGCACGGCGGGGGTGACGTCGTTCACCTCGTCGGTGAAGCGCTCTTTCAGGTGCTGGGGGACCTCCGAAGCCGGCAGGTGGCTGGGTCGGGTTCGGGAGGTGTGGAGGAAGGTGCCTCCGGTGCGCCCGGCCCGGTTCACCAGGTCTTCGCTCAGCTCCTGGACGTTGTGCCGGTTGTCCGCCTTCTTGTCCGGGACCATGTCCACGAGACCCGCCCAGCCCCGGCGGATTCCCAGGACCTTGTACCCCTCCCGGAGGGCTCGGATGGTGATGGCCCGGATGGCTGGGTTCAGCCCCGGAACATCTCCTCCTCCCGTGAGAATCCCGATGGTCTTGTTCGTCTTTGCCATGTCCTGTGTTCCCGTCTCGAATCGATTCGTGAGATGTGTTCCTTCAGGGACCTTCCAGTCCGATTCGCAGCCCCAGGTGAACGGCCCGACCGGGGCCCGGCTCGAAGAACCGGCTCCCGAAGGCGTTCACAGTGACGGCGGAGACGTAACGGCGGTCCAGAAGGTTGGTGACTCCCAGGAAGGGCGAAACCGTCAGCCCACCGAGTGTCTTATCCCTGAGGCCTCCCCGGAGGTCCAGGAGGAAGTGGGCTCCCGCCCGGGCGGTGTTCTCGTCGTTGGCGGGGACGGCACCCTGGTACAGGGCCCGAAGCTCGGCGAAGGCCCCGGGGCGGCCGCCCCGAAGCGTCCCGTCCCAGCCCAGGACACTCTCCCAGCGGTGGGGCGCTACCCCGGGCACCCGGTTTCCCTCCACCGTCTCCCCTCCGGAATCCCCGAAGGACCCGGGGGCCGGAGAGGGACCGGAAGGGAAGACTGTGAAGCGGGCGTCGGTGTAGGTGTAGGCGCTCCGGAGCCGGAGCTCGCCGGGGAGGAGGAGGCGGAGGGAGATCTCCCCTCCCCGGTAGCGGGAACGGCCGGCGTTCCGGTAGAAGCTTCGCCCCGGGGCGTCGGGCACCTGGAAGGGCACCAGCTCCTTCCGGAGCCGGGTGAGAAAGAGAACACCGTCCATGGACACCCGGGGGTCCGGGTCGGCGTGGAGGCCCACCTCGAAGCCCGTCCCCTCCTGGGGATCCAGATCCCGGTTGAACCCTCCCGCCCCGGAGGGCCGGTTCGCCAGCTCCGACGTGGTGGGTGTCTGGAAGAGGGTGGAGACGCTGGCCCGGGCCTGGAGTCCCTCCGCGAGGGTCGCCCGGAAGGCCAGGCTGGGGCTCAGGGCCTCCATGGTCCGCTCCCCGGAGTCGTCCGGGTTCCCCCCGTCCACCAGGCGGTCCGTCACCCGGAAGCGGGTGGTCTGGTAGCGGAGTCCCGCCAACACCTGGAGCCGGCTCCCCCCCTCCACCATCCCCTGGAGGAAGACTCCTCGACCCAGGACCTCCTCCTCCTGGTCCAGGAGCCGGGGCCCGGCGCTGCCGGCCCGGTTCTCGTAGTTCCGCCGCCGGTCGTCCTGGAGCTGGAGCTCGGCGCCGGCCGTCCAGGTCAGCCGCAGGGCCCCCGTTCCCAGGGCGCCCCGTAGGGCGGCCCGGAGCCCCCCGGCCCTCCGGTCCAGCTCCACGATGGCCGGCGGGATGGGATTGCGGAGGTCCCGGTGTACGGCGTGGGCCGCCACCTCCCCGGTGAGGTCCCCGATTCCTCCTTCCCAGATCAGACCCCCCTGGGCCTGGACGAGCTCCTTGCCCGTTCCCTGGAGGACGTTGAAGGGGTAGGCGGGGCGGGTGCCCTCCTCCAACCCGGAGCGGCCCAGGGAGCCCGGGTTCTCCGCCTCCAGGTCCAGGAGGTTCAGGGTGGCCCCCAGGGTCCCCCCGGCCAGGGGACGGGTCAGACGCCCGTTCAGGCTCCGGCGCTCCCCGCCGCCGTAGGTCCGCCCCGACTCCAGGGGATGGGCCCGGAAGCCGTTGTACCGAAGTCCCTCCAGGCTCAGGAGATAGCCGGTGTCACCCAGGGTGCCGGAGGTCAGGGAGGCGGCCCGGCGGAGACCGTGGGATCCCGTGGTGAGAACGGCTTCCTGCCTCAGGGGCTCCGGGGCTGGCCGCCGGGACTCGAAGCGGAGGACGCCACCGGCTCCGTTTCCGTAGAGGGACGAGGCCGGGCCCCGGAGGAGCTCCAGCCGGCCCAGGGAGGGCAGGTCCAGGTGATCCAGGGTGCTCTGGCCGTCCGGGAGGGTGGCGGGGATGCCGTCCACCAGGATCTTCAGGCCCCGGACGCCGAACTGGGCCCGGGCGCCGAAGCCCCGGAGGATGATCCGCTCCCCCACCGCCAGGTTGTACCGGTTCTGCACCTGGAGGCCCGGCAGGGCCTGGAGACTCTCCTCCAGGGACCATCCGGCCCGGGCCCGGGCCAGGTCCACCTCCCGGGCCACGGAGACGGAAAGAGGGGAGCGGGCCAGGGCCATGGGCATGGGCAGGACCCGGATCTCCAGGGCCGGAAGGGCTACGGCCTTCACCCCGGAAGGCAGGGTGTCGGTCCGGAGCGAGTCCGGCGGGAGGGCCTGGGAAGGGGCGGCCAGGACGGAGCCCGGCAGCCAGAGGACGGAGAGAAGCAGGGAGAGGAGGACACCGGGCCACGGGACAACGCTTGAGGGGGCAGCCCGGCGACGGGTAGATTCCGCCTCACGGCCCGTGTCACGGGGACGCGGGTCCCGGCACGTCAGGAGCGACATGGGCTCCGTGACATCCGTGGCCGGACAGTGTAGTGAAGACAACGAGCGAATCGTCTCCCAGGGAGCGCCCCGAATGGAGAGCACCATGGTCCGTAAGATGGCATCCCTCTTCCTCGTCTTTCCTCTTCTGACTCTGCTGTGGGCTTCTCCGGTCGGGACCCAGGAGCGGGGATACGAGCCGGAGGACTACTACGATCTGGTGAGGGTCTCCGATGTTGCCCTGTCCCCCGCCGGGGACTACGTGGCCTTCACCGTCACCACCGTGGTGGAGGAGGAGAACACCCGACATCGGGAGGTCTGGCTCCAGCCCCTCCGGGACGGCCGTCCCGACGGGAACGCCTTTCGCATCACCGATCCCACCGAGGAGTCCTCCTCCCCCTCCTGGTCCCCGGATGGCGGCCTCCTGGCCTTCTCCTCCACCCGGGGGGATGATGAAAACCCCATATGGTTCCTGAGGATCCGTGGCCCGGGAGGCGAGGCCTTCCACATCGAGGGAGTGGAGGGCAGCCCCGTCTGGTCTCCGAACGGGGAGCGGATCGCCTTCACCATGGTCCCGGAAGAGGAGGAGCCGGAGGAAGAGCGGGCGGGGTGGATCGCCCCGGATGCCGTCACCCACACCCTGGACCGGGATCGGTTCGACGGGAGGGTCATCACCTCCATGCGCTACAAGCGAGATGGAACCCTCACCCTCCTTCCCCATCCCTCCGTCCGGGGCAAGCGGCAGCTCTTCATCGTGTCGGCGGAAGGAGGAGAGGCCCGGCAGGTGACTCACCTGACCTTCAACGTGGAGTCCGTGCGCTGGTCCCGGGACGGCCGCAGCCTCTTCTTCGCCGGGGACGAGCACGAGGACGACGAGTACGACACGGAGAACACCAACGACCTCTGGACCATCCCCGCCGGAGGGGGGACCGCCCGGCGCCTGACCACGAACCCGGGCTCGGAGTACAGCCCCGCCCTGGGTCCCCAGGGTGAGCGTATCGCCTTCCTCTCCAACCCGGAGCGAGGTGCCCAGACGGACCTGTTGGTGACGGAGCTGGGCCCCGACGGGAGCTTTCGGGGCACCCCCCTGAACCTCACCTCCCGGTGGGACCTCCGTCCGGGCCGGCCCGTCTGGAGCCCCGACGGTGCCTACCTCCTGTTCAGCGCCCGGATCGGGGGGAACGCCCACCTGTTCCGGGTCTCCTCCCAGGGTGGTCCCGTGGAGCAGGTCACCACCGGGGCCCGGCGCCTGTCCTCCTTCTCCTTCTCCGACGATGGCCAGGTCATGGCCTTCACCTCCACCGACGCCGTGACCCCCACGGAGCTCTACGTGGCCAGCGGCGACGGCTCCACGGAGCAGAAGGCCACGGGATTCAACGACGCCTGGCTCCAGGAGGTGGAGCTGGTGGCCCCGGAGCGCCTCACCTTCACCGTAGGCGACAGCGTGGAGGTGGAGGGCTGGGTCATGGCCCCCCTGGGACACGTGGAGGGCACCTCCGCCCCCATGATCCTGAAGATCCACGGGGGGCCCCACAGCGCCTACGGGAACACCTTCTTTCCCACCTTCCACGTCCTTTCCGCCTCCGGCTTCTACGTCCTCTACACGAACCCCCGGGGATCCTCGGGCTACGGACACGAGTTCATGTACGCCACCCGGGGGGAATGGGGAATCGTGGACAAGGAGGATTACCTCACGGGGCTGGACTCGGCCCTGGCCCGGTACCCGGGCGCCGATCCGGAGCGGCTCGGGGTCTCGGGAGGCTCCTACGGCGGGTACATGACGAACTGGCTCACGGCCACCACGGACCGGTTCCAGGCCGCCGTCACCTCCCGCTCCATCAG